>TARA_R110000787_G_scaffold74017_8_pt1 | contig 18947 bp, 13 predicted proteins | sample TARA_R110000787 | Tara Oceans TARA_R110000787 (sample SAMEA4397920) | marine metagenome | biome: Polar Biome; feature: [DCM] deep chlorophyll maximum layer (ENVO:01000326); material: water (ENVO:00002006), including particulate matter (ENVO:01000060) such as... | depth 35 m
AACGCCCAGCGCGGTAGTTTCCTCCTGAATACCACCTGAATCGGTCAACACAACACTCGCATCCTTCATCAGACCCAGCATATTGAGATAGCCCAGTGGTGGCAACGCCAGCAGGTTAGCCCCCGACATCAAGTGCTCAAGACCTGCGCGACGAATACATTGCATCGTCCTCGGATGAACCGGAAAAATCAGGGGCTTCGCCTCGCTGAGCATAACCAGGGTTCGCAGTAAACGGTCTAGTACAACAGGATCATCCACATTGCCTGGACGATGTAGGGTGACCAGTCCGTAGCCCGAGGAAAAATTCGACACCGGTTTACCTTTTACATGAGCCTTGATCGTCTCCGCGAATGGCACAGCCTCCTCAAGGTTATAAAGCAAGGTATCGATCATGACATTGCCGACAAAATGCACCCTGGCGGCATCGACGCCCTCGCGTAGCAGGTTGATCTCGCCGTCGCGCTCCGTGGTAAACAATAAATCAGAAATCTGATCGGTCAATACCCGATTGATTTCTTCGGGCATCGTTCGATCTCCGCTGCGCAGGCCGGCTTCCACATGAATAACCGGAACCTGCTTTTTCACGGCAACCAGTGCACAGGCAATGGTGGAATTGACATCACCGACGACTAAGACGGCATCGGGTTTTAGCTCATCAACGACAGGTTCAAATCGCTTCATGATCTCCGCGGTTTGCACGGCGTGCGAGGCGGAGCCAACCCCCAGATCAATGTCCGGTTCGGGGATGCGGAGCTGTTCAAAAAAGGACTGTTTCATTGCAGCATCATAGTGCTGCCCGGTGTGCAGGAGTCGCGCATCGAGCCGGTTACCAGCGGCGTTTAACGCCCGCATCACCGGTGCGATCTTCATGAAATTGGGTCTTGCCCCGACTACACACAGAACCCGTTTCGCCGACCTTGCAGATACCATAGCTGGTCGCTCTCGGTCTCTGATCTCTAAAAGGTTATACGGTAGGTCATGTTTATTTGATTTTCTGCGTAGTCATCGTCGACCAAATCAGAATCCCTGTCAGCGTGTGTGTACCCCAGCCGTACGTTGCTTTTGGCGCCCAGGCGTCTATTCAAGGCCATTTGAAATCGCCAGGTGTTGAAATCGTCATTAAGCTCGTTTGTCTGGCTCTGCCAGTGGACTGAGCTATCAAAGCTCAACTTGCTGGATAGCGTTCTACTCAACGACAAACTGGATGTGACAAACTCAGTATCTTCGCGTGAATCCTGAGTCTGCTGGATAGAATGCTCCTGCTGCAGGGTGACCGTGGTACGTTTGCCCTGAATGGCCCAGGACGCCTTAAATCGCTCGTCAACAATCTGGCTATCCGTGGGTAACACAAAGACGAGGGATACCGGTATGGGCTCGCCGGTGATGGGGTCTACGGGGTTGCCGAAGGGATCCGTGTCCTCAAAAATAATTTGCTGTAACCGTAACGTTCTCGCATCGGTGAGCACCTTACTATAGCTCGCGGTCAGTACATTCCTTTTCCTGCGATAAGACACATCCAGGGTCGGGAAGCCGCCAAAAAATCGCTTGCCATAACCGACATTCACAGATGTTCGCTTATTTGGCGTCCAGACAGTACCGAAATCCCACCTGGTCCCGTCCACATCCGAGCGCACTGAGTTGAAGTCGTTCCACTCTTTGCCCACAGAAGCCCGCAACTGCCACTTACGACTGACCCGATAGCCTAATCTCAGGTCGGTGGACATCAATTCACTATCGCTACTCTGTCCCGTATCGCTACTCCCGTCGTAATCAGTTTTACTGTAATTCGCAGCGACGCCCCAGCTTAACAACGCGAAGTCCGTGCCACTATCGAGGTTAAAGTCCACGGCCTGGCGACTGCTATCACTAAGGTCACCGCCAGAACTTAAGGGGTCATCACGCGTGTTGCTGGAATTCAACTGATCATCAAAAGTGTAACCCAGACGCATATTGGCAAAATCCTTAAAATGACCACGCAAGTAAGGATTTAACACGTACGAGTAGGTGGTACTGGTATTTCCGTCACGCAGGCCACGACCGTCCGCGGGGCGAGAGCGGGAAAGATTATCGAACCCTGCCGGTCGGAACGGGTCAATGCGGTTTTGCACGGCCGACGCTCTGGCATCGAAAAACAGTCTGTCGTCGACAAGCTCAGCATTACTATTACCACTGAAACGAGGATTCACCGAATCGCCGCTACCGCCGGCGTCGTTATATTCCAGCGCAGCGGTCAAATCGACTTTCAACTTGCCGCCAACACCTTTTAGTGTCAGGTTCGGCGCAACCACAGTAACAAGCTCGCTTTCCTTACCCTTATCGACAAGCTCGACATTGTCGGTGTAGCGTTCTGTGACACTTAAACCAGTCGTCGTTGTCCAGTCCGCCGCACGTACATTCACCGTCGACATCGCGGCCAGGACAACGGCACAGCACCAGCTTATTTTGTCACCACCTCTTGGTACCATTAACGTCCTTCCTGACCCAAATCACCTTCAATCCGGGTGCTGCGATACCGACCTTCATGCCCGTATCCATAGCCATACCCGTAGCCGTACACAGATTTGTTGAAGGGGTTTGACCTTGTTTTATTCAACACGGTGCCGATAATCTTGTCTCCGCCGATGCGCTGAAGCGCCTCCGTAACAGCATGTTGCGGGGTTTCATCTGCGGCCACCACAAACACAATCTGGCCCATCAGATTGGCAAGTACACTCGCCTCAGATGCCAGCAAAAGCGGCGGGGAGTCAAAAACAACAACCCTGTCAGGGTAACGTTGGCACAGCTCGCGCATAATCAGGCGCATATTATCGCTGGCCAACAACTCGGTAGATCGCTCGTGAATATGGCCTGCCGGAATAACGCGAAGATTACGTATATTGGTAGGCAATATCACATCACCAACGTCGATATCGTCATTTTCCAGCACGTCAATCAGACCGTTGGCATCATGAGAAACACCTAACAGGGTGCCTGCCGTCGCTTTGGCGATGTCGGCATCGACAAACAACACCGTCTTATCCTGCTCCATGGCGATACTCATCGCTAAATTAATAGCGGAAAAAGTTTTACCTTCACCCTGCAGGGCGCTGGTCACCATGATCAGGTTTACCGTGTCACTGGCGTCTTCACGCGCCATGTTCATAAGCAACGGTCGTTTGATAATACGGTAAGATTCGGCAATTTCGCTGCGTGGCGCGATGTGCGTCACCATGCCAAGTGAATGAAGATGAGCAAACGGAATTTCAAGCACATTCGCAGGTGCGCCCGAACGCACCCGCTCGGAATCGGCAATATCGCCCGTTTCGCCTGAGTGGCTCGCTTCTTCCGCAATTCTATTCCCGTCGCGCTCAACATTTTCACCAACAGGGAAATCTAAACCGTTAGCTACATCACCGTCCCCACGACGCTTTGTGCTGGTGTCGGCGTTCTTAGTAAGCTTATCAACAGCCCTTTCAATGATACTCATAGCGCTATCCTGCGGGAATCTTCCTGGTGTTTATCAGTTTCTTCAAATCAAACCCAGCGTTGGGAGGTAATTTAGCGCTCCGAAGGCAATAAGCAAGCCGAACAAACTTAGCGAAAAAGCCAGGGTTTCTTTTAGCTCCTTGCGCTTTCGTGTTGCAGACTTAACTAGCGAAACGCTGCCTAACACAGGCAGGCCGGTCAACTCGCTCAAAGCGTAGCGACTGTTGACCAGTGGTTTCAATAAAGACAATAAAAAAGCCAGGCCAAATCCAACACCAATCGCGACCAGGAGAACCAGCGAATTGAGTATTAATTTATTGGGCTCGGTAGGCTTGAGAGGAGCAAAGGGTGGATCAATAACCCTGAATTTGACGTTGCTGCCATCTTCTTCCACCTTTTCCGTCATATGAGCCGATTCCCGACTGGCGAGCAACTGGGCATGTTGCTTTGAAATAATACCGTAATCTCGATCCAGCTGTTTTAGTTCAGCCTCAATTAGAGGGACTTTGCCTATTGCCTCGCTCAGGTCAGCCACTCGCTGAGTGTACTCCCCCACCCGTACCCGCAATTCAGCGACCCGGGCCTCCGCCTCTGAGAGCATGGCCCGCATTTGTTGATAGACGGGGCTCGACTTCATATCCGTGTTGCTGAACGACTCGTCTTCCATGCGGTTTTCGATATCTTCCTGCCTTTTTATTTCAAGCTCAGCAATCAATGCCTGCAGTTGGGTAACCTCGGGGTGTCGCTCGGTATACCGCAACAATAAATTGTCGAGCTTGCTCTCAAGGCCCTGTATCCGCGAATCATATAACGAGGATCCTTGCATTTCATCGTACTCGGCAAAGCCAAACTCCGGCTCCTCATTCTCCAGATCATCAAGCTGTCGCCGAACCTCTTGACGGCGGTTTTCCATTTCACGCAGCTGCAAACTTACGTCCTTAAGTTGACTCCTTGCCGCCTCCAGCCGCTGGTAATAACCGCCAGCATCCCCCGGCAACTGGCCAGCATGGCGCTGTTTAAAGTCGGCAAGACGCGCCTCCGCCTCGATCAAACGCTGCTCATAGTCCTTGATCTGTTCATCAATAAACAATTGAGCACCGGCTCCATCGCTACGACTTTCGCCCAATGTGCTTTCAATGAATACCGTAATGAGCGAGCGGACAATTTTCTGTGCGGTATCTCTATCACCGTGGATAAACGCGATGGAATAAAGCGTGGCGTTGCCCCGGTCAACAGAAAGCTCGACACCGTCCTTCAGGCTCTCAAGAACTCTTTCCTTTTGCTCATCGGTGGTAATGGCGAGATCCAGGTCAGCCATACGCATCAGTTTTTCAAGGTTTGGTCGCGCGAGCAGGGTTCTGCTCATCAACGCAACCCTCTGCTTAATATTGGGCTCGATTGCCAAACCGCGTAACAGTGGCCGCAACAGACTGTTAGTGTCAATGTAAACCCTGGCCCTGGACTCATACTTTTCGGGTATCTGGCTGACCCATATCCAGCCTCCCACCGCGACGAGCCACACGACGACAAGACCAAACCACCTGAATCGCCAAAGGCCCGAAATATAGCCGAATAGCCTGGTCAGTAATTCCTGCATAGCGCTTATTCTTCCCTGTGTTGAAGCCTGAGGTCGATTACCGGATTAGAACCAGGATTCCGGAATGATTATGACGTCACCGGGGTACATCGCCATGTTCGCTGAAATATCGCCGTCTTCCAGCATATCCTCAAGACGCAGGGTGTAGGTCTTTTGCCCGCCATCAAAATAACGGATCAGCACCGCCTTGTTCCCGTCCGCAAAATCCGTTAGGCCACCTACTTCTATCATCAAATCAAGCAGCGTCATGTGCTTGTTAAACGGTATTTTCAGAGGTCTGACGGCCTCACCGACCACCCTGACCTGCTGCGAAGGAATGCCAACAAAACCTTCAACGATGACACTAACCACGGCGTTTCTAACATACTCGGAATACGCTTTCTCAATATGCCTGGCCAGCTCAGTCGGAGTCTTACCGCTGGCTTCCATATCCTCTACTAATCTGGTGGTTATTTTTCCGTCTGGTCGGACTTCGACAGAGGTCGTCAACTCTTCATTACCCCAGACAAAGATTTCCACTTCGTCACGCGGCCCGATGACATAGTCGTATTCCTGCAAGGGATTTAACTGATCTTCCGTTAGTGGTGGGTGGCCACTAAAACTACAACCGGTGACGATGGACACCCCCAACGCCAATGCCAGGATAGATAACGTCCTGTGAACTAAGCCGTGAACATGTTTCATAAGCGATGCCTCCTTTTTGCCTAACGCAGCATACCCCAAACCAGAAAATTCTATCATGCCAAACGTCAAAAAGCGTCACAACTGCTCAAACGGCGCGTTTTAGGGGATAGGCGGTATTAGATGTTTTGAAGCGGCGGAAATAAAATTCGGGAAAACAACTATTCACTGTTGACAAAGCATCTGCTCAGCATCCTTCTCGACCGACTCTAGTCGGCGTAACATGAGTCGGCGTAACACGGTCGACAGGCCAGCAACATGAATAATAGCGGCAACGCCAATATTGTATGTAACGCTCCAGCAAAGTACGATAGGCCCGATAATTACAATTCGATCTCGTTCAAAAACACACTTGAGGTGTGTTGCCTTGAAAACATCGTCTTTTATTGTGGAACTGATTCTGTTTCACAGCAACCCCTGCAGGAAGCGGCTTTAACCAGATGTATCAGCACTATTATAAGTTAAATGCCGAGCCTTTTAGACTCACCCCCGATCACAAGTTTTGCTTTAACCACAAAAGCTACGCCAAGGCGAAAGCTTACATGCAATACGCCTTTGAGCGGGCTGAAGGTTTTGTCATGGTTACCGGCAAGCCGGGAACAGGAAAAACCACCCTGGTTAATGACCTGGTCAATACTCTTCCCAAATCCGAAGTCACTCTGGCTACGCTCGTCAGCACACAACTGGAAGCAAATGACCTGTTACGGACGTCAGCATACTCCTTTGGCCTTGACGGAAATGTCACGCATAAAGCCACTATCCTTCAGGACCTGGCCAAACTCCTCATAGCCAACTACAGAAAGGGTAAACGCGCACTGCTTATCATTGACGAAGCGCAGGATCTCGCCCCCTCCGCGCTGGAAGAACTACGCTTATTAACCAACTTCCAGCTGAACAACCAACCGTTGATTCAGATCTTCCTGATCGGCCAGGAATCTCTCGTCGAACTGGTTCGCCGCCCAGGCCTTGAACAGGTGCACCAACGACTCATTGCCGCCTGTCACCTTGAGGCACTGAAAGAGGAAGATACCAGGGCCTATATCAAGCATCGCCTGAAAAGAGTTGGCTGGCGTGGTGATCCCGCAATCAGCGATGCCGTATTTTCGCTTGTTTTTCAATTTAGCCATGGGGTACCGCGTCGCATAAACCTCATCTGTAGCCGCCTGTTACTCCATGGCAGTGTCGAAGAGCGACATCAACTCGGCGCTGAAGATGCCAGGATTGTTCTACAGGAACTGGAGCAGGAGCAACTCACAACAGAAGATTTTTGTTCCGGCATTGATTTTGATATTACAGACCATTTTGAACCGGAAGATTGGTCCATACTCGGTGACGACTGCTCAAATACGGATGATACGAGGACATCCAGACTAAACCCCTATGTCAGCGATGATAGTAACCGCAACAGAAACTCTGCGCCGAACCCCCAAGCGACAGCAACCGCACGAGAAACCTGGGTACAGCAGACCCGCGACGCCGCGCACAAAACTGAACGGGAAGAAAACGTCACCAACAGTACGGGTGACATCGGTGAGGAAAACATAAATGCCGAGAACGCCTCTTCTGTCGTCGCTGAAACTGCCGCTGAAACTAGAAAACAATATGGAGAAAAAGGGCTGGCTCCGGTATCCGGGGCACCTGTCAATGCCAATACCAATGCAATAAACGATACCAATACACCGGGCATACCGAGACGACTGTACAAATACGCGCCGTGGTTGATCCTGATTGTGATCATGGCAACCCTGGGTTACAGCCTGCTCAAAGGGTCCGGGAAAGACGAATTTACGCCCATTGGTCTGCCGGGCGAACACCTCTCTACTGAAAGCTCGTCTACCTCGCCAGAAATGGTGCCTGACGAAAATGAGCCACTACAATCACTCACGACGGATAAATCTGGCCAGGGCGGAATCGACCACCCCTTACCTGAACAACAGCCAGCTAACCCGGCGTTGTCCCAGGCCGAAAAAAAAAACGCCCCCCTGGATAATCTAGCTGAATCAGCTATCAACCCAGAACTAAAAGGGAATCCAGAAGCCATAACCAACGGCGCGGACAGTTCGCTGGCCGCGGCCCAGCGAGGAGACCGCGATGAATCAGCTGGCCTTATTGCCAACAATGCTGCCCCGGATGCCACTGTCATTTTTCAGTTTGACAGTTTTTTAATTGAACCAGAATTTAAAATCAGACTGGACGATATTGCAGAAAAGATGGGCCGTTTTGAAGACATGAAAGCATTGGTCGTGGGTTATGCCGATAGCGTCGGCGATGCTGCCTACAATATCCGGCTTTCCAAACAACGGGCTATTGCCGTGTCCGCCTACCTTACCCGTCGGGGCGTATGGACTGAGCGCATTACCGTTGAGGGAAAAGGCAACCCCGTATCATCACCCATTGCACCCCCCGCGGCTCCGGGGATGCCCCCGCCGGATCAACGTGTCGTGAAGGTCTTTTTGTTGCCATAGCCCGCTCAGGAAACTCGACGAGCGCACCACCCTGGTCATCAGTAACCGTAATAGCGGGCAAAACTCTCCACTGGAGGTTTTCGTTTTTTTCCTTGATATTGTTAATATCGGCATGGTCGTCTCAGCAAAGTCGGTGGTCGATTGCACGCGACGACCAGGCTACCAGCTCAATACTGTCCCCCGGCTTGACAACACCTTCCGTTATTACCGCGGCATAAACTCCCGCCTGCCGTCCATGCGCTTTGGTCACATGCCGCAATAATTCCGGGTTCGCTGCCCCGGTATCAGGGTCATAGGTGATCATTGCGCAGCGCGGGTCGCGGTCAACGAGGGTGACCATGACTCTGTCGCCCAGACGCAAAGTCCGACCGACCAGTTGATCCTCGCTAAAACCGTCCTGCTGCAACATATCAACGTAAATATTAGCGCGAAAGCGACGGCCATCGACCGACATACCGGTTTCCCTGGACAACTGATCAATGGTTTGTCGGGAAATCATCGACACCGGTCGACCGTCGGTTAAAGCCCGATCCGAATGACAAACGGATAACCGTGTCGCGTCTGGCAAACCGGTGCCGAGGGTATCGATGAGCGCTGCATCAGTGACGCCGTAAATATCGCCCCGTGGCGTTTCCACATCGACAATCAGCTCTTCGGCGGAACCGTAAACCGGTGTGATACCAATACTTGTCGCCGCTGCCTGCGCCCAATCTATCGGCAGGCGCGCAACGTCTGGATGACGAAATCGAGGCTTGTACAATAGCATTTGCTGCGTATCTCGGGCGGTGAGATAAGGGAAAAATGCTGCGCCTCCGTGTTTTTTAAACGCGTATAGGCGATCCCCATAAACGCCGGAAAACCCTACAAAAGCCTGATCCAGCTCCTCACCGGCCATGCTTTTGACGGGAAAGCGGTACAATTTTTCTATTTTGCCAATAATGCTCATTGCTCAATCGTCCACAGTCGCAAAGGAATGACGCGCTAATCTGGCGACCCGATTACCGGGATATCACCTCATGGGTGCCACGTCTGACTATTTCGTATTCGGGAATTTTTTATCCGGAAGGACATCGGCTACCACGTCCCATGACTTCCACTCTGGATCAGGCGTGACTGCGCCTTGCCGTGGCACATAAATGGACTCCTCGCCGCAGGTGGCTGGGTGAATATAACGAGGACAATTAATAAACACATTGCGCACACTGACCCGAACTATCATCTGAGCCTCATGATACTCAACCAATAGTTCGTCATCGCTGCGCACGGAAGCGATCCCGTGAACTCGTAGCCGGTGGGGGTTTTCAAAATCTATAAACAACAAGCCGACATTGTTGTTGATTCTGATGTTGCCGGCGCTCAGGAACATGCCGTTACCGTCGTAAAGCGGAAAAGCAATATTGCCGCTATCCAGCACACGAACAAAACCGGTGGCACCACCTTTGTAGGACACCGTTGGCTGTCCCCTGTCATCAACGGTACTGATAAAAAACATGTTGCGTGAGGTAATGAACGCCGTTGCTTCGTCATCAAGTTGCTCGCCAATAACCAGCTCGTTAACACGATCCGCCAATGGTCGTGTCCCAAACTGATCCTGTAATTCACGATTCCCCCGATGATAAATGTCCGTCATTTTGCGCCCCTCTGCATGTCGTTTCATTTTTGTACTAGTGCCGCATCCAGTGCCGTGCCAGCCAATGACAGGCCCACACAACGTTCAAAATACTCTCATCACCCAGGCACCTGGCCAACCCCGACCGGTGTCGTTAAAAGCGACGACAGGGCGAGCGGCCATCTGCACGCGACAGCCCCGGTATCGCCTTCATCAGACGTTAACCAGCTCATCTTCACTGTAAAGTCTCTTTGCCTGACTGATCAGGTCGGCCTCATCGTCTCGTCTTTTAAGCAGCCCGTCCAGCCCCTTGTCTTCCCATAAACGTTTCATTGCCCGGATTTGAGCCGCGATTCCGGCATAGTCCTGGTCTTTCACCAGCGGTCTGATGGCCGCCATTTCCCTGCGCGCGACGCCACTCATTTTGGTGCCCCGATTGAACACCAGTGATAACAGCCCAGCCTGGGCATCGGCGTGGAGCTGATCGGCACCGGGATACGCCTTTAGCGTTGATGCGGCATAGCGTGGCAAGGTACCACGATAAAATACAGCTTCGGCCTGCGGCAGGCCTATTTTTATATGTTTGACACCACCGACGGCGGCTTTTGCCGAGTCCCCTTTCAAGCCTGCGATCACCACCAACTTCTCCAGTTCCATCTCGCCAATTTCTCCGACCCAATCCCGGCGTATTTGGGTGCTGGAGTTATAGCCCAGGTCATAGCCGATCCCAATGGTAATCCCCGACTGTCCGCCCGGCCAAACGGGGCCGGCCAGAAACTTGTTGTAGTAGACCTGGGAGGAAATCTCATGCTCGACCAGCTGCCCCAGACCCTTTTTAGAAACAGTGAGGGAATAGCTCGCAGCAATCGCAAGGCGTTGGTGCTGATCAAACAGGGCATTTTCGAGCGCCGTCAAGGTTGTCGTACCAATAAGCCCATCAGCCTCGACACCCAGGTGCTTTTGAATCTGCTCTATCCGCTTTTTAATGCTTAAATCAGTCATTATTTGCTCCCTCGTTACATCACTGAATGGCTGCGATGCACCGTCGTTGCCCCCCGTGTCACCTGCCCTGACAAATTTGGCTTACAATGCCGATTGTAGTCCAGCCGCGTGCGATTACAGAGCACGCTGTCAAGCTGGAACGTTAATGGCCAATCGCAATTAAGCGGGTTTATGTCTGAGCAACACCACCACGGACACGGCTTCCACGAGACGGATAATATCCGCCTCGCGTTTTTTCTAAATGCGGGGTTTACCATTGTCGAATTTATCGGCGGATGGCTGACCAACAGCACCGCGATTATGGCCGATGCCGTTCATGATCTGGGCGACAGCCTGTCAATTGGCCTCGCCTGGGCTTTAAAGAACGTCGCCGCGAAATCACCAGATCACCAGTTTTCATATGGCTACCGCCGCTTCTCCCTGCTGGGAGCACTGGTCAATGCCATCGTGTTGGTCGCCGGTTCGATCTTTGTGCTTGCCGAAGCGATCCCGCGACTGATGCATCCTGAAATGCCAATCGCCGGTGGCATGCTAATACTCGCCGTTGTTGGCGTCGGCGTTAACGGCCTTGCCGCGTGGAAAGTCGCCAAAGGTAACTCACTCAACGAACGCGTCATCAACTGGCATTTAATGGAGGATGTACTGGGTTGGCTGGCGGTTCTGGTGGTAAGCATCATCTTGCTGTTTTTTGACCTGCCCATTCTCGACCCTCTGCTATCCATAGGCTTTACCCTGTTTATCCTTTACAACGTGTTTCGTCTGCTCAAGGAGACGGTGGGCGTATTCCTGCAGTCGGTGCCGGATCACAAAGCCTTGCATGACATCAGGCAGGGTCTGTTGCAGCTTGATCACGTAGGCAATGTCCACCACATGCACTTCTGGTCGCTCGATGGCGAGCATCATGTTCTCACCGCCCACATTGATTTAACCGAACGCCTTGATGCCGTCGAACAAATTGCCCTGAAAAAAATTATTCACGAAATACTGGCCGTTTATAATTTAACGCATACCACAATAGAATTTGAACTACCGGACGAGGCTTGCAGAGATGCCTGAACAGATCAGCATAGATGTTATTCCCTCTGACCATAAATACCTGCAGCGGCACGGCTGTGTGGTAATCCCCTGTCAGATACTCGCCGCTTGAATATTAGAATCGTCACTTACAATATCCACCGGGCAATCGGTCTCGACCGGCGTTTTCAACCGGATCGCATTGTAAAAATTCTCCGTGAGCATGAACCCGATATCGTCCTTTTGCAGGAGGTCGACGAGGGCGCTCCGCGCTCCAGAGAGCAGGACATGGCCAGGGAAATGGCTCAGGAACTGGGCTACGATTATTACGCTGCCGGGCACAATGTCAGTATGCGCAAAGGCCGCTATGGCAATGCGACGTTAAGCCGCTATCCGATCATCAGGGAACGCAACATCGATCTGACCATTGGTGACCGGAAGCGGCGCGGCTGCCAGCATACTGGCATAGAAATCACGAATAAAAACGGTCTCATCCACCGCGTTGAAGTTTTTAATCTGCATCTGGGATTGTCTCCACTGGAACGGCAGCGGCAAGCAGGCGCTTTGATGCGCTGCAGAGAATTTGCGGAAATTGACCCGCATTCAGCCTGCATTCTCGGGGGTGATTTCAATGACTGGTTGTCCCGTTTGCGGGCGCTTTTTGTCGAGGGCATGTCGCTGCAGTGTGCTACCGACAAGGAAACCCGACTAAGAACTAGACCGATCAAAACCTATCCTTCTTTCGCGCCCCGCGGCGGGCTGGATCGAATTTATTACCGCGGCAATTTACGGCTTGTTTCAGCCCAGGCCTGCCGCCACCAGATTGCCCGGGTAGCCAGCGATCACCTGCCCATCATCGTGGATTTCGAGTTGCTAACGAATGCCTCTCAATAAAGACAGGTCTGGATAGATCGCTCAGGTAACGGGGTGAACCGGACCCACCCCTGATAGCGTATTACCAATATCTCGCGCCTGTCACTCGACTAGCGACGACGACTCAACGGGCAGCCCAGCTGCCTGCCATTCTGGAAATCCTGCTTCATAACGGCAAATATCGAAACCCAGTTTGCGAAGCGCCGCCACCGCTTCGAAGGACAGTACGCAGTACGGACCGCGGCAGTAAGCCACTATTAGTTGGTCGCGGGGCAGCAAAGCCAGTTGGCTCTGCAACTGCGCGAGCGGGATGTTGAGTGCGCCGGGCAGGTGCCCCGCCGCGTACTCGTCCTGAGGTCGAACGTCCAGTATCGTCACCGAATCTTCACGGATACGGGACATCAGCGCGACACTCGTCACTGCCTCCAGGCTATCGCGGTCGTGGAAATAACCGGCCAGCACCTGTTGTACCTCAGCAAGGTTCTGTTCAGCCACTGTGCGTAGAGCCGCTACCAACACAACGACTTCATCGCCAGACAACCGATATAAAATGTATTTACCATCGCGGCGCGAGCTCACCAGACCAGCGCGGCGCAGCTGCTGCAGATGCTGCGATGTATTGCCGACACTCAGGCCCGTTTTCTCGACCAATGCCTCCACGCTGCGCTCACCCTGCGCTAAAAACTCCAGCAGCTCGAGACGATGAGCATGGCCCAGGGCTTTTGCCACCGTGGCGACCTGGTCGAATAATGCCTGCTTTGGATTCTCCATTGACATAGGGATAATTATATACAATCATTCTATTGATTAATAGATTATTTGCCCGCCCACTGCATATAAAGCTGCAGTTGCCGACACACACGGGCCAGTGCGCAGAAGGCGAGCTCCGTGCTACGCAATGCTCACAGACCAGAGGGTCCCGGACATCACATCATGGGCACAATGAACGCCATACTACTTAACAACGAAGCTTTGATCAGGCTTGGCTGCTTTATCGGGGTCTTTATACTGATGGCAATCTGGGAAGCACTGGCACCGCGCCGCACTTTGCACATAAAGCGTCGCGTTCGCTGGCCCAACAATCTAGGCGTTGTCCTACTCAGCACGCTGCTGCTGCGCATTATTATGCCCATCACTGCCGTCGGCCTGGCCCTGCTAACAGAGTCTGCTCAATGGGGATTGCTCCATCAACTTAACCTACCGCCGTGGCTTGCCGTTATCCTCGCTCTACTTTGCCTCGACCTGGCAATCTATCTTCAACATGTCATGTTCCACGCGGTCCCAGCGTTGTGGCGTTTACACCGTATGCACCACGCTGATCTGGAATTTGATGTCACCACCGGCGCAAGATTCCACCCGCTAGAAATTATCTTATCAATGACAATCAAACTGATGGTGATTGCCGCCCTCGGGCCGTCGGCAACAGCGGTGTTGATCTTTGAGGTGCTACTCAATGCCCTCGCCATGTTCAATCATGGCAATGTCAGTCTTTCCCTCAACCTCGACGGTTTGCTGCGCAAAGTCATCGTCACACCGGACATGCACCGCGTACACCACTCGGTAATCCCGAGGGAAACGAACAGCAATTTCGGTTTTAACCTGTCGTTCTGGGATCGGTGTTTCGGCACCTACAGGGCTCAACCGGAACACGGCCATCAGGAGATGACCATCGGTATTGAAAGTTTCCGTACACCCCGCGATCTGGGTCTGGATCGGATGCTGATACAGCCCTTCGTATCGAGCTCCGGTAACTACCCCATTAATCGGTAGCTATCTGATCCTGAAACGTCTACCCCGTTTGCCGCAGCTTGATACGACAGCTGTGCTGATACGACAGCTGTTGACGAATTCGGTGGCCCGCTCAGCCGGAGCTTTGGTATCCGGCCCTCCGACAGGGTGGGGTGACAGTCTGGCGAAAGCCGGGCTTATTATCGATCAAGTCCATCAAATGAGCGTAAATCAGGTCGGCACAAGGTACTGACACAGGTAAACAGCGGCCAGGAAAAGAGGCGAAAATCCGACGGTTACTTTGTATCCGGGGGGGCTGCTGGCTCGCGCTGGATGGTGTAAAAAACATCGCCTGATGTGGTTTCACCGGTTTCCGATTGCACTTCAACGTGGTCGGCCAACTGGTAAGTCAACTGTAAACGATGTCCGGTGCTGGCCAGCCCTGCGATATAACGAAGGTAAAGTTTTGGCGACAGGTAACGCCCGAGGACCAGCGAGGCGCTATCAAAGCCGTCTTCAGAATCAACCCGTACTTCATCCAGGCTCAATTTTGCGCCCACCGCTTTGGCGATATCTTCACCCTGGGTAAGACCCATCCCGCTCGCAGCTGTCATTAACAGGTTGGCGTCACCGGAAGACGCACCGGACAGTGGCCGCCCCAACAGCAGGTAAGCCAACCTGTCGGAGTCTGACATGACCGGTGAAGAATACAGCGTGAGCGTCGGTATCTTCAGCGTACCCGAAGCGCGCATCCCAACCTTGACGTCGCCCAATACACGTTCTGCTCTCAAATCCAGACCTGGATCATCAATGGGGCTATCGTTGAAGACCAGCCGGCCTTTTTTGATGTCAATCGGCTTGCCGCGCATGACGTAAACACCCTCCCTGATATTGAGCACGCCATTACCCACGGTCAGTTTTTCAGGCGCCGCCCGGATCTTAACCGCGCCGGTGACGGCACCGCGCAACCCGAAACCTTCAAAACGCACGTCGTCGCCAAGGATTAGATTGAGCCGCGTGACAAGCCGCGGTAGCGACGCTTGCTCTGCCGCAACGGTGTCGATATCTTCGAGTACGACAATGTCATCAGACGGACTTGCGGCACCATCTGGAATAGTTTCGGGTTCAATACGAGCAGAGGGCACAACAACACTGCCCGTGAGCTTGACCACCCGGTTTTTTACCGTAACCAGCGCATCGGGGGAAACTTCCAACGAAACCTGGTCGGTATTAGCCACCAGGATATTTTCCCCGGTCAGCTGCAGCGAACCCGTGTTGTCAGAAAACTGCCAGCCGCCCTTAAGGCTCAGGACGCCGGAACCCGATTGCAGGGCCCCCGAGAAATCGAGGTTGCCGTCAACGGAGGTATCTGCGCGCCACGAGATGGCCGTCAGTTCGAGACCCAGTTCAGGCACCGTTGTGCTGCCTTCGCTGAGTTCGACATAACCGCTGAGATCAGGTGCCATCAGGCGCCCACTCAGAGCAAGGTCGGCGACCAGTTTGCCTCTGGTCTTGTCTATCGCCTCTGCATAAGCGTCCAGCAAGGCCAGGGCGCGGGTGCTTAATTTTAGTTCGGCCTCTACAGTTTGATCTGTGGACAACGCTTCCAGTGCGCGCCATCCGGGCAAACTGAATTCGCCATTTACATCGCCGAAATCGCCAAGGTTAAGCGCCAGATCAGCGCTTAATCCGGTCGTATCAAGTTCGGCCGTAAGGGTGCTCGGCAGCAACGTTATCGTTTCGCGGCTTTGTTCAACACTCAATACAATATCACCCGCAGATGTTTGCAATGCCCCGCGGCCAGTGACCAGCCCAGTGACATCCCGTTGCCACTGCACAGCACCGCCAACAGTCCCGCTAACATCAAGTGCCGCTAGCAACAGGGGGCGTAAATATGCCAGCGGCATCTGTTTTATATCTACCGTACCTGCGCCCGCACCGTCCGTCAGGGACACGCTCAAACAACCCTCAGCATCGCCATTGTGCAGGCATAAAGCGGGGATCACAGTAGAAGTGGGACTGACAGTGATGCTGGTCGGCTCACCCAACTGCCACTGACCCAGAGGGGTAGCCGACACGCGCAATTGATCCAACTTCCCCTGCCAGCCCCAGGTATCGGACAGGCTACCGCTGGTGCCCAACAGCAGGGCGCTATCGTCACCGATTAAGTTGAGCTCAATACGATGTGCTTGCCGGCTGCCATCTACTGTCGTTTGAAAACTGGTCCAGCGCTGATCGTTTACCGATAGATCTCGTCCATTGACATGGATACCAATGACTCCCGCCGGCGCCAGATCTGCATCTGCATCGAGCACCAGACTGCCCAAGTGCATGTCGCCAAGCGCTACCTGGTCCGCCCGCCCCTGCAACACCGCGCGCGGAGACTGCCTGGGGCCACCAATATCCACATCAACCGCCAGGCTGCCGCTGGCGCCCGGCGACAACACGCCCAGCGACGGCGCATGAAGTGCTGCACGTAACTGCCATTGCTCACCGAGTCGCCCGGTCGCGGAGATTTTAGCATCGCCAATCGTCGCGACAATGCCGTCGAAAACGAAGGTCTGTCCTTCCTCTTCAAGCTTAATATCAACCGCGCCGGCAACCGAGGTGGGATGCCCGCGCAACGTACCAGTAACCTGATCAATAGTCAGCAGCGCGCTGATTATCCGGGATCGTCCGCCACTTGCATCAGCGACAGTGCCGGCTGATGCGCCATTATTGTCTTCGGCGACAGTGCCTTTACTGCTGACCTTGCCGGACAAATCGCCGGGCCACTGCGGCCAGAGCAACGCCGGATTAACACGAGCAAGGTTTATGTCACCCTGCCACGAAATGCCCTTTTGCCAATCCAGATCCACCCTGGCATCAAGCTCGGCATCGCCAACTTTCAGTGTTGAATCCGCCACCGTAAAATGACTGATATCACCATTCCCCCTGACCACAAGATGCACGGCGGGGAAATCCTTGAGTTCCGCCTGAACGTCTCCGTTTAATTGATACTGGTCGAGCGAGCCGTCGACTTCGATCCGCCCACTGCTGGCTAGCAAACGCTGCCCCCCAGGCAGCACCAGGTCTTTTGCCCGCCACTGTGCCAACAAGTCAAATTGCGACACGTCTGTATGCGTCACGCGACCCGTGATCTCGAGCACAGTGCCATTATCGGTGGGCGCTGGCGCTGGCGCTACTGCCTGGGCCTGGGCCTGGGCAGCATCGGATGTTATGGACACAGATTGCGAGACCGAAAGCAGTGGCGCAAGCGTCAACTGCTTTATGGACAGCACGGAATCCTCGTAACCGAAATCGAAATTTGTCTGAAATGCCTGCTGATCAATGCCGGTGACACTGAGCTCACCGCGTACCCCGCCCTGGCCAAAGTCCCCCGCCGCATTGACTGCGCCAGCCACCGCCAGCGCCTGATAGGGTGCCGCTAAGCCTGCTGGACGAAACTGCTCCAGTTGTAAGTCCATTTGCCAGGCTGGTTCCCCAGCAAGGTTTGCCAGGCGTAAATCCAGTGAGCCCGTAACGAAGCCTGAAAACTTCTGCTGAAAACGAAGCTCATCCAGCGACCCAGTTAACTCACCCTCGGCAATCAGGGTATTACCGGGGCTAACCGCCCATTGCCCCGCCACCTCGATCCCAAGGGGATATTTGCCAGCCGTGGTCGCCCGCCCCGAAAGGGCCAAACTGTTCTGTGCCTGCACAACCTCTACTCGAGACAGCTGTAATGCGTCACCCGCCATGGCCAGCTGCAACTGGACTTTATCAATGATCGGTGTATCACCCGATCGCAAATACACACGGGTGATTTGTACATCATCAAGCGTTACCGGGTAAAAAACACTAACCGCTGGCAGGGCGATATTCCAGGGCTGTGCAGTTGCCACCGCAGGCTCTGTATCTGGCGCAGGTGTATAGCGCACGCCGTCAATAGCGGCGTTAATGACGATCGCGCCATTTACCAGACGCCACCCGAAATCCAGCCGGTCAACAGCCACATTCGTCGCGGAGGAAAAGTTTATCCCTTCGGCGTGCAGGGGTCCCCACAGAGAGCCCTCCAGACGCTCTACGGACAATGTCCCATCGACAAACCTGTTAATGGTCTGGTATGCGAGCAACAGACCACTCTGGGTAAAACAGATTCCAGCTATTACCCCGGTGAGTGCGACGAGGCTGATCACCAATACATACGCCAACACGCGTTTTTTCATAGATCCGGCCCCAATACGACGTGGATCCGCAACGCTGCATCGGGATCATCAAAGCCATGGGCCAAATCCAGTCGCACGGGGCCGATGGGTGTGCGCATACGCAGGCCGATTCCGACTGCCTTTTTTAGGGGATCACCAAATCCATTAAAGGCATTACCCACGTCAAAAAAAGCTGCGCCACTCCATTTTTCATTAAACCGGCGTTCATATTCGGCACTGCCCACCAGCAAATAACGCCCACCCCGTACATCGCCTTCGCTGTTGGTTGCGCCGAGCTCCTCAAAATCATAGCCCCGAACACTTTG
>TARA_R110000787_G_scaffold64775_2_pt1 | contig 18878 bp, 15 predicted proteins | sample TARA_R110000787 | Tara Oceans TARA_R110000787 (sample SAMEA4397920) | marine metagenome | biome: Polar Biome; feature: [DCM] deep chlorophyll maximum layer (ENVO:01000326); material: water (ENVO:00002006), including particulate matter (ENVO:01000060) such as... | depth 35 m
GCTGCAAAAAGTTTTGGGGAGTATGAGGAGGTAACGAGAACTATAGGTTCTTTATATAAGAAAGGTCAAATTACAATTACATCTGACGTCACGCTGCGTAATAAGGAAATAGAGAAAGCAGTAAAAGATGGTAAATTAACACAAGAGGAAGCGGATGAGTTAAACCGAATAAGTCCTGGATGGGACGAGATTGAAAATGCTTGGCTAGAGAGTCAGCTTTCTAATAATTTCAATATATCCTCACTGCTTACCAATAACCTAGGGCAAATAAACGGGAAGACATATGAGTTTACTTGGGATCCGAATAAGGTAAACGAAACCACCATTTTATTAAAGAATGTAGATGGAAATGCTGTCCCTGATTTTACGACTAAGTTCGGAAAGGAACAAAGAGAAGATGCAAAAGAGGGATTGAGAACTGTTTTACGTGGTGCTTTAGACCACACAGTAACAGTAAGTACCAGTTCAGATAGTCCTGGATTTGCTCCCGTAAGGCTTGCGGAAGAGGAAGCTGATGATCTGAGCCTTCAAGATTCCATCAAGATGATGACCCATTTATGGGGTGGAGATGATGCTCAACTGAAGGTTGCTGTTAACCACTTTGTGGATCAGAGTTCTTTGGTAAAAGATGTGAAGAGAACTGAGGATGGTATTGAGGTTTTGTATACTGACGAATTTGGAGAATTAGTGCAAAGAAGCATTAGTTACTACGTTACGGAACCCAATCCAGAGTTTGATAATACTTCGCCTGAGAGTTCTGAAAACCCGAAAGAAATCAGAGCGCAAATCGAGAATAGTGAAGGTGAACTTGTTGATCAGAGATTAACTCAAGAACAGTATCTTCAAGCAATAGGTCCTTTATTAACGGGAAGGTCTCAGATAACTAACGCTTTAAACAGAGCAAAAAAGGAGGGTATTATTAATCCAAGCCAGTCATTAAATACAACAGGAAGCGCAAGTGCTGCCGAAGTGACTGAACAAGGGCCGATGACATACGATAGAGAGATTTTTATGTACCACGAAGACCAGCAAAAGAAAAACAACGAACGAGTGTTTAATCTTCCAGGCCAAGGAAAAGAGGGGGGTGATATTAAAGGTCCATTAGATTTTTCCGACGATGAAGAAAACGTAGGTGCTATTTTACAAGAAACGTATAAGGACTATGGTCTGCGTTGGAAACTAATGGGAAAAGATAAGATTAACATTCAAATACCTGGACACCCTGATGGAGGGCTGGTACTAGAGGGAGATTTGTATAATTGGCAGGATAAGAAAAGGAGAGAACAAAAGGAGAAATTAGCCGCTTATATAAAAGCTTGGATCAATGCCAACGCAAACAAGTTTGCAGAGGAAAATGGATGGATAGGAGAGCCTAAAGCAAAAAATAAAACAGGAAAATTCAATGGATAAGTTTACTGAATTATATAACTACCTATTAGAGATAGGGATGACTGATTTGTCTGAAAAAGAATTTTTTGATTCATACAAAACAGGTGCGAAGAAAAACCCAGAATTACATTCGTATTTAGCAGAAGAAAACCTTACTGATTTAGATAATACAGAATTTAATAGTATATATTTCCCTCAAAAAAAAAATCCAAACAGTACAGAGAATATCGATTCTCTTGCAGGTGGTTTAGAATCAGACTTTATCTTGCCCGAACTTGGGGAGGAACAAGAACTCACTGAGGAAGATTATTTCACGGGAGCATTTGGTGATGCACTAAGAAGTATTGACTATGTAACTCAGACTGGTATAGGTGACTTTATTGACGATATGGCACGTGCGGTTGCGGGTGGACATAATCAAGGTATAGCAGCAGAGAATGCCTCTGACCTACTACTTCGTGGATCACTATCTACAGAAGAAGACATACAAAGCTACCTAGAAGCAAACAAAAATGTATCAAAGTATGGTGCGTCTAAAGAGATGCAAGAATACCAAAAGACATACGAGGAAAATGGGGAAGGTTTTATGGGGGTTGTTCTTGGTTTAGCTAAGTCAGGTTTAACAATACTACCTGAATTAATTGTTAGCTCATTAACTGCTATGGCATCTAACACAGATGCTTTGGCAGCAGGAGGAGCAGCTATTGGGGTTGGAGCAGGGACAGGAGCGATTGCGGGGGCAGGAATTTTATCAGGACCAGGTGCAATTGCAGGGGCAGCAGCAGCATTACCATATGCATTTGCAGCAGCAGGATCAGCATTAGAAATGGGTGCAACCTTTTCAGAATTACTACAAGAAGAAGCGGGGGATCAAGAATTAACCGCAGACCTGTTACGAGAAATTTTAAATGATAAAGAGAAATATACTCGCATTAGAAATAAAGCAATATCCAGAGGTCTTATTATTGGTGCTATAGACGCATTTACAGGAAAACTAGGAGGTAAGATAGGTAGTAAAATCCTAACCAAAGGAGGGAAGCAAGCTGCCTCCGAAGCAACAAAAACACAGGTTTTAAAGTCTTTGGCAGGAGCAGGTGCAGTAGAGGGAGTCGGAGGATCTGTTGGAGAAGCAACAGCAAGACTAGCAATTGGACAAGAGATGGACATCTCTGAAATTGCATTAGAAGGTTTAGCGGAAATACCTGGTGGTATAAAAGATTTAGTATCTGCTAGATTTAGTACCCCAAAATATAAAGTTAATGGAGAGAAAGTTACTGCTGAAGTTGTTGATGATCTAATAGAGACAATGACTCTTGATCAACTTGTGGCTTCTGAAATAACTATCGACAATGACTATGACGGTAGAGCAAAAAAATTACAAGATAGAATTGTAATCCTATCAACAGAAAAAGAATTACTTGACACCAACCCTGATTTAAACAAGGCAACCCTAAACGAGATGACTCGCCTTCAGTTAGAGTTAGACAAGGTAGACGGGAATAAGACGGAGATAGCAAAAGAAAAAGCTGCTCTAATTAGAAAACAAATTAAAGACCTTCAAGAAAAGCCCTTAGAAGACGAGTCGGTAATTACAGAAGCCACTCCTGAGGATGCCTCGGCACTTGAGGTGGAAGAGGTCGATATAAACGAGCAATTTGAATTGTTAAGCCCTGAAGAAAAACTTGAATACATAGAGGAAGCATCAACAGAAATGCAAGAGGATGCAACAGCCGAAGGTATTACGGATTTTAATTTTACAGAGGAAGAGGTCAATAAAAGAGCCACTCTATTATTAGCAGAAGATTTAAACCAAGAAGGGGGTGACCCTAGATTTAATATAGCTGAAGAGGGTGATGCAGTGTTGGAATCAGATGATGCTGATGTAGATGCCATCGTTAATGAGATGAATGCAATGGATCCTGATGAAGTAAACTTCACAACCCCTCCTGGTCAGACTACATCTACAGTCAACCCATTAGAAGTTAGCAATTCAACTGAAGAATTTACTGATGCTGATGCTGTAGAGCTAGGTTTTAAAAATAAAGCTGATATGGTTGGTGAGATGGCTGATTTTGATGGCATCCCTATGATCACAGGTATATCTGATATTGCGTTTGGAGGTGAAGGTAAAGATGCTACAGGCAAGCCAATGAAGGCGCAGGGTGGTATAATGTTTAATGCAATTTCTAAAGTTAAGGCGGCTTGGGCGGGAGTTAAAAAATCAGCATCCCAAACTCAGTATGATAATGCAGTAAAGCTATACAAAAACAATAAACAATTATTTGATAGGCTATGGAAAGAAGGCAAGTTACCTAACGGTCATATACCAATGGCTATTATTCGTATGGGGAATGAAGCTATTAATTCAAATGAACTTGTTTTTAGATACCTTTCTCCTGAGATTAAAGACCAATCAATAGAGAATCAAACGGCAGCAATGACAGAGTTGATTGCTGATTTAAAAAGAAAAAAAGGAAAACAGAATCCTAGACTTTTAAAATTTATAAGCGATAAAGAAATCACCTCATTAGGTAGTTTTATGGATGCGGTGATAGCGGATGCAAATGCTAGAGCAAAAGGTGATGTAAAGAATACTCTAACACTAAACGAGAGAACGGCATTATTTAATACTATAACATCTCCTGAAGGAACGAAAAAAGCAAATAAGAGTTTTTTAAATGCATTATATAAGGGCACTACAAATAATTCAACTATATTTTTGGCAGACAATATCTATAAGGCACTTGGGGAACCATCAATGATGGCAGCTAATAAAGGAGATGTAGTATCTATAGTTGGTATAGATGTTATAGACGGTGGTGTTATAGATATAGACCACCCTAATTATGGCACTGGTCCAAAGGGTAGGTTGATCAAGTTAATTAAAAATCCCGCTAGTGGATTGGAAGTTTTTCCTACTTGGAAAGCAAAATCAAATAGAGTATTTAAAAAAGATAAATCAGGGAAAAGACCTTCTGAAAAACAAGTAGCAACACAAGTGGTGGGAGATTTCCCTAACGACCTTGCCTTTCAGGGCGATGCTCCTTCTTCTGATATGTCGGCATTTAAAGCTTTATTAGGTAAATTAAAATTCTCTTTTCCGAAGGTTACAGTTGTCACCACAATGGAAGAATTCAATGAGGCTATTAATCAACCAGGTGTTAGAACAAAAATAACAAAAGGTAAAGTAATTCTTGGTTTAACTAAGGAAGGTAAGATATATATAAATCCTGAAGCAACTTCTATGACCACTCCTATTCACGAGTATGGTCATATATGGATTGATTACCTAAGATCTAAAGCAAGTGGTGATAAAGGAACTCAGTTATTAAATAGAGGTTTAAAATTAGTTGAAGGAACTGCAGCTTTAAAAACTGCTATTGAAAAATATGGAGATAATAAACTAGCAAGGGAAGAAGCTTTAGTGGAATTAATGGCAACTAAAGGAAACAATATTGTTGAAGCATCTAAGAAATCTAACTTTAAAGAATGGTTGAATGCAACGTTTAAGTACATTCAAAAAAAGTTTGTCTCGTCTGAGAAATTATTTGCTAAGCAAGATATAGAAGAATTAAATAAGCAACTAAAGAAAAAAGAAATAACTCAAGAACAATATGATAAATCTCTTAAAAAGATTCAAGCATCTTTTAAAAAGAGCATAGCTTCACTCAGTATAGAAGACTTTATAAATACAGGTCTTGCAGATTTATTTAAAGGAAAACAAATAAGTGAATCGTTTGATGCCAAGAAAGAATCAAAAGGTGTTATGCCTAGGTTTAAGATTGGAGGAGGTCTAAAGAATTTCGTAGAAAAACGTAGAGCCGAAGGGTTTACAGACAAGGCAATTAAGTTAAGTTTGGAGCGTCAAAATATTGAGGCTGAGAAAATAGCAGATGCCTTTTCAGAATTAGAAAATAATAAACTAAATTTGCAAGATGACATACAAGACAAGAAAGGAACTACTAGAAGTACCAAGAGAAAACCTGTCGGTTCACGAAAGAGTGGCGCAGTCGCTTCTAAAGCAGAACCCCGATATGACGTTGGAAGAAGCGATAGAGTTGTTGGAGATGCTTCCATAGTAAAAAAATTTAAACTTAACGATAAAGAAGAGTCGTCTTTACTTGAGGCAATGCCGGGGAGAGTAGTAGCAGACTCTGAGTTCTACGAGGTTAACGACCCTGAATTATTCCATAAACAAATAATCGAATCTAAAAAGAGTAACAAGTATGCGGCAAGTGTATTTGTATACTCTGTAAAAGAATACGCAAACTCAAGATTATTCTTAACACCTGATGGAAAAGCAGGTCTTGCTATCACTGAAGACGGTGATATTATTTCTGTATTTTCTTATGAGAATGGGAAAGGAAGAGTTCCTCAGTTAATAGTTAATGCTATTAAAGAAGGAGCAGTTTCTTTAGACCATTATGATACTGTACTTACACAATACTACGCAGACTTTGGCTTTAAACCTGTCGCAAAAGTAAAATGGAATGACAAGTATGCTCCTGATGATTGGGTTAAAAAAGTTTTTTTGGCATTCAATAAAGGAGAGCCTGATGTTGTTGCAATGGTTTATGATGGGGGTAATAGAAATACTATCGCTGAAAGAGTAGGTACATTTGATGATGTAAAACCTGAGTTAGAAAAAACTCCTTATGTAAAAGAATGGGATGCAGCAAAAAGCCTGCAAGCGGATTATAATAAAGCTAGCCAAGATATAAATGATATAATGTCTGACGTACAAGCGATGACAGATAGGGTCAACAGTAAAGGCAAACCTGATGCGGAGAAGTTAAAGAGATTAGTATCTAGGATAGATAAATATGTTAGGGATAGCGATGCTTATAAAGCAGCGACTGATTCTCAAAAGAAAACAATGGAGGCTAATGCTAGAGCCATTGCAGGTGTAAACGAAAGACGTGCGCCATCAAGGGGAAGAATTCTTGGGGCAATTGGTGATATAGAAAACCTATCCGTAGTTGAGAAATTAAAAATAGCAACTCGTATTATACGGTTAACGAAGTCAGCAAGTAAGGACCTGACAGCTGAGATTAAAGCTTTAGAGAAAAAAGGTTTAATAACATCAAAACAAATGAACACTATTCTTAATAAATTTTCTAAAGTAAATATGCTTAATGAAAATTCTGTTAGAACATTTGTTAATTATATGGGTAGGGTTATGAATGATGTTGAGTACGCTGAACAGGTTCGTGTTGCTAGAGCAAAGATGGCAACAGCAAAGAAAAATGTGGGGAAAAAAATAGGCATATCAAAAGAACTTGTTCCTAACCTTACAAGGTTGTTTAGTATAGACCCTACACTTATACCATCTGATGTTTTCAAAACGTATCTTAGTTTAGTAGATATGTTCAGTCCTAAAAAAACAGTTTTAAATTTACCGAGTATTACAGAGGTTACTCGTATGAGTGACTTGGTATTAAAGCAAGTTGATATACAAGAGTCGTTGGCTCTAGACCTTGCTGATAAATATGCAGCATTTGAAGGAAAGATTTTAAACGAAGAAGGGAATGTAAGCTACTCTGCAACTATAAAAGAGATGTTTAAGCAGGATGTTATTGATGAGGCTGATTTAGGGGTAATGCAGAATTACAAATCTATAATTAGTCCTAGTGAGAAAGCAGCCAAGATGTCTGATGAGGAGATTGCAGAGAAGAAGGCTGAGTACATAGCAGAGATCAAGAAGTTAAAACTTGAAGAAAGAAATGGTCTTCCTACTCAATATGAAAATAAAAAAGCAAGACAATTCTTTGATTTAATAAAGTCTAAGGATATATCTCAATTAAACTTAAGAGATTTAGAAAACATACTTAGGGTATCTGACAATATAAATATGGGATACTTCCCAAATTTTGCACAGATAATGGTGGAGAAATTAAACGCATTAGATTTTGGTGGCATTATTGCCAAGGCAATATACAAAGCCCAACTTCTTCCTATCTCTAGGGCTTACTCTAAATTAAAAGGACTAGTTACAAGAAGCAATGGTATACTAGAAATGGTTAGGAGAAACCCTTTATTTTATACTGATCAATTATTAGGAGATTTTAAAACACGCTCTGTGTTTAATGCTTTATTTAGCCTTTCGGCAAAAGCAATTGCAAAGTATAGAGTTGAAATGAAAGCTGTTCAAAATAGAATAGAGAAGGCGCAGACTGCGGTAATGAAATCATTTAGTAGAGACCCAGATAAATTTGTTATGTCTAAGTATAAGCAGATGGCTTATATGATTCAGTTAGAATTCAATAGTAATCCTGACAATAAGTTTGTTAACCAATCTGCAGATTTTATTAAAGAGACTATTAAAGTAATTAGAAAAGGTAAGACTCGATTTGGAGATGGAGATATATTAATGTTAGAGGAAATACTTACTAAGTACTCAGTTGATGATCAAATAGACATTGATGCATTATACGAATCCTTTAATGACGCAGAGAAGGCTTCTATTAAAACCATACAGGATATAAATATAGAGCAACAAGAGAAAGCGGCAATTACTTCTACAATAATAAGGGGTCAGGCATTTAGTCCTATAAATAATTATGTACACTTAAATGTGGTTCAAGAAGAAACAGTCGGAGGTAAAGTAAACGATTTAATGTCAGGAGAATCTTTCGTTAATAGTTATAATAATTCACTAACACCATCTACTAAAGCAAAGTCTTTGATAGAGAGAACAGGAAAAGTTAGTGCAATCAATTTTGATATATATGCATCTGTTGAAAAATCGTCTAAGTTTGTGTTGATGGACTATAATATGACTGAGCCAATCAGAACAGCAAGGCGATCACTTCGTATTACTGAAAAATTAATTACAGAAGGAACGGCAACAGACGAACAGGTTCAAATTTATAATGCACTAGATTCGGCTTTTGAGGAAGCAACAAGCAACCTTTTAACAGATGCCTATACCCAGTCAAGCGTTGTAGATGAAATGATGGTATACCTAAAGAAAACAGGATACCGTGCGATACTAGCAGGGGGTGGCAGGTTCATTGCTGAACTTACATCTAACCTTAGTTTTGCAATGATCGTAGACCCTAAAGCATTTTTAGCGGGTATGGAACTAAGTAATGTGTTTAGTAGCGAGATGGGTCCTAATATTATGAAGAACCTTGACAGTAGTGCTATCAATAGAATATTCCCTACAACCGATTTGTCAGGTAAACTTGTAGATACAAGTATTATTAATGAATCAACAGGAGTAAAGGGAGGTCGGGCGAAAAAAAGTAAAATTGAAAACTTTCTTGGTAAGGCGTGGAATCAATCAGGACAGAGATGGGTTAAGGGGGTTGAGTTTACTGCTGACACACTAATATCTACACCTGATAAATTAGTGATGCGAAAACTATGGATTGGATCCTTACAAAATAAATTCAAAGAGATTACAGGTAAGTCCCCTGACTTTGAAAAGATAGCCGCAGATGATCAAGCGTATTTAGAAGCCAATAGGGAGGCTTTAGATGCTGCAACCGACTGGGCGGATGCTCGTTCAGTAATGGCGGGAGCAACTGACAATGCGTTTATGGGAATGCTTAAAGGCACAAGTAAGCCAAACCAATCAATGGCAATCCGAGCCTTTAATCAGTTTAATAATTTTATGACTAGGTTCTTAATCTTTGAATACATTACTGCCCGTACAGGTGTAATGAATATGATTGGAAGAGGAGAACTAAGTAAGGTTGAGGGGGCTAAATTAGTGGCGGGTGTTACAACTAGAATGATGACGTATACTTTAATATCTCAGGTGTTGGCTACCGCACTTACGGATTTCTTCGATGATGATGATGAAACTGATGAAGATGAAGGAGGGAGCGAAGGCAAATCTTTTGATAAACAGCTAGGTCAAGCACTGGCATCTACATTTACCTCATTACTATTAGGTAGAGATTTTGGTAATGCTACGAAGATGGGTATAAACTATGCGGTTGAAGAGTTTAATAAAGAACAGCTAGATTTTTTAAGGGATGGGGAATATGATGAGTATAGGGACGCTATCCAATATAACATTGTGCCAAAAGGAAAAAAAGGACAGGGGTCAGACCTCTTTGACTATTCTAAAAAAATGTTTGGTGCTTATGGACCTATAATAGCATCCGCTGATCTATTGATTTCAAAACTTACAGAGCCTGATAAAAAAACAGAGTCTGCTATTGAGAGGCAACAGAAAGAAAGATACCTTAGATTACCTCTTGAAATAATGGGGCATCTTGGTTTCGTTCCTTTCTATAAGGATGTTAGGAAGGTTGTCTTGTCAGATATTTATGGAGACTTATCTCGTGCAGAGGCTACAATTAAAAATAAGAAAAAAGCAGACGAGGAAAGACTTCAGGGTTATGATAATCAAAGCGATATGAAGCGTTATGATTATGATCTATGGGTTAAGCAGTTCGGTGAGGGGTCAACAGATTATAATGAAAGAGAGGCTTTAAAGGAAATTGGAAGAGCGAAGCAAAAACTAAAGCGTCAGCTAAAAGACGAGTATTATGATTATACGCCAAAGAAAGTTAGTCCAGGTAAGAGGAAATCGTCAGGCAGTCCCTTTAGCAAAAAAAATAAAAAATCGTCAGGCAGTCCCTTTAGCAAAAAAAAATAAGTAAACAAAACTATGCCATTTAAAAGCGAAGCACAAAGAAAGTATATGTATAAGAATCATCCTGAGATAGCAGAGCGTTGGTCTAAGGAGGAGGGGTCAGGCGATGAACTCCCTAAAAGAATTCACCCAAAGAAGAAGGGGATGAAAAGGATACAGAGAATTTTTAAAAGAAATTAAATGAAAACCACTTATGATAAGTGCCTGATATGCACACACGTTGCACCATCTAATGATTTTATAGGTGGGCTATGCCCTAATTGTGGCTCTAGTGATGTGGATGACGCTGATACAGATCAGTACGAAGAGGAAGATGATTTAGAGCTTGAATTTTAATTGAAACAGGAAAGACTTATACCATCAACTACGTTCAGGTATGCTATTTCTTTTTCAATTTTTTCCCTGTCTCCAAAGTCTGTGTTCTTGGGCAGCAACTTGGTTTCCCACTGAAGGTCTGTGTTTGAAAGATAAAACCCCCAAATTCCTTTTGGGGTAGAGTTTATGTATACAGGTCTTGTGTTAAATTCTATCGCTCTAGATATAAGTGCCTTGTACTTTTTCTTTTCTATTAATAAGGTTTCATAGTGGGTCCTTCTACACTTCAGTTCAATATCTAAATTAAATTCAATAGAGAAGCAATCAGTCTTAGCATATTTGCTACTACTCTTTTCAAGATCGATTATATAATTTTCTTTTATATAATTAAATAAATCTTGTTCAGTCATCCTTTACCGAGACATCCACATCGTTTAGTTTAGATATGAGTTCTGTGATAATGGTAGATAGTTCTTCAAACTCTCGATCTACTAGACACTCATAAATGGAGTCACAAGAGTCGTGTATTTCTTCCATCACGTAATTGATGTGTGTTAGTCTTTCTGTATCGAATCCTGATAGTTCTGGCATTATTTTTTAATCCATCGATAACAAAAACAAAGAGCCTAGTTCAGGGTTTACTTTTTTAATCAACGTATATATTTTTCTTGAGTTCACTCTTGTCTCCGCTTTCTCTTTTACTGTCGAGTCTATTCCTTGGTTACAATACATATTGCAATCAATCTTAAGCAGTTCGTCTATTTTTCTTTTATTACTCCAACTTGTGAAGTCAATTACTTTTTCTATATCACTAACCGTATAGTCCATTATTTAAATATAATCATTTTTTTTATTATTAAAACGATTTGACTGTGTTTTTTTCTAGCAGTGCATCTAAGAACTCGTCAACCCCAACATATCTTAAATCAATTAGTAAGGGAAATTCGTCCTCTTCCTTAAGGTAGTGTACCTCATAGAATATATCCTCCCCATCTACAACGCCATATATTTTTTGTTCCCACCCATCTGTGGGTAGCTTAGGCATAACAGAGACTATGTCTTCAATTATTGCTTCCCTTGCCTTAGATGATATCCTGAGAATTGAAGTGGCAAACCACTCTTCTACCCCAAACCTACTATCCCCTATAAACTTCTGTTCTAAATCCATACCTCTCTAGTTCTTTTAAACGATACTCTTGCAGCTTAGAAAGCTTTCCTGTTGGTTTTTTTACTTCGCTAAAAATAACATTAGAATTTTGTGGTATCCCAATGAGATCAGGAATGCCATTCTTGTTTGTCTTTATTAGCTTTAATACATAGTATCCTTGTGCCTCTAGTTGCTTTATTCTTTTAGCCTGTATTTGTTGTTCGGTCATTTTGTCTTTTTTTATTTCCGCTTTTTGCAATACACTTTTTGCATACTGCGTACATAGTGTCTAAGCCATATCTTACGTAGAAGTTTTCTGTAGTATCTGCTAGATTCTTTCCGCAGCCGTTGCAATCCTTATAGATGGTCCTGCTAGTAGGTAGCCAATTTGAAATCATTTTATTATAAATTTAAGTTAAAAAATATATTAAGAAAGTGGCTACAAACCCTTTAATTTTTCCACACCCAACGTCCCCACGTTTGTTTATTGTAGTTAGTGATCTTTCTTAATTCTATCGAGGGAAGGCCGTGTCCTGACCTAGACTCCTTGCTTCTTGAACGTTACCATACACAAGCCCTCAATTTCTTAATTTTTTAAAAACTCTCTGTCCCAATTTCAGTGGAATATGTTGTAATGGAATTTCACCAATATCTTCTGGAGCGAATCCAGTGCATTTCCATACTCTCGTGGAGTCTATATGCTAACAGTAATACCTCTACAATGAACACTTCTGCTGATACAGTTTCTCTGAGGCTATCCTTATCTCGGAATGTTGTCACCTACTCGTTCATCTTCAAGCAGAGAGTTTAATTTTAAATGTCAAAATAATCTTTAAAGGAAGTTGGCTTCAAACCCTAAGTAAGCTACGACCCATCGTATAATCTCACCGAATATATTTTTATGTATAAAACAAAATATTTCCCTTCCAATAAAGTTTATCAACCGACCTTCTGTCGATTTAGTTTTTTAATGATATATCATAATTGATTAAAGTGTTTAAGTGTGAAATCTTTTTTTCTACTTACGGCTTTATAAATATCTTTTTCAATCCCTCCCTTAGAAAATATCCAGTAAACGTCGCTTTCTAGTCTTTCCTTTGTAGTCATACGATCACGTGACTGCCAATAACTTGTTGCGCTAAAGTCTATGTTGTAGTACACCAACGCCTTAGCCTTTCGTAATGATATGCCCTCACGTCCTGACACAATCTGTAAGGCTATTGTCTTGTTTGTGGTATCAAATGTTTCTAGGTCTGTACATAAACCATCCCCATATACCTCCTTCAATGCATTCAACTCCTCCTTAAACTTGTAGAAGATACCAATTTTTATATTAATAAAGTTGTCGTAGATGTATTCTGCTTTAGACAGGTCTAGAATAGTAGATTTTCCAGACTCAAACTTCACTGTCCCCGAAAACATTTGATGTAACTTCATCATTAACTTTACAGGGGTGTCAGCTAGTATGGTTTCTTCTTTGCCCTCAATAACCAAATCCCTCTTAAGCCTAGAGGTTAACTCGTAGGTTACCTCACTCATCTCCACCTCAAGGGTGTGCTCCCTAGTCTCTACCTTGAAGCCTGCCTCTCTCTGAGAGTAGTTGATGGTGTGCGGACTCATTGCATCAATAATAATTTTAAGTCCCTTAGAGTAGTCCTTAATCATCAACCCGTTGATCTTACGCTCTGTTACGTTTGCATAGTCATCACAGAACCTATAGAAGTTCTTGTATGAAGTAAAAGGATTCCCTTTAATGCCATACACCTGGTGGTACATTTGACTATAAGACTCAGGTGTCGGTGTACCTGACAACAGAACTACATACGGATGCCACTTTTGGATTAATTCCTTAACTTGTTTAGCCCTCTTGCTTGGCTTAGGGAAAGCACCTAGTCCGTGAGATTCATCACAGACCACCATATCCCACACTATAGATTGGTCTAACTTATGAAGGGACTCGTAGTTGGTTACTGTAAGTTTAAAATTAGGATTAAGTAGATCATAATCGCTTTCAATGCTACTGATTGCTTTCTTCTTTGTGATAAACAAAACGTTCTTGCACCTCATTAGTTCTGCTATAGCCAAACTCGTTAGCGTCTTCCCTGTTCGCACCTCCATTGCTAAATAAACAAAGCCCCCTGTCTGTAGCTTGTTTGCCCCCTCTACAACTATCTTTTTTTGGTAGTCTCTTAATTTTATTTTTGATTTTTTTGTTTCCATTAAATGTTTATAAAGTTCAACGCTTCTCTTTATTTTGGCTACAACTAAATGGTCGCTAGAATACTTTGGAGTGTGTACCACCGTTGCCTTCTTGCCCCTCCCTACTTTTGATGCCTTTGTTTTGGCAAGCACACTCTGTAGTAATATACATTCCTCGTACATCATAGCGTTAGAGTGCCCAGGGATCCTTTCTATTATATCACCTTCCATCCCCTTTAAATAGGTTCAGTGGTGCTGGTATCGGCTTAGGGAGTATACACATCCACTTACCCATAGAATCCCTGCCCTCTTCGGGCTGCCTGCTTGTTGCATAAACTGCGTAAGCAACCATCCATTTTGAAAACTTCATACGACTGATTTGCATTTTTGATTTTGGAGCATAATCAGGGTAGTCAGAGGTAAATTCATAATACATATCCTGTTGGTGAATTCTTATTCCAACCTGTAAATGTCTAGGAGTTCCTTCTTCTAGTAGACCACACCACTCAATAAAATCGTGAGATGTCTCTGAGGATAACTGTCTAATCTTAAGGTTCACAAATGTTGATTTAACCAATCCCTCATTAAGGAACATTTTCAAGCAACCCACCATATAATTATCAAACTGACACCACTCATCATCGCCCCAATCTGCAAAGAAATGCTTTCCAAACTCATCAAGTGGTGTAAAGTTTTTACTGTAGTGTTGGTGTAATTCAAGTTCCCACTTCCTTCTTGCAAAAGAATTCCCTGATCCTTTAATGGCATAGTTTGTGGTGATTGCAATCTTGGGGGATTTAGAGAAAGGTATCTTAATAGCATCCTTGTTCTTCTTCTCTAGGGTAAGACCCTCGGTCACTACAGAGAACAACCTTTCAAAATCAAAGTGCTTCTTCACATCGTCAAAACACAACACCTGAGTGTCAGCAGAGACAAGTTGGTATGGGAATGAACGCTCAAAAGCAAACTGCTTACCATCAATCACAACTAGCTTCTTCATCTGGTTAATGGCATTCATAAACAATCCCTTACCTGTACCTCCCTCAGGGTTGTCAGATATAACCTCATCATTTAATATTACCGCTGGGCAGTATGAAAGGTTCTTGTATCCGTGCATAAGGAATCCAACCGAAGACTCCATTGTCTTTACACGGGCATCGTCATTAGCACAAATACGTTTTATAAATGTTTTATAGTCGCACCCTGTTGCCTCACATACCGTAAACTTTCTATCAATGATGTGTTCCTTCCAAACGTAGCCACCTAAATCTAAATAATCAATAGGCTCCACTCCTGTGCTTGTTACCTTTACCGCACAATTTTTGTAGTATAGATAAGAGGTATCCTTAGAGTCTTCAATGAAGTAGATGTCTATTGTTGAGAGTAGCGTAAGAAAATCCTCCCTGAAGAATCTAGTTTGGTCAGCAAAGTAGTTATAGATAGACATATCATCCAACTCAAAAACGTTATTTAATATAAAATCCTTTATCTCTTTCTCACTAGTGTGGTCGATCAGGTTGTTGGTTACCTTTACAAAAACATAATTTTTACTTCCTTCAGGATTAAATTTAAAGAAGCCATTCTCTTCAAGGAATTTTTTAAACAGGATATGAACGATAACAATCTTACCCTTATCACTCTTTTCCCAAAATACTTTTCGTGCGGTCTCTTCCTCTATACGATTCAATACTGAATCTATAACCCCGATCTCAATGTTCTTCTCTTCTAGCTGAAATCGGATTTCTTTTTTTGATACACCCCTAGTTAGCTTTGTTTTTATTTGGTTTAGCTTATCCTCATCCTCGTAGTATTTGGTGCCAAAATTATTTTTATTTGAATAGGCTGAGTCTAGTGTTCTTGTTATCTCTACTAAAGAAAAGTTGGCAGAAACATATTGGTTTAGAATATAACCCGCTAGTGATTGGTTTATACCATAATCATTAAATGCCATAGCAAGAACAAAAACGTTTTGGTTTCTCTGTCCCTCAATCATTGGATATTTTTTAGTCCACCACTTAACAAGTATTTCAACTACCTTGTTTTCATCGGTGATTGGGAGGGTTGGTGCATCACGATGCTTTAAAACCTCCACATACTCAGGCTCTTCAATCTTGTCCCACTCAGAGGAGTTCTCGTTGATATAAATTAATGGATCATATGATTCGTAGCATACCCTTGAAATATTCTTTACAACCTTGTCAAAGTTGGGGGAATCAAAATGTTTTTGAAGTGAGTTAAAATAGTTTACGTGGTTCTCTTTGTCTGCTGGTATCTTAACCAAAACCTTTAGACCATTTCCCGACGGAGAGATGAACACTGAAAACACAAACTTATCTTTACTTAGGTTCTCCTTATCTTGTAAAAGGTCTCTTTGTTTTTCATACGAATCAAAGTCCAGGCAGATGATACCACTATGCTCTGTGAGAGAGAGATCATTTCTTTTTGTGAACATACCACTAAAACATACGGCAGGTAATAGCTTCTTGAGTTCGTTACGGTCTAGTTTGTTCTTTTCTTTTCGTATTTTCTTTACGAGTTCTTTTGTTGTTCCATTCTTAATTCTATCAAGAACCACACCTATAGGTCTGTGAAAAGGAGTCTCGGTTTCTTTGATGTTCTTGAATATAGTGACGATTTGATTCATTGTATGTTGACTTAATGTTAATATTATGTTTATTTTTTTTATTTAACTCACTGACTATCAGACGTATCTTTACTAATGTTAACTTTTAATTCCATATAGGTAAAAAAAAAATATATATATAGTAAAAAGTATATACTCTATATAGTGACGTGTTTTTTTTCAGTGAGAGATAAAAAAGGGGAGTTTTTACGCTCCCCTTGTGTTTAGACTCACATTATTGGCTTAAAAAGGCAGGTCAGGGTCAACACTAACCTTAGCTGGCGTTGCCGCTGTAGTTGCCTTTGGGGTTGCCTCCCAAGTATCCAACTCGCAGTAGTAACTTCCCTTTTGGGACTGCTTTATGTCAATGTTTACCCACCCATTCTTCTGGTGTTTACTGAGAAAGGCAATCGCCTCGTCTACTTTAACTGATTGTCTTCCAACCACAAATTCAGGTGCGCCATCTCTACGCTTAAAAGAAAATCCATCTGCAAAAACTTTTGTTTTTTGTTCCATAATAATTAATTTATTGCCCCAATGTTTAACAATAAGTGCTGTAGCCCACCAGGGCTTGAAACCACAACACCCTTTAACCTTGTGTTATAGCATTTCGTCTATGTAATAGTTTTTAACGTCCTCTGTTGGATTATCTCCGAAGAACCTATGGTATTGTGCCACTGCTCGCTCAACCTTCTCCTCGCCTCTTAAAACGAATTCTTCTGTTGGTCTAAATATCCCAAGTTTCCCGTTGGTTTTGTCAACCACATAAAAAACAAGTGGTTTCCCAAATAGGTTTTGGTATATGTAGCACTGACTATCGTAGTTATACTTGCGGGCAGAGTACTTGAAGTCCTCAATCTTACTTGTTGTCTTAAGATCAATTAGCTTATCTGAACAAATAATGTCAGCCTTGCCCTTCCAAAGTAAGCCCTTGATTTCCTTAATCATTGGCACCTCGTACCTGTTGCCCTCCTCCCTAATGCCCTCAAAGAAGGATAGATTCTGGATCATTGTATCCACACACCCCCTGATCTGAGCACCCTCTTTCTCTAGCATTATTATATCTTGGTTGCTTTCAGCTACGGCTTCCTTGTATGCCTTAGCAACCCTTGAAGAGATATCCACAAACCTTGTTTCCTTAGCCTTATCTGGCTCAAGAATTAATTGGTGGAAGTACCTGCCCTTATGGAAGTTTATATTATCCTCTTGGGGAATCCTAAAGTTTATTGGGTTACCAAGTAACGCTCCGATGTCAGAGTTTGATAGGTACTGCTTTCCAAAGGATCCGTAATAGTCATCATCGTTTAAGAGCCTATTAATGATTGATTGGTCTATCATTTTGCAGAGATTATTTTTGTAATAGCGGTCTTTATGGTTGCAGTAATTTTATACTTAACCTTTAGCGCATTTACAATGGCATCAACACCCATCCTTTTATTCTCTACGACATAGCTATTTACCCGGGCCCAATTATCGTCATTTACTTTCAGAGCTATTAAGCCACTCTCCACTACAGGAGTTGGCATACTTTGTGGCTCAGTCTCAGGGATATCTTCGCCTGCATAGATATAGATACCTAAACCGTGCATAGCTAGGTTCTTAACTAGACACCTCATTAAAGTTTTATTGATGTCAAAGGTTGTAGCACCTGCCACCTCTTTATCCCCATAGCGAGTGCTATAAGTGTAGCCCTCTTTCTTCATTGACTTGTTGGCACCATCCATTACAGGCAACCACATATCTAACCTCTCACCTAAAATGGTTACACTACTATGACACATAAAACCAAGCGCATCATCGTATGTTGTTTCTCCCATACAGTAGGTTGCATCAGGACAGGTCTTCTTTACTTCACTCCAAGCCCAAGCCCAAGATAGGTAGGTAAGATTGTTTTTCTTCTCTGCTTTCGCATTAACATTAATCGCTGACAGTTTTTCAAATGTCGTTTGTAATTTTACTTTTTCCATTTTTATTTAATTTTAATTGATTTAATTTTTTAGTTATTTCAGAGTACTGAGCCATCAGCTTAAAACGCCTTGTTTTCCACAATAGTATTTTCCTGTTGCTCATCCTGCCATTAACCTCCTTCTTGATCCCTGCCTCAACAGCCTTAAGCTTTAGGCGAATATTATTCAAACATAGTACATAGACACCATACCGCCATCCTTGTTCAAAGAAAATATTATACTCATCCTCAATAATCTCCTTATAAAAATCTCCACCCTTTGTGGTATCATATATTTTAATTACTTCAGTTTTAAGGTCTCTAACTGACTTTATTCCATACAAGATCATTGACTGACACCCCCTGTTATTAATACTAGCGGAGTACCTATCGTTTAGGGACTGATCAAAAATGTCCTCTAAGCTAAACAACATCCTTTAGTTTTTTTGCTAACTTTCTGTAGTCATCATCCTTATCTACCTTCTCTGATACCACACCAATCCCGTAGATGATTGAGGAGTGATTTAATGGATGCCCACGACCCTCCATATAGGTCTTAATATAGCCAACCTTCATAGGCCTGTTAAAGCATAGGTAGTATAGAAAATAACGTGCATCTACCGCCTCTTGTTTCTTGGTTTTCTTAAAG
>TARA_R110000787_G_scaffold31316_2_pt1 | contig 18773 bp, 13 predicted proteins | sample TARA_R110000787 | Tara Oceans TARA_R110000787 (sample SAMEA4397920) | marine metagenome | biome: Polar Biome; feature: [DCM] deep chlorophyll maximum layer (ENVO:01000326); material: water (ENVO:00002006), including particulate matter (ENVO:01000060) such as... | depth 35 m
TGCCGGCATAGGAGTTCATATCTGCTGTTAGGCGCTCGACTTCCCACCTACGAGTATCCGTGGCGCTTCTTGGCCAGATAAGATCGTAATCTTGAAACCCAATAACCCCAGTAGCTGGAGCCGCTTGCAAAATGTCCCAGACATTCCCATCGTTTTTAATCACGGAGCCGGTTTTGGCATCCCCGGACGCGAACAGCGCAGCAAATGTGGGAAGAAATCCACCGGTTCTGGAGTCGAACGTACTAGTGCCAGCAACCGCCGCAGCGACCATAGATACGGCGTTGCTTCCCAGTGCCGGATCTGAGCCGGTGGCAAGTGTTCTGGGCCAGCCAGCCGTTCGTTCAGCCCAGACACCAGAATGCGGGTCGATGATGGCAATGCCGTCTTCACTGCCCACAATCAGATAGCCCATCGCCGCCGCAATCGATGTCGGCGTGGCAGCGGCGCTAAGATCAACCGTCGCTAATGGTGTGGTCGAGATAGCACCTGACGTTTGCTCGGTTAGATCCCAGATGTTGATCTCAGTATTGGAGCCTTCGTCTTCAATGGTCGCCAGCATTAAGCTGGAGAACACACCCGCCTTGCTCCATGCACCGTTCCACGCTCTGCCATCGATCGACGGTCCTACGAGACACATGTCGATGAAATTACTGTTGGCCTGTAACACGCCAGCCATAGCGCGTTCCGCATCCGCGCTGACCGAGGTGGTAGCGATTGTAATTGTATCTGTGCCGGCAGTAGTGGTGATCGCAATACCAGCGCCATTCGCCAGAGTAAGTGTGTCGATGGCCGAGTCGGCAACGATGTCAGACTGACCGGAAACAGAGATCGTTTTGAAGACATTTGACGCATCAGACCCGGCATTGCCGGTACGAACAAAGGACAGAACAACGGGATCGTTGTTGGCGAAACTTCCAGTTCCAGCCACATAAGTCAGGGCTAGTTTGGAATACCCGCTTCCATCTACGCTCGCCCCGGTGATGTTCCAGATCGCAAAGATTGCGGGATTATCACGTTTAACTAACGTAATGGTTCCACGCAATGCCGTGTTCGTACTGTCGTCCCATGATAGGACATACGCTTCGATATTCGCCCCGGCACTATCGGCGTCGTCAACATATGCGATCGATGCCGATGCTAAAGTCGCATTGTTAAACCTAATGACACCTGACCCAGGATCGGAATCGGTAGTCGTAGTGCTGTACGTGAAATTGAGACCCGTAGGTATGCCGATGTTACCGCTCTGCGCGAACTCAATCGCGACTGTGTCGGCGTCTGAGAAAGAACCGTTGCTGTCGACGTGCGTGACAGCGAGCTTCACGTAGCCGCTAGCGTCTGTGGACGCGCCTGATATTTTGTATAGGGCGTAGTTAGCCGGCGCGATTTTCTTCGTCACGCGGACCAAGCCGCGATCACTAAGGTTGGTGCTGTCGTCCCAGGACAGCAGATAGTCCTCGACATTGGCTGTGTTGGCATCGGCGTCGTCGACAAAGATCGAAGTGACGCTGGCAAGGGTCGCGTGGTTGAGGCGCACGGTTCCGGCACCAGGATCGCTGTCTGTCGTGGTGGTCGAGAAAACGTAGTCCAGTCCCGCGTAGTCACCGTCGCCTGACGGGGCGAACGAGACGGATACCTCGGCGTTGTTCGTTATAGACGTGGTGCCGGCAACGTAGGCGACGGGTATCTTGGTGTATCCCGAGGCATCCGTTACTGCCCCGTTGACTTTGAATATCGACAGCGGTGACGAGGTGTTGGGATTTCCAGCGATCTGAATGTAGCCACGGTTAGGCGAGTTACTGTCGTCCCAGCTTTGAACCCAAGCAGTGATGTCGGTAGTGCCGTCACTGTCGTCGACGTACATAATTGTCGCGGACGAGAGGGTGGCGTTGTTAAAGCGAATAAAACCAGAGCCAGGATCAGCATCAGCCGTGGTCGTCGAATATTGCATCGACACACCACCCATCATCCCTGTTTGGCCGATCGGTATTCCCAGCGCGAAGGCAAGCGCGCCGGCACTAGACAGGGTCACCGTAGCCGTTGCCGTGCCGGCCGCGCCGGCAGATGTGACAGCCACATCGGAGGCGGAGACGGTCGCGGCACTGACCGCCTTGTCGGTCAATTCGAGCGCGTTCCCCGCCGCCGTGTAGGCGAAGAGCTTGCCGGCGTTGTTTGTGGTGCTGTCGTATGGGACCAACAGAGGGCCGTCGGAGGTGTAGTTCCTGTTACCGAAGATCGGCACCTGGAGCGCACGGGTGAGATTTTCATCCAACTGCTGGGCGAAGATCGCTTGCGCGTCGCCGTCGGAATTCAGCGTCGCGGCGCGAATGTCTCCACCCGCCGTGAAGTCTGTCGTCCTGGCATACGCCTTGTCGCCGATGATGGTGACCAGCTGCGCCTCGGTGGGGTATTGCCCCGAGGCAAACGTGATCGTCCCCGTGCCGTCCGCCGAGAGCGATACGGTGTAGTGGGTGGTCAACGTCTTCAGAGTGGAAGCGGTTGTTGAACCGACGTAGACAGCAAGATCTGCCTGATCGAGAACCTTGAAAGCGAAGGCGTATGGCCCCTGCTGCCCGCTGGAGCCGACCGTGAATTGAACCCTCCGTGCTGTTGATGCGACTGTCATGTGTCAATCCTCTCTTATGACGCTTGTATATTTGCTCAATTGAAACTGAAACTCATACCGCTCTTTGCCTCGCGGTCGATTTTGGCTCTGTTGATCGTTTCTTGAAGGTCGGGTTCCTCGGCAAGCATCATGTCCCTCGCAGTCTTATCCCGTCTTGTGACAATGTTCTGAAGGGCGGTTAATTTTTCTTTCTTCGTCTGCAAGAGGCCGTAAGGCTCGCTGTTGATGACCGACTCCAACTCGCCAAGAAGGGTCTCCGGCGGCGTGAACCGACCTCTGCCGCGCTGCCGCTCCAACACGGACACCTCGCTTTCGGACGGGTCCATGCCGTATTGCAGCAGCTTGCTGTATTGAGCGTCGCTGAGCGTGACGCCCTCGATACGTTTTCGCGGCATCGTTATTCCGTAGCCCATATCGGCGAGTTCGAGGTCGACCTGATTATATTTACCGTCGGTCACGCGAATTGGAGACCAGGCCGACACCGGCCCGCGAACCTCTTCGTTCCAGCGATTACGTCGCAGCGGAACGGTAGCCGACAAGACGGGGATGCCGGCTTTCGTTCTCTGGATGACGCCCCAGACTATCTCCATAAAGCCAGAGTTTACGTGATGTGGAGGCAGGTAGCTGCCGATCGTGGGGTCAATGATGCTCTCTATCAGACGCGTCAGCGATGGCGGCGCAATGCCAAGCGTTGCAACCGACTGACCGACACTAGCTCCAGCCTCAAGGTATTGTTTGCCTAACGCTTTCAGCCTCGTCTCAAGGCCCTCGATACCGGGCTTTCCGTAGGCGACAACATCGGCAAGCTCAGCCACGCCCTGTAGCAGCGGCATGCTGCCCATGTAGTGGTACAACCCAGACGTCATCGCGTACGCGACTTTCGTTAGGTCGTCAGGGTTGTCGGAATATTTCGAGATCTGATTGTATTCGGCAACCATACCCAGCAGTCCGCTGATCGGCTCAAACCTGTTGAACGAAGCGCAATCCCAACCCTGGTCGGCACCGCGAGAGCAAATCGAGAACTCTTGCAGACCAGCGCGCCGCCAAGCCTCACGAGACTTTTTGTCGCCTGGATAGCTGCCCGTAAACGTCATGTCGTCGCCGAGATTATCCACCAAATACGACAGGCTAGACAGGACCATGGCACCCATCGCCATCTTCCCCATCGCCATGTCTGACTTGGGGCCGCCCTCTCTGATTGCCTTCCCGAAGTCTGACAGGCCCAGCGCCTCCAAGGACGCCTTATTGCCTTGGAGGCCCATCATCTTTCTAGCGCCGCCGACGACGGCTACATCTATCAGCGGCAGCGGCGTTCGATCGATCAGAGCCTTCGCGATGTTAGTCGGCGTTCGATAAAACGGCGTGATCGGCTTCATCAGGGGATGTCCGAAGAAGCCCTGCATCCGGCCCATCATTCCGTCGAGCGGCTCCTGGAAAGTCCGTTCGCGAGCGGCCGCAGTAATTCGCTCTGAGGTCACCTCCGTCGGATTGACGACGATCTCGTCGAACGCCTGTTTCACCGCGTCTTTGCTGTCCATGCCTCGCTCGACCAGTTCGCTGGCGCGGCGAGCCGCCAAGCCCATCCGCTCCGCGTGACCAAACCAGACCTTGAAGAACTCGTCTTCGGCGAGCAGAAACCTACCCGGCTGTCGAAACGTCCACTTCCCGAGGAAGTCGACAGCCCTGGCGGCGGGGCCGTCGGCGTCCATTATGGGTATGATGTCGGCCATATTCTCGCCGGTAATCGCTCGGCGTCTCAACTCAATTTTCGATACCGCGTCTGACGGCGTCTCGCTCATGTAGGATTTGCGAAAGGCCCGCAAGCCGTCGAGGAACGCCATGTTCATCGCGATGACATAGGACTGCGTCTCACTGAGGCGGACACGCTCTGATGGCGTCTTGCCTTGAGCCACGCGGATGCGGTTTCTAGCGCGTCCAAAGCCAGACGCCAAAGCGCGCTCGGGTATCGTCATCGCTCCGTTGATCGCGTTCGACATTATGTTGACCATGTGCGTGGTCGAGCTTGCCAGCAGCGAGTTGATGTAGACCTCGACCACCATGTCGATCGCGAGGGTTCCTCTGCTGGTCAACTCACGCACATAGCTCGATTGTGACGTCGGGTCGGGCATCGCGGCGTAGCCCTCAAGGATCAGATCCTCCATCTCAGGTCCGCCGTTGTGGCCGAGGTTCTGGGCGCGAGCGATCAGATCCTGGTAGGCAGCTACCTGGGCGGAGTCGATGTCAATGACGCGGTTCAGAACTGACATCCCTCTCGCCAATTCCGTCTTCATGTTGATCAGGTTCGTCAGGATGTACCCTTGGTGTACGACCCCGGTTAATGCCGCCGTCCGCAATCTCGCAAGTTCATCAGGGGGAGCGCCGTCGATTTTGGCGTCCATGTATTTGCGATGGGTGTTTCTGACCGCCATCGCCCAGTTCAGCTGGGCCAGCCGTGCTGCCGTCAGCGAGATTGCAATATCTTTGAGCGGTACGCCTGCGGCACCTTGTTCAAGTATCTCGGCCGCTTTCGACATCCCCAGCTTTTCTGCCTGCGCGACAATGTAGTCCAGCGTTTGTGGGGTCTCCCGCTCCAACCGATCTTTGTAAACCTCGGCAACCTTTGCGATAAACGCTTTGACATCGTCCTCGCTTTGAATGCGATCAAGGTTGATCGCTATTACCGGGGGCTTGCCTTCGGTATGCGGGAAAGCCTCCCGCAACGCCCGGACTTCCTCCTCGTTGGGCTGACGCACAACAAAGGTGTCGCCGTAAGATCTTACGAGTTCGTCGTCGGCTAACGGCTGCTTTCCTGGAGAGGGCGCGTCATCGCTTTGTTTGAACAGCGCCTTGAGTTCACTAGCGATGCCGGCAACTTGAATACCCTGTTCCGGCGCGATGGGAACCGCGTCAGGGAAGTCGTCGTCGATTTCCTGGTATTCGATTTCAACCGCCATCGCCTGCCTCCTTGGCGCGGCGGGGCCGCTTTACTTTTGGGGTGGAGGGCTTTCCTGTTGATCGTGCCGCTGACGAGCCTTTCGGACCATCAGCTTCATATAGCGGCTGAACAACCGATCGCTGTCCAGTTGGGAGTTCCCCTCCACCAACCTCTCCGAGGTATCGTCTGGCTCCGTCTGAGAACTTGCTTGGCTTGGCACTAGACTGCCCCATGCTGTTGAATAGCTGTTGTTCAAAGTACCACAAGATCGCCTGTGTGTCCTGTTCAGCCTCGCCCACCGTGTCGGCAATCTGGCGGTTCCATGCAAACATTTGTCCCCGTTCAGCGGCAACTGGCTGATCCTTAATTTGCTGGTCGGCGGGGAGGTTAGGACTTCTCATTCTCCCAAACTGGCGGTTCCAAGTTCTGGTGAACCATAGGTCTGCCGTCGTGTCCGCAATGCCATTCAGGTTCTTGGCAAAAGGACCGCCCTTCCGTCCCAACAGCATGAAGCCAAGAGCCTCATCCGTCCCCTTGCCAGGGACGCTCATCCCCTGCGTATCGTTAAATACCCCAGTGCTTCGCTTGAATGCGCGCAGCTGATCGACCGAATGCATGCCGTTAAGTATGTCGACGAAGCCCCGCACACCATGCTGATCGATAAGGCTTTGCATCATCCGCAGGCTCTGCGAGACGATGGGCCTTTGCGTCCATCCCTTCCCGGTGGCGGGGTTTATATCCGGGATGCGGCCCGTCTCAAGCCACAGATTCACCACCTTTAGTCCGTTGTAGAAGTTGATATGCGGCCGCTGCCCGAAACTTAGCGGAGCTGATATTGCGGTGGTTATGACCCGCAAGTCTTTGGGCGTAACCACCTCTCCGTTGATTATTGCAGGCTGGTTCGTGCCAACCCTTAAAGCGGGGATAGCTTTCGCGGCAATGTCCCAGGTGTCCGAAATATCGGTGTCGTACCAGCCCTTGCCGCTTTCCTCCTGCTGTAACTGAAACCTCACCTCTTCGGCGGCGTTATCAACCGCCCGCTGAAAATCTTGCGGCTCAAAGGGATCGCCCTGGCGACCATGACGGCTGATGTAGTCTTGGTCCCAATACTCCCCAATGTCTAAGGGGGTTACCTTGTTCTTGTTTTTTCCCCCAGTGCCAGTGATCTTCAATTCTGGTGAGCGATCTCCCGCCAGCGGAAGGCGAACACTAACCTCGTCTCCGCTTCCCTCAAATCCGTGCTTTCCACCGCGACGGGCACCAGACACGCGATGCCCGGAAAGAACCTCAATCTCTGGGTGTAGTTTTCTAAGTTGCTCAAGGAGTTTTCGCATCTCAGCAGGGCCGGGTCGGTTAGCACTATCAGAAATCACAATGTCGCTGATCCGGGCGTTTCCGTCTTTAATGTTTTCTAAATCGAGAAACCCAATTTCGGCTCCGGTCGCGTCGTTGATGGAATAAACGTGCCGACCGGGACGCTGTCGCTTGCCAAGATCTTGAGCCTCCGATGTTGACGGAACCAGAGTGAGGCGGGCGGCTTCGTCGGCGGGGAGATCGCCCGCGCCCGCTCTCCAAGAAAGCGAAGGCGGCCCAACGTCCTCGATCGACATCCCAATCGGGACTGGCGACTTGTCCTCATCCCAACGCTGCCGCATCTTTGCCCAGACCTCTTGAGCGACGCCGCTCTTCTTTGCCGCGCTCACCAGCCTGATCAATCCGCCGATCGCAGGAGTTAGAAAGCCGCCGGGTAGGGTGGCGACAAGCCTGCCGCGGAGATCTTCGTCGCCGATGCCGTCGGGATCGGTGATGAAGTCGTCGATCGCCGTGCTAATTTTTTGCGTGAATTCCCATGGGATCATGCCGATTAGCTGGCTCAGGCCCTCGGCCTCTGTCTTCGACGAGGTCACGAAGTCACCGATCAGGCCGCCGAGCGTTTCGGCCAATATCGGACCCATGCCGGCGATCTTCATCGCCTTCACAGCCGGGATTAGTCCTGGAAGAACTTGACCGACGCCGCTTGCCAGGGCTGGCGCGATGCCTTCCGGCTCCTTAACCACAGCCGTGACGCCCGTTTGCGCCTCAAGCACCCCACTAAAATACTGACCTAAATCTTGCAGGCTGGTTAGCTGCGTCCCGTCGTCTGTCGTAATAGTCGGGATCGGAATGATGTCCTGGATGTTGCCCAGCCCCCTGGCGATGCCAACGAGACCTCCCTGGACGACATCACCGAGAAACTCGGCTGGTGCGCCGGTTACGTTTTGAATCTGCTCAAGTATCCCAGTCTCCTCCGGCGGCATAACCGGCGGCTGCTGCTGCCGCATCATCTCGTCGACGTCGGCGACACCATCCTCGCTCATAACTATGCGAGATCCATCTGGGGCCTCCATCATAATTCGAGGCTCGCTGCCGCTGTCGACGGTAGCGGCGTTCCGATACGCCTCTTGCATGCGCTGTTCGTCGAGCTTGTGCTGGGCCGTCGGACCCACCACTCGCACACCCATCGCCGCTCGGGTCGCCGAAAGATTTTCCGCTGCGTCGGGATACTTTTCGTCAATAGCTTCAAGAGCAGTTGGCGCGAGGTCGGTCATTTTGCTAACACGCCGCTTGTTAATTCCTCATGCGAGAAGCCTAGAGCGCGAGCCTCCTTGTAGTCGACCAGGAACGTGGTCAGGGCCGCCGCGTCCTTGTCGTCTGTTCCGCCGACAAGACCCCAGACGTGACCCGTCTTGTTGATGATCTTCTCAACAGTGGACCTCATCAGCGCCTCGTCTTCCTGTTTTGCGAAAGCCTTACCGATACCGTCGAACACTCGCTTATGAGCAGCCGCAAGCGTCCGCTGACGCTCGGCGATGTGATCGTCGCTAGCGAACCGTCGATCTAGGTATTCACGGATAGAGTTGACCGTCACCTCCTTGCCGGCATCGTCTACGCCGCGAGCAAGGTCCGACAGCATCTTGTTACGAGCGCGATTGTAATCGATCGCCGCTTGACGGATTACGTTGCCGGGATTGGTGTATATCGCGCCAGGAGGCAATCCGTACTCCGTCTTCAGAATATCCTCGGCCGCTAGGACAGCTGGATCTTTCGTGAATTGCGTTGTGACCAAGTCGAAATACTTGCCGACGTCGGCACCAGACAGACCGTCTTCTACGGCGGCCAGGACCATTTCCCTGGTGAGAGAGCCAGTGGCGGCCCTGACCTCAAGACGTTGAACAATGGAGATCGGCGAAGCCGTTGCAGACTTTTCGAGAGCGGCGGCGATGTCCGCCCCCTCTTTGCTGAGCGAGCGCAAAGAAGAGAGATACTGCGGCAAAATGTCCGGGTTTGCTGCGAGTTGACTTGGCGTCAGCGAGTTAACCTCCACAACGAGCCTGTCTATGTTGTCGCTCTCTACGCGATCCCCTCGCCTCTCCTCGGCAACCTCAGATGCGCTCTGCTGTGCCAAGGTGTCGTTCATCGTCTTGACGGCTGCCGACTTCTCAGCAGCGTCCATCGAGTTCCAGAGCGCCTTGAACTGATTGTCGTAAGGGCGATCATCGAGAGTGTAATCGTTGACGACATCCCCAAAGACCTCAAGCAGCCCAAGCTCAGTAGCCCGGTGCATCAGGACGACCGCTTTTTGCGCCCCAATTTTCTTGTCAAAATTCGCCAGCGCAAGGCCAGCGTCTAGGTTTGCGCCTACCGCAGCTACCGCGACTTGTCTCCTCATAACAGGCAACTGGTCGAGGTCACCAGCTACGATGGCGGCCTCTGCCCCATTAATCTGTCCATCGATAAAAACGCCGGCTGTCGCTTTGTTTTTTTGCTGCTGTTCCGAAAGCCACTTCGAGTTGTAGCCAATCCATTTGTTTTGACCGTCAACCGAAAGCTCTGCGCCAATTTTCCTACCAAGGACGGGGCTGATTTCGGTAGCTGCGGCCGATATCGTTTGAATGAGATTGGTGATCGCGCTTTTCAGTTTGATCGGTGCCATCTCGGGCAGTCCGGTCTGTGGGTTAATTGCGCGGGTAGCCAACTCACTCATCTTGATCTGCGCCTGGGCAAGCAGTTCGAGACGCATCTGGACCAGGGCTGCCGATCTCGCCGCCCGTCCGTAAGCGGAAAATCGGTCGCCAAACACGTCTTTGTCGTCTTTGATCTGAAGCTCAAAGTCGCCATTGGCTGTCTCTTTGAGGGCAGCAGATGGCGTATTCATTATGCCGAACTCTTCGCCCTCGATCTGCGCTTGCTGGGCGGCGGTCTGCATTACCTGCGACGTAAACGCATCAAGCCGCGCACTGAAATCTTGCCGCGCACGGTCTTGCGCTTGGATCACCGCGCCCTGTGCGCTGATGCCGGACGCCAGCGCTTGCTCTCCGTAGCGCGTTCCTGGACTCAGGTCAGCAACCCGCGGCTGGACGTTGGGCGCTTGAAAGCCGCCGAAGCCTAGCCGTCTAGTGGGCGGTGCCATCACGGACCTGATTTAAATTAGTCAAATAAATTCCCCGTACCGACCGCCCTCGACGCCGAGAACGCCGCCGATCCGAGGGAGGAAAACGCGCTCGCCACACCGCTCTGTCTTGTGATGCGGGCTTGAGAAGCGCCGCCCCATGCGATGACGCTTTGCTCATACGGAGACACCTGCCGCACATAGTCCGCTTCCGCGAACCGCATACCTGCCTCGCTTCGCCGGAAAGATGCGTCGAGCCGCTGAGTGTCGCCGCGAAGCTCGCCCGTCAATGCCGCTATTTCCGTGTTCGACATGCCCGCGTAATAATCCTCAAGCCCGACACGCAGCGCCTCGGTCGTTGGTGTGTTCCCGAGATTGACCATTCTTGCCGCCGAGCTAGCGTCGAGCGACGCTATCAATTGCAAGCTCTTCGACATCGAGTCGTTTGCGATCTCTTTTGCCTTGACCGTTTCGGCACGGCCTTCTAGATCAAGAAGTGCGGCTTGCGCTTCACCCAGGCGAGCGGTCAACTCCAGCTGTTTGCCTTGTGCCTCAAGAGCGCGAATCTCGTTCTGCGCTCGAAGACCTGCGAGGCGACTTTGCTGGAGCGCCATCTGCTGCTGCGCCTGGGCTTGCTGTTTCGACGCCTGCATTTGGCCCATTGCCGACACGGCACTCATCGCCATGCCTATAATCGCGAGCGTTCCACCAGCCATTATTGTCCGACACTCACTTTGTATTCGCAGCCAAGAAGATTGAAGTACAGCGGATTGCTCTGCGAGAACGTCAGCTGCGCGGTTCTCGAATAGCCGAGCATCGGCCCAGAAGTTTTAACCCCCGTGAAGGTCGTGACAGAGTCGTCGAAGCCGGCATCGTCGAAAGCGCGGAAGCTCATCGCGTTGCCGTTTACGGTGATGTTTTGGGTCAGGTCGAGAACGAGAGACGCCTCAAGAATGCGCTTCTTCTGTCCGGTGATCGGCCCGCTCGCCAGCCGGGTTTCTACCGGCATCGTCTTCACCTCCGGCGTGTAGTCGATTCCGAACTCGATGTAGCTCGATGCCGGCCGCTCAGTGGTCGCAACTCCGGCCGACGACACAGTCTGGTCTGCCAGAACGATGTCATCGGCGATCACCTTCACCGAGGTCGATGGTAGGTGCGTCAGGTTCCTGGTTTCCGATACCGTGGTGAAAGTCACGGCGGCATTGTCTGCCGGCGAAGACGCCAGGGCGGCAGTTAAAGTCAGGGTGCTTTTGAAGGTGGTCCCCGTACCGTCATCCGAAATCGCCGTCGCCGCAGAAATTGTGTAAGTCCCGGTAACTCCTGCTACCGAGAACGTGTCATCTTTTTGAGGTTGCGCGGTGAGAGCGTCGATTTCCAACGACGTCCCAGTTTGGCTAGCCCCGCGCACCAACGGGCTGCCGTAGTTCGCAGGCGTGACCTGTAGTGCTGCATCCGTTGTGAAATCCGCATCGAACTTCTCCACATGGTAGACGGTAGCTGAATTGATCGTCCGCTTTACGACGACAAAGATGTCGGAGACGTCTACGGCGACAGCGACGAAGGTGCCACTTGTCGTAAACAAAGACGGCGCGATGACCTTCTGACTGCGTAAAAAACTAAACGCTGCCATCGATCCGTCGCTTGAGTTGACGACCAACAGCAGGTCGCCCTCGTCGGTCGAGGTCGCCTTGCGGAGCGCCATGTCGATTGGCGTCAGGAGAAGATGCGAAGACAGCAGCGAGAGGTTATTCGAGATGTAGTTGGCCGCCACGTCACTAAACTGAAACTCAAAAAGAGCCTTGCCGTTCCGATGGACAAACAAAGTCCCGCCTTCAGAACCTTGCGGTCTGAGCGCGACCTTTGCGCCGTGGTTACTGCCGCGTTTGATTGCGATGTTTGTCGGCGTGATCGGCGAAAGGTCAACGATCGGCACGGAGTACTCCGCACCAATGGTGAAGATCTGAAGATCGCGGCCAGAGTGCAATCCGACAATCGCGTTCAGTGTATCGGTAGCGATCGTCGCCTCGATACTTTCGTTGTCGAGGCTTTGCCCAGGGTTGAAGTTGAAGTAGTCCGAAACCCTACTGGCAAAGCAGGTCGTCGGCCTATCGCGGGTGCCGCCAAACCACAGGCGTCCTTGATGGAACGAGGCCGTCCGAGGGTAGCCTCGGGTTGAACTCCAGACATCCTCGTATCCGCTTTCAAGGGTCCAGGCTGCCGAGGCGAGAGCAGCCGTCGAGAAGAACGGCAACTCGGTGATCGCCGAGACGACCGTCGCCGACGTGAACCTCACGATGCGCGCACGGCCGAGGCCGTCGTTTGCCTCGGCATACTGCCCGACCTGACTGGCAACACTAAAAGTCGACGAACTGTCTGGATTGGTAGACCAAGCAACCGAGACTGTTGCGACCTTCGACGACCCGACGTAGTCGCTGATGATGCGGGTTTGCCCTGACCCGGTGTTGCCGGTGATTGTCACCGAAGCACCGTTGTAGATGTCGTTGACTGCCGAGGCAGAGCCATCGAGCGTGATCGTCGACGACGCACCAGCTTGTGCGGTGCCGGCGCGACCCTCATGGAAGACACTGGCGCTGGCGGTCAGCGTGATGTTTCCGCTCACGCCTGACGGCGTCAGCGTTGCGGCCGGTGAAGTCGTCGTAAGTGTGAATGCATGCTTCGGAACGAAACCAAACGTGACTGTGCTAATCGTCCAATCGCTGTGACTTGCTCCACGCACGATCTTGCGCGGGGCCATGCTCTCCTGCACCAGGACCAGCGTGTCTGCGCTTTGCGTGTAGTACATGTCGGCGAGCGTGGCGCTGCCAATCGAGGTCGCCAGGTAGTTATTGCCGCTACCGTTGATGCCGGTCACGAGAGTGCCGTTGCGGTAGATGAACATCTTGTTATTGACGAAGAGCAGCATGTAGCTGTCGACCGTCGAAAACTCGAACGGCACCAGCTTGACACCGTTTGCTGGGCTGTCGCCAGAGGCGATCGTGTCGATGTACTTGAGTCCGGGGCGGCGGGAGATCCCGCCCTGCGGCGCGATCAGAACATTGCGCGCCTTCTGGAGAGCAGAATAATACTGGTCGATGTCGATTCGAGACGCGAGAAGTGGATCGATCTCGCCGATCGTGAAATCCGTTTGTATCGAAACAACTCGCGGCACTTAACGGACATCCGTCAGCGGGAAAGTCGAAATAAAGTTTGGTATCTGACCTCGGCCGTCGATGTTCATCGACTGTCGGAAAAAACCGCCGCGACCATTTTCGTCACCGCGCCCGAAGGCCAGCGTCCGCCAATAGTCAGCCTTGTCGATCTGATCGGTAACAATTTCGGCGAGGTGCGCGGCCATCGTGTATTTGAGTAACTGCACAAAGTGCGGCGGCATCGACGCCTCTGGCACTGAATAAATGTAGTCGATGACGACCGTCGTCATGTTCGTTTGCATGGCGGTGCCGAGAATTTCCCAGCCGATTTGTTGTGGGTTGGCACCCACTGCTGTCGACGAATACACAGCCTGCGGCGTTCCGGTAATCATGTCGGACGGCAGCGCGTATTCGTACGTCCACTCGTTAACCGGCGTCGACGTCAGCTGCGCCAGCTGCGCCTTCTTCGTCGCGAACGAAAACGGATAAAGCGACAAAACCGAGTCGCGAACGCCAGAATATAACGTGGAGCAGGCACCACTGATCTGGGTGCCGTCATCGAAACTGGAGATCTCACTCTCTCCCAGAAGCAGTAAAGCCTGCGAGCAAATAGTGACGTCAGAGTCGCCTACCGCCATCTCGCCTCCAAGAAGAAAATGGGGCAGGCTGAAACAACCTGCCCCAAGGTGCTAATCGGTGTCGGTGACCGCTAGAACGACCGCGTCGCCGACGTCGACAACGCCAGACGCATTGCTAACAACCACATGGTGAGACGCGGTTGCGGTTCCACCGGACGACGCCCAGCTGTAAATCAGATCGCCGACGCTGACGTCCTGACTGACATCATTAAAATAGCCGGCGGCCCGCACGGCCGTCTGGGCATCCGTGGTTGTGTAGCTCCAGAGCGCGGGAGCAGATCCTTTTTTCGACTGGCCGCCAATTGGCTGCCAGCCTGCTCTTGCAAACGCCATATTTTATTCCTCCCTTACGAGGCTGCTGCGGTATCGCGGCAAGTGATTTCGACAATGCCAGTAGCGTCGATGCCAACGGCACCTGCGGCGAACATGGCATTAACCAACCAAGAAACCTTCTCGGCGACGTAGTTGACCTCGACCTTCGAGGAGATGCCCTCGGCCAAACCAACCGCCGACTTGTGCCAAGCAAGGCAAGTCCTGTCGGAACTCCCGTCGATTGCGAGGCCGCCCTCATCCATGTCTCCGATGGAGATGATGGTGAAGCCCATGAACTGCCCGATACTGCCGTTCTCAAGGGGTTTCCCAGCCACATAGTCGCCACTGGTGACCTGTGACTCAGAGAGCAGCGTATTGAGGTTGTTTGCATGCATCAGAAGAAAACGATCTGAGGCCGGGACGTTCGCCCCGTTTAACTGCTTGTGTGCGTCGCGCACCTTCGCAAAGTTCATGTTCGTGTTTGCGCCGCCGATGCTGTTGGCAACGGTCAGCCCGGTTCCGGCACCATCGACTGCATCGATGATCATCTGATCACAGCGACGACCAATCGCTTTCGAGACGACCTCGACAAGTTCCTGACGTTCGCTGAAGTTGACCTTCTGCTGGTCGAACACCGAACTGTATTCGGCCGCAGTGTAGTTAGCCAAAGTGGCAGTCGCCTGCGCGAAGGTTGAGTTCAATGGGGTGACGTCGGTGCTAGGAGTATGAACCGACGCCTGACCTTTGCCGACGGTTGGAAACTTCGCCGTAGATCCGACGACATTGGTGCGAAGCCGCACCGTGCCGCGTAACTTCATTTCGGCCTGATACGCCTGCTTCACCTCTTCGGCGAATAGCGTAACAAACGCTGGGGATAGATTTGTGGACACAGTAACCTCCAGAGTTGATTAATCCCGGTTAAGAGACAATCTCTGCCGAGCCGCTTAGACGACGGGGCCTTGGAGGTTACCTATCGCGGCCTAATCTCAAACACGCTTTCATACATTTGTCAAATATCGTCGCTAGGAGAATAGCGGCACCGTCATGGAGTTCGAGTCGATTGGATCGGTGCCAAACTCGCGATCGAAGTCCTTTTGTACTCGCGCCCGATACGCCTCGTCAGTTTTGTAGCGAGGATCTCCGACGCTCGCCCTGATCTCCTCGCGGCTCGGGCGGTCGTGATCAGTCTGTGTCTCAATCGAGGCTTGCTGCTCACCGTAAAATCGCTGCAACTTTTCCATCACCTTGACGCCGGTTGCTGATCCACTCATCAAACGCGCCTCCTGGAACTCGTCGTCTGTGAGAACGCCACGGGAATGCAGTCTCGCGACGTAGTTTGCGACATTCTGAATGCGGTCTTCGGCCTTTGGGCCGAGCATCGACTTTTCCTCGGCAACCGTCCGCTGGACGTCTTCAACTCCCTGCAAGCCGTTGGCGACATACAGGTCAGCGAGTTGAGCGAAGGCGTGTTGCGATATGCCGTATTCCTTTGCCCACTCCGAGAAACCCGTAAGCAACGGGTCATCGGACTCAACGCCAGCCTCAAGAACCGGGCCGACGTCGTAGTCGCCGTCTGGTGCCTTGTGCTGCCCGTGGTTGAATTGTTTACGAAGCTCGGCGTAGGACGTCGCGAGCGTCTCGGTTTTGGGTTCGTTTTTCTTCTCGTCCCAGAACTGTTCCTGGAGCCACTCGGGGCGAGACGGTACATCGGCTGGCGTGTCGGAAAGACTACCAGGATCAGCGCCGTCGCGATGCTGCATCTCCTCTGGCGGCGCGCTTGCGGCGGCCTGCTCGGCACGGACGTCGGGGATCATCTCGTCAGTCGTTGGCTCTGCGATGTCGATGTCGCTCAATTTTGTCTCCCGTTACGAACACGCACTTCAATTTCGCGCACGATCGCGTTTTGTCCTTCACGGGCAAATCCGTAGCTCGCGTCGGCACCTGGAATAAATGTGGGCTGCTCGATCGTCTTCGTTCTCAGGAACTCAAGAACGCGCTGCCCATCGGTTGTCGAGAAACATTTTGCGAAGACTTTGTTGATGGGGTCTTCGTTTCTTTTCGTATGCGCTTCGCCATCTGCAAGGGCGTCGGCCCACCCAATGTCGCTCATTTAAGCTGCCTGCGGCTGCGGTGACGAGGCAGCGGGAGCGGGAGGGGGTACTCCCGCTGCCTCGACGGCGGCCTGCATGGCTGCCGCCTGCATCTGAGCGCGCTCTTCGGGCGTGGTGCGAAGCGAAGACGGCACCCCCAGCTTGTCTGCGATGTAGTCGATGACGGCATCGGCGCGGTAAGCCATTTGGCCCTCCGGTCCCATGCCCTGCGCCAACTGAACAAACTGAACGACGGTGTTGATCTCTTCCGTATTCTGCGCTTGAGCCAATGGCGATATCGGCACAACTTTTATCTCCAGGCCGTTCACCCGTAAAGGCAGGTCGATCAGTCCGACCTCGTCCATCACGGCGAGTGTGCGACGAACCAACGGCACCATCATCTCGGTGATCAGCCTACCGAAGGCTGCACCTAAATTCTGTGCCATGTCGCGCATGCGCTCGGAGATTTCCAAGGCCGTGCGGGCGGACATGTCGTCGCGGGGAAGGCTGTCGTCGAGGAGTATTTTTTTGATCGCCATCTGGAGATCAGTCATCACCAGCTGCGTTAGCTGGACGTCACCGCCGCGCTGTAGTGGCGTGAGAGACGGACCTTGCGGGCCGCCGTTTCGGGCAACCGGAATGATAGCGCCGGGTTGAATATTGATCGTCTCGGGATTGAGGACGCCGTCATCGGCTGCCGTGAAGATCGGCGCGATCGATAGCGACGCATTCTTGAGCAAGAACTCTTTCGTTTTGTTCAGTGTCTTGACGTCTGGCAGCGCCCAAAGTACTGGACCTCGGCCGTAGACCTCACCGGCAACTTTCGAGTACCGGGCGACAATCCATGGCGACGTCGCGTGGTAGGATTTCAGAAGCAGATGCTTGGTCTCTGGATGGATGACGTGGTGGCAATATTCACCGCGATCATCGTCGTAGATCGTGGCCTCAAGTAGAGGCACCTCATCGTCGGGCTTCTCAGTTTTAAGTCGCTCCAACTCTTGGTTCAGTTTCGCTGCCGGGTACTGCCGCTCGATCAACTCGGGACGCATGCGGATCTTGCGGTAGACGTTCTCTACAGTTCCGTGCGGACCTTCCTCAAGGCTTACCAGAAATGCGGGAACTGGCGTGTACCTGATCGGCTCGGTCGCTGTCCCTGGCTGCACCAGCATGACGGCGGTGCCGACACTCAGGTCGAGCAGAAACTCGCCCAGCGCCAGATCAAAATTGGACTGCCGCATCACCGAGAACATCTCTTCGCTGTAAAAGTCGAGACCTGCCTGCACCTGAGATTTGGACTCCGGCGGGACGCGGGTGCCTGCCTCTAGACGGCACCAGTTCCTGTAGGGCGGGAATAGTGAGGACTGCATGCGGTTGGCGAACGACTGCGTCGCCGATACCGCCGTCGAGTCGTAGACGTTTTGCAGTTTCTGTTTGCCGGGTCTCCGCGTCTCGTAATAGTCGTACAGGTTCCGCATCGGCAGGCAGTACTCGTACGCCTGCGTGTAAATGTCCCGCCAGTCTTCCTTGCGGTCCTCGGCGCGCTTGTGGCGCTTCAGAATTGTCTCGACGTCAATTGTCGGCATCGTCGGCAGCCTTTTCGGCCTCCTCCTTAATCTCCTTCGGCGTCTTTTTTCTCAGGCGCGGGTTCCGCCGATACTCTCGCTCAGCTGTGTCTTCCGGCATTAATAGCTCGGCTTTCTTTGCGGCTTCCGGCCAGGGCCAAGGGTCTGGGCTGGGGCATCAAGAATGCCGGTCTCGGGTGATCCTCGCTTTTGCGAGATCAGCATCCGTCGGCTACGACGACGCACCGCTCGGCTGGCAGATAGCTGTTGCCCTTGCTTTACCTTTTCCGCTTCAGCGCGGTCCTCCTGCGCCGAGATCTTTTCGTCGAGAGCCAAACGCTGCTCTTCGATTTTCTTTTCCTGCGCCTCGACCCTCAACTCAAGGGCGTCTGTTGCCGGCGGCGGCGGATTGTAGACCACTGGCGGCGGCGGCGGCGGCGAGCTTCCCCCAAAAAATGACATCTATCCGGCTCCTAATGTCTGACCGCCACCAAGGAATGAATCAGCTTCGCGTGTCGGCCGTCGGCGACGCCGGCTACGCTGCCGCGTCCGAGATTGCTGCGCGGCGATAAGCGGGGACGTCTGTCCAAAGGTTGGCGTGTCTGTCGGCGTAACAGCAGTACTGACGACCTGTTGCGGCGGGGCAGCAGCCGTTGGGGTCGTTGACGACGTTGTCGTTGTCGTTGGCGACGTTGTTGACGGGTCAGCAGTTGTCGTCGGGGTCGTCGGGGTCGTTGACGTCGTTGACGTCGTTGACGTCGTTGACGGATCTGGTCGCGGCAGCGCCTCTATCAAATACGAGGAAAGCTCCCGCTCCTTATATAACTGAGACGTAGGCGAGAACGTATCCCCCCATGGCGAGGTCGCTCGACCGGCCATGCCGGCTTCAGTTTCTTGCAGTTGGGCAAACTTTTCCGCAGAGAGGGTCGTGTCTGTGCCGTAATGATCCTCACGCGGCTTGACCCATTCCGTTACCGCTTCTTGCGGCGTTGCCTTGAATCCCACCGGCACGAGCCTGTTGTTCAACTCGCCGAC
>TARA_R110000787_G_scaffold2833_1_pt1 | contig 18770 bp, 27 predicted proteins | sample TARA_R110000787 | Tara Oceans TARA_R110000787 (sample SAMEA4397920) | marine metagenome | biome: Polar Biome; feature: [DCM] deep chlorophyll maximum layer (ENVO:01000326); material: water (ENVO:00002006), including particulate matter (ENVO:01000060) such as... | depth 35 m
ACAGGGCAATTTAGTGCCAATGCTAGTCAAAGCAATTCAAGAGCAGAACGCTTTAATTGAAGCATTAACGGCTCGTGTAACCACCTTAGAAGGATAGTAAAAATGGGACAAACAGTAACAGAATGTTTATCAGCAGGTGCAGAATCGGTAGCCTTAATTAATGGAATTAATACAGACGGAGCTTCTTCTGTTTATGCTAAAGGTTTAGCAGACCAAGCAGCAATTAATGCAAAAGTGCAGCAAAACGTAGACCACCTTTCTACAATTCTGCTTTATGCTCCAGTAGATGCTACTGATGATACACCTGATATTGTAGGAGCTGCTTCTAATCTAAAGACTACGCATGTAGCTGCTGTAACAACAGGCACAGACTATATAGCGGATAAGTAATTAAGGCGGCTATAATGAATATAGGTGAGAGAGAACGTCTAGTTAAGCTAGAAGGAAACATAGAACAGCTCGTTATGGCTATGAAGCATTTTAAAGAAATGCAAGAAGTACACCATCAAGAAGTCAGTGATGACTTAAATGAAATGAAGATTATTAGGCGTGAGATGTATGATCGTATTAATAACCTAACAGAAGCTGTAGCTGAGAACAAAGTAGCCAAGAACATTGGTAAGGCTGTATTGTTTATAGCTGCTTCATCAGGTGTTGCTTACATAATCAAACATTTAGGATCATAATATGGGTATAACAAGCGTAGTATCAGGTGTACTATCTAGTATTGCAGCTCCTGTAGCTAGTGTACTTAATAGTAGACAAGAGACAATACAGCTAAACGCTACTGTCAACGGTAAATTAGCTAATAAGGTGCTAGATAACGAAGCAACTATAAGCTTATCTGACAAAGAGTGGGAACACCTCGGTAAGAAGAATGAGAACGGCTCATGGAAGGATGAGTACGTCACAGTCTCTGTAGTGTCCATACTGAACCTTATTGTCTTAGGAGGTATCCTTACAGCCTTCGGTAAGCCACAGCTCTTAGAGGGCGTTACAGTGGCTCTCACGACCTTTAATGAAATAGGCGTAGACATAGGTAGTATATTAAAAGTAACAGTATATGCTGCATTAGGTATCTACGCATTTAAGAAGGTACTATAATGGCATTTGATAACCTATGGGGAATGTCTCCACCACAGGGTCTGCAGGAGTTACTTAATGGGACTCAAACGGCAGTACCTACACCTACAACTACATCTACACCTACTAACTCCTCACCTAATACAGGTCAGCAGAGTAGTTTTGAAAGACAACAGACTAGAGGCATAACTGATCAAGCACCTACCGACCCTAACTGGTATCGGGAAATGGTTAATCAAGCAGATGGTGGCTTTAGACCATTCGATAGGGGACACTTTAGTCCTACTAATCCTGTTAGCGGCCCATCGTGGAATATACTTACAGACAGGGCAGGGCATAAGCAGGCAGTACCTGATAACATGCAAGACTTCAAGAGTGGATGGTGGGATAAGAGCTTTGTTGATCAAAGACAAGACCTAGGTAAAGGCGCTATTGGGAAGTCAAGAATAGATATAAACCCTGGATTGAGAGGTGGTGTAGACCTAAGTGACTTTCAGTTTGTCATTAACAACCCTAGAGGCGATGGAGCAAAAGGTGGTGCAGGTGACTTAAGTGCTTACTCTATCGAGGATGGTCTAAACTTAGTTAGATGGTTAAACACAGTAGATTGGTTAGACCCTGCTACGTGGGATGGTGTGGTAGCTCCTGACGGTACTACAGTTGCACCAACTCCTGATGCAATAGAAGATACAGTAACACCACCAACCCCTGCTGAACCACCTGTTGATGAGACTGACAGTGATAGTGAAGAGCAGCCTTGGTGGAGAGATTTAGATATTAATAATCCATTCAATAGACCATTCGATATATTTAATGATGGTCTCTTTGGCGGTGATAGTACTGATGTCCCTACTACTACTACTACTGTTCCTACTACTGATATACCTGCCACTGACGATACTGGAGCTGAGCCACCTGTTGATGAGTTCCCAGATGATCCACCACAGGGCAATCTAGATGAGACTCCTGATGAGGGTGTAGACTTTCAACTAAGTGACTTCTTTAATCAGTTATCCACTACTGTGACACAGAATAGCGGCACAAGAACAACAGATGCTATCTTCTCTAATGATAGAGCGAAACTAGCACAGACAAGAACAGAGTTGATTACACCTACTTTTAGAGGAACTAGATAAATGACATTACTAGAAACAGTAAACGGACTACTCCGTAGAATGAGAGAGAATGAGGTAGCTAGTACTGACGATAATACATACTCTAAAATGCTTGTTGATATAGTCAATGACTCAAAGACATTAGTAGAGAATGCGTATGACTGGACAGCCTTAAGAAGTACAATAACATTTAATACTGTAGCAAGTACTACTAACTACTCCTTAGCAGGTTCAGGTGACCGTGTTAAGGTTATTAATGTATTAAACGATACACAGAATCAAGTAATACGTTTAACTAATCAGACTCAGATAGATAAGAACCAGACTTTAAACGCATCCTCAGAAGGAGCGCCCTACTTATATATCTTTAGAAATAAAGACTCTAGTGGGGATATGACAGTAGATTTATATCCTACACCTGACGCAGTATACTCTGTTGACTTTAACGTAATTAAGCCACAGGCCCTTCTAGTTGCTAATACTAATGATGCTACCGAGATACTAGCTCCTAACCTACCTATCCTACACTTAGCATTAGCTTTGGCTGTACGAGAGCGTGGTGAAACAGGTGGTACTTCTGCTCAAGAATACTTTAATATTGCTGATGGTTTCTTATCAGATGCCATAGCTTTTGATTCAGCTAGACAACCTGCTGAAGCTATCTGGTACTATGTATAATGTCTGCTCAACTACAGAACATATCAATATCAGCTCCCGGATTCTTTGGTTTAAATACTGAAGATAGTCCATTAGATCAACCACAGGCTTTTGCTAGTATATGCGATAACGCAGTAATAGACGAAGGCGGTAGAGTTGGTTCTAGGAAGGGTTACATATACGACACCACAACTTCTACGCCTATATCAGGCTCTAGAGGTATCACTACTATACACGAATTTACCTCAGCAGCAGGTGTAGCTGTTACTTTAAGTACTGGGAATAGTCTTATACTAACTGGTGAAGCCACCTTAGTAGATGCAACTGGGGCAGCAACTATATCAGCAGATGATTGGCAGATAGTAGAACTAAACGATTTAGTATACTTCTTTCAATCAGGACACGCTCCTCTATTTTATAGCCCAGTTACTACAGTTATAGATGAAGTATCAGCTCATGCGTCATATACAGGCACAGTTCCTCAAGCCAACTGTGTTTTAGCCACACAGGGTCGATTGTTTGCGGCAGATGTATCAGGAGACAGAAGTACTATCTACTGGACTGACCTCTTGCAAGGGTTTGCTTGGTCTGGTGGTACTGCAGGCTCAATCAATGTATCAAAGTTCTGGTCTAATGGAGCAGACAACATTGTAGCTATACACGAACATAATAATAAATTAGTTGTATTCGGTGAAAAGAGTATACTAATATATACTGGAATAAACAGCCCATCTACAATGGTACTATCTGATACTATAGATAACGTGGGGTGTGTAGGTAGAGATACTATACAGTCAATAGGGAATGATCTAATATTCCTTAGTCATGGTGGTGTTATGTCACTATCTAGGGCTGTTGCAGGTGAGAACAACTCAATAGGTAATGTTTCTCAGAACATCAGGACAGCTATTACTACTAAAATAGATACAGAAGTTTTACCTATTAAGTCTGTCTATTCACCAGAAGAATACTTTTACTTACTTACTTTCCCTACTCAGGCTATTACTTACTGCTTTGATATGAGAAGCGGATTAGAAGATGGTTCATTTAGAGCGACTACATGGTCATCTATTAAACCTCTCTGCTTTCATAGGAGTACTACTAACGGTACAATAAGGATAGGGATGTCTGGTGGCATATCTACCTATACCGGGTATAATGACAATGCTGATGGTACGTACATATTAACTTATATAAGTAATCCAATGGACTTTGGTAGTCCTGCTAATATTAAGTTCTTAAAGAAAGTAGTAACAACAGTATTAGGAGCTGCAGGTAGTAGCGTAGCTCTACAATGGGGGTACGATTTCGCCTCCACATTATCTTCTGAAACCTTAGAGCTAAACAACGGAACTATAGCAGAGTTTGGGCTATCAGAGTTTGCGGTAGGTGAGTTTACAGCAGGTGTGATATTAAATAAATCAAGAAGTAACACTGATGGTTCAGGTATTAACGTATCTGTTGGCATTGAAGCCGCTATAAATGGGTCGTTACTATCAATTCAACAGTTAGACATACATGCCTTAATGGGGAGAATATATTAATGGGAATCTTTTCGGACTTTCTTAACGCAGGGGTTAACCTTGGTGCTATACAGACTGGTATAAATCAGGCTAGACAGGCAGGTAATCAAGCCCAAGATAGGGCTACTGAACTAGGTAACTCTGTATCAGAACAGACTAAGTTTAAGCCTTTTACAGTATCTACTAGAACTGGTACTAGCAACTTTGGTGCTGATGGTGGGCTTACTACACAACTTTCTCCTGAACAGGCAGCTTCTTCAGCTAATCTATTTGGTCAAGGTAATAACTTACTAAGTGGACTAGGACAGAATGTAGATGCTAGAACACAGCAGTTATATAATCAGCTTAATTCTATTAGGCAGCCAGAGATTGAGAATCAAAGACTAGGACTAGAAGAAAGACTATTTAATCAAGGTCGCTCTGGTGTACAGACTAGCCAATTCGGTGGTACTGGTGAGCAGTTAGCAATGGAAAAAGCTATACAGCAACAACAGGCACAAGACTTATTCAATGCTAGGGGACTCGCTCAAGGTGAGAGAGGTCAGGACTATGAGATAGGATCAGGATTACTTGGTCAGTCTTATCAGCCTGAAGATCAATTACTTAAGTTTCTAACTCCGGGAATACAGCAAGCTGACTTAGCTAATGTAGCTACTAGACAGGGAGCAGGTGCTAGAACTGATTTAGGAATTGCAGGTATCAACGCACAACTAGCGGCTGAAGGTATTGCAGGTGACTTACAGTCAGACCAGATAAGGTCTTTGATGGACTTAGTCCAGAGTAACAATAACAACGCCCAAGGGACAACCACTACTGGTGGGACTCTTAGTGACTTCTTTACTAATCTGTTCGGAGGATAGGGATAATGGCTATAACTACATCTAATTTATTAACAGGATTGATAACTCCTGCCCAAAGAGACGAACAACTACGTCAACAAGGGATTCAAAACGCATCTGTATCACCGGGAAGAAGGGCTCAGGTGCATGCTGCTACCTACGCTGATAGAGCAACTAATTCACTTAGTAGCTTATTCGGTATTGATACTAGTACTCCTGAAGAAAGGGTAGCTGGTGCATTCTCTAACCTAGATATAAACAAACCAGACGATCAGGCTACAGCATTACAGATTTTAAAAGATGAGGGCATGTTCCAAAAAGCCGCTCAACTACAAGAACAGATTGATCTTGAGAATGTTAGACTTGCTGCACAAACAAAAACCGAGACTGCTGCAGCAGCCGTAATAACAGCTCAGAAGGACGCCGTCATGGGTATATATCCAGACAAACCTGAACTAACTGCTGTAATGAGTAGCTTAATAGATGCAGGTGTTAATTTCGCGGATGTTATGGCTTTAGGTAAAGAACCTGAGGCTGCTAGTATGAATAAAGACCAAATGGTAGCTTGGTATATGGAGAGAGGTTATGATGCCGCACAGGCGGCTGCGATAGTTACAGAGGCTTTCCGAGAGAGAACCCCTACTGAGCCTAAAGACTGGGTAGCACCAACAACTGCGCAACTGACGGCTGCTAAGGATCAAATAGACCTTCTTATTAATACAAAACCCTTGATGAGAGGGTGGAATATAATTACCCTAGATGCTCTCGGAGCAGAGGTAGCATATATCCAAGCTAACTTCCCTGACGAGTCGATAGAGCAGGTGACTAGTCGGGCTATTGATTTCTATGTAAAGGCTAAAGAAGGCGATGGTGCTGAGCCAGGTGATTTCCAAAGAGCTGAACAAGCGCGTAGAGGAGGCAACACCAACACTGATCCAGTATCAGGAGTTGCTGATAACTTTACAGGCTATCAGCCTGAAGAATAATCGTATAAAGGAATTACTTAATGGCTAGTACAGAACAAGTATTAAATGATTTATTAAATGAGACTCTACCAGAGAACATAGATAGTTCAGGATTAGTAGCGGGTCTGTCGGATACAGTAAAGGCTCAGCCCCCTGCCTCCAATAATAACTCTGCTTTTAATCTAACTAATGGGCCGATGCGTGGAGTCTCTGCTGATGAGGAACGTTATACTGCTCCAGAAGTCCAGACTGTATTTACGGATAACCAAGGCACTTATCGAAGAGCAACCACGGAGATTCTAACAAGTAGTCCTAGTCTGCAGAGATTAGGTGTCCTTCCTGGAGATTTATTAAGAGACAACTTAGACGGTACTAAGACTGTAGATAGAGTTGTCTCTGGAGATAATAGCTTCGCAATACCTGAGGGCGAGGTAGCTACACGTGATATTATAAATGGATCTCCTACATTACAAGGGTTAAATGTACAGGTAGGTGATATATTATATAGAGATGAAGAAGGTGTGGGACGTGTCTATGACATGGGTGTACACGGTGCTGTTACAGGTCTGGAGTATGGTTTTGATTCAAGCGAGAACATAGTAACTGATCTGTCTCACTACTTAGGTGCTAGATTCCCTATACCTGATGTTTTTAATCAACGAGACCCTCAGTATGAAGAAGTTTACAACAAGTTTAATGATACTTCTTTTGAGGAAAGACTTGATATTATAGCAAGACAGAAAGAATTAGACATTATAGAAGAATACGGCTATGGAGCTGTTCTAAATAATAGAGGTAATGCTTACCAGACAGTGGGTTCTATTGGTAAAGTAGTACTCGATCCTACAAATCTTATACCGTTTGCTGCAGGAAAAAGAGCTGCTATGGTTTCTGGAGCGGCTATACTAGGTGGTTCTGAATTAGCCCATCAGCTTGGTACTGAGGGAGCTGTAGACGTTAACAGGGTAGCGGGGACTGCTGCATTAGGTGGTCTCGGTGCAGGTGCTATAGTTAATGTAGCTAATAGGATGAGTCAAAGAGCGGCAGTTGCTTTAACTAAAAAGGTAGAACGTCTTAAAGTACAGGCTATAGCTGAAGGTAAAACAGGTGCTGCTGTTACTGAACACATAGTAGCTAGGACTGGTATATCACCTGCAGTAATGGAAAGAGCTGCTGAGAGAGCAGGATCAGATTTAGTATTTACTGGTGGAGCTAAGGAAGCTACGGAACTACTGGAGCAGCAATACATCGCAGGACAGATAGGTTATTGGAACAAGTTTAAAAGGGGCAGTAGTTATATATTTGAAACTATGTCATCAGCAATAGGGAAGGTAAACAAACCTCTAATGTATAAACTACGAGGATTCGAGGCAGGACTACTTCGAGGTACTCAACAAGCTATGCTGAAAGTAGAGCCTTTCGTTGTGGGCCTATCTAAGTTACCAAAGGCTACACAAGCTACAGTACAGAAGCTTTTAATAAACGGTAAACATACAGATTTAGCGAAGTACTTAGGCAGAGTTGCACCAGACCTAGTGGGAGAGTTAGCTACTACGAAACAACTTCTCCAGTCTCTATATAAACAACAAAGAAAAGCAGGCATTGATGTCAAGAACATACCTGACTTCTTCCCACGTTCCGTCAATGATTTAGATGCTCTACGCATGGTACTAGGCGCACCTACTAGGAACTACGTTAAGAAGCAGATGGACACATATTCAGAAGGTATCGGTAGAGCGTTAACGCCAGAAGATAGGGCGCACGTGATGGATATGTTATTCCAGAAACGTAATGCAAAGATCGTTAATAAAGCGGGAGATAAGACTGTTACTTTTGTACCTAACGCTAGAGGTGGTGCTATTGGTTCTACTAACAATAAAGCTCAACGTGTGATTGATGAGGTGACTGATGAGCTACTACCTTACTACGATTCCACTGTTGATTCTTTAGGAATATATCTAAGAAAGACTATTCAAGATATTGAGATGTCTAAGATGTTAGGGAAGAGCCGTAGGAAAGATGCAGACGGCAGGTTCAATGCTGTTGATTCCTTCGGTGACTTAGCACAAAGAGAAGTTGATGCAGGTAGGATGCCGTCAGCTGCTGTAGAGGATATAGAGAAGCTACTTAGTATTCGATTTGTGAAGGGTGTACAATCACCTCACGCAATGATGAGGGTATTGAGAGACTTAGGCTACTTTGGAACTATTGTTAATCCTGTATCAGCTATAAGACAGTTAGGTGACTTAGCTAACAGTGCGTGGATAAACGGCTTACGTAATACTTTAAGAGCTGTTGCTCAACCTAAACATCTTAAGATGATTGATGCTGGACTAGCGGATATATCAGCAGAGATGGGAAACCCTGGTCTTATATCTAGAAAATTAAGTCAGTCTCTCGGACTCGTTGGCTTTAGAAGTATAGACAGGCTAGGTAAAGAAACTCTAATGAACGCAGCTTTCCTGAAAGCACAGAAACAAGCTAGATCAACTGCGGGTATTGCGAAGCTAGAAAGGAAGTATGGTTCTGTATACGGAGATGAGTTTCCACAGTTTATTGATGACTTAAAGACTGGTACTATATCACCGAATGTACGCACGTATGCCTTCAATGAACTAGCAGATGCACAGCCTATCTCGTTGCTAGAGATGCCTGCAGGTTTTGTTGAGAATCCTAATCTAAGAATCCTTTATACGCTTAAGTCCTTTACGATTAAGATGTACGATGCTGCTATCAATAAAACTTATAAAGAGATAAAGTATGGTAATGCTAAGGAAGGCTATGCTAATCTAATCAGACTTCTAGCGTATGTCACAGTTGCTAATGGTGGTACTGAGATGCTGCGGAGTATGGCTAGGAATAAACCTATCGTTACTGAAAACGTACCAGAAGACGCTCTATGGGCGTTACTAGGTGTGTATGGTTTTAATAAGTACGGTGCTGAGCGTTATATTCAGAATGGAGACTTAACAGGCTTCGCATTTAATACGATAACTCCTGCTACACCACTAATTGATAGCGCTCTCTCGCTTGGTGCTGATGCGATCAAAGGTGATGTAAAAGAGTTGGATAAGTACCTTGGGCCTGTACCATACTTTGGTGATCTCGTAAAGAATTGGTTCTATGATCAAGAGTAGTAGAACACTGTACAGTCATAACAGGGATTGTACAGTGTCTGCATCAATGTAGTGTTGAGGGTCGTGGTATCTCTCCAGTATAGAATATAAAGACATCTTTAAGCTTACCATAATCGTCAACACCTAACGCTATATCATCCTCATGTTCAGATAAATAACCCAATACTGCTATAGTAGCCTGTACGGATAGCGACTCTACTTCGTCATCAGTCATTTCAGTAACAGCTTTATCGCTCATTGGTTTGTCTCCTTTAATCTCTGTACAGCCTTATCTAATCTACGCAGTTCTGACTCAGCCGCTTCTAACAATGAACATGCTTGTAGTGGTGGTAGTTTATCATCATCTAACCACTGTCTTATGTCACTTATTAATTGTTCTGCTTTTCTCATAGTATTCCTCCAGTAAGTTAGCTGACCCAGACTTCCTCGGTCGGTCATCATCGAATGTTCCTGATGCCTGAGCATCTAACAATAAAGCTATTGATGATCCTATATGCTTTAAATGGTCTAAACCACTATCACTAGCATTATCTTCACCATCCCACCAAGCATACAAGTGTCGTAGCATAGCACTATAATAGACTGATGCTGATATCTTACTATCTCTAAAGTTGTATGCTCCGTACTTATCTGCCCCATTCTTCATCGCCTCGGCAACACCTATTACTAGAGCAGGTGGTACTAAGTGAACAGGACATTTAGATGAGGCTACCGCAGCTTTAGGATTGTTATCAGGATAAGCACTATCAAAGGCATCAACTAGTAAGCCTATGTTCCCTGCTGCAGCCCTAGACATGACCTTATCAGATCGTGGTGTATAGGCTACCTTAGCTACACATTTATCGCAGAGGACATCTTCGGGTCTCCCTCCTGCTAATATAGAACCACAACTAATGCAGTTATCGTTACCCATTCTTAAAGACATCAGACCTCCTCAACCTCATTATAAATGTAAGGATAATTAGCTAAGAGTTTATCTTCAAACTTGTCTATTAAGTCCTCACTTGTTACTTGTAGCAACTCCATTAGTGTAATCTCATCTAATAGCAGTAGCTTCTGTTTTACTTCTACGTATTCCATGTAAACTCCTATACTGCATTTCTTAAGAGTACTTTACGGGCGTCTTTACCCAGTAGATTAGTCTTTCCTTGTGACCAACCACCACAATCATTACATTGATATCTCTGATACTTACCAACACTAGATATGGTCATGCCTCTCTTGGTTACACGACCCGAACCGCATTTAGTACATGCTTCTTCGCCTAAGTCTGAGAAGATACCCATATTAGGATGATTAGGAATCCATGGTATCATCTTAATATATAACTCTTCCAAAGCTGTTACATCTATGATATTATATTCTCTCATTTCCTCCCAAGCTTCTGGGTTACCTGCTAGACATTCAGTCCATAGCGTATGACCTGCAAACTTCTTATGACTAAGCTTGTTCGTACAGCCAAATACTTTCAATAGATACTCCAACTTATTACTAGGAAACTGAAACTGAGACCTAGCTGTTAGTAGCGTATCAATAACTTTAACAGGTGATGGAGGTGTCATTCCATGTATAGCAGCTCTACCTCTGAACCATCCCATATCAAACTTCTTACCGTTATGAGCTATTACAATGTCAGCCTTATCTATAAACTTATGTAGCTTCGCAACTAATCTTTTATCATTGGCTGTTCTTGATTCAACATAGGTAATCTTATCGTCACCTAACCATTTCACAACAAAGCTCATGATGTGTCCTGATTTCCTTAGTTGATTAAGCCCTACGTTATTATTCCATAAGCCCCAAACATCAGCCATACACGGTGAAGTCTCAATATCAAATATTAATATATTAGGTTTTATATTACTCATAATCATCAATCCCGTTATCGACAGTAGAGTCAGCTAAAGTGTTAAGTCTAACTACGTTAGATAAAGCTTCTTTCACCTCACGTTCATTATGGTCTGCGATGTAGTCAGCTAATATTAGGACATCCTCCGCAGAGTAAGAAGCACCTGTGTAGTTTAAAATGCTTAATACTATCTGTTCTGTTTTAGTTGGTTTAATCATCGACATCTCCATGCTTTTTGTTTAAGTAAGTCATAACTTCTAAAGCCATTAACTGAGCAGGTGTAGCACCTTCTATCTCAACTATCTCAGGATGCCAGACTGGTATTACTTTAACAGCCCCATCTGATGTGTCCTCAATCCGTAATACAATTCTACTCATTACTTTCTCCAACTCGTTGGTATGTTATATAAATCATAGAATCTAATATTGTTCTTAGCTGCGAAGTCTCCATGGGATAATTTAGTCCCATCCTTTCTTCGCCTTACATGCGGCATTGCCAACTTAGAGTTCATAAAGATAAATACTAATTCCTCGTTATCAGATAGGGATGCAGCAACATCAACATACTTACGACTTTCTTGCCTGTCCCTAAAGCGACCCTTAGTTTCTATGAATATTGTCTTACCTTCTTCTTCGATTACAAAGTCTGGTTCATACTTTCTTGTCTGTGTATACTCAATCATAGGTGGATGAAAAGAACAAGCACTTAGATGACCTTGGTACAGATCAAACTCTAGCCAACTATCAAAAGGCTTAGGCTGCTTACCTCTCTTACGATTATTCTTCTTCATTACCCATCTCTAGAAGGATTAAGAAGATCACTGATCCAAATATGTAAGGATAAAAGATAGCTGTATAAAGATATTCTATTGTTGTAAACTTTATCTCCATTTCAGCCACTGACTCAGCTTTGATAAAAGCTAATAAACCTATTAAATATATAATACCTAATGCCATCATTCTGGTTTCCCCCACATCTGATTATCATAACGTCTGAGCCATAACAGCCTAGCAACTACAAGGATACGAGACTCAGCTTCTTCGTCTGTTAAATCTTCTCGCTCTTTGTAAATTGCTACACAGTTATTATACAACTCCAACTCAGTTTCACAAGCTTCCAACATCTTAGATGACTTCTTTTCTCCAACGCCATACAACCCTATAATATTATCTACCCTATCGCCTGTTAAGATTTGTTTATAAAAGAAAACAGTACCTTCCCAAGCTGACACATAGTAAAAGATATCCTTATCTGGGTTAAAATGATAGCCTTGAAGTTGATCAAAGTCTTTATCAATCGTGACTATCAAACATTTATCTAGCAATCTTGTTGACTCAATGCCAATAAGATCATCAGCTTCCTCACCTTCAGCTACTATGGCTGACCAGTCAGTTACTAAGCTAGACATAATAGCTGATAGATGTTTAGGTTTTTCCTTGCCGATACGGTTAGCCTTATATTCTGGGAAGACTTCTTTTCTAAAGTTCCCTTTACCCGTTATATATAGATTATAAGAAAGCACGTTATCAAGGAAGTATGGAACAGTAACAGCACTGGTCAACCATCTACTCACAGCAGACTGTAGTGACGATAGCGCGTACTTCTCTGATACATCTCCAGTAACGTGCCCAACCTTATAGGCTATGATATCCGCATCGACAAGGATCACCTTAGATAGCCTCGGCTAGATCGTAAGCTACGCTCTCACCACCCTCTGTAGAATCAAATACTATAAGATCATCTATGACTAACCTTTCGATACTAGGGCTACGACCTTTCTTACCCTTAAAAGTCCAATCATAGAATGAAACAACTGCTCTAGCTTTAGAGCCATTACCGATCTGGTGACCAGAGAGTTCGTCTCCAGAAGTATTATAAGCCCTGATGTTATGGAGAGATGTGCAGGTTATATACTGACCCATCTCTGGCTTCTTAGGGTTACTCTTTAGCGTAATTCCCATCTCTTCCAAAGCATTCACGGCTGTTTCAGATAGGTTACATAAATCTACTTGATACTTACCTGACATCTCGTTTTTCTTCTCTAGATTTGCCCAATAAATATCAGCACTTGCGATCACTGGTTTAGTCTTACTCATCTGTATTTCCTCAGTTGTTGTTGTTTAGTTAAAATTACCTGTATAGTCTATCATGACTATATAGACATGTCAAGCATTAATTAATGTGTACCTTCCCAAGAACTCCCAATATTATAAGCACCATCTAAGGGACATCTCATATTATAATATAAACCTGCTTCAATAATACTCTTTACGCCTAGCTTACCTACTGCTTTTCCTAAGAACTCTGGTGCTTCAATTTGCCACTCATCGTGTACATTAGCAACTAATTTGTATTCGATATTACGCTCATTTAGTAATCGAACTAATATCACCAAAGCACGTTTCATTATAATCGCTCCTGCACTCTGCAGTAGGCTATTAAGAGCAGCATGTTCGGATGATATTCTTATCTTGCGTTTATCTAGACCAATTATTGCCTCTCTTCTGATGCTTCCTTTCACTTTATCAATCAGTTTTGCAAGGGCAGGTGTGTTACTTAGGAATCGTTTCTTTAAAGTAGTACCTGCCTTAGTACCCCCGCCTGTAATGCTTCCTATCTTAGCTGCTCCTGCTCCGTAAAGAAAGGCGTATATAAATGTCTTAGCTTGGTCTCTCGTAGCTAAGCCTGCTGCTACTTTATTAGCTGTATGTATGTCACCATCGACAACCTCAGCCGTGTAAGCTGCATCATTCATATAATGAGCTAACATTCTCAGCTCTAAGCCACTAGCATCTATACCTATTAGGACATTACCATCCTCCACAATCCAACACGACCTACATTCTTTTCCGTATGGGGCTGTTGTTGATGGTATCTGTGCTAGGTTAGGGCTGTAGTGCGTCATTCTCCCTGTCACAGCTCCGTTAGTTGATACCTTACCATGCACTCGTTGGTTCTCATCTATGTGACTGAGCCATTGATCAATCTGTCCTGTTCTCTTTTGACAGAGAAAGTAAGACAATACTAGTCTAGCCTCTGGTGTATCGACATCTGCTAAAACTTTCTCATCAATCTTCCATGCTCCTTTCTCAGTCTTCTCGGTTAGTTTGACTCCTTTAGATAGTAATCTACTAGCTATCTGCGGTCTTGAACCTGCATTAAATACCTGAACAGAGTCCTTGAGATCTTTCCCTGTCTTTTCTGAGACTCTCTTAGTAGTTATAGGCGGGAACACTACTTGAAGTAAGTCCTGAGCCTTAACCATCTTTGACCATAGATCCTGATATAACTTAGTAGCCTTAGTGACATCTAACTTAAAACCATTACGGACTTGTTGAGACGTTATCCACTGGACTTCATGTTCTAATAACAAACAGTCATCACTGAACTCTGATCTAGTAAAACAGCCAGTTAAATGATGATAAAGCTTCAAAGTTAGCTTAGTATCTTGTAAGCAATAGTCAGCCATCTCTGCTGTAAAGCCTTTATTAAAAGCCTCTAGTTCAATATCTCCTTTATAGTCGTTGAACCGAACTCCCCAAGACTTTAAAGAATGCCCGCCTTCTATACGTGGATTCCATAACCTACTCATTAAGAGTGTATCCTTTACTTTATGCTCAGGTACTGTAACGCCCCATAAAGACTCTAGTAGAGGAATATCAAAGTCGATGATATTATGACCTACTACAAGATCAGCATCGTTAACAGCATCCTGAACAATCTTAGAATGGGTAACGACACTACTGACATCATCAGAGACACAGCCACAACAGTGTATGATACTGTGGGCTAAGTTAGTCTCAATATCTAATGCCAGTATCTTCATAGTACTGCACCACATTCACAGCAAGGTTTTAAATGCTTGGCTGAATACCCACCAAATAAGATGTAAAGATACTCATACGATAAAGATACATCCCAAGCTTCTGTCTCATCTTCACTTATAATTATTGGTGTCATGATCTTCTCCATTATGTTAAGTTTTATATTATATACCCTCTAATCACTCATTGCAAGAGATTAAACTGTCTCTTTGTATCTCGTTAAGCCTTTTGTTGACCTCTCTCTGTTTCTTTATCGCATACTCTTCTAAAAGAAAGTCAGTACCTAAACAAATATCACAAGTGTCGAGATACTGTCCAGTCTTTTCGCAAAACCTAGTCGACTCTTTATCATTTAATCCATCATTACAGGTTAAACATCTCATATCGCTTCCTCTAGGTTCTCTTCAATCATTCTACCAGTAGCTGTACTATAATATACAGGATTACTAGCACCTGTTAACCCAACAAATCTATTCTTTAAAACCCTCGGTGTTGTTAAGTTACGTTCATAAGGATCATCAGACTGTCCATTCCTTTCTAGTCCAATAACTATATCACTTAACTGAACTAAGCTGCCACTACCCCTAAACTGTACTGCTGCAGTAGCACCGCCTTCTTCATGAGGTTTCCCTGATTGAGGTCTTGACAAGTGGCTGACACATATTAGAGATACGTTAGTTTCTTCTACTAAGGTTCTAAGCTCAGTCATAAGACTGTCTAAAGCCTTACGTTCATCTGTTTCTTTCTGAGCAGATACCACTATTGATATGTGATCAAGTATAATAACCTTACAGCCAAGAGCCTTAATCATAAATCTAACACGACCTAAAATGCTTTCAACAGCTACAGAACCAAAGTGATTAAGTAGAAAGAACCTGCCTGTACCCATAGTTTTATCAAAAGCATCTCTACGCTCTTGTTCAGTTGACACTACGTCAGGTACGTGTAATCTTTTATTAGCAGCCAGTGACATTATCCCCTTGGCTGTTACAGGTGTTCCTTCTTCTAACGCTAGGACTCCTATATTAACAGTTGTAGTTTGTAAAGCTTCATAGATAATCTCTTTTATCCATTGAGATTTCCCTACACCACTACCTGCCCCGACCATAATCAACTCACCTAACCTAATACCGTATGTAAGTTTATTCAAAGCCTTGAAAGGATATTCAAATAAAGCAGCAACGGCAGGTTTGTTTACCTCATCCCATAAATCTTCTCCATTTACGATACCATCAGGTACAAACTTCTCAGCCCTCCAGAAGACATTGGTAAACTCGGTAGCTTTTCCTTGCATTAAGTAATCATTAGCATCTTTACAGCCTGAGAGATGTCTGACTATTTTAGACTTACCTCCAAACAACTCAGCAACTTCCTGAGCAGCCTTCACGCCAACCTCGTCAGAGTCAAAACATACTACTACTGTTTCAAAGCTATCAATCCACTCATACTGAGCTTTACAGTCCTTCAAAGCTGATCCCGCACCTGTTTTAATAGAAACAACAGGATACTTAGAGCCTTGCATCTGATAAGCTGCTAAAGCATCGAACTCTCCTTCTACTATCGTGATGTATTTACCACCTTTACTGAATAAATGCTGTCCAAATAAGCCTCCCTTCTTCCATTCACCAGACGTAGCAAACTGCTTGTTAGCTAACCTAGTCTTACATGCTATAGGTGCTGATATATCTTCTGCATCATAGTACCCAAAGTATACTTTACCGTTAGCTGATAATGTGCTATAGACTTTAGCTGTAGCTGAGGTGATCCCTCTATCCTTAATTGCTACATAATCACCAGTCATTAGTAGATTAGCTGTATCAACAAAGTCACTAGAAGCACTATACTCTGATACTTCTGGTATGGTTACTGCAGGTAACTGCGGAACTCTAGTGAAGCCTACACAATTAGCACTATGACAGAATGTAGTGCCGTTATCGTTTACTTGTAGATTGTTACTACCACAATCAGGACACTTTTGATGTGCTTGTCCCATTATTTAACCCTCCATAGTGCTGCTCTACCATTTTGACTACCATTCCTAACTTTAATTAGCATCTTTCTAGCTCTAGTACCATACACTATGGAAGAAACCAGAGCGAGTAAGCCTTCTCTGTCACTATATAACGGGTCTCTCTCTAAAACTACACAAACTTGGTGAATTGAGAAAGTCTGTCCGTAAAATCTCCTAACTACTTCTAATATATCGTCTGAAGCTGTCTTAGGTCTGAGTTTATCTTCAGGTATAGCTGTTAAATCTATATAGTCTGGTGCTAATACTGTTTTAGTCTTCATTTCAACCAACCCCTATGAGTTACATTAATATTTCCATTCTCAGCCTCAAAGACATGACATAGCTCATGTTCAAGTGCCTGTTTTGGGATTAAACTGTTGTCTATGTAGATTTCATACTTATTCTGTACATTAGCATCAGTAGACTCAGTAATGATTAGGAAGCCCGCATTTGATCCCTTTTGCCTTTTAGCTAAAGACATGTAGTCACCATGCGTAAAGTATCTAACGTCTCTCACAACGCCTGTAAGGGCCTCTAAGACCATACTTGATGGATAGGGGCAGCTATATAAGAGCCTAGGTCGGTATTTAGCCATAGAATCTAAGTTACCAATTCTTAAGCCATTGTTGCTATAGCTTGGGGTTATGGAAATTGTTCCGCAACCTGTGACTGCACCTATAAAGACAACTATAAAGACAAGTACTAGCATATCAGTCTTCATCCTGTGTCTCTCCTAATATTGTAAAGAATTCGTCTTCATAGCATTCAATTTCCTTCCTAGCTAACTCCCTGAAAGCATATAAAGCTATCCCTATAACCGAGGAAGCATCATCTGTACTCTTACTAATAGCTGCTGAACTTAACACCTCGTTAAAGTCTTCTACTACGTTGGCTTCCTCCAAAGCATCAAATACTAAGTTGGGCTGTTCTTTATGTAGTACTGCCCATACTTCATCTAACACCTTTTTGGTCGGCACAAACTCAACAGTGTTATCTAACCCATGTTCAACTGAGTCCATATTACTTAACATCACTTCTGTAACTTTATTCAAAGTCAATTCTCCTAAGTTGTTGTTTTTACTAGGCTTACTTAGCCTTAGCTAATTACATTGTACATATCATATCACAGTAAAGAAGCTAACACAAGAAGTTATCTTAGTTATCTTAGCTATTTTAGCTTAAGATAGTAATAGCTCTTGACAGATCCTACTTTATGTGATACCCTAAACACTATATAGTAAACGATAACACACTTACTGTACCATCTAAACAGCTAGCTTCATCTAAACAGTAACCCCTTTTCTTTCCTTCTTTAACTCTCAACTCAGCACTAAACAGTAACTAGAGTTACTTAGCACAGTGAATGTACTCTTTACCGTATACCGATTCTTTAGACCATTTCAAAGTAGCATAACAAGCTTCTAATCTTTTACAGCATCTTTTTTGTTGCTGTCGTAAGCTGTACAACTCAGATTCCTGTTCAACGCTAATACTAGTATGGCTAAGCTTACTTAGAACGATACTGTCTTCTAATGCAGCAATAGCATTATTATATTCATTTAGCTCTAGTTCTAATTTGTTAATCATTGCTTTCATCATCTTCCCCTCTATTATGATCAAGTATAATATCATCAACTATACTGTCTACCATGTTGTCGTAGTCCAGGATAGTTAAATCATTCCAGGTCTTAACAGGTTTTCCTGTTAAAGCTACGACAGCCTCCTTAATGTAACGTCTCTCCTTATCTTTGTCTCCGCCTGTGTAA
>TARA_R110000787_G_scaffold35789_1_pt1 | contig 18741 bp, 14 predicted proteins | sample TARA_R110000787 | Tara Oceans TARA_R110000787 (sample SAMEA4397920) | marine metagenome | biome: Polar Biome; feature: [DCM] deep chlorophyll maximum layer (ENVO:01000326); material: water (ENVO:00002006), including particulate matter (ENVO:01000060) such as... | depth 35 m
AAGGCGTCGATGTTCTCGGCAAGGTAATCCGGCGTCAATTTCAGGTAATCCACTTCCTGCAAATAATCTTCCCGGATCACATTTTCTTTCGGAAAAAAATAACGTGCATGGGTTGATTCAAAGAACATAAACCTGAATTTTGGACGCACGGCCTGTGCGGCGCCCCCCTCATCACCCTGTAATGACAATATCAGCGCATCGACATTGCGAATATCTCGCCGCCAGGCTGGTCCTTTGTCGTCCTGGTGCAACTCGTTCGGACTGAAGGTTGAGAAAATGGTCTGATCAAATTCTGGATATGTAAACGACGCACTGGTGATCGCCAGACGTTGATAACCGTAGTGATCAAGGGCTGAAAATAAAACCGGCGATACCCGTTTACCAAGAAACCGATCCCAGTTATTGCCATACAATCCGTAAAACAGCGCGAACATTCCCTGACGCGTACCATTGCCACCGCTGTAATGGTTGGTGAAACGGGTGCCAGTCGTCGAAAAGGCCCACAAATTTGGCATAATTTCGGGTGTCAGCATATCAGCGCGTAAAGACTCCGCGACCAGCATGACGATATTTGGCGGGTTTTTTACCGGTTCTATGTCTATTTTTGCCATCGGATAGCGTATTGCGCCGCTGGAAGCGGGGTCAAATTCCACCAGCCTTTCTTTGCTCCGCTGATAACCCAAACTTTCCATCAAACTGGATGCTTTTGCTGGCTGATGCAATGGCCATTGATTGGCGACGGAGAGGACATCACCGTGGGAGAAAAAATGGTTGACCGCATAGATCCCCCGTTCGGTAATTGTCAGCACGAAAAATATCGCAAAGATATAGCGGAGTTTCGGAAGCCTCACTACAGCAAGTTTGCCTGCCAGCAACCAGAGCAACGAAAAGACAACGATAACCAGCGCACCTATACCCGCTAACCCATAAATCGATACCTGATCAAAACCAAGCGACGCGATACCACCCCTCGTGGATATGATATTCCACACAAACATATTGATATGGAAACCATAGAGCTTGTACAAAACAAAATCGCTAAAAATCACCAGCGCTGAGAGTGCCGACACGGCTATACCGATTGCTACGTTTAGCCTTTTCCCAGCCAGTAAAATATTGCTCACCACAAAAATCAGTAAGGCCGGAGCGAGGTACATCAACGGGTAGGTAAACAACAACAGCAGGCTATATGCAACCGTACCCGCATTGTTGTGGGAAAATACATTGATGTTATAAACCGCGATAAGCATGACGATGACGCAGTTAAGCAGATAAAACACCGTTATTTTTTTTAAGGGAGCGGGGGCGCCGGTTTGCATAGCTTGATGTTCCTTTACTGGGTATCTACCGGCTTATTGAGACAGAATTTAATAGCTGCTAGTTAGCTGGCGGTCATTGTAAAGTTGCTGGCCGCACCTCCTTTTTGCGGTCACTAATTGCGATCACTAATATCAGTCCAGTTAGACAGTTGGTACCGGCCGACCGCATAACCGATATTTTTTCATTTCCAGCCAACTTGCCATTTCATTAGTCAACGTGCCCGCTCCAGTGCAACTTGCCCACGCCAGCAACAGCCGCGAGCGGGAAGCGGTGCTATAGCCTAATAAATGAGGAGCTGTGTCCTAAAGAACCGAGGCTTCGACAGCAGGATACGGAGATCGTTCCAGCCCATGCCCCGAGGCAACTAAAACGGCTGAACTATCTAGAGAGAAACAGCAATTGTTATCACACAGATGCCGCTCTGGTTTCATCAGTACCATACGAATCCTCACCACAGATGCCCTCCGCACCGGACCATAATGAGGAAGTACTCTCTCAGGGAAAGATAGTCACGCTCAGCTTACATGACCCGTCCTGGCAATTTGCCACAAGCCACAGGGGTCTAGCGAGAGATAGCTTTTATCATTTGCTCAATATCTGCACGTTGCAGCGGTTTGCGCCAGGTTCCGACCAGCCTGAGGCCCCTAGCTTTAGCATATTCCGCAATGGGCTCCAAATACTGACTGAACGCTGTAATGAAAATGACGGGGCGCTGGCAATCCTGATTTTTTAGCCAGTCAACCAGTTCAAACGCGTCGTTTTGGGGCATTACAATATCGGCCACAAAAGCGCTGTACTGGCCAACCTGATACGCTCCTTTGAATTCCTTTGATGATGAGACACCATGAAAGTCGACACCCAGATCCTCCAGGGTCGCGTCAAAAAATCTCAGGATATCGTTGTCATCATCAACCACCAGGAGTGAGCTTTTAACTACCGTACTCATCACATTTCACCTATTCCTTCAGAAAGCTGGCAGTACAAATGCTCTTATAAATCCACACAGAGCAACCAGGTAAAGTGATCCAGAGATCCACTAACATACTGCTCCCGAGCGCTGGCACAAGTCAACGGTGGTCCTGCTGCATAATCAAGCCCTGGGCGATGCAGCCGCAGCCAGTGTAAGCATATTGTTGTAGATGCTGTTAAATTTTCTGGTTATATTTGCCAAACTTAGCGGTTTAGCAAACGGCTGGGCAAACACAGCCATTCCACAATTGCGCTGTATTGATGGCCACGATTAGCACCGGGATATCGCCTTACAGCAACTTGCATATATTTGGCTACCAAAATAGAATCACGCGCATGGACATTGCAGACTACGCCACTTTATTCAAAGCGCTCTCCGAACCCGTTCGTTTGCGGGTTCTGCATCTGCTGCTCGACAAAGGCGAGCTGTGCGTTTGCGATATCGTGGATACGCTGGGACTGTCCCAGAGCGTAGTCTCCCGACACCTGGCTTACTTGCGTAATGCCGGGCTACTCAGTACACGTCGGGAAGGTGTCTGGATTTATTATCAGGTTACACCGGTGACATCTTTTGCCGATAGGCTGCTCGCTCTATTCCATAAGGATGGCAGCAATTCAGCAATGATAAAAAATGACACTGACAACTTTCAGGGCATTGCCCATCGATCGTGCAGTTAGTATTTTGGCGCTTAGAATATATGCTTATACGTATATACGGTATAACATTTTTAATCCGATATGCAGGTCTGTAATTAACAGAACCGTCCCAGGTAGAACTACGCAAGGTAAAACTAATGACGACAAAAGTAGGTATTAACGGATTTGGTCGTATCGGTCGACTCGCTCTACGCGCGGCGTGGGCATCGCCGGAATTCGAGTTCGTTCACATCAACGAACCGGCGGGCGATGCCGCCACCGCGGCGCACCTCTTGAAATATGATTCGGTACACGGAACCTGGGCAGCGGATGTGACCGCAGATGAGGGTCACCTGTACATTGATGGCAAAGCTATTTCCTACTCGCAGGATACTGCCATCGCTGACTCGCCGTGGCGGGCCAAAGCTGTCGACCTGGTGATTGAATGTTCAGGAAAATTTAAATCCAGAACAGCTCTGCAGCCTTTCTTCACGGCTGGCGTAAAGAAAGTGGTGGCTTCTGCGCCCATTAAAGACGGCACACTGAATGTAGTGATGGGTATTAACGATCAGCTTTACCAGCCAGATCGAGATCACATCGTCACCGCCGCGTCCTGTACCACCAACTGCCTGGCGCCGGTGGTCGATGTGATACACAAAAACTTCACTATCAAGCATGGCTCAATCACCACGATTCACGACATCACCAACTCCCAGAGCGTACTCGACGAATACCAGAAGGATCTGCGTCGTGCGCGCGCCAGCAGTCTGTCACTAATCCCCACCACAACCGGTTCGGCCTCGGCCATTGCTGATATATTTCCGGAGCTAAAGGGCCGACTCAACGGCATGGCAGTGCGCGTACCGTTGGCTAATGCGTCCCTGACCGACTGTGTGTTTGAAGTAGAAACACCAACGGCCATCGCATCAGTGAACGCGGCCTTACGTAGCGCTGCCGACAGCTACCTCGCGGGCATACTCGGCTACGAAGAAGCGCCACTGGTCTCGGTTGATTACAAAGATGACTCCAGATCGAGCATTATCGACGCGTTATCCACCATGGTTATCAACAATACTCAGGTGAAGATTCTGGCCTGGTACGACAATGAAACAGGTTATGTTCATCGACTAATGGAGCTAGCCCAGAAAGTCGCGCGCTCAGTCTAAGCAACAAAGATGACCCGCCCCCTCTACCAGTACATCCTGGTAACGCTCAGTTATTGGGGCTTCACAATCACCGACGGCGCGCTGCGCATGCTGGTCGTCCTCTATTTTCACAGTTTGGGCTACAGCCCTTTTGAGGTTGCCACGCTGTTTTTGTTTTACGAATGCTTCGGCATTGTCACCAATCTGTTTGGCGGCTGGCTCGCCGCCCATTGGGGGCTGAACACGACGCTTCACATTGGTCTGCTACTGCAAATGATCGCCCTGGCGATGTTGATGGCCGACCCAGCCTGGCTATCGGTCGCCTACGTTATGGCGGCCCAGGCCCTATCTGGGGTTGCCAAAGATTTGAACAAAATGAGTGCGAAAAGCAGCATCAAGCTGCTGGTACCTGACACTGCTCAGGGCAAACTTTACGCCTGGGTCGCCTTTTTAACAGGGTCTAAAAATGCCCTCAAAGGTGCTGGCTTCTTTATCGGCGCGCTGCTGCTATCGGCATTTGAGTTCCGCGTCGCCATCCTGGTGCTGTTTATTGGCTTAATGATGATTTGTATTGGCAGCTTTATCCTGCTGGAAAAGGGCGTCGGGAAGACGCGCTACAAACCGGGAATGAGGGACCTGTTATCCAAAAGTTCTGCCGTGAACCAGCTCTCCGCAGCGCGATTTTTCCTCTTTGGTGCGCGAGATATCTGGTTTGTCGTCGCCCTCCCCGTTTTTTTGCAAAGCGAGTTAGGCTGGAGTCATACCGCTGTTGGCAGCCTGCTAGCCCTGTGGGTCATCGGTTACGGCGGGGTCCAGGCCATCGCGCCAAAACTCACCCAGGTGAATAACGCCAACGTGCCCGACGGGCGTACCGCCCTGCACTGGGTAATGGCACTTGGTATTGTGCCGCTCGGCATCGCCGCCGCCCTTAATAACTCCTCCGTCGATCCGACGCTCGTTCTGGTTGCCGGATTAACTCTGTTTGCGATTTTATTTGCAATAAATTCTTCACTACATTCCTACCTGATTGTCGCCTATGCCGCACGGGATAGTGTGTCTCTCGATGTGGGTTTTTACTATATGGCCAACGCAGCAGGCCGCCTCGTCGGTACCCTGTTGTCTGGATTGCTTTACCAGTGGCAGGGGTTAAGCATCTGCATGATCGCTGCAGCACTCTTTACGATGGCTGCCAGCCTGATCTCCCTGCAGCTGCCGCGCCATCCGCGAGGGGTACCCGGCAGCGGATGATTCGACCGCGACAGTCATGGTCGTGGCACCTGCGCGGAGATGGCAAAGTCTATTTTGTAGGCTTGACCGGACCTACTAACGGCGGATCTCAGTGCACAAAGTTGCGTTTGTTTACCAAACTGGACACTATGCGCCCTGCCAAACAGAGAACTAAATCATGCCAAATAGTCATGTAGATGTACTGATTGTCGGCGCCGGGATTTCCGGCATCGGTGCTGCCTACCATTTGCAGCGGGATTGTCCACAAAAAAGCTACGTCATCCTGGAAGGTCGAGCGGCCTTGGGTGGGACCTGGGATCTCTTTCGCTACCCGGGCATTCGCTCTGATTCCGACATGTACACACTGGGTTTTTCGTTTAAACCCTGGACGGAGCAAAAGGCCATTGCAGACGGCCCCGCCATTTTAAAATATCTGGAGGAAACCGCCGAGGAAAACCATATCCGCGAGAAAATCCAGTTTAACCATCAGGTCAAAAGTGCCACCTGGTCAACAAAAAATGCCTGCTGGACAATTGAGGTCGCGCAGGGCGAAGCCAGCGCATCGGTGGAATACACCTGCAACTTCCTCTTCCTTTGCGGCGGATACTACAAATATGAGGCGGGCTATACGCCCGATTTTCCCGGGATGGCTGATTTTAAGGGCCAGATCATTCATCCACAAAAATGGAGTGACGATATTGACTACCGCAACAAAAAGGTCGTCATCATCGGCAGTGGTGCCACCGCCGTAACACTCGTACCAGAAATGGCCAGACAAGCAACCCACGTCACCATGCTGCAACGCTCACCTACCTACATGCTGTCACGCCCGTCAGAAGATGCCTTTGCCAACCGACTGCGCAAAATACTCCCCGCCATGCTCGCTTATGACATTGTGCGCTGGCGCAATGTGCTGCTTACCATGTTCCTTTTTGATCGCTCCAAAAAGAACCCGCAGGGTATGAAGAAGTATCTGATTAATCAGGTCAAAAAGCGGCTGAGCAAAGATTATGATGTCGACACCCATTTCACCCCTACCTACGGGCCGTGGGATCAGCGCCTGTGCCTGGTGCCGGACAATGATTTTTTTGAGGCGCTCAATAACAACAGCGCCGCCGTTGTTACCGACCATATCGACACATTCACCGAACACGGTATCAAATTGAAATCTGGTCAGGAGCTGGAAGCAGACATGGTGGTCACCGCCACCGGTTTGTCACTGGAAGTGCTTAACGGCATCACCGTGAACGTCGATGGCAAGATCATCGAGCCCGCCAAAACCTATATGTACAAAGGCATGATGTATAACGATATACCCAACCTCGCCACGTCCTTTGGCTACACCAACGCCTCCTGGACATTACGCGCTGATCTAACCTGCACCTATGTCTGTCGACTGTTAAACCACATGGAACAAACTGGCATGCGCCAGTGCATGCCCCTGCTCACCGATCCCACCATGAAACAGACCGCCTGGTTCAATCTGTCTTCCGGTTATGTCCAGCGCGCCGCCGACAAACTGCCCCGGCAGGGAGACAGGAATCCGTGGATGGCTCCACAAAACTACTTACTGGACATCAAGAACTTAAAATTTGGCAAGGTAGAAGACGGCACCATGGAGTTTAGCAATCGCCACTAACGGGCCCACAATGCTGCTGATATGAAGCGTAGAAAAGATGTGGCAAGCTGCGAACCAGAACTCCCGCTTGAGTTAAGAAGCGGCTTTTCCTGCTGCTACTCGAATATTTGAGCACATCAGGAAAAGCACCGATCTAACACTAACAGTAGCAACGGACGCAGACGAGTCTACCTGCGTCGTAACCGATAGCCCATCGTGGCGAGGCCGAGCCCCAGGAGCAGTAGCATGCCCGGTTCAGGCACCGGAACTGTACCGAGTGTGGCCAGGGTTCCGATAAAGATTTGTTCAAAACCGTTGTTGATATTTTTCCCATAACCTAACGCCTCACCAGAACAAACCTCAGCATCAGGGTCAGTGCTAAAGCCGGGATCACAACCGAGCCGGAAGTCGATATGGAACGTGTAAGTGGTTAAATCAAGCGCAGCGCTCGCAAACAAACTGGCAAACAGGGTATTTAGTTCCGGAAATACCAGCGCGTAGGCAGCCTCATTGGCACCGAGATTATGATCAATGCCAAATACGGACCCACCTGATAACACATAGTCCGTCGCACCGTTGTTACCAACGGTCGGGCCGTTAGCGAGAGGATTAGCTACCCCTGATGAGTACAAGGTGGGGTCGCCGTTAGGAATGCCGCCACCGAGGGGAAACAACGCATAAGCACCACCACTATTGGTAAATTCATACACGTCACCGACCAGCGTGTTGCTGGCATTGGTAACCCATACCTGTGCCCACGCAGCCAGCGATTCTGCCGCCGTACCCAGGCTCTTTTCCTGGTTATTATTGAAATAGACCACCATGTCATTGCCGCCCAGAAAGGTTTTCATGGCGGCGAGTGATGCATCCCAGGTTGTAGTGTTGTTATTGCTTATGGACCCACCGGAAATTCCAGGATCATTGGCAACATCCGTTGTCGTGTAAAAGTTAGTGCCGCCACTGGGTGGACGGTAAGCTTTATCCATTCCATCCATGTTAGTCGTCACCGGCACGCCCGTGGAACCTGTCGCAACCACTATGAGATCTTTGATGGCACCAGGGGTCGACGCCACATAAAAGGGGTTGCCCGGCCCCGGGCTCCCAACATTCGCCTGAAGGATAGGCAGTGAATAGGATTTCGCATCCCCATAAAGAACGTATCCTGTCGCCGGTAGAACAGTGGCATGGGAAAGCACCGGCATAACTAAAGCCAGAGTAAACAACACTAGAAACCGACTGTCAGCACGCATTTCTTAACGCCTCGATTAACTATTAACTAACTACCAAAACTTGCTAAAGCATTAGTTATGCCATAAATTTTTATGTCAAAAATTCAACAGGTTAAATACGAGATACTAGCGGCCTGGGGCGGAAGTGTAAAAAAACATGACACAAAATTTAGCGCTGTCGATCACTGACAGCAAAAATGAAGATGCACGCAGTTCGCCACTATCCTCCATGCTTAAATAATTGGTGCGCCAGGTACCTTTTGTGTGGCACAAAAAATCAGCAACCCATTGTGTTCCATAGTGATAATCGAGACGGCCACAAATTGGAGAAGAAAAATTACTGTGACAACTACGCGAGTTTCAGACGATACGACTGTAAGCAAAACTGACGATCCAATCTTTTCAGTGGCCCCGCGCCCCAACGATCATGCTGGACAGCGGAGTGCTTTTCAACAGGTGACGACGTGTTGCTGCCCCATGCACACGAGCTACTGGGGAAAGCCAAAATGGCTCACCAGAAACTCAAGCTCGCCGCGTGTTGATATAACCCGCATGCAGATGGGGGTCGCCATAGAAAGTGTTGCGTTGCCGCGCGGTGCGGTGAATTCCGTCGATTAATACGGCCATATTGTCCGCCGTCATTTCCTGGCCGTGAATGGCTCCGGCGGCGCGAGAAATGCTCTCGTTCATCAGTGTGCCACCCATATCATTGGCGCCAGCGTTAAGACAGGCGATAACACCCTGAACACCCATTTTGACCCACGATACCTGTATGTTAGTAATCAACGGATAGAGCACCAGTCGAGATACAGCATGCATAAGCACCGCTTCGCGGAAGGTAGGGCCACGGCGCGATTTGCCGCGACGATAGATTGGCGCCTCCATCGGCACAAAAGGCAGTGGCACGAACTCGGTAATACCGCCGGTTCTCGCCTGTAAATCCCGCAGACGTAACAGGTGCCTCGCCCAGTGTTCTGCCCTGTCGACATGGCCAAACATAATGGTCGAGGTGGTGCGAATGCCGACATTATGAGCGGTTTCCACGACGTTGAGCCACGCCTCGGTAATGAGTTTGTCGGGGCAGATAATATCGCGAACTTCGTCGTCGAGAATTTCTGCTGCCGTGCCCGGCAAACTGTTGAGCCCCGCGTCTTTCAGCCGCAGCAGGAACTGCTCGATACTTAAACCTAGCGTCGCCGCGCCCTGACTCACTTCCAGTGGAGAAAAGGCGTGAATATGCATATTCGGCAGGGCCTGACGCACAGAACGACAGATATCCAGGTAGGTGTCACCCGTATAGTCTGGATGGATACCGCCCTGTAAACAGACCTCCGTGGCACCTTTTCGCCAGGCTTCTTCTGACCGCTGCACCACTTCTTCCGTACTTAACAGATAGGGTTTGCCACGCAATTCTTCGGTGGTTTTACCTTTGGAAAATGCGCAAAATTTGCAGGATAAAATGCACAAATTGGTGTAATTAATATTGCGGTTAACCGCATACGTGATGGTATCGCCGTTGAGATCGCGACGCAGCTGATCAGCCGCCTCGCAAATCGTCTGGTAATCACTACCGCGGGCGCGAAACAGGCGAGTGATTGCTGCTTCGTCCAGTCGTTCACCGGCCCTGGCCCGTTTAATGATATCTACCACGTCAGCATTGGCGGGCGGCGGCGTGGCCAGCCAACCCTCCATTTGAGGATTGGCAAGCGGTTCAACCGCACTCCCCGGTGCCCAGGGATCACGCCGCGCCAGACCGTCACTGTCCATGCGCTGCAACAGGGTCGTACGCAGCGTCGGCGTCACCCAGCGATCCAGGTCATGAGCATAGTTTGCGTAAACCGGTAAACGCTCAACCAGCAACTTGCCTGATTGCGCTGACAGACTGGCAAGTTTTTCAAGTGTCGGCCAGGGTTTTTCAGGATTGACAAAATCCGGCGTCACTGGCGACACACCACCCCAGTCGTTTATACCCGCATTAATCAGCTTTTCCAGCACGCCGTCATTAAGATTCGGCGGCGTTTGAACAGGCATTTCTGCGCCAAAAATAAGCCGCGCCACAGCGATGGTCCACAGCAACTCATCGAGGGGCGCGTCTGGCACATCAGCCATCAACGTACCGGACTTGGCGCAAAAATTCTGAATGATAATTTCCTGGATATGGCCGTATTCATCGTGGAGATCCCGCAATGCCAACAACGATTCGATACGTTCGCGGCGCGTTTCGCCGATGCCTATCAAGATGCCGCTGGTGTAGGGAATGTTCAGTTGCCCTGCCAATCTGAGTGTCGCCAGCCGAACATCCGGTCGCTTGTCTGGCGAGCCGTAATGCGCGCCGCCTTTTTCACACAGACGCTCCGATATCGATTCGAGCATCATGCCCTGAGACACCGACACTTCTCGACAAGCAATGAGTTCGGCCTCGTTCATCACGCCTGGATTAAGATGCGGCAGCAAACCCGTTTCGTCAAAAACCAGTTTGGCCATCGCATTGAGATACTGCGCAGTGGTTTGATAACCCAGCTCAGCCAGCGCCTTGCGCGCTGTCTCATAACGCAGTTCCGGCTTATCGCCCAGGGTAAACAGGGCTTCGTGACAGCCTGCCGCCGCGCCTTCCCGAGCGACCTTTAACACCTGTTCAGGCAGCATATACGGCTGCTCGAGATTCCTCGGCGGCTGTGCGAAAGTACAGTAGTGACAAACATTGCGGCACAGCTGGGTGAGGGGAATAAATATTTTTCGCGAATAGGACACCAGGCCATCATCAGCCTGATCACGCAGAGCGGCGGCGCGGGCCATAAGACTTTCTAACGAGGACGCCTTAGTCAGCAGGGAGTTTGGGGTCAACGCAGAGCTCTGAGCCGTCTCTGAGACCAGCAAAGATACGGGTTCTTCAGCCAGAGCCAGAGCCGATTCCCGACTGAGTCGTTCGACCGTTAAAGGTGCTATTACGCTATTCAACCGGTTTGTCTCCCGTCCAAAGCCTCGCCGATACGTCCGATTTTTTCCGCAATGCCACTGCCGAGCAGGTAGCGTTGCGTATGGGACTGTATCGGCACGGCCATCAGTTGTTGCAAATTATCGACAGTGTCAATGTCCAGACTCAACTCCGCCATCTCCAGCAGTGTCGGTTCGATGCCGCGCATACGGGCAAGATCACAATGACGTCGACTACTGTTGTGTCCAAAGGCCGGTGGAATCAACGTAGGCGGCGACAGCGCCAGAGCATTGGTGCCGCCATCCGCTAGCGCTGGAACCAGGGTCATACCCCACCCTGACACCTTCGCTGCGGCGGCATGACGGGTCAGTATTGCAACGATATTGTCAGCGCTAATAAGAGGCACATCGACCGGCACCATTAACAGACCCTGTTCGCCTTCGCCGGCCAGCACATTGGCAGCCATCGTAAAAACTGCGCACAGGGCTTCGTTGCCCAGCCCCGACCGTAGCGGTGGTTCTGTTAACACACGAGCACCGTATACCAGCGCCTGCTCACGCACTTGAGCGTCGCTGGTAATAACCACCAGCCCGGACACCAGCGCGGAATCTCTTTGTGCTGTGCAGATAGCGCCCAGCACGTCGTCGATCATATGCCGCATCAGCTCGCTGCGCTCTGCCTCGGACAGGGCAGGCGCCAGTCTTTGCTTGGCTTTAACAAAACCTTTGATAGGCACGACGACTTTCATAGTTGCGGTATCGGAGCTAAAAAGCGGAACTTGTGGCGCCTCATAATAGCACCATACCTCGATCGGGAATCAAGTGGGAGTCGACCCGGCAAACGAAGCATCAACCTCTCCGACACCGCTCAGCAAAATCCAGAGTTTGCCGAGCTAGCGCAATTTTGTGGTCGAGGTTGAGCATTAAAGTGTTGGCAATCTGCACATGTGCAATCCTGTCGGCGATGTTATCTCGCGTTGCTACATCACGCTGATCGAGAATAAACCCGTCGAGAAAATCTTCGTAGTGAGCAGCCACAGTTGCGGGCGTGCATTGTAGCCCGAGCTCGCCCATCATTTTTGCTGTTGGCCCCTTGACCGCGGCGCCGCCCACAATCGGAGAAATCGCAAGCACAGGTGCTGAGCAAATACGCAGCGCCTCCCGTACACCCGGCAGGGCGAGTATAGGGTCAACACTGACAAAGGGATTTGAAGGGCAAATTATTATCGCACTTAGCTCGTCACTCATCAGCGTCGCCATCAGTTCCTGAAGCGGCTGGGCAGGCACCTTGACGTCATCAATGCCAGCAAAATCAAAGCCCGTCACCCGGGGCTGGCAGCGCTCACGCACAAAATAATGCTGAAAGGCAAGGGTGCCAGTCGTGGTTACCACCATGGTTTCCACGCGATCATTGCTCATCGGTAATATGCGTGCGGTGATGCCCAATTTAGTGGCGACCTGGCGAGTTATGGCATCGAGTTTTACACCGGCGTTCAGCAACCGCGTTCGCTCAACATGGAGAGCAAGATCTTTGTCGCCAAGATAAAACCAGTCTTCGCCACCCAACGCTGACAACGAGGCCATGAAGTTGCCGGTCTCCCCTGCCCTGCCCCAGCCGGTTTCAGTATTTACGATGCCCGCCAGCGTGTAGGTAACAGTATCGATATCGGGGCAAATACGCAGCCCCAGATGATCGAAATCATCCCCCGTATTGACGACGATAGTGAGCGCGTCGCCGGGCAGCACGTGACTCAGACCAAGTGCGAGTTTAGCGCCACCCACGCCGCCACAGAGCGCCAGTACGCGCCGCTTTTCAGCCATTCAGTCGCACCTGACCTGAACAATCAGACAAGCGTCGACACCGCCATATATCAGCGGCAAGATCAACGAAACAGATCCTTATCTTTGGGGCGTATCAAGGTAGCGGCGTTGTTAAAAGTATTTCTGCTCATAGCGGATAAATCTAGTCCGCGGATTAGCACAACCGGCTGCCCTTCATCACCTTCACCTTGAATAAGGGACGCTGCGCTGGCCAGCTCATCCGCTAGCGCGACTTCTGTCACCTCCAGCGTTCTACCAAATAAATCCTTTTCACCGCGCCGATCGTGCAGCGCCGGCAAACCCGCGGCGCCCAGTGCCATACCCACGGTGCCATTGCGCCACGCGCGACCGACGCTATCGTTGACAATAACGGCAATATTGACACCAAAAAGATTAACGATCTTGCGACGCAACTGATCGGCAAAGGCATCCGGAGATTCGGGTAACAGCAGCACTCTCTCACCCAGCTCCGCACTGTGTTGAATATTAGACGCATCGATACCGGCATTGGCCATCACGTAGCCCAATTTGTGCTCAACGATAAGCACCCCGGGACAATGCCGAAGTACTGTGTTCGACTCTCGGAGAATCAGCTCCACATGGCGCGGATCCTTGTCCACCTCAGCCGCCAGCTTAACCGCCTGCGCAGACGGCTCGATCTCACGCAGGTCGACATAGCGGTTGTCAGCTTTGGACACCACTTTCTGAGCGACCACCAACACATCTCCCGGCTCAACAACCAGTTGCTGATCGCCAAGGCATTTAATAATCTTTTTAATAAGATCATCGCCGGGGTTAATCAGGGGGAAGTTTTTTAACGCCAGTAATTGCAACTGATCAACAGCCATCAGGCACTATGCCTCTGCGAGTACATAAACGGGTGAAAGTAGCTACAGGTTTGTCGCTTACACCTGGGGGTTGCCTGTAATTTTGAATCCAGAACCCGGAATTTTATAGCGCCTGTTCAGGGTAATCAGCACCGATGTCATGGCCTCGGCGACCACGGCATTGGCAATGGGGCCGGCGTGCCAGCCCTTCATGCCGGCAGCGGCCGTGAGCGTGACCACCAGTGCGCAGGCGTCCTTGTCATTCCCGCAGATCAGCACATCGCAGTCGGGGTCGTGGCTGAGGTCGTTCAAATGATCGGCCGCAACATTCTGGTAAGCGGAAACCACGCGCACGCCGTCGCCCAGGAATGCCTGTGCCTGTGCGCTGGCGCTGCCCCCTTCCGGTAATTGCACCGTTCCGACTTTCGGCGGCACGAGGGGTACCGTGACATCGATAAACACCTTGCCCTGCACCGCATCCTTGATTGATTCCAGAGTGCTTTGATGGTTGGCAAAAGGTACAGTCATCACCACTACGTCACCTGCTATGGCGGCAGCTTCGTTGGCCATGCCCCGAACGGCATGGGCGAGATTCCGCGCGTTCAAGTCAGCGGCAGCGGCCTCGGCTTTTTCCTGGGTGCGCGAGCCGATAATCACCTCGTAACCGGCCACCGCCCAGCGCAGGGCGAGACCACCGCCAAGATCGCCACTGGCGCCTAATACTGCTATTACCGGCATTTTATCCGCTTCGCTCATGTGCTGATTTCCTTCAAACAACCTGTTATTTGGAGCTGCGTACTGACAGCCGATTACTTGCAACGCGCCCTGAGTGCCGGCATCACCTCTTTGGCAAACAATTCAATACTGTTACGGGTACGGCGGGGATCTGCGCCCGGCATCGACATCATCAGTGTCAGATGAGTGCCGGGAGACTCCTCCTGCGCCGCCACCAGTTCTTCCAGCACGCTTGCGGGGTCGCCAATGATAGCGCTACGACCAAAGCTTTCACAGTATTGGCTCGCCCTAAGTTCGGAGGGGGATGGCACCCTACTTTCAGCAATACCGTCACCGGTCACATCACCCGACTCCTCGGCCCAGGCCTGGTACTGACTCATAATGTGGTGCAGGGGTTCGGCGCATTCGTCCCAGGCGCGGTCTCTGGTTTCAGCTACGTAGCACATCAACAGATGGCCGATATTGAAATCATCGGGGTTGCGACCGTGGCGCTTGAGTGCTTCGATATATTTGCGGCGATGCTCCACCGCCCCAATGGCCGCTAGATGGCAACCCAGACGAGCGGCCCTATCCAGCGCCTTGTCACCCCGCGCGCCGACCCAGATGGGCAAAGGATTTTGTACGGGTGGCGGTACGATCTGCGCATCGGTGTACTGATTAAAGCGACCGTCGAGGGTAACTTTTTCTCCCGCCAACAGAGCCTGCACCACGGGCAGACCCTCGGCAAAACGCGCCGCACGTTCGCTGGACGGAATGCCCATACCGGTAAATTCACCGGGGCGGTAACCAAGCCCGACACCCAGATCAAAACGACCTTTCGAGATAACATCCACCGTCGCCGCATCTTCGGCGACGCGAATAGGGTTGTGCAAGGGCAGCAACATGACATAGCTGCCGATGCGGATGGTCGAGGTGCGCGCGGCGATGGCAGCGGCGATGGGCATCAGCGATGGCGAATAACCGTCTTCGACAAAATGATGCTCAGTGAGCCAGATGTGGTCGTAACCCAGCGCCTCAGCTGCGACAGCGTGATCGAGTTCATTCTGGTAAATATCCACCCAGCTCAAGCGATTGAACGGCGGATTACGAAACATAAAGATGATGCCGATATCCAGCATATAACCCTCCACAATCCTGCTTCGTGTTATTTCGTCGACCAAGTTAAACCGCAGGAAACATAATTACAACAGTAGATCGCCGATCCGACGGGATCGGCGGCGATGGCAAACAGGGACCAGTAACATCGCCAATATTATTTACACCCGGACAACGTTATCCCCGGACAATGCTACAAACCTTATCCCCTTATCATCAAGGCACCAGCCAACATCTCAAATGCCCTCGTTTCGCGCGAACACCATCATTCTTGACTGATCAGTCAAAAATGATGGTATTCGCGCTACGTGATCAGGGCAATAATCATCTGCCGACAGGAGTGTAGTTATGGTTCTTGCTAGCGTTACGCAGATTACACGAGCAATTGGATTTTACGCGGCACCGCACCAATTTTTACCTGCACAACAGGTGCTAAAAAAACCCGCAAACCCCGTGAAATACCCACGCATGATGGTTGCTACGCTGCTCATTTGCACGCTTCTTGCGGCGAAGGTAAATGCCGGCGGTGGTTACTTCGTTTTAGGCTACGGTCCTGTTGCCTGGCAGACGTCCGGCGCGGTGACTGCGGTTGCCCAGGATGCCTTTGCCGGAGCCTCCAACCCCGGCAAACTTGCGGCGGCTGGAAATCAGCTCGATGTCAGCCTGGTGTTACTGAATCCGAATCGCACCATAAAACGCAGTGGTGCCAGCGGCGCTGACGACATTTATAATTTTTCGACAACCAGCGCTAATTCCATATTTTATATCCCAGAATTCGCCTATTCCCGCCAGATTAACGATAAACTGTCGATCGGTCTCGCCTCCTATGCCAACGGCGGGCTAAATGCGGAATTCCACGGTAGTACCGGCATCCGAAACACCAACGCCGCCCCCGACGCCTGCGGCAAGCAGGCGGGAAACTTTCTGCTAGGCTGTGGCGAACTTGGCTTTGATCTCGCCCAATTTATCATCGCGCCCACCGCCGCCTGGCGGTTTACCCCGACGCAAAGTATCGGCGTGTCACCCCTCCTCGTGTTACAGCGCTTTAGCGCCTACGGCCTGCAGACCTTTGCGCTGAATTCCAAATATCCAAACAAGGTAACCAACAACGGCTACGACCACGCCCTGGGCGCGGGCGTGCGGATCGGCTGGTACGGCGAAATGAATTCCTGGCTAAGTCTTGGCGCGGCGTACTCCACTAAAGTTTACATGCAGGATTTTAAAAAATATAAAGGCCTGTTTGCCGAAGGGAGTTTTGATATTCCCGCCAACTACAGCGTCGGCGCCGCCATCAAACCCAACGAAGACTGGCTGGTAGCCCTTGATGTTCAACGCATAGACTTTCGCGAGGTCAAGGCGCTTGGCAACAGCATTTTGCCCACTCTGCAGGACCCGCTCGCCCATCCCCTGGGCAGCACATCGGGCAGCGGCTTTGGCTGGCAGCGCAATCAGACCAATTACAAACTGGGACTAATCTATCGCGCCTCGCCAAACCTTACTTTGCGTGCTGGTTATACCTACGGCAAACGCGCCCATGATAACGATTTGGACTCGGTGACATTTGGCGTGGTGGCTTCTAACCCGATACGTGCTGCCAGCATCGGATTCACCTGGAAAACTCCAACCGGCAATGAACTCCACATGGGTTATGCACGCATGACAGGCGAGAATTACGGTGGCCCCTCAGCGCTATTTCCCGGTGCCAGAGAGTCGGTAAAACCTTACGTCAACGCGATCAATGTGGCCTGGAGCCGACCCATGTAAAATCTGTGGCGGCACCCTTTGTATTCAGGACCATGTCGTCCGCACGAACGTGAATAATGCCAATACACGATGCAATATGGCCGCGCTCGCGATAAAGTAGCCTGATTAAATATCAGGTTAACGGCAGGTTACCGCCAAACAACAACCCGCCCTCAACGGCGCTGAATACGCTTTATAAAGAGGAAAAACCATGAAACTAGGGCTCATGACCGGATATTCCGGTAGTACGCTGAGAATTCCCCTCGACACCATTAAACATGTCGAAAAACTGGGCTTTGATTCGGTCTGGACTGCCGAGGCTTATGGCTCAGACGCCGTTACCACGGCCACCTGGATCCTCGCCAACACATCCAGAATCAAGGTCGGCACGGCCATTATGCAAATGCCTGCCCGCACGCCTGCCATGGCCGCCATGACCGCGATTTCACTGAGTCATCTATCCGGCAACCGCTTCATTGTCGGCCTCGGTGCATCCGGCCCGCAGGTGGTCGAGGGCTGGCACGGCGTGCCCTACGGCAAACCCGTAACGCGCCTTAAAGAGTACATTGAAATAATGAAACTCATTTTCGCCCGTGAGGCGCCGCTCACTTTTGAGGGGGATCAGTATCATCTTCCCTATACCGGCGCTGGCGCGACCGGCCTCGGCAAACCGCTAAAAAGTATCTTGCACTGCAATGAGGAAATCCCCATTTTTGCCGCGACTATCACGCCGGCCGGTGTAAAAGCTGCGGCGGAAGTCGCGGATGGCTTCTTTCCGGTATGGATGGACCCTGAGCAGTTCCATGTATTCGAAAAACCGGTCAACGAAGGCTTTGCGGCGGCAGGCAACAAAACCCTGAACGACTTCCAGATCGCTCCCTTTGTGCGTGTCGCTCTGGGCGACGATGTACGAAAATGCATGGACTCCTTAAAAGACAATTTTGCGCTGTACATTGGCGGCATGGGCGCCCGCGCCAGGAACTTTTATAACGATTACGCCAAACGGCTGGGTTTTGAAGAGGAAGCCATAAAAATTCAGGATCTTTATCTGGAAGGCCGTAAAGGCGAAGCCGCAGCGATGGTGCCCGACGAACTGGTCGACGCCTGCCACCTGGTCGGCCCTGCTGAGCGGATTCGCGACCGTGCCCAACGCTGGCTTGACGCGGGTAAAGCCGGGCAGGTAAGCACCATGCTGCTCGGTGGTGAAACGACGCGCGAAGCGCTTGAATTGATGGCGGATATCGTCTCGTAGCACACTTGTGTCGAGGCGGAGATACCTGAAAAGCAGGTTCTCACCCGCCAGAAAAGCATAACGGACGCGAAAAAAAGGGGCATTAATAGCCCTTTTTTTGTTCGCAATCCTTTTTTGGTCGCAAGTTACTTTGATGCTATGAAGGCATTTTGCTGCTACATTCATAGCCTCCCGCACTCGATCATCGACC
>TARA_R110000787_G_scaffold58025_12_pt1 | contig 18651 bp, 16 predicted proteins | sample TARA_R110000787 | Tara Oceans TARA_R110000787 (sample SAMEA4397920) | marine metagenome | biome: Polar Biome; feature: [DCM] deep chlorophyll maximum layer (ENVO:01000326); material: water (ENVO:00002006), including particulate matter (ENVO:01000060) such as... | depth 35 m
AAATGCACACAGACGATAGCTTTGGTTTTAGCCGTCAATACCGCCGCGATTGACTCAGGCGTGATATTACCCGTGGCCTCATCGACATCAGCAAAAACAGGGGTCGCTCCCGCATTGACGACCGATGAGATACTGGCAATAAAGGTACGCGGCGTGACGATGACTTCATCGCCTGCGCCGATATCTAGCGCTTGTAAGGTAACGTCTAATGCTAAAGTACCATTTCCCATCGCAATGGCATATTTGCTATCAGCCCATTTAGCAAACTCAGTCTCAAACTGACGACACTCTTGCCCTGTCCAGTAATTTACCTTGTTGGATAATAATACTTGACTGACAGCATCAGCCTCTTCTTGCGTAAAGCTTGGCCAAGGTGAAAATGAGGTGTTTAACATAGTTGCCTCGATGGTACTTATTTATAAATGATGATTCATCATTGATGATTAGTAATTTACAACGGAATATCTGATTCTGATTTTTTATTTATACTTTTTATTTATTGAGGGGTCTTGCAGGATTACCAATCACGACTGCGCCAGCTGGAACGTCTTTAGTAACAACCGCACCCATCCCAACGATGGCACCTTTACCAATAACTAATGGCTTATCAGGTGTGCCTTGCTTGATAACTGCCCCTGTGCCGATATAGGCATGGTCATGGATATGGATATTACCATTGCAACTGACACGCGGGGCAAAGGTAACATAGTCTCCAATCACGCAATCATGTTCGACATAGCTATATAAATTGGCATGGAAGCATTTACCGATAGTCACATTAGCAGCAATAGTGACAAATGGACTGAGTGCAGCGCCGGCAGCTATACTGACTGCATCCATAATTAAGGTAGTCGTTCCTTTTACTGTCCACAACGAGATACCATCTTGAACCAGTTTATCTGCAATTTTTTGACGAATGCTGCTATTAGCAATGGCAATTAGGACAAATTTATCATCACTATTTATACTCTTAAATTTTGCATAATTCATCGCTGTATAGCCGTTAACATTAGCATCTTCATCTAATGCATCGTCAATAAATACGATTTGGCTATTTTCTTGAGCATCTAATCTTTGTAATTGATCAACGGCTACCGGCATTAAGCTACGACCACAGCCTGAGGCACCATAGACGGCAAATACTTTACTCATAGCTATTTTCTAAAGCTGAGTGGTCTTGAGAACCAGTAAACTTACTCATTGTCGCTTCGCCGTCAGCACTAATACCATCTTTGATAACCACTTTTTTTACTGTCTTAAGTAGTATCTTGATATCTAACCAAAATGACTGATTATCTACATACCAAGTATCAAGCTCAAACTTCTTATCCCAACCGATGGCATTACGCCCATTCACTTGCGCATAACCGGTAATACCAGGGCGTACATCATGACGACGCGCTTGCTCTTTACTATATAACGGTAGGTATTCCATCAATAACGGGCGTGGTCCGACTAAACTCATATCGCCTTTGACGACATTCCACAGCTCAGGCAGCTCATCCAAACTACTATTACGTAGTGCTTTACCAAAATCAGTCAAGCGCTCACTATCGGGCAAAGGATTGCCAGCATTATCTATGCCATCTTTCATCGTGCGAAACTTAACCATCTCAAACGGCTTACCGTCTAGACCTGGACGTGTTTGACGAAATAGCACTGGCGAGCCTAAGTTCTTTTTGACTTTATAAGCAGTGATGGCATATACCGGAGATAAAGCAACTAAAGCGGTGGTCGCGGCGGTGATGTCAAAAAGGCGTTTGATCATTTATAAACCCAACATATTTATTAATCGTTTATTTACTTTATCGGCGTCGAATTTTTCTTGCGCTATTCTATAACTTTCATAGCCCATTTTCTTAATCTCTTCAGGGTGCTCTATAAAATAAATCATTTTTTCTGCTAACGCTTGTGGATTCCACTTCTCTACTAAGAAGCCATTGACGCCATCAATCACTGTCTCACGACAACCGGGCACGTCTGTAGTGATAACAGCACGTCCGATAGCCATCGCTTCCTGAGTACTACGGGGTACACCTTCACGGTATGAAGGCAATACAAACACATGGCTGTCTGCAATCCATTTTTGGACGTTATCAACCTGACCAGGATAATTGATAATATTTAAGGAAATTAGTCTGTCTAATTCAGATTGCTGTAGAGCACCAGGATTGAAAGGATCGATCGCACCTAATACTGTAAACTGCACATCAGGGTGACTCTGTTTAACGATTTTCGCTGCTGCTATAAAATCATGTATCCCTTTTTCTTTTAACATTCGCCCAATAAATAAAAAATTAATAGGTGAATCAATAGTCTCTATAGGCTGATAATTGTACTCATCTAAATCTAAACCTATTCCACCCAATATATCTACTTGCTTCACTTTTATATGATAAGTCTCTAATAAATCCTTTGGATCATCTGGATTTAGAAAAATGATTTTATCAAGCTGTGGTAGAGCTATTTTATAAAGAAGCACCTGAATACTTTTTATTAACTGTGCTTTTTTACTCAGTCCTTCTGGTTGTTCTGTAAATGCGTACCCTAGACCCTCTAGCATACCAATCACTCGTGGAACTTTAGCAAGTTTTGCTGCTAAAGTTCCAAAGATGACCGGCTTAGAAAAATAAGAGAAAACCAAGTCTGGAGCTATTTCTTTAATTTTTTTAAACAAAGCACAAGTTGCTTTAGTGTCAGCTAGAGGGTTTATTCCTCCACGATTCAACTCGTAAGTAATAGGTATCGCACCTAATTCTGCTATAGCATTGAGCTCATCTTGGCTATATTCAGACACAAAGGCATAAACAGTATGCTTTTTCTCAAGTAAAGATTTAATTAAGTCAGCACGAAACCCTAAAAAGCTACTGGCTACCGTACCTATAATAATGACATTTTTATTATGTTTCATATAAAGCTATCCATTTTTGCACAGAGTTTTCCAAAGAGAAAAGTCGCTCGACTCTCGCTCTTGCTTTTTTATTGTTAAGTAATCTGTGTTCAACGTCTAGATTTATAGCAGTTTCTAATGCATTAGCTAATGCTTGACTGTCTTGTATAGGAACTAACTTACCAGTATCACCTAATATTTCTGCACTTCCTCCACAATCTGTTGCAACCACATAACATTCACAAGCCATTGCTTCAATAACGACTGTAGGCAAACCTTCATACTTAGATGATAATACAAAAATATCAGCTGCGTTTAATAGTCCTGGGATATCTGAACGCCTACCTATTAGTGTAATATCTTTATCCAATTTTAACTCATTGATTAGAGACTCAATTTGGGGTCTAAGTTCACCATCTCCTACAATATTTAGCTTGATATTACTATTATTATTTTTTTTAAATATTGCAAAAGCGTTAATCAAATTAGGATAATCCTTAGGATCGCTCAAACTACCTACAGCTATAATACTTAATGGATCTTTATCTAATTTTATATTTTTAGAGTTGCTTTTAAATTTACTTAAATCAATACCATTATATACTGTTATTATATCATTCTTAGTAAATGCCCCTTTACTAATCATTGTTTTAGTAGCTTCTTGACTCACATGAGTATTAATATTTGATAGAAAATTAGTTGCTCGATAAACAACCATACGCACCTTGCCGCCTTCGTTAGAGCTATGAGCAGTACAAATAAGCTTAGGAACAGGACAGAGTAAGCGATTTAGGCGAGCAAATATATTAGCATGAACCATATGCGCATGAATTACGTCAGGACAAAAACTCTTGACCAGTTTTCGATATTTTTTTGATGCTGGTAAGAAATCTTTTACTGAATTTAGATGTAAAGCAATAATCTCTACATCTGAGGAAACAGGTTTAACTAGAACACTGCCTGTTAGATAAGCAATTTTTACATTATGACCTAATGCAATCATTTGGTCAGCGAGGTCAGCTACAACCTTTTCTGCACCGCCTAAACCTAATCCCGTAATCACGTATAAAACCTTCATAGAACTCAACTAATAAATTAAAATATTATTTAAATATCTGACCCCTTCTAATGTCAGACTACCACCAACAATTGAACTAAGAAAAAGAAGAATGTTTATTATTAAAAAAACTAAAGCTGCGGTAATAATTTTTAAGTTCTTAGATGAAACTATATATATGTACATAAAAGGCAGAAATGTTCCTATTATCCTACCAGATATTGGAACAGTAAAATAAAAAGCAAGGTAAACAATCAATCCTAAAATAGATATTCTTCCATACTTATTATTATAAACGTTATTTAAACCTCTAAAATATAGAAACATAAAAATAAAAGCAAATAGAATAAAGCCACCACCCCCATTTTCATTATTCAAAAGATGATCTTGCGTGGCTTGCCTAACACCTAAATCTGTAGCTATTTGCAATAGTATAAGAGATAAAAATATCATCGAAATACTAATAATGAGTATTTTGATTTTTGTACTACTTATATAATTTGATAAAATCCTATCGTATATTAAAGTAGGAACGATAATAAAAAAACTAGCATGAAAAAAGGGTAAAATAAAACAGAGTAGGTAAAACTTCTTTTGTCCCCAGTAAAGGTGAACAAACCACATAAGCATTATTGTAGCAAGGCCCTGCCTAAGTACTACTAATTGCAAGTGAAAAGTATAAGATACAAAAAAAATTAAAAAGAAACCTAAAATGATCTTTAAAAAACTACTAGCATAGATAAGTATAAAGTAAGCTAGTGTAAATGCTATTAAAAAAACTCCTACTTTTGGAATAAGATTAACAGAGAAAACATAAGATAAGATATTGTTGTAGTATAAGAATAATGGCTCGTTAAAAAGGTATGATGATGACGAATAGTCTTCTAACAAGCCAACTGAGTAAATAGCATATGTAACATAAGTATCTCTATCGCGAAATACAAAATTAGGAAAGCTCGATAATAAAGTAGCATAAGTTATACTTATCAGAATTGATACATTTTTTTTGATATAACGATTGCCACTAAGATTAGAATTTCGATGAAAATTCATATTAACTCTCTAAAATACTAATCCATTGGTTTATTATTCTTTTAGGCTGATAATTTTCAGCTTTCTCTTTACTTTTCAATCTAATTCCTTTTCGTTTTTCCTCATCTTTCATCATAATAATTAAAGAGTTTGCAAGCTGATTAATATCACTTTGAGGAACCAGTATTGAACCTGTATCTTCTAAAACTTCTGCAGGCCCAGTATCACAGTCAAAACTAACTACAGGCAAACCAAATGCCAAAGTTTCAAGAAGTACCATTGGAAAACCTTCAAATCTAGAACTTAAACAAAAAATCTCAGCCCGCTTGTAATATTCGCTAATATTATTTGTATTACCTACTAGCTCTACACTATTTCCTATTTTATGTTTTACAATAAACTGTGTCAGTTTATTTCTATCCTCGCCCTCTCCAACTATTTTCAACTCCCAATCTGGCATAGTCTTATTTACTTTCAGCCACGCTCTAAGTAGTAAGTCAAATCCTTTTTGATAAGTTAAACGCCCTACAGCTAATACGATTTTCGTGTTTTCTTCTTTAACGTAATCTTGCACAGGAAACGGACAAGGATTTGCGATAGCAGTCACTTGATTCTTGTTTTGCGTGCCTTTTAGCCAATATTCTTTATCTCTTTCCGTAAGAGTAACTACAGAATCGCAACATCGCGCAGCTAGTTGGCGTGCTATACGTCTTCCGGACTTCCCTAAATCATTATTAAAGTTGAAATGCTCCCAACATATATGTTTAACTGGCAAGCCTAAAGTAGCTGGTAAAGTGAATAGCACAGACATAGTTTCTACAACTATTAACGCATCAATATTTTCTTCTTTAATTAGCTTTCTTATTCTATTGATAATATTAGGAGTACGATAAATAGCACGACCCTCCGTATCAAACAACGAAATAACATCAATCTCTTTATTCAACGGAAAGAAGGGTTTATCTCCACATGAAATGCTAGCTAATACTATCTCATAGCCTACTTTGGATAGACCATTAGCCAGCATAGAACCCACTCGCTCAGTACCACCAGTATTATTGAAATTACCACCTAATATTAAAACCTTCAAATTAGCAACCTTATTTTGTAAGAAAATATAAAACTAGATGGAACTTTTAAACTTTATAGAGCTTAAAAGCTTATAGAACTTTATTGGGTAACTAATATGCAGTAAATCAGATACAATGATTATTTTATGCCTTAAAGCAATGTTCTTGTCCTCTAAAAGGTATTTATTAGATTCAGGAAATATACCTCTCTGGGTTCTTTGAGAGTTTAACAAAACCATAAGTTTATTTTTATTTTTAATATGTGCGATAAATTCGTTGCTATATATATCCTGAAAAATATTACAGACTTTATTGGTTACTTCTATTGACGATGAGATAGAATCGCTAGATATATTATTTGTATATGATGAAGTAACTAATCTATAGTAGTAAACATTCTCATTTATAATAGATATTTTAATATCATCTTTTTTCAACACTTTTGACAAAAACAGCTTATCTTCCATATAATTTATACTTTCATTGAAAGATATATCTCTACAAAGCTCTGTTCTTATTAATTTATTCCATAAACCAGAATGATACTTCCCAGTGAGTATGTTATGAATGAAATCATGCTTATCACATGTATGATGTGTTACGAACTCCTCTCCGATATTGCATTGTTTTGTATATGCACCTATAGCAATATCTGACTCATTATCAACAATTGATTTATATAAATATTCAATTGCTTTCTCTGCCATTAAATCATCTGAATCAGCATGTATTACAAACTTACCCTGAACAAGTCTTAAGCCTTTTTCTCTAGCAGCTGCTACTCCTGAATTAACTTGAGTAATTAGCTTAAACCTAGTATCTGTTTCACAAAATGATCTAGCAATATCACCACTGCCATCCGTGGATCCATCGTTGATTAATATTACTTCAAGATGCTCGTAGGTCTGAGATGCTATACTTTTCAAGCACTTACTCAAATAAATTTCCGCATTGTATATCGGAACTACTATTGAAACTAACTCATTATTAGAAATCATGAGAGCGGCCTAATTCATACAATAATTTATTCTAATATTTTAATTTCGATAAAAAATGTATTGTTTTTTGTTTAAATCCTATTGGTTTACCGTAACTAAAGGCGATATTAGCATAGGATAAAGCTTCAATAGGCTTTGTAAAAATTATCGATCTTATGAAAATTAAATATGCAGTTTTTTTTCTAAAAAGAAGCTCTTCTTTATCAAAATAATTCCTATCTTCAGCTTTATCTAGAAAAGTCATAGTATCATAAAACCTTTTCCTTGTGTCTCCCCCTCTAGAAAGAGAGTTTTTCCTCATGAAAATCAAAATACCACAACTATCAATACCTTTGCATTTCTTATTATTTTTTATAAGCCTTATGATAAGGTCATTATCTTCATTGTTATAGAGGTTTTCATCATAACCTCCTATTTCTTTTATAGCTTCAGATTTGAAAAGATAACTACAACTACCCCCTGGAATTCCCTCAACAGCTTTACCAACTTGCGATGTAGCAGCTAACCCATCTATACTAGCAAAAGAATCTTTAACCCTTTCGGACGTCATATTTGAGCCGTAAACTCCAAAATAATCATGATTTAAATCTTTTACAGCATTGAACTTATCCTGCAAATTGTTTGAAAGCATTTGATCATCTGCATCTAAAAAAGTAATAAACTTCTCACTTACATGCTTAAGTCCAAGATTCCTTGCACTTGAAGCTCCTCCATTCTTCTTTTTAAGGTAAATAACTTTAATCCCGTTTTTATTATTTATATAGTTATTAGTTATTTTACATGCATTATTATTTTCTGACCCATCATCAACTACTATTAATTGTTTTGGTGATAATGCCTGAAATATCACTGAATTTATAGCTGCAGTTAGATACTCAGAATCGTTATATGTCGTTATTATTACAGTAATAGAAGCATTTTTCATAATAGAGTATATTTCCAAGATTATATTGATTTTTCCACTTAATGAGCATACTAATTAAAACAGCATTTAAATAATATGCATTTTATTTAAGAATGCTCTGCCATTTCTCTAAACTGAATATTTTTCTCCAGTAGTTCTTGGTATTTTCCTTGGGCAGTCACTTTGCCTTGGTCCATTAGGTAGATAATATCGCATTTTTCCACTGTTTTTAATCGATGCGCAATCATGATAATAGTCTTCTTACCACTTAACTCTTGAATAGCATTCATAATTATTTTTTCAGTAATACCATCTAAAGCACTAGTAGCTTCATCAAAGATTAGAATAGGTGCTTCGTTATATAGAGCTCTTGCAATGCCGATACGCTGACGTTGACCACCTGAAAGTTGCACACCACGTTCTCCAACTTTAGTATCAAAACCTTGAGGTAAACCATTAACAAATGATTCAAGATGAGCAAGGGTAGCTGCTTTTCTAACTTGCTCAAAGTTAATGTCTTCACGTTTTAGACCAAAAGCAATATTTTCTGCGATACTACCTTCACCTAGAAATATGCTTTGAGGAACAAATCCTATATGCTTTTGCCAAGCCTTTCTTATATCATTATTAATAGTATTATTACCTACCATTAGTTCGCCTTGACTAGGCTCAATCAAACCTAATAGTATATCTATAGTAGTTGACTTGCCTGAACCAGACTGTCCTACAAAACCAACAGTTGTATTCATTGGGATTTCAATATTTATTCCTTTTAGTGCTGCCTCACCTTTATTAGGATAAGTAAAATTTACATCACAAAGCTTTATATTATGAGTATCTAATAAATTTATATTTGAAATAAATGAGCTTTGCTCATCATTTCTATTTAAAGATGAAAGCAAATCGTTTTTAATAGCATAGAAAGCTGCTGTATTACCTTTAATAGTAGTAATGCTGTAGTATATTTGCTGTAGGGCGGGTAAGAGCTTAAATCCAGCTAAAGCATATATTGCTAGTATTGGTAATACTTGACTGAGATTACCATTTCTTGTTACTAAAAGTACTAGTACTAAGCTAATTAATGCTCCAAAAGCTAGTAGTTCCATTAGATATCGAGGTACTTGACTTAACGCTGTATTGACACCCTGAGCATGAGCAAATACTCTCCCACTTTCTTCAAATTGGTTTATGAAATCATGACTTCGATCATAAAGCAGTATATCTTTAATCCCACCAAAACCTTCATTCATTAGTCTAAATCTATCTGTAGAAGTGTTTGATACATGGTCACCATACTTGGCAATACGTTTTCTAATTACTCTGTATATTGCAGTATAACCACTAACAAATAATGTTACACCTATAGTCGCTATCAAAGGATTATAGATGAAAATACTAATGGATATAAACACGGCCAATACAATGCGAGCATTCATTTGTATAAGTGGCGAAATAATAAAATTCGTTACTCGTAAAGCTTCAGTTGCAATTTGTTTAGTCAATTGTGCACTACTACCACTAGCATGAAATAGCCAGTCTTTCTGTAGATAGTATCGATAAAGCCGATCGCTAAACTCGGTACCAACAGAGAAGGCAAATAAAGACAATCGCCATGTGGTAATAACTGAAAGTATAGATGATATAGATAAAAGAAACAGAACCATTAGACCAGTTATAAATAAGAACTCTATATGATTTCCAACGCCACTTAATAAATATATTTTATTAAGTATTTTATTGGTTTCTAACAACTGCATATCAGCTACAAGCGCCATAAAAGGACCAATAGAGGCGATTCCTACTAACTCCATAAATGCCATAAGAACAACCATTAGTTGTAACGAAAAATATCGACGGCGTTGATTTGGAGTCAGTAAACTAAATAATTCTTTAGCTAAATGAAACATGTTTTATATTTACTCTATAGGCTGCATTGTTTTTTAATTGGAAAGATTTTTTCTTTCTTATGTTTCTTCTATTTTATCATAATCAATTACATTATTATCATGATACCCTGCTACAAAATAGCGGAACTTTTGCTTAAGCCACTTAACATCATAGTGTTGCGCTCTTTGCGCTAGCTGTTGTAATGTCTCTTCAAGCTCATCCAATGGAAAGCTATGCTCTAGCGCTTGCATGATAAGCGGATGATCAGTTGATTCGACGTTATCCTCACCAATAATAAGCTCTTCATATAATTTCTCACCTGACCTCAAACCAGTAAAAATCACTTCGATATCACCTTCAGGATGGGCGGCATCTTTTATATCAAATCCACTTAAATGAATCATTCGCTGTGCCAAATCAACGATTTTGACCGGCTCGCCCATATCAAGGACAAACACTTCGCCACCCGATGCCATCGCACCCGCTTGGATAACTAAGTTCGCCGCTTCAGGAATCGTCATAAAATAGCGAGTCACATCAGGATGGGTAACCGTAATCGGCTTACCTTGTTCTATTTGCTTAGTAAATAAAGGCACAACAGAGCCCGATGAGCCAAGGACATTACCAAAACGCACCATACTAATACAGGTTTTGCTATCCATTTGGCTTAGTGCTTGGCAAACCAACTCTGCTAAACGCTTAGATGCGCCCATCACATTGGTCGGCCTTACGGCTTTATCAGTCGATATAAGGACAAAGGTCTCGACATTTGCTGCAATCGCCGCTCGGGCACAGTGATAGGTACCTTTAGTATTGTTAATCACGCCTTCAAAAGGATTGTGCTCTACCATTGGCACATGTTTATAAGCGGCCGCATGATAAACAGTTTGGATATTATAGAGATTTAGTATTCTAAGTAGGTTCGATTCATTAATGACATTACCAATGACCGCAATGATTTGGATGTTTTTATAATCAGGCGTATTGGCTTGTTTGATGGTTAGCTCTTGATGGATACTATAAAGCGCAAACTCGGATAACTCATAAAGCACAAGGCATTTTGGCTTATTCTTGATTACTTGGCGACATAACTCGCTACCGATAGAACCACCAGCGCCAGTGACCAACACGCATTTATCTTTAATATTCATCTGTAGTAATTTGGCGTCAGGTTCGACAGTTTGCCTATCTAACACATCTAAGATGTCTACTTTACGCATGCTACTAACGGTCACTTTTTCGTCAGCGATTTCCTCTAGACTTGGCAGTTCTTTAATTTTGATGGCGATGCCTGAAAGCTTATCTATAATCTGTCTTTTTTGCGCGCGGCTGATAGAAGGAATAGCCAAAAATACCTGCGCAATCTCTAATTCTTCTACCAAACCTACTAAACCATCAGCAGCATAAATCTTTTTTCCGAGCAAATACGCACCGCTAAGCTGTGGATCATCATCAACATAAGCCACAACATTATATTTATGTGAGTTTCTAAGACCTTCTAATAAGTCTCGACCGGCCTCTCCTGCCCCATAAATGACCACATTATCATAATCATCTTCATTCTTAATACGGCGCTGGTTTTTACCTTGTAGCCGCGTTAAAAGCTCACGGATAGTCAGCCGACTATTCCATAACCAAATAAAGAATAGAAATAAATATAAAATGGGTACAGCACGCGGCACATCCGGAAGCAGTTTAAAATAAAGAATGGTCTGAGCGATAATAATAAGAATAAAAAATAGCCGCAATACGCTACCCATCATCGCATCAAAAAAACCTCTGGCCACGCCATTATAAAACCCAATAGCGTACAAGCATATTACTGGTATCAATGCACTCAGGCTTAATACCAATAAGCTGACATGATGGTCGATATATCCATATCTTGCTGCAATAGCAAAGAATAGACAAACAGCTGACATGATAAAGTCAGCCATCATTAAAATACTACGTTTAATGCTTCTAGGTAAACTGAGTAAAAACTCAGCACTACGCTTCGCAAGACCAGTAGATATTATAGAGCTAGTATTACTTAATTTAGATGAGGAGGTAGGATCTATTGACATAACAAACAACTGTTTTATTCAAACATTAATATTTAAAGCATTGGACATCTATCAACTAAAAGTTAGTTATTATTGCCATAGGCATAACTATAATGATAGCTGTACTTACTTAACAATCCCTGCTGTACATCATTAAGAATAATACCGTCTACTTTAATATTAGCTTTATTCATTTGATTGATCGCATAAATTACTTGCCCCTCAATTGACTTATCGTAGCGAGCTACCACTAAAACTTTATCTGCATACTGAGATAAAATCATGGCATCAGAAGCTGCTAAAATTGGCGGTGAGTCAATAATAATATAATCATAATGCAATTTAAGTTCTGTCACTAAATGATCGAAACTGCCATTAGCTAATAATGAGGCTGGATTACGTGGGTGCTGACCACGTGGCATAAAGTCAATATTATCTATACCAGTCGGATGAATAAAGTTTGCTAAATTATTTACCTCCTGATCGGCAACAACTTTTGAAACTAGAGCGTTATCTTTTATCAAATGTGTCGTATCTTGAGATAGATAATCGCCCAAACCGTTGTCTTGACTCATACTAAACATCTTATGCAGCTCACCCAAGCGCATATCCGCATCGATGATAAGAACTTTTTTATCTAACTGAGCAAAGACCTCGGTTAAGTTAGACGATATAAAAGACTTACCAACACCAGGACTTTCACCAGTAATGAGAATTACTTTAGCACGTTGCCCCGCCCGCCCTTGGACTGGCATGCCAAACATTAAGTTCGTTCTTAAGCTTTTGATAGCTTCATAACTTAAGCTATTATTATCGACGTAAGCCAATAGTCTATTAGGCGCTTTCTTATTCTGATGTAGTCTGGTCAATAATGGTGAACGCGGCACTGTCGCTACCACAGGTACACCCGTTTTAGCTTCTAGACGTTCAGGATCTTTGACCACATTTCTTAGCATGTTCTTGATAAGAACCAACATAGCACCGAGCATAGCCCCTAACAATGAACCCAAGACAATAATTAACAGCTTTTTAGGAGCGATAGCTTTATAAGTACTGATTGGTAAATCAATAATTCGAGCGAAACCTAATTGGCCTGCTTTAGCAATCTGTAATTGTTGATAATTTTTAAGTAGCGTCAGATAAATCTCTCTGTTAATTTCAGTATCTTGCGAGAGCTTTAAAAACTCTCTTTGTAGTTCAGGTAAGCCTGCAATAGTGTTATCAATAGTCTGTTTTCTATCGTTTAATACTTTTAATTGCTCATCAATCTGAATGACTAAAGGATGCTCTTCAGTATAGTAAGTTGTTAGATCCGCCTTTTTAAGCTTCAGCTCATTTAGCTGTACATCGATATTAGAGTTCTCAGTCAGGAGTAGCTCAGCTTCTTTTGAAACATCGATCGTGCCATATTTTTTACGAAACTCATTGAATACGCCTTCTGCATCCTCAAGTTTTTTCTTAAGAAGAGGGATCTGGGTTTCCATAAATTTGAGAGTTTTAGTTGTCTCTTCAGAGCCACGAGACTGGTTTTGACCAATGTACGATAGGATAATATCTTTAAGTATCATACTGGTTTGCTGCTGATTAGCACCTGTCATCGACAGCTCGATAATGCCTGTTTGTTTACCCTTTTCAACGACCGACAATGACTTATTAATGTCATCAGTAGTCGTTTGTAATGACTGTTTAGTAATACGAATAGTATGATTATCAGTTGGCAAGTCATTGACCGTAATATGGATTTGGCCGTCTACACCGCTAAATTTTTGCGGCTCATTTAACTTACCTTTGAAGTCATCAAAACCGTTAGTTAGAACAAAACCCGCACCTTCTCGGCTTAGAGTAAAGGGCTGATTTAGATAGCCTTGTGAGACGTTAAATTCACTAATCTGCACTTGGCCTTCTGTTGTTTTTAAAGAAACGCCTTCAGGTGAATTTATTTGTGTATGATTACGATCGCTGACTATTTTATCAATAGCACTAACCTCAAGATCGGCAAGTTTGATACGCAAATGTAGCTTGTCTACTACAGGTTCTAAAATCATTCTCGAGCGAATCAGCTCAGCCTCAGTCTGCGCTTTACTATTTTCGGTTCCTAATAAATCAGAGATATTCTCACCTAATGCTGGTAGCCCTGATGATTTTTCATCAATTTGAACTAGGGCGTCAGATCGATAGGTAGGATTAACATAGCGGCTATAAAGTATACCAATAACCAACCCTAGCAATATGAAAAATAGGATAATTTTCCATCCACGTAATAACGCCAGTAATAGGGCCATTAAATCAATTTCATCGTTATCACTATTACTAGCGTTATCGTTACTAGGCTTCGACATTTTTTGTGAATCTGTATTCATATTTATATATTCATCGCTTAAGGTTAATCACTTTATAACAGAGGATTTACAACCAGCACTATTTATAATGTAGAACCGACTATTTAATTAACTTTATCAGCCCATTGCTCGAGGCTATTGACAATATCTTGGTAAGCCGTTTCAAATGCGCTCATTTCATGTTTATAGGGGTCGGCAATATCTTTATCTTGCCAATGACCGAGCTTAAAAGTCTTGCCGCGACAAAACGGCCAGCGCTCTTCGATCCATTTGGTCTGACTGTCTGACATAGTAAAAATCAAATCCGCTTTTTTTGCCAAACCTTCGTCAATTTGTTTGGCGACATGATTAGTGATATCTATTTCTTGCCCTGCCATAATCTCTAGCGCGGCAGGATCTGCAGAGTGCCCGACTAAAGCCCCCACCCCTGCAGAATCGATATTTTTATGAGGGTAACGTTGTTTTAATAACGCTTCTGCCATGGGACTACGGCAAATATTACCGACACACACCACTAAAATATTATCAAATGCCATAATAATTATTACCTATTATTTATAAACCCAATACCTATAAGCCTGAGAGCGATCTAATAGCTGATGTAGAAGGTAAAATAGCGCTGATAACACGATTCCAACGCGTTAAGCCAGTTGGATCGACATAAACAATATCATTCGGGTGCATCTCAAAACGATTGGCTAGCGCAAAGCTAGTAATCGTTTGCATATCTACATAGTAAATATCTGTTGCCCGTGTATTTAAATTATCACGAACCACATATATTTTAGCCGCATTTGCTGTAGCAGAATTAAGCCCTTTAGACTCACCCAAAACCTGCGCCAAACTAATACCTTGCTCTAAAATAGGCACTGGCTCTACTTGACCAAACTCACCTAAAACATATACTTTATTACGGTCTTGACTATTGACGTGGATAGAGTCGCCATCTCGCAGGTAAATTTGGTTAGCAGAAGCGCCCATTTGGCGCAGCGACTCCAGGCCGATGTTATAGCTAGTACCGTTACGGTTTAGCACGACATTATTTGAGTCGCCAGTCGGAGTGGCCCCGCCCGCCATAGAAATTGCGCCATAGAGCGACACAGGCACATCAGCAATGGCAAATTCACCCGGTTGTTTAACCTCACCATCAATAAAGAATTTATTGCCACGGTAGTTAACGATTTTAACCTGCGGGTCTGGATATTTAAGATAACGTTGCAGTTGTTTCTGTAAATTGGCAGTAAATTGTGGCACGCTCATGCCACTGGCTTTAATACGTCCAATAAGTGGAAACTGTACGAAACCTTGTTGATCAACAGGGAAGCCCAAGGCATAAGGGTTAGCAGTGTTACTACTATTGGTCAAAGGAGGTGCAATCTCTGGATACCCTACTAGCGTAATACCTAAAATATCACCTTCCGAGATTCGGTAATCAACTTGCCTAGAGGTTCTTAGCAAACGCGTTAAATCGCTACTAGGAACAACGGCCTGTTTCGGAGGCAAAGTCGCCAAATTTAACGGCTGCACATTAAACTGTATACCACTCGCAGCTACGAATGAACCATTGGGCGGCAGATCACCAGATTGTAGGCCAGAGTTAATGCTAGAACAGCCTGAAACCAGACCTATCATAAGCACAGACGCCACACTTAATAACTTTGATGAATTGAAAAACATAGAAAAACCTTTATAAATCACAGATATAAGTAGCGTCTAGCAACGAGCCTAATTGAGACAACCATAATCGAGTATTACATTAACTATAAAAAACAAGGCAATAATACCATAGCTGGTTAAAGATTGGACAGTTAAGGTAAATTTTTTGGTGAAATTAGATAAGAGTAACAATCAATTTATATTTACTCTTCGTCCAATATATCAATCTCGATTGAACATATAACCACGTAATAAAGCCTAACTTATCAATAATTTAAGCCTTAAAAGCTAATCTTAAACATAACTTCGATAAATAGCGTATAATATTCGGTCCAATTTCATACATTGAGAAATGTAAACCCACCGACACAAGGATAGCATTATGAAAGATGAAAAACTGCAAAAAGCACTCGCCCGCATGGGACTTGGTTCACGTCGTCAGATGGAAGAAGTCATTAAAGCAGGTCGTGTGACTGTTAATAATGGACCCGCAACCATCGGCGACCGCGTCGAACAAGGCGATGAGATTCGTGTTGATGGTCGTCAGATCAAATATACCGCCGAAAACGAAAAGCGCCGTCGCGTTTTAGCTTATTACAAACCTGAAGGTGAAGTTTGCTCGGCTAATGATCCAGAAGGACGTCCAACGGTTTTTGAACGTTTACCAAAACTGACTCATGATCGCTGGGTTATGGTTGGGCGCTTGGATATTAACTCGACAGGCCTATTATTATTTACCAATGATGGTGAAATGGCGCATCGCTTAATGCATCCCTCTAGCGAAGTGACGCGTGAATATGCAGTACGTGTATTGGGTGAAGTGACACCAGATATCGCTCGTACGTTAACGTCTGGCGTCATGTTAGAAGATGGCATGGCGCAGTTTGAAGATATCAAAGAAGGCGGCGGTGAAGGCGTCAATAAATGGTATCACGTCAAGCTAAAAGAAGGTCGTAACCGCGAAGTACGTCGTTTATTTGAATCGCAAGGTCTTAAAGTTAGCCGCCTACTGCGTACACGTTACGGTACGATTATCTTACCAAAAGAGCTACGTACCGGTCGTTTCTTAGAGCTTGATAAAAAAGACATCAATACCTTGACGGATTTAGTGAGCTTACGCCCACGTCACGGTACAGGTCTGCATGGTGCAGCTAAAGAGAAGCAAGAACGTATTAAAAACAAGCCGCTTAAAGCGCGTCGTACGGACACTCGTAGTGATAGCCGTCCTAGCAGCGCAAAACCTAAGAGCAGTGCTAGCCCTGCCAGTCGCGGTACCCGTAATACCCGTGACCGTAACAACAAGCGTTAATCGGATTAATTTAACCTTACTTTGAATTTTTTATAAAGTTGAAGTAGTTAATAAAAAAAGCGGTCAATGATTCATTCATTGACCGCTTTTTTATGCGTTTCTTAATAACGTTGCTAACCAAAAGCTTAGCTATCATGGCTATTAATATAGTTCTTCATGACTCGTAATTCCTGCAACTGCTGCGTATTCATTTGTTCTAACAGTCTATCTAAACGTTGTTCGATATTATCTAAGACCTGTTGTAATAACTCACTAGCTTCAGCTTTTTTTTGCTGATTTACCTCATTATTACTTCTATTTATATTTACTAGCTGATAATGACTAACCAACATTTCAGGTAAACGGGTATGCAACATTTTATTTAACATAAACTGCTGTTCTGTGACCGCAGGCGTTTTATTCTGAGCTTGGAATGTTTTTTGATAAGATTGATAGCTGCTGACCTTTTCATCGATACGTTGTAGTTGACGTAGTTGATTATCTGGCAATACCTTTAAGTACTTTTTATTTAAAGTTAGCTGCTGCCAATTTACCGCAGATAGTGCCAATGGCGTATTATTATCTTGATACGTAAGCACACCTGGGGTAATGCCGACCATTTTATGAAATGCGTGCCAGCCTTTTCTACCTAAATAAATGGTAGTGACTGTCGTCACAATGCCAACGCCTATTAAAACACTCATATACGCCTAACCTTTATTTAGCTCATACGATTGGGTAATTACAGTTTAATATTTTTAGCATCCGTATTCGCGCTTTTGCCACTTGCATCAGTTGGAATTTCAAGCGCTTCGATATCTACATTACTATTAACAGTATCCTCACTGTTGGTAAGCTTTTGAACCTCTTGAATATCCGCATTAACGGCAGGACTGTTAAAACGTTTTTGCAAATATCGATTGGTTGCAAGTAGCTTTTGCCCGTCTTGATGATAGGAAGCATTAAGTAAATCATCAAACTGAGTATTAATCGTGCTCAACACATCTAACAATGCTTCTTTGCCAGTGACATTGGAGTGCTTTATTTTAGTGCTATCAGCAAGCGCGCCGTCCCCCACATCTAAGTCATGCAAGCGGCGATAATCAGCCACCGCTAGTGGCACATGCCTATCCATCAGATTTTGAATGGTAATATAGGTTTCGTTAACTGCATCGCTATCATCTATCTTGCCATCATTATTGGTATCACCATAAATAAGTCGCAGCTTTTCACCTTTTTCATTAATTTGGGTCAATGCAGCTTTGACATCAACTGGTAAGCTTTTCTCAGGAATATAACCCAATTGCGGCATCGCTTTATACGCTAGCATTTTGGGTGCTGTCACCTTTTTTATACCACGATAGCCTAAATATAGACCTGCTGCGGGTAGCACTCCATATAAAACAAGCATGACAAACATGGCAGTGATTTGAGTCATAAAATTATCCTTATTATTTAATAGTATTAATTGGCAAATTTATTATT
>TARA_R110000787_G_scaffold275643_1_pt1 | contig 18648 bp, 18 predicted proteins | sample TARA_R110000787 | Tara Oceans TARA_R110000787 (sample SAMEA4397920) | marine metagenome | biome: Polar Biome; feature: [DCM] deep chlorophyll maximum layer (ENVO:01000326); material: water (ENVO:00002006), including particulate matter (ENVO:01000060) such as... | depth 35 m
AAACGGGTTCATGCTCATCTTGACGTTCGCCAGATCGACGCCCGTCCCGTCTGCCTTCACGCGCGGCTTCACATTGTAATCAATGACCCGCTTCACGGGCACAAGGATCTTCATTTCAACATCCTCCATTATAAACGCCAACACGGGCGCGGGCAGTCCGTTACCGGACCACCCGCACCCTTTGGTGTCAGTTCAGGTGAGAAGCGGCCTCAGGCTGCCTTCCTCACTTCCGCTACGATCTTGCGTGCTGCATCACCCAGGTCGTCCGCGGGGACGATCGCCAGGCCCGAAGCCGCGAGAATATCCTTGCCCTGCTGAACGTTGGTGCCTTCCAGGCGAACCACCAGCGGAACCGACAGGTTCACTTCCTTAGCCGCTGCAACGATACCATCGGCGATGATGTCGCACTTCATGATGCCGCCGAAGATGTTGACCAGAATGCCCTTTACGGCCGGATCCTGCAGGATGATCTTGAACGCCGCCGTCACCTTCTCGGTCGTGGCACCGCCGCCTACGTCCAGGAAGTTCGCCGGGAATTCGCCGTTCAGCTTGATGATGTCCATCGTCGCCATCGCCAGGCCAGCCCCGTTGACCATGCAGCCAATGTTGCCATCGAGCTTGATGTAGGCGAGGTCATATTTGGAGGCTTCGACTTCGGCCGCATCTTCCTCGGTCAGGTCGCGCAGTTCCGCGATGTCCTTGTGACGGAACATGGCGTTGCCGTCGAAGCCGACCTTGGCGTCCAGCACCAGCAGATTGCCCTGCTTGGTCAGCGCCAGCGGGTTCACTTCAATCTGCTCGGCATCGGTGTCGACAAAAGCTGCATATAGCGACGACGCAACCTTTGAAGCCTGCTTGGCCAAGTCACCGGTCAGGCCCAGCGCGGCTGCGATCGAACGACCATGGTGGGGCATGAAACCGGTTGCGGGATCGACCGAGAAGCTGTGGATCTTCTCAGGCGTCGAATGGGCGACTTCTTCGATGTCCATGCCACCTTCGGTCGATACGACGAAAGCGACTTCGCTGCTGCCACGATCGACCAACAGAGCAAGGTAGAACTCTTTGTCGATGTCTGCGCCGTCGGTGACGTACAGGCGATTGACCTGCTTGCCCGCGTCCCCGGTCTGGATGGTCACCAGCGTATTGCCCAGCATGTCGGTGGCGTGGGCCTTGACCTCATCCAGATTGAAGGCGAGGCGAACACCGCCCTTGGCTTCGGGGGCCAGTTCCTTGAACTTGCCCTTGCCACGGCCACCGGCGTGGATTTGCGACTTCACGACATAGAGCGGTCCGGGGAGCTTCTTGGCGGCCTCAACGGCTTCCTCGACCGAGAAAGCAGCATGGCCAGCCGCGATCGGCGCGCCATATTTCGCGAGCAATTCTTTCGCCTGATATTCATGAATATTCATGGGGCTTGCCGTCCTTTTTCCGTCGAAGCGTGATGCGACGGATAAAGCACAGGCTGGTTTTCATGGCCAGAGCGATTTCGCAAAACGACTTTGCAAAATTGCAAAACGATTGCGAAGCGATGGCCCGGAATATTGCGAAATCAGCGCTAAAAAGTGCAGCCCACAGCCGCCTTGCTGGTCACCAAAAATATCTCCGCATCGCCGAGCGCGCGCACTTTATGAAGCCATTGATCGACGCCAAGCGCCCCGATGTGCGACTTGCGGACCGATGACAGCGATTGCAGTCGGCGCAACTGCGTCAAACTCAGCCTGTCAGCCATCTCTTCGGCCATACATCCCGCCAGCGCGGGCGCCAGACCGGCTTCGACCAATCCGGCGCGCAGCCGCGATTCGGGCGAAAGGCTGGCGCAGGCGGGCAGCAAAAGGCACAGCGCGACGGTCATGGGACGAAAGAGGATGGCGGTCATCCACCCCTGATGGCAACAGGCAATGGCCGACGCAACGGTCAGATCGCACCGCATGGGAGCATAAGCACATTGACAGGATATTCACCCGGCTTTCCCATCGCGTTGCTGGATGGACCGGCCAGCCCCTGGCCTTCATTCTGGCCAGCGCCACGATCCTGATTTGGCTGACGACCGGCCCGCTTTTCGGCTATTCCGATACGTGGCAATTGGTGATCAATACCGGAACCACCATCATAACATTCCTGATGGTATTCCTGATCCAGAATGCGCAAAATCGCGACGGGTCAGCGATACAGGCGAAGCTGGACGAACTGATCCGCGCCATCGACAATGCGCGCAACGATTTCATCGGCATCGAACATCTGACTGAAACCGAACTTCACCGTATCAAGGCGGTTCTGGAACAGGAGTGCCGGGATGATGAAGACTATCATCTGGTAATCGAACGCCTGCTCAAACGACGATAAGCGTCAATGTGCCCGGCCGGTCATGCTTTCATTATGCCGTCGATAGGCATCCACCTGGTCGATATAACCGCGCGCCAGATTTTCATAAGCGATACGCGCCTGATGCGACGGGCAGCTTTGCGCCCGGATCAGGGATATCTGCTGCCGATGCAGCAAATAATTGATATCCGTCTCCCTAGTCATTTCGCCGTCCTCTCTTTGAATGAGACTGGTCGATTGGCTGCGCTGGCAAGGAATAGGCAGAAGCAGCGACTCAGCTTATACCACGGTCAGCGATCATCGCGAAGTAAGCGGTAGAGTATCGACACGCCACTCGACGCAACTGGCTGGCGACCCGGCCCATTCGTCCATGGGCCAAATATGCGCCATTGCGACCCAGTTATAATGGTAAGGGATAACATCCCGTATAAGCACAGTAAAAGGGGTTGGCATCCCCTTGCGCCAATGGCATCCTGCATCGCGCTTGCAGGGGAAGGGCGGAAAATTGGGGGACATGGCGGTCGCTTTCCTTGCGACCCTGCATCATGAAATCCTGCTATTCGCCGTCGTCGGCCTCGCCATAGGCGGGATCGACGACTTTCTCATCGACCTCTTGTTCCTGTCGCGCCGCATGTGGCGCGATCTTGTCATCTACGCTCGCTATCCTCGCATGACCACGGCAACGCTGCCCGCTTCGGCAAATCCGGGCAGGATCGCCATCTTCATCCCGGCTTGGAAGGAAGTCGAGGTGATCGGTTCGATGCTGACGCATGCGCTCAATTGCTGGGGCGAAGCTGACTATCGGATATTCATCGGCACCTATCCCAATGATCCCGATACGATCGACGCCATCGCCGCCGTGGCCGAAGGCGACGCGCGCGTGGTGGTCGGCATCAATCCGCTGCCCGGCCCCAGCACGAAGGCGGACTGCCTCAACGTGCTCTGGCGCGCGATGCTGGCCGATGAGGCGCAGCTTGGACGCAACTACAAGGCAGTCGTCCTCCATGATGCGGAAGATGTCGTCCACCCCGATGAAATTCGCCTGTTCGACTTCATGATCGACCGGTTTCAATTGGTCCAGCTACCTGTCCTGCCCTTGCCCGGTCATGGCTCGTGGTTCTCCCGTGCCATCGCCAACCACTATTGTGACGAATTTGCGGAGAGTCATGGAAAATATCTGACCGTGCGCGAAGCCTTGGGCGCGTCAGTGCCATCGGCCGGGGTTGCGTGCGCTTTTGAACGGGATGCTTTGGCAGCCCTGGCCATCAATCCCGCGCGGGGGCCATTCGACCCTTCGTCACTGACGGAAGATTATGAAGCCGGCTTGCGTATTCGCGACGGCGGCGGGCATGGGGTCTTCGTTCGCATCCGGGACGCGAACGGAAAGCTGGTGGCGACACGCGAATATTTTCCCAACAGCATCAACGCAGCGGTCAGACAGAAGGCGCGCTGGATTGTGGGGATTTCTCTGGCGGGATGGGACCGCATGGGCTGGCGTGGCGGTACGGCCGAGCTATGGATGCGCCTGCGTGATCGGCGTGCGGCTATTGCCGCGCTGGTGTTGTGCGCCGCTTATGTCGCCTTCCTGCTCTGGCCGATGCTCTGGGTCATTGCGCAGTTTCAACCTTCGTTCCCTCGCGCGACATCACCCGCCATCGATGCGCTACTGCGGGTCAACTTTTTCCTGATGAGTTGGCGTATATTCATGCGGGCGGTCTTTGCCGGTCATGCCTATGGCTGGCGTTATGGCGTGGGCGCGATCCCGCGAACGCTGCTCGCCAACCTCATTACCATTTTGGCGACCCAACGTGCCCTCTCGCTCTATGCCAGATCGCTTTTGGGGCAACCGCTTTCGTGGGACAAGACGCAGCATCAGTTCCCTGATTTGAGTGAAAATCGGTGACGAGCGACAAAAGCGGTCAACCCCTGCGCTTCCTGGCGCTGCTGATGATCGCCTGGGTCGCCATCCGTATCGCTGCCCAATATGGACCATCGCCGCTCGGTCCGCTGCCGTTGGTCCGCGGGCACCCTGCTACAGCGGCGATCGTGCCACGGCCGTCCAACCCCGCCCTACCGACAATGACGGCTTATACATCCCCTTCCATAACAAGCACCCTACCCAACTCGCCTGCACCTCTCATGGACATGAGCGCTAAGGTTATCAGGAAGGCGAGCGGCATAGCGACCATTCCAATGTCGCCTAACAGCGCGCCCGCTGCCGCGCGTGCATTTGTTTCCAATTCAGATGCTACCACCGAAGCTGGATACGCCCATCCCTCGCCTATCCCGATACTCGCTTCTGCGTCCCCCAAACAGGTAGATCGTTGGCGTGGCAGCAGTTGGATACTCTGGCGCGGGGACGGATCACCGCAGGCCGAACTTGCCAGAACCGGTCGTTTGGGAAGTTCCCAGATCGGCGCGCGCTTGGATTACGTCCTGAACCCGGGCGCGGCCCACCGCGTGACAACCTATACCCGCGCCAGCAGCGCGCTCGAAAGTCCGACAGCACCCGAAGCTGCCATTGGCTTAGCCGTCCAACCCGTCACTTCCCTACCTGTCAGCGTCGCAATCGAGCGCCGTATCGCGATCGGCGCGGGCGCACGCAACGCCATGGCCGTCACGGTGGTCGGTGGCTTTGGCCCGACGCGGATCGCGCAAGGTGTCGAAGCCGAAGCCTATGCACAGACCGGCATCGTCGGCTTTCGCCAGCGCGACGCCTTCATCGATGGCAAATTATCACTCTTAGCCCGCGTTCAAAACACAGGCTTGCGGCTCGGCGCAGCGATCTCAGGCGGAGCCCAGCCCGGTGTCAGTCGGCTCGACATAGCCCCTGAAATGCAGGTCCGGCTTCCACTCGACCCCGTCGCCGCGCGTCTGTCGGTGGAATGGCGGGAACGGATAGCCGGGCGCGCCGCGCCCAGTTCAGGCTTCGCCTTGACGCTCGGCGCGGATTTTTGACCGCCAAGCGCTACGACGCCTTTATATCTCCGTTCTTTAGTTCTACCCGTGAAGGGCCATGGATCTTTATCTGCCTATCGCCAATCTGTCGGTCAACGCGCTGGTCATCATTGGCCTGGGTGGAGTCGTGGGTCTGCTGTCCGGCATGTTCGGCGTGGGCGGCGGCTTCCTGACGACACCGCTGCTGATCTTCTACGGCATTCCGCCCACCGTTGCCGCCGCCTCGGCCGCGTCGCAGGTGACGGGCGCTTCCGTGTCCGGCGTAGTCACGCATATCGCGCGCGGCACTGTCGATTTCCGCATGGGCGGCGTCCTGATCGCGGGCGGCGTGGTTGGCGCTGGCCTTGGCGTCCTGATCTTCCGCCTGCTGCAATATCTGGGGCAGATCGATACGGTGATCGGCATTCTCTATGTGCTGATGCTCGGCGGCATCGGCCTGCTGATGGCCAAGGAATCGATCCAGGCGCTGATCGCGCTCAAGAGCGGCAAGCGCGCTCCTGCCCGCAAACGGCGACACCATCCGCTGGTGGCCGCGCTCCCGATGCGCTGGCGCTTCTACGGGTCGGGCCTTTACATCTCGCCGCTCGCACCATTGCTGCTCGGCATGGCGACCGGCATTTTGACGATGCTGCTGGGTGTAGGCGGCGGGTTCATCCTGGTGCCCGCGATGCTCTATCTCCTGGGCATGACCACCCAGTCGGTGGTCGGCACGTCGTTGTTCCAGATTTTGTTCGTCACCATGGCCACGACTATGATGCACGCCATGACGACCAAGGCGGTCGATCTTGTGCTCGCCATGCTACTCCTCATCGGCAGCGTGACGGGCGCGCAGGTCGGCACCCGACTGTCCATGACGATGCGGCCGGAATATCTCCGCGTCCTGCTCGCGGCGATCGTGCTGCTGGTTGCCATCCGTATGTTATTGGGGCTGGTCTGGCGCCCGGATGAGATTTTCACGATCGAGGTGCGCTGATGCGGACCCGCGCCCTTGCGCTTTTGCTGCCCGCCGCGCTGATGCTGGGCGGCGCGGACGAACCGCAACTGGTGCCCGACGTCTCCCAGCGCGAAGTCATCATCCAATATAGTTTCACGGGTGCCGACCTGTTGCTGTTCGGCGCAATCGTCTATCCCGGCGGCGTGCGGCCGGAAAAACCGGCCGACATTGTCGTGGTCTTGAAAGGACCGGACCAATCGATCTTGATACGCGAAAAGCAGCAGATCGCCGGCATGTGGGTCAATGCCGACAATGCCCGCTTCGAATCCGCGCCCACCTTCTACGCCATGGCCTCATCCCGCCCGATTGAACAAATCGTCGATGAGCGCACGGCGGCGATCTACGAACTGGGCGTCGATAAGCTCCAACTCTCCCCCTCCTCGCTCAACGACAGCGCTGAAATGGACCGGTTCCAGGCGGGGTTGGTCGATTTGCGCGACCGCGCCGGCCTGTTCGTCGAACGTCCTGGCGCAGTCGAAATCAGCGATGGCGTTCTGTATCGCGCTCGCCTCCCCCTATCGGCGCGCGTAATCGTCGGCGACTATACCGCCGAAACCTTCCTGGTGCAGGATGGCAGGGTCGTCGCGGCGGCGGTGCGCGACATCACGGTGCGCAAGTCGGGGTTTGAGCAATTCATGGCCAGCGCGGCGGAAAACTGGTCCTTCCTCTACGGCCTGGTCGCCATTGCGCTTGCGGTCGGCATGGGCTGGGCTGCTGGCGCGATCGCCCGCCGCCTTTAATCGACCGAAATGCCCTGCCCCACCAGCCAGTCGCGCGCGGGGGCCAACGCCTTCTCATGCCGCTTCCAGCGCGCGACCGCATCGGCATTGAGTGGCTGGCGCACCTGCGACGCGCTGGGCGTGGCGACCGCCGCGTCATTTTCGTGAAAGGACAGGCAGGCCGCATCCCATGCCAGCCCGGCATGATCGAGCAGGCGGCGGGTCTGCCCCTCCTGATCGGCCACCAAGGCTTCATAGGATAGTTGCAGCACCCGGCCGGGAAACAGCCTGTCCCACAATGCCATCAACCGATCGAAGCGCGCATAATAGCGGGCAATGTCCATCAGGTCATAGCTATAGGCATAATAGGTCGACTGGCTGGCGAAGAGATTTTTGTAATTGCTCCAGATCGTATCCATCGGATGGCGACGCAGGCAGATGATCTTCGCGCGCGGCAGAGCATAGAGAATATGGCCGATATAGAGGAAGTTGGCGGGCAGTTTGTCGATGAAGCGCGCCTTGCCCTCCGGCCGATGATGGCACGCCCGCGCCATATAGGCCTGCCCCATCGCCAGCGGATCAGCAGTCGCGCTCGCCGCGATCGTCTCCGGATCGATCACCAGCCGCGACCTCGTGCCCGCCATCTGCTTGACCGCCAGCGGCATCGCCTGCAATTCGCCCGCCGACCCGACGAGCGGATGCGAAGAGAGGATACGATCGACCAGGGTCGTACCGGTGCGCGGCATGCCGGTCACGAAAATCGGCGCATCCTCGCTCTCCAGCCCCGCTCCCCAACCGGACGGCGCACCATCGGCAAATAACCGTTCGATCGCATCGAAGATCGCGGCATCCTGCGCAAAATCATAGCCGATGGCGCGCTTATGCGCAGCGTTCGCTGCCGACAGATGCGCAAAGACCTCGGTCGCTTGACCCATATCCTCATGGCTCTTGGCCAGTGCATAGCGGATGCGCAGCGCATCCTCCGGCCGGGCAGCACCCGCCAGCGCCGCTTCCAGCCGGGGCACAGGATTGGCCGCCTCGGTCTGGCGCGACAACAGGCTCAGCCCATAATGCGCGCGCGCATTGCCGGGGTCAGCGGCCAGGATATGCTCATAATGGCTGGCCGCCGCCTCGACCCGACCAATGAAACCGCATGCCGCGGCCAGATTATAGCGATAGTCCAGATTGTCGGGCTCGCCCGCCACGGCCGCTTCAAAGGGTGCCAACGATGCCGCATGATCGCCCAGCCGCGCCAGCACGCAACCGATCGTGTCGAACGTGCGCGCATCGCCCTGCCCCATCGCCCATGCCTGCCGCGCGGCCTGCCCCGCCTCGCCATCGCGCCGCAACAGGATCAGCAGCCGCGCATATTGCGCCAGATGTTCCGCCTCCGGCCCGCGCGCCACCGCATGTTCCAGCATCGGCAGCGCCTTGGCCACCTGCCCCGCCTCCGCTGCGGCCAGTCCCAGCAGGAAGAAGCCCGCCGGATCGTTCGGCTGCGTCATCGCCAATTGCTGTGCCGCCCGCGCCGCCTGCGCCAAGTCGCCCCGCGCCAGCGCCGCGCGGGCCTGCGCCTCCAGCGTCATGCCGTCCCCAGGGTGAAGCCCGCCACCCGCTCGATCATCCAGAAACAGCCGACGATCCCCGCCCCATAGAGCGCTGCCTGTCGCACCCACTGATCCCGGTCGAAGATCGACGCCAGCTTCATGATGCCCAGCACGCAGCCGACGAAGATCAACTGCCCCAGTTCGACCCCGCCGTTGAAGAAGAGCAGCCCTGACAACCGCTCGTCCGGCGCGACGCCCAGTTCGCGCAGCACCGTGGCAAAGCCCAGGCCATGGAGCAGACCGAAGCCCGCGACCACGGCAAGCTGGCGACGGCGGCGGTGCGGATCGGTCATGTCATCCGCGCGTGCCCGGATCGCCTCGCGCGCCATGAAGGCGATCGACAGCGCGATCACCGCTTCCACCGGCGGCACCGGCACCTTGACGATATCGAAGAAAGCCAGCGCCAGGCTGAGCGAATGGCCGATGGTGAAGGTCGTCACCAGCGCCAACAGATAGCGCCCGCGCGCCAACAGGCAGAGGCACAGGACAAAGGCCAGATGATCCCACCCACCCAATATGTGGATGATCCCCTGCCAGGTATATTCGACCGCGATTTCTGGCAATGTCCGCTGCCGCGCCGCTACCGCGCCAATCGGCAGCGACAGCGTATCGCCATTGGGCTGCAACGCCTGCTGCATCCGCGTTCCGGTGGCGGTCGACAGGAATGTGCCGCCATCGACAGCCCACGGCGTGATGATCGCATCCTCGGCGGTGACCGCCCGGTCGCAATCGATGCTGATCGCATAGCGGGTGACGGTCGCCTCGTTCAGCCGCTCGCGCGCCGTCTCGCGACAGCCTTCGGGCAGGCCCAGCGGGTCGTTGCTGGCCAGCACAGACGGGACAGAGGCGCTGAGGTCAAAGCTGCCCGGCTCCATGCCCGGCTGGATCGCATAGTCGCCAACGCGAAACACATCGGCCTGCGCAGGCACGGCGACCATGGCCAACAGCAGCAGGAACCAACGCAGCATTTTATTGCTCCACCCGCACGCGATAGCCATCCTCCAGCTTTTGCACTTCCTTCTCGACCAGCGCGCCGCTCTGCTGAGCCAGGAAATCCTGCTTCACCTGATCGCGCACCGCCGGATAGGCCAGCATCGCGGCCGGTCCACGATCGCGCACCCGCGCGAAATGCCAGCCGCGCGTGGATTGCAGCGGGCCGACCCACTGGCCGGTCGGTGTCTTGTTCAGCGTATCCAAAAAAGGCTGGCCGAACATGCCGCGCAACATCGACACGCCATAATTGGGCAGATCATGCCCCATCCAGAAATCATCGCCCTTCACCGTCCCGCCCGCGTTCAACTGCGCCAGCAAGGCAGGCGCATCGGCCGGCCTCTGTTCAAAGAACACATGATCCACCGACAAGCGCGGTTCGGCCCGGTACAGGTCGCGATGCGCGGCATAATAGCCCATCAACTGATCCTCGCTCGGCTCCGCTGGCGCGCCCGCGATCATGAATCGCACCCGGTCGATCAGTCGCTGCTTGGTGGTCTTGTCGGTCATGTGCATGCCCCGCTCCACCGCTTCGCGAAACAGCAATTCGTTGGCGACATAATCATGGATCAGCTTGGCGCGCGCTTCCGCATCCGGCTTCTTGCCCGCCATCATTTCATAATCATCGGACAGGCTTTTCTGAACCGACAAGGGCACGTCGATCGTCTCGCGCCGCGCCGTCACCGCCCAATAGAGCGCGAAGATTACGCCAGACACCGCCAGGAACAATATGAACGGATCGCGGGCAAATAATCCCCGCAGCGAAGCAGACAGACGGCGCATCAGCGCAAGACCCTTTCACTAGGCACCACCGCGTTATGGCAACCCCAGCCTATCCCCCCTCTACGTCAAATGACGCATGGGTCGCCTACCATGTGCCATAGCCAGGTCGGTATATCGGTTTTGACCGGATGCCGATCCCCCTCGAACAAAACCGTATCGCCCAGTTCGAACAGGAGTTGGCGACAGATACTTACAAGAGGGGGTGGGTGCTGGTCCAGCACCCACCCCATTGTCTTTTGCCCATGCGCGCGGGTCAGTCCCCGTCATCACGCACTCTCGATGTCTTCAGGCCGCGACGCCCTTAAGATCGTGCAATGCGGGCATCTGCATCTGGTGCCGACGCCCAGACCATTAGTTGACCGAATCCTTGAGGCCCTTGCCGGCCTTGAATTTGGGTTGGGTCGATGCCTTGATGGTCATCGTTTCGCCGGTGCGCGGGTTGCGGCCGGTCGATGCCTTGCGCTGCGTGACGGAGAAAGTGCCAAAGCCGACCAGGCGCACTTCGTCGCCCTTTTTCAGCGCGCCGGTAATGGCGTCGAACACGCCTTCCACAGCCTTGGTCGCGTCATTCTTGGTAAGGCCGCTGCTCTCGGCAACCGCGCTGATCAGATCCTGCTTGTTCATGCCTTGGGAACCCCCTGGTGCTGTTGGTTAGTATAGGAATCGCGGCGTAGGGGCGGCAATAAGGCGCAGCTTTCAGCGGCTGTCAAAGATAAAGCGACGAACTTGCCCGACGGCGCGCAATTTCGCAACGCAGCATGAAAACGCCGGAAACCCGTGGCTTTCTCCCCTATTGGCCGATCGCTCAATGCCGCAAGGTGACATCCCCATCGCGCCCCTGCGGATTACTTGGCTGGGCGGCCAGGTCGTCCGCCTCGGTCCAGGCGATCGCATCGGGCACCGACATCAGCGCGCGCGCCAACACTTCGTCCACATGGCTCACCGGCACGATCTCCAGCCCGTCGCGAATATTGGCTGGAATTTCCGCTAGGTCTTTCTCATTTTCCTGCGGGATCAGCACCGTCTTGATGCCGCCACGCAGCGCCGCCAGCAGCTTTTCCTTCAAGCCGCCGATCGGCAAAACGCGACCGCGCAGGGTCACTTCGCCGGTCATCGCCACATCCTTGTGAACCGGGATGCCGGTCAGCGTCGACACGATACAGGTCACCATGCCGATGCCTGCCGATGGCCCATCCTTGGGCACCGCGCCTTCAGGCAGATGGATGTGGATATCCTTGCGATTGAAGATGCTGGGCTTGATCCCGTAACCGGGTGACCGCGCCTTCACATAAGAGAAGGCGGCCTGAATCGACTCGGTCATCACATCGCCGAGCTTGCCGGTCGTCTTGATCATGCCCTTGCCGGGCACGGTGACCGCTTCGATCGTCAGCAGTTCTCCGCCCACTTCGGTCCAGGCCAGGCCCGTCACCGCGCCGATCTGATGCTCTTCCTCGCCGACGCCATGGCGGAACTTCCGCACCCCGGCATAGTCGGCCAGCGTCTCCGGCGTGATGACGACCTTTTCATAGACGCCTTCGAGGATCTTGCGCAGCGCCTTGCGCGCCAGCCGCGCGACTTCTCGTTCCAGAGTGCGGACGCCCGCCTCGCGGGTATAGTAACGGATGAGGTCGCGAACGGCCGCCTCGGTCACTTCGAACTCGCCTTCTTTCAGGCCATGGGCGTCGATCTGCTTGGCGATCAAATGCCGCTGCGCGATCTCGACCTTCTCGTCCTCGGTATAGCCTTCCAGCCGGATGATCTCCATCCGGTCGAGCAAGGCCTGAGGCAAATTCAACGAGTTGGCAGTCGTCACGAACATGATGTCCGAAAGATCGACGTCGATCTCCAGATAATGGTCCTGGAATTTGCTATTCTGTTCAGGGTCCAGCACTTCGAGCAGCGCCGACGCCGGATCACCCCGGAAATCCTGACCCAGCTTGTCGATCTCGTCGAGCAGGAACAGCGGGTTCATCGTCCCCGCCTTTTTCAGGTTCGTCACGATCTTGCCCGGCAGCGAGCCGATATAGGTGCGGCGGTGGCCGCGAATTTCGGCCTCATCGCGCACGCCACCCAGCGACTGGCGCACGAACTCGCGCCCCGTCGCCTTGGCGATCGAGCGACCCAGCGATGTCTTGCCGACGCCCGGCGGGCCGACGAGGCACAGGATCGGGCCTTTCAGCTTGTTGGTGCGCGCCTGCACGGCCAGATATTCGATGATCCGGTCCTTGACCTTGTCGAGCGCGAAATGATCCTCGTCCAGCACATCCTGCGCGCGCTTGAGGTCATTCTTGACCTTGCCCTTCTTGCCCCATGGCAAGCCCAGCAGCACGTCGAGATAGTTGCGCACCACGGTGGCTTCGGCCGACATGGGCTGCATGCCCTTGAGCTTCTTCAGCTCTGCCGTCGCCTTGGCGCGGGCTTCTTTGCTGAGCTTGGTCTTGGCGATCTTCTCGGCCAGTTCGGCCAGTTCATCGCCCTCTTCGCCCTCGCCATTGCCCAGCTCGCGCTGGATCGCCTTCAACTGTTCGTTCAGATAATATTCGCGCTGGGTCTTTTCCATCTGGCGCTTCACGCGGCCACGGATCTTCTTTTCGACCTGGAGCACGCCCAGTTCGCCTTCCATGAAGGCGAACACCATTTCCAGCCGCTTGACCGGGTCGGCCTCGACCAGCAGCGATTGCTTGTCGGAAACCTTGACGTTGATATTGGCGGACACGGCATCGGCAAGCCGCCCGGCATCCTCAATCTCGCGCAGCTGCACCGGCGTTTCGGCAGGCAGCTTCTTGTTGTGCTTGGCGTAATTTTCAAACTGTTCGGCAACCGACCGCATCAGCGCCGAGGCTTCCGGTCCTTCGGCGGCAATATCCTCGACCGACTCGACATCGGCGACCAGATGCGTGTCGGTCGACGCCATCGTCGTCAGCCGCGCGCGATGCTTGCCATCCACCAACACGCGAACCGTGCCGTCAGGCAGCTTCAGCAATTGCAAAACCACCGCCACCACGCCCGTATCATAGAGCGAATCCTGGCCCGGATCATCTTCCGCCGGGTCGAGCTGCGACACCAGGAAGATCTCCTTATTGCCTTCCATCGCGGCTTCCAGCGCAGAGACGCTCTTGTCGCGGCCGACGAAGAGCGGGACGATCATCTGCGGGAAAACGACGATGTCACGCAGCGGCAGAAGGGGATATTGCACAGTCATTCACACTCCGAGGGCCAGCCGATGGCCCTGTCCTAATATGGTATCAGCCTAACGGTTCATCGCCTTTATGGGGATGCCCTTGACTTCAATCAATCCGCCGCTGTCATAATGGTGAAACGATGAACCTAGCGTTATTATAGTGTTTGTGCGCGCATTCGCGCTCAGAACGGCAGTTTGAAGCCGGGGGGCAAAGGCAAGCCTGCCGTCATCTTGCCCATTTCAGCATTGCTGACCTCGTCCGCCTTCTTGCGCGCATCGTTAAATGCAGCCGTGACCAGGTCTTCGAGCATCTGCTTTTCCGACGGGGCGAGCAAGCTGTCGTCGATCGACACGCCCAGGATACGCCCCTTGGCCGAAGCTTTGACCTTCACGAGCCCACCGCCAGCCGCGCCTTCGACTTCCAGCTTGTCGAGATTATCCTGCGCACGCTGCAATTCTTCCTGCACACGGCTCGCCATGCCCAGGATTTCGTTCAGATCCTTCATTGTCCTACACTCCATTGTTCGAGCCGGTCGTCCAGCTCCGCCTCGGGAAAGGCCGCCATCGCCGCCTTCACCACCGGGGTTTCGAGAAGAGTGGCGCGAGCATTGGCCTGAGCGGCCTGCTCCTGCGCCAATAAGGTAGGCTGCGCCTCGCCATCGCTCTGCGCCACGCGCCAGGCGACGCCCGTCACGTCCTTGAGCGCAGGCACGATCCGCGCGGCGAAATCGGCCGATAGCGACGGTGCCGCCCGATAGTCCAGTTCGGGCGGGGCATAACGCACCAGCGCGACACTATCATGCAGTTCCTGCGCCAACTGCCCCTTGCCCCGCTGCCAGAAGGCCTCGATGAGGTCGGGAAAGCTGGCCGGCAATTGTGCGGCAGGACCAGAGCCAACGGCCGCAATAACCGCGCCCGGCGCCGCCGCAACAGGCCCGCCCTCCCGCAACATCCGCGCAATCTCGCCCGGATCGGGCATGGTCGCGGCATGCATCACCCGCAGCAGCGCCATTTCGCAGCTTTCGATCGGCAGGATCGCGCTCGCCACTTCGTCATGGCCCTTGACCAGCAATTGCCACAGCCGATGCAGCGGCGCGAAGCCGATCTGCGACGCCCAGTCGGCCAGCGCGTCGCGCTCTTCGGCGGACTGGCCAGGGCTGGCGATATCGCGCCCCGCCTTCACCAATGTCACCGCATGGACCAGCTCCATCAGCCCGCGCATCAGCGCCAGCGGCTCGACGCCCAGCGCATAGTGGTCGCGCACCGCCGACAACAATGCGGCGGTATCGCCTTCTAGCAACAGCCCCAACAAACGGCGAACCGATCCGCGATCGGACAGGCCCAACATATCACGCACCTGCGCCGACGTGACGACCGGCTCGCCTTCCCCCATTTCCGCATGGGCGATCGCCTGGTCGAGGATCGAGAGGCCATCGCGCGCCGACCCTTCGGCGGCCTGCGCGATCAGCGACAGCGCATCCGGCTCGGCCGCGACCTTTTCGGCCTCCACCACATGCGCGAAATGGCTGGCCAGCAGTTCGGCTGGAATGCGACGCAGGTCGAACCGCTGGCAGCGCGACAGCACGGTGACCGGCACCTTGTTCACTTCGGTCGTCGCGAACAGGAATTTCACATGGGCGGGCGGCTCCTCCAGCGTCTTCAACAGCGCGTTGAAGGCATTTTTGGAGAGCATATGCACTTCGTCGATAATGTAGATCTTGTAGCGCGCAGAGACGGCGGCATAGCGCACCGCCTCGATAATCTCGCGCACATCATCGACGCCGGTATGGCTCGCCGCGTCCATCTCGACCACGTCGATATGCCGTCCCTCGGCGATCGCGGTGCAGGGTTCGCAGACACCGCATGGGTCGATCGTCGGCCCGCCCTGCCCGTCCGCACCAATGCAGTTGAGCGCCTTGGCGATCAGCCGCGCGGTCGATGTCTTGCCGACCCCGCGCACGCCGGTCATCAAAAAGGCATGGGCCAGCCGCCCGCGCCGGATCGCATTGCCCAGCGTCTGGACCATCGCATCCTGCCCGATCAGCTCATGAAAGCTGCGCGGTCGATATTTGCGCGCAAGGACGCGGTAGGGCTGCGGGGAATCGGACATCGGTCTGGTCTAGCCGTTCGGGCTGCTATTGTCGAAGCGGGATGATGGCTGGACGGTGGGAGCCGGAACGACCCGTGACGAAATCACTGTGGCTGCTTCCGTCAGGACCTGACCCGGTTCGCGACGATCACGTCCGCCCGACTCCCGCGGCGCATATGGCGAAAGGGGGACGGGATGGCAAGGGGCAACCAAAGCCGTTCGCTTCGAGCGAAGTCGAGAAGCGGCGAGCGTCACGCAAGCTTGTCTCGACTTCGCTCGACACGAACGGAACGGGAGAGCGTTCCTATTCCAACCCGCTCTTTTGCGCCTGCCCGACAAATTCCAGCGCGGCCCGCGCCGTTTCCGCAATCGCCGCCTCGGCCGCCTTGGCATCGACCGTCGGCCGGTCGAGATAGACCGCCAACATATATTCATCGCCCGCCGGCGACTTGACCAGCGCCACGTCATTATAGGCGGTGCCGCAACTGCCGGTCTTGCTGCCCGACGTCCAGCCTTCAGGCAGGCCCGCCTTGATCCGCTTGTCGCCCGTGCTGCTGGCGTTGAGCCAACTCCGCAACCGCTCGGCGCTCTCGCCCTGCATGTCGCTAAACAACAGCCGCCCCATCAATCCCGCCATCGCAGCGGGCGTGGTCGTGTCGCGCGGATCGCCCTCAGCATTTTCATTCAGGTCCGGCTCGATGCGATCCAGCCGCGTCACGCTGTCGCCATGCGCGCGGATGAAGGCGGTCAGCCCCTGCGGCCCGCCCAGCATGGGCAGCAGCAGGTTCGCCGCACTATTGTCGCTCACCTCGACCGCCGCCTGCGCCAATTCGGCCATGCTCATCCGGCCGCGTTTCAGATTCTTCTTCACCACCGGCGCATAATCGAGAAGATCGTCCTTGCCGAAGGGTATCTCCCCCTCCAACCCGAACTTGCCGCCTTCCGCACCGATCAGCACGGCTGCGGCCAATGGCGCCTTGAAGGTCGAACACATGGCAAACGGCTCGTCGCGGTTGAAACCCAGCAGCAGCGCACCCTGTTTGTCCACCAGCGCAACCCCCAGCCGTCCGCCCGTTTCCTGCTCGATCTCCTTGGGGTTGCGCACCTGCGCCAGAGCCGATTGCGGCACCAGATAGCGCGGCGCGGGCGGCAGCAGCGAATCGAGCCGCCCGGTCGGCACCGGCTCCTTGGTCTGTTTCTGCTTGTCGGCGGCGCTGGACGGCGCAGCGATCAGCAGCAGCATGGCAAGCGCGGACAGGCGTTTCATCGGCTTCACATACCCTGCATATTATAGGATTCGGGCGGAATACGCACGGTGAGTTGGTCCAGCCCGTCGGCGAGGATGATCTGGCACGACAAGCGGCTGGTGCGGGTGGCGGATGCGGCGAGGTCGAGCATATCCTCCTCATCCTCGCTCGCCCGGCCCAGGCGCGGAAAATCGGCGGCTTCGACGATGACATGGCAGGTGGAACAGGCCATCTGCCCCTCGCATGTGCCTTCGAGCGGCTGGCCCGCCGCCTGTGCGATGTCGAGCAGCACCGATCCCGCCGGGGCATCGACCTCCTGCCGCCGTTCCCCGTCAGCGCTGATGAAGGTAACCCTGGTCATGATAGTGCGACGCTCCCTTTTTACAGCGCCGCTTGTGCGGCTGCTGCCCTGTTCAATGCCTCCGCAGCGCTCTCCAGTTCGGCCGATGTCGTATAACGGCCAAAGCCGATCCGCACCGATCCACGCGCCTGTGCGTCTGTCAGGCCCAGTGCGCGCAGCACATGGCTAGGCCTGCCGGACCCGCTTGCGCAAGCGCTGCCGAGCGAAAAAGCAATATTGCGGCAATCCGACAACAATCGCGCGCCGTCGATTCCGGCCCGCCGCAGGTTGAGATTGCCCGGATAGCGCGCGGTCATGCTGCCATTGATCGTCCAGTCGGCGAACAGCGTGCGGGCAAGGTCGGACAGCAATTCGACATGGGCGCGGTCGGCTTCCGCCCGTTCGCGCATCAATCGCGCGGCAACCCCGAATCCCGCGCACAGCGCGGGCGAGAGCGTGCCGGAGCGCAATCCGCCCTCCTGTCCGCCGCCATGGAGGAGCGGCGCAGGACTGACACCGTTGCGCAGCCACAAGGCACCCACGCCTTTAGGCCCATGGATCTTATGCGCGCTGATCGCCACCATGTCGCAAGCGTCAGGGATCGGCACCCGGCCATAGCCCTGCACCGCGTCGCACAGCAGCAACGCGCCCGCCCGATGCGCCAACTCCGCCAGCGCCGTGACGGGCTGGATCACGCCAATCTCATTATTGACCAGCATCACCGCCACCAGCGCGACGCCGGGCCGGATCGCCTGCGCAGCCGCCCCCATATCCACGACACCATCCGCCCCGACCGGCAGCACCGTCACCGTCCTCCCTCCGCGTCGCAAGGCCTCGACCGTATCCAGCACCGCGGCATGTTCGGTCGCGATCGTCACGATATCGCCCTTGGGCGCACCCTGAATGGCGATGTTGAGCGCCTCGGTCGCGCCCGACGTGAACAGCAACCGCCCACCCGACGGCAACAGCGCGCCGATCGCCTCGCGCGCGACCTCGACCTGCGCCGCCGCCGCCCGGCCCGGCCGATGCGCGCTATGCGGATTGGCGAACTGGTCGCGCAGCAACGGGACCATCGCCTCATAGGCTTCGGGGGCCAGCGGCGTCGTCGCCTGATAATCCAGATAGATCATCGCCGCGCCCGCGCGGCCATCGCCGTCCATGCGGCGAGGAAACGGTCGATATCGCTCTCGCACGTCTGCGGCCCGAAACTCACCCGCACCACCTCGCTCGCCACCGCCTCGTCCCAGCCCATGGCGTGCAGCACATGACTGGTCTTGAGCGAGCCGGACGAACAAGCACTACCCGCCGACACCGAAATGCCCGCCATATCGAACTGAATGAGTTGCGCGCGCGCCGATAGGCCCTGCATCCGGTAGCTGGCGATCGCCGGGATACGCGGCGCATCGCGCGCGACGATC
>TARA_R110000787_G_scaffold49859_4_pt1 | contig 18621 bp, 25 predicted proteins | sample TARA_R110000787 | Tara Oceans TARA_R110000787 (sample SAMEA4397920) | marine metagenome | biome: Polar Biome; feature: [DCM] deep chlorophyll maximum layer (ENVO:01000326); material: water (ENVO:00002006), including particulate matter (ENVO:01000060) such as... | depth 35 m
TTCTGATTTCATATACCATAGGTATCCGTTAGCACCGTTCTCAGTAGTTACTTCTACCCATCCGATCTGAGCCATGTCAGAACCATTAACAGAATAGTTGTCTTTCAAGATGATAGGTTTGTTGTCAAGGATTAAATCACTTGCTTCCAAAGATCCTACCATTCCGTTTGTCCCTTTAGAGAACTCAGAACCGTAAATGAACATTGTTAAGATTTGCCCTAAAACAGGGACTTGACCACTAGCCTCGTAGTATGCTACATCAAAAGTAGTTGCCGTTACAGCTGTAACAATACCTTTATTAGATCCAGTTCCAGCGTTATCAGACAAGTGAACTGTTTGTCCAACTCTCACACTGATACCACCCGTACCTGGGTCTAAAGTATCTGCTACTGTAATAGTTGCAGTTGTTGCTGCTGCAGCTGAAGCACTCGTACAGTTAATGTACTTTGTATGCAAACGACCTTGTTCTGCCCATTTGATTAAATCTGAATTAGATGGAAGCTCTGCCCCAACCATTCGTAAAAATCCCGATACGGTACGGTTACCATAACGCTCAAATTCTGCTTCGTAAGTATCTGGAAGATACTGGTTTAAGAAGTCAAAATTTGTAATATAATTTGTAGCTAACGCTACTTGTTCGGATGACGGTTGTAACGCCACTCCTCCAACTGATAATGCCATGTTTTTTTAGTTTTTAGTTTCGTTTTTTTATTTTTAAACCCTTTCCGCTATCCGTGTTCATTGCTCTAATTCCAGAGGCGTCTTTAGTTCTATTTTCAGGAGACTTGTGATTCCCAAGAGTAGTATTCTTAAAACTCTTAGCGCTTCCTTCAACAGAGTCTGACATACCTTGCTCGTAAAAGAACTTAGCGTAAGCGTCAGGGTTCATTGCCATTGATAATGCTTTGTGGTATCCAGACGTATCTTTCATCATACCTTTGTCATCTAAAAATTTTTCAATGAAGTTGCCTATGTTTTTTTGAGCATCCTTCACTTCAGTTATATTTGACGGTGAGTACGTGATCGACTTATCTTTGTCTATACTGAAATCAAAACCTTTGAAGTCATTTGTAAACAATTCGTCTGTCTGCTTTTCAAACCATTCACTCTTTTTATTTTGAGCTTCCTGAGATGTTTTCGCATTTTCAATGTATTCCGTGTAAGCTTTTCTTTCCTCTTCTGACCCCGCAGAACCCGAACCATTAGACTCTAATGGTGCTGTGTATTTCTGTTTATGATCAGATAAGAACTCTATAGCTTTAGAAATTTCTTGTTTCTTTTTTCTTTTGAGACGTTTGATGTCTTTTTCATCATCCAAGTCCTCGTCATAAGAGAATTGGTCATCAATTAAGTCTTGTATGTCATCAGAATCTAATCCTGATTGTGTCATACTATAATATCTAGACAACAATGAGTCGTCATCTAAATCTTCAATTGACTCGTTTGATTTAAAAAAATCCTTAAGACCCCTGCCTGTCTCTTCCTTGTACTTCAAGTAAGTGGCTACCTCTTCAGGAACGTCTAATGGATCAGAAGTCTTCTCAGCGAATAACGCCTCTAGTGAGGACACTTCTTTTCCTTGTTTAGCAAAATAAGATAATACATCTTCTTCGCTAAGCTCTACAGATTCATCTATAGTCTCATTAATAATTTCATCAACAGGCTCGTTAGCCTTGTTTAATAATTCTTGTTCAATCTCTTGAGCCGACTTTTCATTGTTCGACTCAACGCTTTTTACTATTATTTTTTCTTCCATTTGATTTGATTTTTACAAAGTTAAATATATTTTATCATTTAAATTTTCGCCTATCTCGGTTCAAACTCTCCGAAACCTAAGCCATCTAAAGAATCTTCATTTGATTCGAAGTTTAGTGATGGGGTGTCGAACTTCCTTTGAGATATCATTTTAGAGTTCATAGTAGCTTGTTCTTTCTGTCTATCAGACTTAGCTTTATCTTTTTTATCTTCAGCTCCCTGCTTAACTTGAACGTCGATACCTTTAAGTTGCATCTGTAGGCTGAACTCCTTGTCCATCAGTCCTGTCTTCAACATAGCTTCGTGTTGCATAACGTCCTTCTCTTTCTGACCCTCAGCTTGTATGATCGCCATTTTAGCCTGTACCTCTTCTTGAGTTTTTTGAGATTGAGCTTGGGCAGCCATTTGCTGTGACTGTTGTTGGATCTGAGCTTGTCCCTGCTGCTGTTGTTCAGCAATCTTCTGAGCGTGGTCTCTTCTTTGTCTTCGTTTAACCTTCAATAATTGATTAGCTAACTTTATGTTGCTGATTTCTCTAATATCTATAGCATCCTCTAATTGGATACCTCCATCACGTAACGCCATCTGAATATTTTGCTCCAAGAATTGTTTTTCTTCTTCATCTGGAGCAACATCGATAAATATACCGAAGTCAAATAAATGTAGGCTCTTTACGTCCTCAAGTATCGATACGTTATGTTTACCTATTTGGTTTATCAACTCATCCTTGTATTCTGAGTACTCTAATAAATCAGATATCATTAATGATATGCTTTCACTAACAGTCCTAAGCATATATAAAGATCCTTCTTGAATGTGTCTTGTTGCTACATTTGAGCTTAATGCTGCCATCTTTTGGATGCCCACTAGTGCATCTGGATTAGGCGTTGATGCGTCCATAGCATCGTTCGCCCCAATAGCTCCTTTCATCAGTCCTAGATAATGATTGTGCTGGTTGATCAGCGACATAATCTTTGTCTGAGCGGAAGACGAGTTTAATTGAGTAATAGGTACTCTAGCATTATTAAAATCTCCGTCACCAGTGAAACTTCTACCTATAACACTACCCGTTTGGAAGTACATTCTTAAGGCGTCCTCTGGAGTATATGTACCAGCGTTTCCTAAATCTACTTCATTGATACCATCCGCATCAATGAACACACCGTCAGGAACAACTTTAGCACTCACTTGTTGGAGCTTCATATGGTTCATCTGTAGAGCATCACCGAAGGGTATTGTTCTTGAAACAAATGACTCAATAGATCCTTTATACATTCTTGGTGCTGTGGCAATATAGTTTGGCATAGCTCTTTGGGTGGCAGACTTCGGTCGAACCATATTTTCCATTAAGTCCCACTTCAATATTATATTTGTTCCAGCAACCATAATGCCCTCGTACCAAACCTCTATTCTTTTTTCTATACGTTCGAAGTTGTGCTCCTCCATCATCTCTTCAGGCGGGTTGAAACTATCATCTTTTTTGATCACCTTTGATCCTCCAGATTCCAAGATTTTTTTCTTGTGAACAAAGCTCTTAGTAGTCTTATAGTTAAAGTTCAATAACGTGCATGTGTTTGAAGCAAACAAAGCACTCTGATTAAGTTCCGCTGTATTGCTATAAGTATCTATCCATGATTGGCTATACTTTTTAATTTCGTCTAGATCATCCTCATCAAGTTCTGGATCTATTCTTACAAGCTCTGATATAGCTATAGTTTCTATGTCTCCCCAATAGAAGCAATCCTTAAAATGAGGATCCTCTGTGTAGCTGTGAATTACTTTAGCTGGATCTAGGTATGTGATATCAATACCACCTCCTTCTCGGAAGTTAATTCTAGATGCTGCCATCCCAACCACTGTAATGTCGTAATCCAATCTCTTGCTAATATCGTCATAATGGTTAGACTTTAATATAGTTGATATCGCAATCTCTTCAGCAATCTCGATCCCAGGTTTATAGTTCAGCTGCATATACAATTGAAGCTCCTCATCGTTCTCTGGAAGGTTGTCCTTGTCATTGATAAAAGTATTGATACCGAAATCCTTATCTATTTGTTCAAGCACAGGTTTCGCAATCATTTCGGACTCTATTACGTTTTGGAACTCAGTTTTTCTTTTTACAGATAACGCATCCTGAGAGTCAGCCCTAACCTTGTACAGTTTCTCAGACATCCCGTTCACTACAAGATCAACAAATTTAGGTATAATGGAAATGCAGCTCCAATCTAAATTCAAGTGAGACAGGTCACCGTCGATAGATAATTCATTTTTATATTTAGCTATAGATTGCTCTGCTCTAGCGTATAGACGCCTGTTATGGAACTCTCCCCACCTACTATAGTATTGAGAGCTGTTGCCCTCCTTCTTAAACCATTCGTACTGGATTGCTTGCCCTATCTGAAGTCCAAACTCTTTGGTTGCTTTTTGTGCGTCTTTCACTGGCTTACCAGGGAAATTTACCGACTTAATATCTATAGTTACTTTTTCCATTTACTTCAATAATTTACTTTCTTTACCCGTGTTATCGTATCTAGCAAAGTTAATACTTATTTTTGACTTTTCTTTTTGCGGTGTGTAAAGGTTCTTTTGGTTAGCCATAATAGTTAATCCAGAGGATATTGATGCATCATGCTTAGTCCTATTGTTTATGTCAAACGAAGCCCAATCTTTTAAGGTTCTATTGAATGGCATCTTACCTACCTCGTCACTCGGTCTATAGGTACTTGTTCGGTCTATGCCTACATATTTTTCAATATAAGACTCTATAGCTGCTGCGTGAGCTTGTTTTATGTCTTCACTTGAGTTAGGTATCCCTCCTAGTTCTTTCTCTGTCACAGACAACTTGTTAAATGTCTTGTCTGGACGATTCATACTATAGCCCCTGTACCCTCTGTTCTTTAAATGATAAAGTAGCCTAGGCTTATTGTTCTCGGCTAATATTGGCATCCCATAAAAGACAAGTGCCATAAGGACATCTTCAAAGAACATCTCAGCAGTTTGAGGTCGTGCTATGTACTCAAGGAAAAACTCGTTCACTGGAGCCTCATCCATGTGGTACTTTGTACACCCATGTAATGAGCCATTAGACCCGCCACCCCCAACAGTTCCTGATATATCATAGCTGTCGCATCCAAATGAGCCTAAGTGTTCAAAGGATGGGTATTTCTTCCCGCTCTTCATTATCCACTTGTTCTGCATTGACCTTTTCGGTATCCATGAAGTTATAAACCTCCCATTTTGATTTGGAGTCCATATGACTTGGGTATCCTTTATTCCATCCTTCCAACTGAACGAGCCCTTGGTTATGTGGTGTTTTTCGATAGTTGAATCGTTGTAGTCTATTTGCTCATATATTTTTGTAAGGTTAAATAAAGACGCTTTACTTTCATCTCTAAATGCGTGAGACTCAGTCCTAGGGTATTGTCTATAAAATTCGTTTAGAGCGTCTGGATCGTTCTTCAGTGACTCTACTTCTGCAAGCCAATAATCTATAGCGCCTTTTTCAATAAGTTCTCCGTCTATTCCTATTATTGGTTTATCTGGAGTGCGATAAACTGGCTCTCCATATATGTCTATAAAACCTTCCATATTATCTTCCATAGGAATAAATAGAGAGTACAGCCCACTTTTTGTTTGACCATTACCATTTCTCTTTGATGTATTTGAGTCGTAATAGAGGTCTTTGAAATTTTGACCTCCCTTTCCTAATGCGTTACAAGTAGAACCCATCATACATTTACCTACAATTTTTCTACCAAGCCGCAAGCATGTCTTTGTTACACGCCAGTTATTCAGTATATTGTTGGGTTTTAGCCACTTTCCACTCTCGTCTTGAACTAGTCTTAATAGTTTTTCACCATCATAAGAGTTGTCGTCTGTGTTCTTCCAATCAATAGTAGTATCCAAACCCTCCATTGAGTCTTCAGCCTCCTCAATGTACATATTTTTCTTCGTAATCTTGGACGCTGGAACCCTGAATGCTAGTTCTGTTTTAGGTTTATCCATACCGTCTTGAATAGGCTTAAAGAAAAACGGTTGTTTTCTTGAGATGGGTACTACTTTATCGGTAAACATTTTTTTGGCATCATTACCTGTCTTTGATAAAATACCTAACCTAGCATCTTTTGAAAGAGTCCCTGTGTTATTTAACTCCGAAGATCCCATGAACGAGAAACCTGAACGACGAATCTTTAGATAGTTGTTTCCATAAGACCTATTGTCAGCTACACAAGCCTCCCAATGCAACCAATATATTCTGTTTGCCACCCTGAAATCTGGGTATCCAACATCTATTGAATCCCACTGCATGTACTTGTAATGAGATCCAGTTATATATGTGGACTTACCGTTATTGCTGAACCAGAAACCTTTGTCTCTCTTATCGAACTCCGATTCTATATACCCAACCCATTTGTTTTTAAATTCTTTTGGTTTTTGTCTCCACTGAAATATGGTTGATATTTTTTTTAGCTCTTCTGGCTGCTTATTTCTTTCCCAATACTGTTCTGATTTTGTTGTATGTCTTTTATATACATCTTCTGGTTCTGAAGGTAAGGCTATAAGTATTCCTCCTATTTCATAAATTTCCCCTATAGTTCCATCCTTAGAGATGACTACGATGTCATAATCCTTATTGTACCCGTATTCCCACGTTTTTTTATTACTCTTCCTTTTTATTATGGCTGACGGAACTACCCCCTCAATTACCTTGAAGATTTTTTTAGTTGGCGTGTCTTTCTGCGAATCCACCTTCATCATGGTCTCCTCCTGTATTAGTTAATGCTTCCTCAATATACTGCTCTTCCTCCTCCATTTTTTTTAGAATCTCGAACGCATCGAATATCGCTAGTTTCTTAGAGGCAGCGGCATTCTTCATTTTGTCAGCGGCAAGCTCAGTGTATTCAACCTCACTATTGCTATCACTATCCCTTATGACTATGCTTTCTGCTACCTTTATTAGTTCGTTTACAGCTGCCTTTCCAGCTTCTATAAGCCTACGTTTCTGATCTAAAAGTCCTTCGTCCATTATAGTTTTATTGTTAAGTGCGTGTCATAAATCCTATAAAGCTCTTCCCCGTCTACTTGAAATGAATATTCTGAGTTTGGAGCAAACATTAATTTATCCCCTGAAGTCAATCCACTGCCCAAAGCAAAATCACTTGGGTACACCATCTCGCCATTTAGAGGCTCTTTAGCCGTGCCCTTATTAATGAATGAGTTGTCCGATTTAACGGGTCGTACAAATGATGATCTTCCGTCACATTTCCATTCTCCATCATGATTATACATATAGTACTTGTCAGGAGTGATAAGAAATAAGTCGTCAAATAAAAAGGCATTACTGCTCCGTTCTTTTCCGCTCATTGCGTTGTAGAACTTAAACGTGTTGTGGTGGACTAGAAGTAGATCTCCTGGAGATATTTCTCCGCTATAACCTATTGGTGTGGTTATAACTTCAGCAAATCTATTTGAGGCAGTATGATCCTCTTTAGATGAGCTTGTTATAAATTCAATGCCGCCAATAGTTTTGATATTATCGTACCTTCTGCCACTCAACGGTTTTACTAAAAAACTGTTAGGTGATTGCATTCTAAATATTTATATTATATTCTATTGTATGTGGTGTTGTTTTACTAATCTTTTTCCAACGAACAACTTCTTGTTTTTGGTTCGCTATCCAAATTGCTATAGACTCATCACCCTCTATTATATCGAAAATAGTATGAGTATTGTTTAAAGCATTTTGCCCAACGATGTAATTCATCGATGACTTATAGTCTGTGCCTATTGATATCTTTCTTATTACCATGTTGCAACTGCTGTTCTTACCCAAGACCCTGATGCAATACAAACATAAAGGAATGACCCATCTGCTGCGTAGTCACCTTTGTCCCCAGCAGATGCTGCTGTCGCAGGTATACTTGACATTCTAGCTTTCCAAAGGGTGGCTCCACCAGCTGTAGACCCAAAGTATGAAGTTTCTAGTCCTAACACTGCTGCCGAGTCAGTAAGTGTCCCGTTTAATGTTAGGTCGCCAGTTGACTTAAGTTTTAAATTATCAATCTCAGAGTAAGATGAACCCGTGGTTATAAAGAATGGTGTCGTAGATGTACCGCCTGTATCTAAAACAGCTTGTAGAGTATTGGCAGTTGCCAACCCTAGTATATCACTGATAGTGTAGTTCTTTGTGATATTGCTATCACCAACGTCTGTACCTATAACTTTATCTGTAACTGCAGGTATTCCATCTACTACATATGTGCTTATCTTTCCCATCTGTTATGTTTTTTCTTTTTTAGTTATCTCGCCAGTGGATCCGTTTATCGAAATCCCTTGACCGTATTTTTCTGATAAACCTATGTCGAACTTCTTGTAAGCTTCGTCGACAGTTATTAGTTTGTCAATGGTTAGTTTCTTTTTTATCTCAAGGTCAGCGATACTATCTTTAGTCTCGTTATATTCCTTATGAAAATTATTTAATTGTTCTAATTCTGTTGTTGTAATCTTTTTCATTTAATTTGATTTTCAGCTAAGATACGATTTTTTTCGGTTCAAGCTTGGTAATTCTTTTAGTGTGATTTTCAATAGCAGACTTTAAGCTCTCTGTTTCTTCTTTCACAGTTTTTAGATCTTCTATATGCATATTTAGTAAAGTGTTTGTTTCAGAGAAAGCCTTCTCTAATTTTTTGGTTAATAAATTAGAGGATTTAGATTGTTGCTTTGATAGCTCTAAGTTCTCCTTTAGAAGATCGAGTTGTTCTGAGTTTATTTCGTACCTTTGGGACTCAATTCCTCTTTGAATTTCATCTCTCTTCTCTCTGTTTTCTTCCATAGACTCAAAAACTGTAACTATATTTTTTTGAACATCACCTTTCACTACCTTGAAGAAAATAACAGTTGCAAAATAAAGAGCTGGTAATCCTATCATAATGGTTAGTACCAAAGTAATAACCGCATCTTTATCCTGAAGAATTTCTTTCATCGTCCAAGTGCTGTTTGTAAATTTTTAATTGCTGTATTGAATGCTGTTGTTTGTGTAGCATCTAGTCCTAGCCCAAATGAAAAAGATTTTACTTGGCCAGCCGATGGATAAGTTATACCTGTGTTATTTAAATTTAATGCACCAATATATACAGGTCTCGCTGGGATAGCCCCTGCTGTTGTTGCGATAGAGGTCTGCTCGACCCCATTTACGAATAACCCACTGTAAGAACTAGATCTTCTAGATCCTATAACTGGTGTATTATCCATACTATCTAATCCCGCTCCTCCAGTGCTACCCCCAGATGTTGAATACGTTACCCATGATCCTGCGTTATTATTGTTCATTAACCACCTAACGCAAGACGAACTATTGATTTGACAACCCATTCCTATCTTTCCATTTAAAGGGTTCGTTATAAGAAACATCATATGGGTATCGTTCAGTGTCATATCTACTGAAGCATCGTTATTAACGTTGGCATATTGAGTCGTTCCGTTAAGCGACATACCATTTGAATTTTGAGTTGGAGACGCAACGTATATTAATTCTGACGTAGCGTTTGTTGCTTCTACAGCGTGTGTCGCATCTGTAGCACCTATAAATGGGTAGTATCTAGTAAGTCTAGATAATACTCCAGCTGTATTAAGATCAACAAAGTGATCGTTTATCGCTGTTTTCATGGCGTCTAGAGTTATACTGTAGATACTGACAGAGTCTATATCTGCCCCGTTGACCAAAGCTAATTGATTGTAATAAGCCTCAGCTGTAGCGTTGCTCCAACTAAAACCTGAAGTACCCGCTCTTCTTCCCTTTCCTATCTGATTAGATATAGTGATACCCATAAACTACCAGAGTGCTATAATGTTAGAAGCAGTAGTCGCTGAAGGAATCACCTTCGTTACTAGAATAGGCATAAATGTCCCATCTGGTATATTGACGAATGTAACTATGTCCCCGCTAATCATTTCTACTTGTACGTTCCCTGTTGTGCCCACGAATAAAGCACACCCTAATTGTGGTGAACTTGGATCTCCTGGGTTTGGAATATCAACTGTTAATGAGGGAGTGACTGCTGCCGCTCTTCTTCCTTGTAGTTTATCTGTTGCCATATCTTAAATATTTATAGACCTACTATATGTTGATCCCATAATTGTAGTTCTTTATGCGAAGTTAATAAAAATAATTGGATTATCTATTCAATATCGTTGTTATATTAACTGTTCTAATATTCCTGAGAACCTCATTGATAACTTTGTGTTCGTTTTATCTGATGTTGCTTCAAAATATAAAACATCATTTTCATCAATTACAAATGGCTGAGACGGTGTTAACTGTACATCAGAAGCACTACCTCCCCCTAATCTTTGTGTAAATATTTGTTTTCTTATGTTTGTTGATCTACTAAATACATACCCATTTATTTGCACAAAAGGAGTCACGCCTGTTTTACTTGCCGTAACCGTGATCCAATCACTTAAAAATTTATGCCCTGATTCAACAAAAAATATACATTGCTGAGTTACCCCAATCATTGATGGTATTTGTGCTTGTGTTCCATAAATTGCTGATGTGTCAGAAATCGTTATATCACCTTGATTATAGTTAGAGTTTCCAACTGATGCAACATAAGCCCTGTTTATGCCTACCCAAGTGTTGGTTGTTGTTACAGGTGTTTGACCATTCATTGTCACGGTTTCATCTTGATAGTCTCCATTCGAATCAATACCAACTAAAACAATTGTTCGTGCTGCTTGACCACCTGAACTATCATTATTCGCTGTTGAAACAACATTTAACGTGTCTGCCGAAGTCATTATATTAAACGTTCCCCCGAAAGAAGCAATAATATTAGCAGATGCACTTATATTATCGTTGTATCCGAATTTATTCCACGTTGTCCTTCCTTGCCTACGCCCCATCGCAACTTCGTACCTATAGTTAGTTGGTCTTGTTGGCGTACTATCATAGTTTCCTGAGATGGTTCCATTTAATGGTATGCTTAGTTGGTTAAATGATCCATAATATGTGGATAGCCTTAAATAGGTTTGAGATGACGCACTTGTGTTTGTGAATCGAACTCTAAAATATCTTTCCGCTTTTACGAATGTATGAGGTGCGTTTATATTATTCGTATCATAAATAAATGATAGTGAGGTGTCCCAATTAATACCGTCACTTGAAAATTCTACGTAATACGTGCCGTTTTGATCTGTAGCTACATAGACCATAACATCAGAATAACTGTTAAGTTCAGCAGTTCCTGTGAATGTAGCCGCTGACGTTAACGGGGTGGTTGAACTATTTACTGACGACTGTATGCCCCTATCTGAAGGGGCTAAATCAAAACCCAGGTTGTCATTACAGAATGTCCTAAAGGTGTCAGCGGTGAACGCCACCAAATCTTTATCTACAGCGTCGACCAAGTCAACCTCAAGAAATATGCTTACCCTGTCGTTTAATGGTAGTTTACCTATCTTTATTATTCCATTATTCAGTGATTGGTTGAAATAATAAACGTCCCCCTTAGGAGTATCCATCAATTCCACCCCTCCTTGTTGAGTATCGGTAGCTCTTAAAGCATTACCAGAAATAAAGATCTTTATAGCCATAGTCTTGCAAATATAGGCTATATTTGTTAGAAATCTAATCAAATGCAAAAGAAATATAAAGGGGTGAAGAATCAAATGCGTAGATACAACAAGCATACACCCCCAAATAATTACCTTAAATATTGGAGGGTTATCAGGTATTGGGCTACAGATAAGTATGGGTTAAGCTTTACCGATCTAGATATGTTATTTTTTCTGTATGCCGAAGGGTTGTTCCAAAAAAAAGACTTCAGAGAATTTAATGAAGTATTCAGTTGGGAGAAAGGTAAGTTTGACAGACTTATGAAAGAGGGTTGGATTATAAGATGGAGAACCGCTCAAAAAGGTGAGACAGCTCTGTATGAGATTTCCTTTAAAGGAAAGAGAGCTGTTAGTGCTGTATACAGTAAACTGAATGGTGACCACATAAGTGAGCACACTCCTATGTTTAAGAGCGACTCATATATGGATAAGGTTCAAAGGAACTATATCAAGAAGATTAATCTTGAGACACGACAAGCGAGACGTCACGAAACTGAATGATATCATAAGAATCACTTCCGATCATAATTGAATGCCCAGCCATGCTATCATACATTATCTCTTGTCCTTCTCGGACTATCTTCTCGCCTTCGTGATAGTTAATGGGATCGTCTCCAGCCTTTATGACTTTAGCCTTTTTATACCTGATGTCGTTTTTGTCTGACATTCCCATAACCATTCCACCAGCTACTTCTCTTTCTTCATTCATCTTTTCGATGAGTATGTTTTTTCCTATTGCTTTCATTTCTTTCCTAAAATTTCTGTTTTATCTTTTGATCCTTTTGAGCTACCGTAGTAGTAGAAGAATATTGGTAGAGAAGCTCCCTCAACAACACCAAGTAGGTGAATAGCCAATTGATTCTCTTGTACTGATGGTATCCATATAACCGCACATATCATTAAGATAAAAGATCCCAACGCTGTGATCCCAGTCACAGCCATCATCCAATCATTCTTTTTTGTCTTAGCTAGTTCAACCTCTCTGTTTCTAGCACTATCAACATCTAATAACCTAAGACTAAGCTCTTCTAGTTCGAGTTTTATCAACTCCTTTGTTTCCGCTTTTTGCTCATCGGATAAATCTGGGTCATCCATTAAACGCTCCCCTATACCCTCGATAATATTCGAAGCGAATGGAATACTCGTTGACTCTCCAATAGTGTCTAAGATGGTTCCTAAAGCGTTCTTACCATTCTCCTTTAGCCATGCTTTTAATTTTCCTTTTCCTTTTTTCATAATTCTTTATATTCGTTTTTCGCATCAAAACTAGGACAAGCTTTACTAACTCTAGGGAAGTCTCTATGACCTTGGATAATAGCTTTTGGGTGATATGCTTTTAAAGTAACTAATAAACTCATTAACGCCCTTTTTTGTTCACAAGTTCGAGTATCAAACGGCTCACCATCTTCATCAAGACCGCCTTCATAGCAAATACCTATTGATTTTGAATTATAGCCTTTAACGTGTGCACCCGATATTTCAACAGGTCTACCAATTTCAAGCATTCCATTTTGACGGATGTAAAAGTGATAACCTATATCTGACCATCCACGATCTAAATGCCAACGTCTAACTCTATCAACGTCCACCGTCATGCTGGGTTTAGTCGCTGCACAATGGATTACTAAATATTTAATGTCTCTCATTTTATTTTTCTCTTGCCATTGTTATAATAGCGTTAGTACTTGCGATTGTTATTGCCACGCTTACAGCATTGCTCACCGCATTCATAGTAACCTTTAAAGGGTCTAGTATTCCTTGAGAAGTTAAATCCACATACGTGCTTGACTTAACGTCTATCCCATAATTTTTATTACTGCTACTTAGTATAACCCCCTCAGCTGTATCTATCCACGCCTCATCTTTTCCTGCATTCCTTAATATCTGACGGAATGGCTCTGACAGAGCGTTGGATATAATTTTACACGCTACACCTCTAGGGGTGTTGTCAGCTCCTATAGACAGTAGGTATGATATTCTTAACAAAGGAACTCCACCACCTGGGATCACACCGTCTTCTAATGCGGATCTAACCGCACACACAGCGTCATCAATCCTGTCGAATAGTTCTTTCTGCTCAACGTCTGAATTCCCTCCTGCGTAGATGACACCCATACCACCATCCAAGATAGCGATTCTCTCATGCAGGTGGTCTACGTCTGATTTCTTTTTAGTTATTTTTATCTGCTCCTTTAGCTCAACAATTCTTGTGGCTACATTAATATCCGTGTTTTCATCTTTAGTAATAACAGTGTCCTCTCTTCCAACTACTATTCTACTTGCTGTACCTAAATCATCAATATCAATTAGTGAAAGATCATCACCAGTTTTTTCAGAAAAGAACGTCCCTCCTAAAGCTTCCGCTAAATCGCTAAGTATCTCAGACTGCTTGTATCCGAACTGAGGTGGTACAATACTACAAAGCTTCATTCCGTTTTTCACAACGTTTGCAGACAGCATGTTCTTGAAGTTGTTCGATACGTTCCCAATTATAAGTAAAGGTTTTTGGTTCTTTACTACATACTCTAAAATTGATTTTATTTGGTTGAATGTCTCTAGTTGGTGATCAGTTATCAGTACAAACGGTTTCTCTAGTACGCACTCATCTCTACTCTGCTCGTTGACATAAGCTGGGGAGTCATAACCCCTTTTAAATCTAATTCCTTTTGTTGTTTCAACATAAGTATCCCCACCATCTGAATTAGATACTGATACTAAGGCGTTTTTTCCTGCTCTATAATATGCCGATGCAACGAGAGAACCGATATTCTTGTCATTGTTCGCGGATATAGTGGCTACATCCTTCATACGACCCTTCGTTAATTTCTTGCTGTAAGACTTAAGGTAAAGTAACACCTTCTCTGACATTAATTTAACCTCTCTCAAGATCTCTGTTTTGTCATCTCCCGCACTGATCATCTCAATACAGTTAATAGTCAGAGCTTCCGCTAAAACCGTAGCCGTTGTTGTGCCATCCCCAGCTGATGAAGACGTTCGTGCGGCAACATCTCTGATTATTTGAGCAGCTAAATTCTCTACAGGATCCTCAAAGAAGATCTCATTAGCAACAGTAACACCATCTTTAGAAATCCTAATACCATGTAAGTGGTTTGGAGATTCAATTAAAACTGTTTGACCCGCAGCACCTAACGTGCTCTTAACGGCTGCCGCCATTTTCTTTATGCCTGATACTAGTTTTGCCCTAGCAACGTTATCAAAGATTATTTCCCTTGGAGTTTGATTCATTTTATATTTAATTTATCATATGAAATTTGTCCATATGTATGTAAGTGATTGTGCTTTAATGCTTTATGTGAATGCTCTAGTTGATCGGTAGATAATATCTTATTGAACACAGTGCTACCATTTATAAACTGACCAGCCTTTATCATTGCCTTATCTTTTAGATGTTCACGGTACGATAAAGCTTTCATGTTTTTACAGAACTTTAGCTTAGGCATTTTATTGTACCTCTCGTCCAATGAGAATATAGGCTTGAAATACTTCTCTAAATCGACGAGGCTTAACTCCGAGTCGATTCCGACTTTTTTAGTGCTCAAGTGATTTTTAAAAATCTGCCTACAGTAATTATTAGGTTGGTCTGTCAATACAGATAGCTCCTTGTAGTTAATACGTATCTCTTCGTACTCCATTAAGCGTCGTTGTAGATTGTGTTGAACGACTCCTCCACATCTGTTTTAGCCTCATCTTTACTTCCGACCACTAATCCATACTCAGTATTACCAGTAGTGTCTTCCACTATGGATCTATATCCACCAAGATTCATCGTCTCAACATAGATGCTGTACCCCATTAAATTTGAAAAGTCCTGAAGTAAGTCATACGTTCCAATCTTACCATCAAGCCATGCCTCAAAATCTGCTTTACATTTTCCTGTTAGGTTCATATTTATTTCTTTATTAGTATATCTTTAAACTCACAAATCTCCTGTATGTTAATCACATCTACATCGAAATCAAATGGCCAAGCTACCTGTAATGCTTCTTCTTTTGATGGTGAAGACGCAAAAACTACGATAGTATCGTTAGATTTTGGTGTGAAATACTCTATTTTGTACAGTGTGTTCATGTTTTCTAGTGTAAAGATAGTATAAAATTTATATTTGTTGTGGTTTATTATGTTAAATATTTAACACTTATGATAGGATGATTGGCATTCCGTGTTCATTCTCAAAAACTTCGTGAACCGCCATAGCGGATTCATAATCCTCTTCGTACATGTAGTCAATATAACGCTGTATCCAAAACTCATACGTGTCAATCTCTAGATCAAGAGATATTGAGCAGTTTTTTTTTACAGTTTCATATCGCTTTCGGTTCCACACGCTAGAAGATATGAACTAATTTTGCAACTTGCCCGTGCTCTTTATGATGTATAAACCCTTGAACTGCTTTAGGGGAGTGCTGGTATCCTGATCGGTGATGCCAACTATCTGTTCCGCTTGGGCTTCTTAGTGTCTCAACACAAACACTGAATATGTCCTTGCTCGTGGTGTGGTGAATGTGGTGACCATAAATATACCTGTGCTTACACTCGTGCCAAAACTCACTTGCCTCTTCAGCCATTAATCCATGTAGCTTGTCGACCTTAGCCCCATCCATATGAGTCGTGCCAATCAAGTTTTTCCCATACCTTGTGTACTTCCTGTGGCTCATGTCATTGTTGAACGTGACCTGACTACAGTTATGGAACCAGCTACTAACACTGTCCAACAACATGAACCCATGAGTGAAGTCATGATTGCTTGGGTTAAACACCACCTCCACATCTGCAATTGTTAGCAGTGTCTCTATTATCTCAACAAGAAGTTTCTTGCCCATAATGAAGTTGTCGTACCACATCTGGTCTGTGTCCTGAGACGTACCACTAGTTGTAGTGCTCTTGGCATTATCGACATGAAGTATGTCGTTCCCAGCAATAAATATTACCTTATCTATATCGAATCCATTTGACTTTTGAATGATCCCGCTCAACCCCTCTCTGACTCTTTTTATCGCTATCTGACTATTGTACGTTTCCCCAGTCTCGAAGCTACTGCATATTTTGCCTATATGAATATCAGCCGCGTCGAATACCAAGCAATGCTTATCATTAGAAATTTTCCGCTCTATCTTAGGGTATGAGTATGCATACTCCTTTACATTCTCTATGAAAGTTTCATGCATGTGCTTTACCTCGTCAACACTATCCTCTATGTTTTCCTTGAATAGTATGTTGTAGAATGGAGTCCCTGTGTGAGATACTAGCTTGTAACTTTTAATGGTGTCCCTTGGTAACTCATAGTATGAACAGTACTCATCTATATCCATCATGTAACCATCATTGTTCCATGCCGAAAGAATAAACTGAGTGTGGTCTGAAACTGCTGACTTGCTATCCTCTATAATGCTGTTCGCCTCTAGTAGTTGCTTGTCAGTTAAATTGTATTTGGGGTTCCCATCAGATTTTTTCCCTACCTTAAAACCCAACTTCTTCGCAACTTCAGGAGGCAACCTTTTTCTCTTCTTCTTTTCCATTTCTTTAGATTGAACGTATACTAATATACATATAGTTTAACTTAGTAGTTTAATTTCTTAGTTTGTTCGAATTGCTGCATGAGTACACTGAACTGCTGAACGAATTGTTCGTTGTCGCTCAGCTCATACTCTCCCATAGTTAATAATATAGCGTGAACAACCTCATGGTACAATGTCTGTTCCATTGATTCAGAACTGCACACCCCCCCGCTATAGTTCATAGCTATGTCAATGCTGGTTTGGGGATGGCAGCAGATGCCAAGGGTTTCTCTTTTGTTAATGGAGTCTACCACCGTAACAGACCACTTTGAAGATCCTAATGTGAATTCTTTTATCATACGTTTAGAAATGATTTGCCTAGTTCTTCGTCAACCGTTTTAATTGTCATAGTTATATATTTAATTCTAACTTTTTCATTATCTCCTCTGTCTCATCCATGGTTAGCCCATGGTTGTTTTTTGAGATCTTGATGTGTCCTGGAGTACACGATAGTGAGTAAGCATCAGACACAGGTTGGAACCCAGTGCCAGTTGAGTATACTAATACATCCCCTATGTGTACGTAGATGTCATCCCCCTTAGACTTGATTTCTATATTCGAATTTGGAATGATGTCGGTTCTCCCCGTTATATCATGGACTAACCTTCCCTCCGTGTAGCCCCTCCCTATAATAAAAGCTCTTAATTCTGTCATACTATCTCTGCGTTGAATATCTTCTTTAACTGATGAATCTGCTTATCCAAATCCTCTAACCTGTCAACCTGATTTGATAGTATCACTTTAGTTACGTTGTTAGTCTTCTTGATCAAGGTGTACGTGTATATGTTATTCTCAGTGTCAGAATCGTGACCTATGAGGAACTTCGTCGTGTTAATGTATGGGCTGTCACAGAATAGGTGACTAACCTCAACAGGTAATCGACTTAGAACCGATGCCTTCTCTAGTATTAGGTAGTTAATAGCGTCACCATACTTCTCCTCTACCAACTCCCTAGATGGTTCCTTGCCGTTAGAAATGTCCTCACGTATGTCAGAGATCGATACCATGTGCTTTAAAGCGTAGCTCGCAATCACCTGCTCCCTTGTTTGGCCTGAGATTTTCATCGCCTTGTCAAAGTTGTGCATCACATTGTCATACCTGATGTACTCAGCCATCTTTACTGTTAACGTTTCCGTGATGCTTGCTATAGTGTCGCCTAGTATTTTATTGAACTCTTCTGTTGTCATAATTGGTATCATTTTACGATACCGCAATGTATATAGAAGATTCGGAATAACGTCCCGAATAGCGTGTTAATATCTCACTAAGGTGTTAGGAATTTAACAGTCCTTGAACGTTAACCTTAAAATAAATCTGTTCCATCTAATCTTAGCACTTAGCCAAGTAGCTTGGATACATAAGCCAAGTCTTTCTAATAATCTTCCCATTACTTTTTATAAACTGTATTAATTACTTCCATTTTTCTTCTATGTTCAATATGCTCTTAAAAAGGATTCCTTCTATTAGAATGGTTAGCAATTCGTGTCTCTGACTTTACCCTTGCAATGTCAGCTTTAGTTTTTTTCCTTGCAAGTTTATTGTCTAATCTTTTCTGTCTTGCAGCTTGAATCTCTTGTGGAGTCGGTGCGTTTTTTCTTTTCTTTGGTTCATCACCAAAAGTTGGAGCTAGTGGTTTTGATAAATCTCTTGAATATTTCATATCTTAGTTTTTTAC
>TARA_R110000787_G_scaffold16806_4_pt1 | contig 18606 bp, 15 predicted proteins | sample TARA_R110000787 | Tara Oceans TARA_R110000787 (sample SAMEA4397920) | marine metagenome | biome: Polar Biome; feature: [DCM] deep chlorophyll maximum layer (ENVO:01000326); material: water (ENVO:00002006), including particulate matter (ENVO:01000060) such as... | depth 35 m
CCAATGTACTTAGCCGAGCTTTTTCATTGACGGCTTGCCGGGTAATAGTAGCTAATAAATTCCTTCTCTCCTCCAGTTCCATTGCAAGGTTATCTGAGGCTGTGACAAAGGCCGCCTGGCTTTCTTTTAGTTTTCCCTGTTTTTCAAGCAGTTCAGCCTCGACACTGGCTATTTCGGAAAGCGTGTCTTTAAAGTTGTTTAGTACATCGCCGCGGGCAGTTATCATATATTGGTAATATCGGAGCATGCGCCCGACTTTGTCGGGATTCTCCAGATTAAAAAGCAGTTTTAATGGTTCCTGTCGACCGAGCCGGTAAGCTGCGCTCAGTTCCCGGGCAACCAGCTCGGCCTGTTTGTGTTTGTTTATTTCAAGGATTTTTTTCTTGTCTGCGAGGCCTGCCAGGTCGGTATCGAGAGCACCGATTTCCAGATCAAGTTTACGTAAGGCTTGTTGTATCTGGGCCGCTTTTTGTTCAGTTTTGCGTAGCTTCTCGGCTTGCTGGCCTCGCTCGCTGTCAGTGTGGCGAAGTTGCTTTTGCAAAGCTGAGATCTCGTGCTTCAGCACGGCAAGCTTTTTTCTATCTTTATCGTCCGAGGATTGTGCTGCGTGACCGATAAGTGTGATAGCAGCGGTCACCGCTAAACATGCTGCTGCCTTTAAAATTGTTTTGCCGTATCGCCCTGCAGGCACCAGGCAATCGCTCAAGCCGTAGTTAGCAAGGAATGCCCGGTCATTTCTCCGGGGGGGGCAATATCAAGCAGTGCCAGCATGGTGGGTGCCACATCGGCAAGGCTCCCGCCGTCGCGAAGGTGAATATTTCGATTGCCGAAATAAACCAGGGGCACGGGGTCGGTGGTATGGGAAGTCAAGGCCTGGCCATTCTCGGAGCTCTGCATTTTCTCGACGTTGCCGTGATCTGCTGTGATCAGACATTGACCGCCAGTTGCCTTGAGGGCTGTTGTAATGTCGGCCAGGCACTGGTCGATGACTTCAACCGCTGTCACGGCGGCATCGAAGAAGCCGGTGTGACCGACCATATCGCCATTGGCGAAATTACAGATGATCGCGTCATAGGCTCCGCTATTAATGGCGGCCACCAACTGCTCAGTGATTTGATGCGCGCTCATCTCGGGGCATAAATCGTAGGTGGCAACATCAGGTGATGGCACCAGTATCCTGTCCTCGCCGGGGTACTCGGCTTCCCGGCCCGCGCTAAAAAAGAATGTCACATGGGCATACTTTTCGGTCTCGGCGATACGCAACTGCGTTTTACCAAGACTGGCCAGGTATTCGCCAAAGGAATTGCGGGTGGTTTGTGGTCCGTATGCACAGGCAGCCTGAATGTTATCGGCATATTCCGTGGTCATAACGAAGTCCGCCAGGCTTGGGCGTATCGGCTGCGGAAAGCCGTCAAAGGCGCTATCGACAAAGGCTCGCGTGAGTTGTCGGGCGCGATCAGGACGGAAGTTCATAAAAATAACTGAATCGCCGTCCTCGACGATTGCGGCTTGTTGGGCGGAATTCCGGATTAGCGTTGGCTTGACGAATTCGTCGTTTTCGCCGCGGGTGTAGGCCTGCTCTAAAGCGGTCAGAGCGTTGTCAGAAGCGTGCTCAGCCTCGCCCTCGACAAGCAGCCGCCACGCGAGCTGGGTTCGGTCCCAGCGTTCATCCCGATCCATTGCGTAGTAACGCCCACACAGGCTGGCGATTCGTCCCACGCCGATGGCGGCGAATTTTTTCTCGGCTTTTTCAATGGACTGGCGGGCACTGCGTGGCGGTGTGTCGCGGCCGTCAAGAAAGGCGTGCAGGAAAAGTTTTTTTGCGCCTCTTTTTGCTGCCAGATCAAGCGCGGCCAGCAAGTGGTCTTCGTGGCTATGTACTCCACCCGGGGACAATAAGCCGATTATGTGTACGGCTTTGTCAGCCTGTACCGCGTTATCTATAGCCTGGGTATACGCCTCGTTGTGTTGAAAACTGCCATCTTTAAGGGCGGCGTTGATACGGGTAAAATTTTGGTAGACAACGCGACCAGCACCGATCGTCATGTGGCCAACTTCGGAGTTACCCATCTGGCCTTCGGGAAGTCCAACTTCGGTGCCTGAGCAGTGAATCAATGTGCGCGGATGGCTGCGCCACAATTCGTCCCAGACCGGCGTGTTGGCGGTATAAATGGCATTGGCGTGATGGCAATCGCTATGACCCCAGCCGTCGAGAATAATAAGGACCAGTGGCGATTTGCGCATTTCCATGATGTATAGGGGTCAACTCAGGCGTGGATGGGACATGCAGATATTACACTTTCAAGTGGTCAAACTCCATGACTGCAGAAGGTTTGATACCCGATATTGGGCTGGGATTGCGCGACAAACTGCTGCGTTTATGGCTCTTTGTGTATACTACGCCGCCGCCAGCGAGTGGTTGGTGATTATGGCTTTTAGAGGTGTTGAACATTGGATTTTTTTATCTTCATCAGCGAGCAATGGCTATTGGTCAGTGCTCTGCTCGTGCTTATTTACCTGTTCGCGATGACTGAACAGACCAAAGCGGGCAAGCAAATCTCCGTTCATGATGCAACCCGACTGGTCAACAGCGACGCGGGTATCCTGGTGGATATTCGCGACAGCAAGGAATATCAGGCGGGGCATATCGCCAATGCGCTGAATATTCCGCTGGCAAAGCTCGATGCCCGAGCGACTGAGCTGGAAAAATATCGGCAAAAAACGGTAATTTTGGTCGACAAGCTGGGTCAACATTCTGCCTCCGCAGGCAGGAAGCTCCGCGCATCCGGGTTTGAGGTGCGACGTTTACAAGGTGGAATGGGCGAGTGGCGCGCGCAGAGCTTGCCTGTGGTAGCGGGGTGAACGGTAGATGACGAATAAAGTGGTGTTGTACGGCACGAGGATTTGCCCCTACTGCGTGGCAGCGAGAAGCCTGCTGGCCGGACGAAATATTGTCTTTGAGGATATTTCAGTCGATGGCAATCGTGAGTTGCGTGAGCATATGGAGCAAATTAGTGGCAGAGATACGGTGCCGCAGATATGGATCGGCGAGACCCACGTCGGCGGTTACACCGAGTTACGTCAATTGGCTGGCAGCGGTGAGCTAGACACGCTGCTAAGTCTAACCGCGGGCTGACTATCCAGGGTTTTCGGGTAAATCGGTATTACAGATCAGCTAGGCAGCGAGGTCTGGGTAAAATTTATTGCTCTGGGTTAGAAGGAGTACGCAAAGCAGCGCTATGGAGTTAGGTGACTATAAATTATGACAAGGGTAGGGAGTTAAAATGACGGCGCAAAAAGCACCCGGTACGGGTGGCGATGGTCTTGATCAGGCGGAAAATACAGTGCTCGCGGTTAAACGTATTTTTGTCAAGGATTTATCTTTTGAAGTGCCCCTCGGCGCAGAGGCATTCGCCCGTCAGTGGCAGCCAAAAGTTGGTCAGGATATGGCAACAGAAGTGCACAAACTGGCTGATGATCGGTATGAGGTTGTGCTCAAGCTGACTATTTCGGTGCAGGAAGACGACAAGGTTGCGTATCTGGCCGAGATTCAGCAGGCGGGCATATTTGTCATCGCTGGTCTTGATAGCAAGCAGTTAACGCAGGTGCTAAATACGCAATGCCCCGCCATTTTATTTCCCTACGCTCGCGAGTTGCTGGATAGCCTGGTGGTTCGCGGCACCTTTCCTGCCTTGATGCTGCCGCCGGTAAATTTTGAGGCGCTGTTTCAGCAGGCCTTGGCCAGGCAGGGTCAGCCTGCCGATGACAGCAAACGCCCAGAAACGCTCAACTGACACTGCGCCCGCACTGGCGCGCCTGGGTGAGGCCTCGGTACCTGGTCTGGCTCTGTTTGAGACGACCGCACGAGATTTGAGGCGACCGAACCAGGTTGGTGAGCTTAGCCTGGATTACCAGGCCAGGCGTAGCAGTCGGGCTGCGTTAGATCAGTACGGCGTTAGATCAGTACAGAGGATCCCTTTCGCGCTACTGTGTCGTGCCCATCCGATCACTCGATATTCAGCTCCTGCAGTTTGCGGGTTAGCGTGTTACGTCCCCAGCCCAGTAGTTCAGCGGCATCGCGTTTACGTCCAGCGGTGTGTTGCAGGGCTGTTTCAATGGCTGCGCGCTCAAAGGCGGGCAGCGCTGTGGCAAGCACATTTTTTTTGCCCCTGGCGAGCTCCTGAGTGAGCCAGCGGCGTAAACCTCGCTCCCAGTTTTCCGGGGCGTTGGTGGTTTCTTCCGGCTTTTCGTAAAGCTCGGGTGGCAGGTCGGGCAGCAGTACTTCTCGTCCCGCAGCCATGACGGTTAGCCAGCGGCAGGTGTTTTCGAGTTGCCGTACGTTGCCAGGCCAGGGTTGATTGACGAGGAAGGCTTCCGCCTCCGGGGATAGGGTTTTTGGCTCGACGTTCAGCTCCTTGGCCGATTGATGTAAAAAGTGCTCCATCAATTTGGGCAGGTCTTCCCGGCGTTCTGACAGTTTGGGCAGGTGAATACGAATAACATTGAGCCGGTGAAACAGGTCTTCTCGAAACCGGTGCTCCTGAACCAGCTTCTCCAGGTTTTGGTGTGTCGCGGCGATAATGCGGACATCTGCCTTGATGGGGGTATGTCCGCCGACCCTATAAAATTCATTATCAGCAAGTACGCGCAGCAGTCGTGTTTGCGCTTCTGCTGGCATATCGCCAATTTCATCGAGGAATAATGTGCCGCCTTCGGCCTGTTCAAACCGGCCTATGCGACGTTGCGCGGCCCCGGTAAATGCGCCCTTTTCGTGGCCAAACAGTTCCGACTCAATAAGGTCGTGTGGGATTGCCGCCATGTTAAGGGCGATAAAAGGCGCTTCTTTGCGCGGGCTGTGGCGATGCAGCGCCTTGGCGACCAGTTCCTTGCCAGTGCCCGACTCGCCGTTGATTAATACCGTGATATTAGAATGGGAAAGCCGGCCAATGGCACGAAACACCTCCTGCATGGCAGGCGCTTCGCCGATGATCTCGGTCTGCTCTATGGGTTTTAAGGTGACATTTTTTGCAGTCTTTTCCTGGGAAAAGGCAATCGCGCGGCGTGTGACTGTGACCAGGTCATCGACGTCGAAGGGTTTTGGCAGATATTCAAAGGCCCCGCCCTGGTAGGCCGCGACTGCGCTATCAAGGTCTGAATGAGCGGTCGTGATGATAACTGGCAGTTCGGGTCGTTCGCTGTGAATTTGTTTGAGCAAGTGCAGGCCGTCAATGCCAGGCATGCGAATATCACTGATAATCGTATCGGGTGTGTGAGTTTCCAGGCAGTCGAGCAGGCTGCGCGCCTCTGCGAAGCTGCGTACCTTTAAGTCGGCTTTTTCCAGGGCCTTTTCCATGACCCAGCGGATTGAACTATCGTCGTCGACAATCCAGATTGTCGGTTTCATACTGCTAGCTCCATGTCATGTACGGGACTTAGGGGTAGGAAAACTGAAAACCTGGTCTCGCCAGGCTGGCTTTCACATTCAATTAAACCTTGATGTTGGTTAATGGCGGCCTGTGCGATGGGTAGGCCCAGGCCGCTGCCGTTGGCGCGCCCACTGATCATCGGGTAGAAAATTCGATCGGCAAATTCAGGGGGAATACCTGGGCCGTTGTCGATGATGTCCAGGCGACAAACCACCCGGTGTTGCAGCTTGCCGATGGTGATGTGATTGACGATTCTAGTACGCAGAACAATTTCCCCGCCGCTGCCAATTTTGTCACTGCTGTCGAGTGCCTGCATGGCGTTGCGAACGAGGTTGAGGGTTGCCTGAATAAGCTGTTCCCGGTCACCCAGAATGTCTGGGATACTCGGATCATAGTCTTTGTAAATGTGCAGCTTGCGATTCGTTTCAGCGCGCACCAGCTTAATAACGTGTTCCGTCACTTCGTGAATATTGACGGGCGAAAATTTGCTGGGAAATGCTGGGCCCAGCAGTCGATCAACCAGGTCTTTGAGCCGTTCCACCTCGGTTATGATGATATCTGTGTATTCCACCAGCTCACTACGATCGAGTTCCTGAGCGAGCAGCTGCGATGCGCCGCGAATACCGCCAAGCGGGTTTTTGATTTCGTGCGCCAGGCCTCGTATCAGATTGCGGGAAGTGTCGTGGGCGGAAATAAGCGCTTCTTCGCGATCGATGCGTAAGGTCCTGTCCATTGGATGCAGTTCCAGTAATAATTTCGCTTCGGCACTGATATTTAGCGGTGTTGCCGAATAATCAACAGTGATTTCAGTGAGGTCAGGAAGCAGTAGCTTGGCCTTGCGTTCGGTGAATGGGTGGTTGTTCGCCAGCGCATCTTCGAAAATCTTCTTCCTTGATTCGGAGTCGGTAAACAGGGTGCTTGCATTGAGGCGGAACAAACGCTGCGCGCTGGAGGCGAACAGGTTTTCCGCCGCCTGGTTGAGATAGGTGATCTCCAGCCCCTCGCCGAGCAGCAGGACGGCGGTGTTGAGGTTGTCCAGCACTAACTGGTTAGTATTTTCGTAAATCATCGTTGTGATCGGGGCGCGATGTGAAATAACGTGATTATGAGCCTGCTTTTCAGTTTGCAATTTGCGGGCCATGGCGGAGGTGCAGGAAATGCCCGGTTCTGCAGCAGCGCTTGAGGCCATTGTAGGGCATTTGGTCAGAATAAGGCACCATAATGGTGCGTATGAAGGATAGCTATTTGGCTTTCTGGGCTTTTGGATGCTGCGCGGAAGTGCGTTTGACGTGGAAAACAACAGTTTGTGTGGTTGCTTTTATGTTGCCATCGGCATCAATGATTTCGGCCTGTAACTGGTGCTGTCCGCGGATCAGGCTGGTCAGCGAAAAGGAGCTAGCTGATGTTGGCGTGCCGTAAAGGCGGCCATTGTGATAGAGCTTTACCAGGTGGCCCGATTGAAGTTGCGGCTCCAGTTCAATTTGTACGATCACATCCAGCTGACCTGGCGGGATAGTCGCGTTCTGGGCGGGCTGGGTTATGCGACTCACCGAATACGCCGCGCCAACTACTTGCTCAGGCTGTTTTGTCTGGGGTGTTATTGTCGCCGGTTGCGTGTTGATGGGTGACAGCTTGATCGGCTCAGACGTGCTGTTGGCTGGTGGCGAGTCAGTGTAGGTGACGCGGCCCTGCTCATCGATCACGCGATACATCGGCGTGGTGTCGGCAGCTACTGTCGAGCGCGCCGTGACCAGGGTAGCGGTCAGGCTTGCGGTTAGTAAAATTCTCAATAAGCGTGGTGAGATATTCATTGTGCTTCCCTTACTCATTACTCGCACAGTGAGAGTACTTGTACTTGGACAAAAGAAAAAGCCCGTCATTCTCTGAATGACGGGCTTTTTTTCGCGCTTTGTGACTGAGTTAATCAGCCTGGCTGGATTAATCAGACATGGCAGGGTACGTTACACGCTGTAGTACATATCGAACTCAACAGGGTGAGTGGTCATGTTGACCCTTTCAACTTCTGATCTTTTCAGTTTGATATACGCGTCTATTGTATCGTCATCCATCACTCCGCCCCTGGTGAGGAATTCGCGGTCGGCGTCGAGGGCATCCAGCGCCTGCTCAAGTGAAGAGCAAACTGTTGGGATGGCTTTGGCTTCTTCGGCTGGCAGGTCGTACAGATCTTTATCTGCCGCGTCGCCAGGATGAATTTTATTCTGGATGCCGTCAAGGCCAGCCATCAACATGGCAGAGAACGCCAGGTAGGGGTTGGCGGTCGGGTCGGGAAAACGTACCTCTATACGTCGTGCCTTGGGGTTGGGCACGAAGGGGATGCGGATGGAAGCCGAGCGATTACGCGCCGAGTAGGCTAGCATGACGGGTGCTTCAAAGCCGGGCACCAGGCGCTTGTACGAGTTAGTGGAAGCATTGGTAAAAGCGTTCAGGGCGCGGGCGTGTTTGATGATGCCGCCGATATAAAATAGCGCTGTTTCGGACATACCAGCGTAGACGTCACCGGCGAAGATGTTGGTGCCGTTTTTGGACAGCGACTGATGGCAATGCATGCCAGAGCCGTTATCACCAACCAGCGGTTTGGGCATAAAAGTCGCTGTTTTACCGTAGGCGTGAGCGACGTTGTGGACGCAATACTTGAGGATCTGAACTTCGTCGGCCTTCAGGGTGAGGGTGTTGGCGCCAACACCAATTTCGCACTGACCAGCCGTGCCTACCTCGTGATGATGTACTTCAACAACCAGGCCCATTTGGGTCATGGCGCCACACATCGCTGCCCGCAAATCGTGCAGGGAGTCTACCGGTGGCACAGGGAAATAACCACCTTTGACGCCTGGACGGTGGCCCATATTGCCGTCTGTGAAGTCGTGTTCGGTGGCCCAGGCAGCTTCTTCCGAGTTTATTTTGTAAAAAGCACCACTGATACCGGCGCCCCACTTGATGTCGTCAAACACGAAGAATTCGGGTTCTGGGCCAAACAGGACGTTGTCCGCAATACCGGTAGACTTCATATAGTCTTCGGCGCGCGTCGCGATGGAGCGTGGGTCACGGTTGTAACCCTGCATGGTGGTCGGCTCGAAAATTCCGCAGCGGAGGATGACGGTAGGCTCATCGGTAAATGGGTCAAGGACGGACGTTCTGTCATCAGGCATCAGGATCATGTCGGATTCGTTGATGCCTTTCCAGCCTGCGATGGATGAGCCGTCAAACATTTTGCCTTCTTCAAAGAAGTTCTCTTTGATTTCGCTGGCAGGAATAGTGAGGTGTTGTTCTTTGCCTTTCGTGTCGGTGAAGCGCAGGTCGACCCAGCCAGCTTCGCTTTCCTTAAGGAGTTTCAGGGTTTGTGTGGACATATTTCCTCCAGATCGGGAATCATCGTGTTGTTTTCTCTCACCTCCCGTCTGGGCGGTGGGTTAATTGGGGGCGTGTCGCCGCACCATGCTGTGGCGACCGTTGCCTCCTTGGAGCTCTATCAAAAAGCAAAACCTGTGCCACGGGCTTGCACATATAAACTGGGCCGCGCAGGTACTTACTGCTGGATGTCAGGGTCGCCGGCATGCCCATAATTGGTGCAATTTTGTTTTTGTGCACCAATTTCGGGCGATTTGAGGTATCCCTTTGATCAGCTCGGGTATTCTACGCGAACTTTCTGGACGCGTCAGTAGAGTGGCTTGTCAGATGCCGGTGGGGGTCTATAATCCCGCCCTCCCCAGCCAGCAGGCTTTGTTCAATCATGCACTTTGTCGTCAAACTCTTCCCGGAAATTATTATCAAAAGTGCGCCGGTGAGAAAGCGCTTTATCAAGCAGCTGCGGGATAACTTGCGCCGACTGATTAATGACCGAGGTTACGCCGCCCAGGTGCACAGCGAGTGGGACAAGCTGGACGTGTTGACCGCCGATGACGACGGGGTCAGTGCGGCGGGGATAGAGCGCCTATTGGCGATGACACCGGGTATCGCTAACTTCTCGCGGGTTGCGCATCACCCTCTTGGCGATTTTGACTACATCGCTGATCTGGTCTGGGCTACCTATGAAGAGCGCCTGACAGGCGCCACCTTTTGCGTGCGGATTAAGCGGACTGGCAAGCATGCGTTCAACTCGGTTGAAGCGGAGCGCCAGATTGGTGGTCGACTGTTGCAGCGTGCCGCTTCGGCAAAGGTCAAACTGGTTGATCCCGAACTGACCATCCGTCTGGATATTCGCGGCGAACAGCTTTACATCGTCGAACAAACCACGCAGGGACTTGGCGGCTTTCCACTGGGTACACAAGAGCCGGTGTTGTCGCTGATTTCGGGCGGGTTCGACTCCAGTGTTGCCACCTACCTGACGATGAGGCGGGGTTTGCGCAGCCATTTCTGCTTTTTTAACCTTGGCGGTCGCGCCCATGAGCTGGGTGTCAAGGAAGTTGCCTGGTACCTGTGGGACAAGTATGGATCCTCGCATCGGGTCAAATTTATTACGGTGCCATTTGAGAGTGTGGTGGCTGAAATTCTCACCACGGTAGATAACTCACAGATGGGTGTCGTGCTAAAACGCATGATGTTTCGCGCCGCCACCGAGGTGGCGAATGACTGGAAGGTTGGTGCGCTGGTAACGGGTGAAAGTATTGCTCAGGTGTCCAGCCAAACCTTGCCAAATTTAGCTGTCATTGATTCAGTCACGGATCTGCTGACCATCCGGCCGCTGGTCACCATGGACAAAAACGACATTATCAATATCGCCCGGGCCATCGGTACAGCAGATTTCGCGGCGAACATGCCGGAATATTGTGGCGTTATTTCCGTTAAACCCACTACGCGGGCCAAACCCGAGCGCATCGCACGCGAGGAGGAGAAATTCAATTTTGCGGTGCTTGAGCATGCCATCGCCAGTCGACGCGAGGAAAATATTGACGAATTAATGGGCAACCTTGCCGACCTGCCGAGTGTCGAGGTTTTTTCGTCACCGCAACCCGAGATGACGATTCTGGATATTCGCCACCCTGACGAGATCATGCGTAAGCCTTTAACAGCGGGAGCTGTCGCGGTCGAAGCAGTGCCCTTTTTCACCCTGCAAAAGAGTTTTAAGAGCCTCGATCAGGCACACCGCTACCTGCTGTACTGTGAGAAAGGGGTGATGAGTCGTCTGCATGCGGAGTTGCTTCATGAGCAGGGTTTTCAGAATCTTGGTGTCTACCGGCCCTCCTCTTGAACGAGGCTTAAACAGGTACGCCAGAGAGGCAGCCAGCCAGGCGGAAAAATACCCCCGCGCCGTCGTTTTTGGTGGCGCCAATGCCCCGTATGCCAGGTCGCTATCAGCTATTGACCCGGCCAGATAAATAGTTGTGACTTCGCGCGTGGGAATCATTATAATCCGCGCCTCGAATTTTGCAGCACCCTTTCCCATGTCTGACGTTCAGAAACTCCGCAATATAGCGATCATCGCCCATGTCGACCACGGCAAGACGACGTTGGTCGATAAACTCCTAAGGCAGTCTGGAACCCTGGATCGCAAGGATCTGAATGCCGAGCGCGTCATGGATTCCAATGACCAGGAAAAAGAGCGGGGTATCACCATATTGGCCAAAAATACCGCTATCCAGTGGCATGGCTACCGTATCAACATTGTTGACACCCCGGGTCATGCTGACTTCGGTGGTGAGGTAGAGCGCGTGCTGTCGATGGTGGATTCGGTGCTGCTGTTGGTGGATGCCGTTGATGGGCCTATGCCGCAAACACGTTTTGTCACCTCCAAGGCCTTTGAGCAGGGTCTTAATCCGATCCTCGTGGTCAATAAGGTGGATCGCCAGGGTGCTCGTCCCGACTGGGTGGTTGATCAGGTATTCGACCTGTTCGATCGACTCGGCGCCACTGAAGAACAGCTGGACTTTCCTGTTATTTACGCGTCTGCGTTGAACGGTGTCGCGGGCCTCTCTGCCGATCAGCTGGCGGACGATATGACGCCGTTGTTCGAGATGATTACCGACAAGGTGCCCGCGCCAGAAGTTGATCGGGAAGGCCCGTTGCAAATGCAGGTTTCCGCACTGGATTACGACAGTTATGTGGGTGTTGTCGGTGTTGGGCGAATCACCCGGGGTAGGCTGGCACCGAACCAGCAGGTGATTGTTGTTGATAGCGAGAACAAGACTCGCAAAGGCAAAGTGCTCAGTGTCAAGGGTTATATGGGTCTGGAGAGGATCGAGACGCCGCTGGCGGAGGCTGGTGACATAGTTGCAGTAACCGGTATCGATGGCCTAGGTATTTCCGACACGCTATGCGATCCCGATTGTGTGGAAGCGCTACCGCCTCTGACCGTTGACGAACCGACAGTCAGCATGATGTTTATGGTCAACGATTCGCCGTTTGCCGGCCTGGACGGCAAGTACGTGACCTCACGCAACCTGAAGGAGCGTCTTGAGCGGGAGCTCATTCACAATGTGGCGTTGCGCGTCAAACCGGGCGATAGTCCGGACAAGTTTCGCGTCTCAGGGCGTGGTGAGCTGCATCTCTCGGTGTTGATCGAAACCATGCGCCGTGAAGGTTATGAAGTTGCGGTGTCGCGTCCAGAAGTAATCCAGAAAGAAGTTGATGGCCAGATTCACGAGCCCTTTGAGCAGGTTATCATTGACGTTGAAGATCGGCATCAGGGTGCGGTAATGGAGGAGCTCGGCCTGCGCAAGGGCGAGCTACGCAACCTGGAGCCGGACGGCAAAGGACGCGTCAAGCTTGAATTCCTGATTCCGTCGCGGGGCTTGATTGGATTTCGCGGTCACTTTTTAACACTGACCTCGGGTTCAGGCATTATGACCAGCATTTTTGATCACTACGGACCTGTTAAATCTGGCAATGTTGTGTCTCGCCAAAATGGCGTGCTGGTGTCGATGGTAAAAGGCAAAACATTGGCCTACTCGCTGTTTAACCTGCAGGAGCGAGGCCGTATGTTCCTCGGTCATGCCGAAGACATTTATGAAGGCCAGATTATTGGTATTCACTCCCGTAACAACGATCTCGCCGTGAACCCAACCAAGGGTAAGCAGCTCACCAACATACGCGCTGCTGGCACCGATGAAGCGCTGACCCTGGTGCCACCGATTCGCCATACGCTGGAGCAGGCGCTCGAGTTTATCGAAGAAGATGAGCTGGTCGAAGTGACACCCCACCATATTCGCGTCCGCAAAAAGCTGCTTACCGAAAATGAGCGCAAAAGGGCTGGACGATAGGCTGAATTGTTAATGCAACTCGTTCGTTCATGCCGCGGAATTGCCAACTGACTTAGCTGGGCCGTCTGATCAGCTAAGTCAGTTGTGGTAATAGAAGAGCAATTGCACAGTGAGCCTCAAAAGCGAGCAGTCTGTGTAGAAACACTCCGCGTTATTTTTTCTTTTTGCCCTTGAGCACTTTTTCCGCCCAGCCTTTTTCCAGCGGCACCATGTAGTACATTTTTACGTCCCGTGACAGAAATTTCCAGTCACCATCTACCTTGCGGTATTCGTCATTGTAATAACCCGCGCCGATAATGCTTTCGCCATCGGTGATGCCGCGAATTTCGACATAACAGGTGCCGGAGGCCTGGTCAGGCCCGTCCAAGTTTACCACGTGGTTATGAATAAACGGCCGTGGCGCCAGGTCGCCGAGGGCTTTTTCATACATTTTTATGAGGTTTTTACGGCCTTTGGTGTTCGGAATGGTGCCGTCGTCAATGCCAATCGAGCCGTCTTCAGTAAACAGGTTAACCATGGCCTTGACGTCGTTCTGCCAGACGTAGTGGCAGTAGAGTATGGGCAGGTCGCGGATGGCTTCTCGGTCGAGCATTTCCTGGACAAGGGTAGCGGTGGATTTTTTCATGAGGTTTTCCTGACAAAAGGGAGGTTGTTATTAGTGTCCACTATAGCTCTTTTTTGTTCACTGTCATCCGCGCAGTGATCACCCCAATTGTGCTAGTAGGATACAATTAGTTGTTCCGAGTCGTTTTACTCGCCGTGCAGTCAGCATGGCGAAAGCAGCTGATTATGTGATCGTTAACCATGCCTGTAGCTTGCATATGGGCATAGCAAATGGTGGAGCCAAAAAAGCGAAAGCCCCGCTTTTTCATGTCTTTGCTGATGGTATCCGAAACGGAAGTTGTGGCCGGAACATCAGCCATGGATTGCCAGCGGTTCTGTACAGGTTCACCGTCAACGAAATTCCACAGGTAGTTGGCAAAGCTGCCATGACTGGCCTGCAGATCGAGGAAATGTCGAGCGTTGCTGATCGCTGCCTCGATCTTAAGCCGGTTGCGCACAATACCGGAGTCATTCATCAGCCGTTCGACACTGCGCTTGTTAAAGCGGGCGACTTTGCCAGCGTTGAAATTGGCAAAGGCGCGACGATAGTTGTCGCGTTTGCGAAGGATGGTGATCCACGACAAGCCAGCCTGGGCGCTTTCCAGTACCAGGAACTCAAACAGCCTGGCATCGTCGTAACAGGGGACGCCCCATTCTGCGTCATGGTATTGCTCATAAAGTTCATCACCCCTGGACCAGGTGCAACGCTGCCGAGTGATATTGGAGATTGCCATTTGTGATTGTCTGCCTTATGTTGCTGTGCCGAGGTGGGGTATTGAGCATACAACGGTAACACACTCGTTTTTGCTTCCATCTGTTGTTTAAGCGCCCCTCATTTTCTTATGCTCCTAAGTTAGATCTGCAACTTAATACACGGAATAAGCCTATGCGTATCCATTACCCGGCAATCGGACCTTATGCGACTCACAAAGTGGCGGTTACAGGCCACCACACGCTCTATGTTGAGGAAAGCGGTAAGGACGATGGGTTGCCGGTGTTGTTTGTCCATGGTGGTCCGGGTGCCGGTTGTTCGGAAAAAGACCGCTGCTTTTTTGATCCCGAGGTTTACCGCATTATTTTGTTTGATCAACGGGGCAGTGGACGCTCGCAACCCCATGCCAGTCTTGAGCAAAATACTACCCGGGACTTGATCGCAGATATAGAGTTGATTCGCGAAACTTTGGGCATCGACCGCTGGGTGCTGTTTGGCGGCTCCTGGGGTTCCACGCTGAGTTTGTTATATGCGCAAAGTCATCCGGACAGAGTGCTGGGCATGGTGCTGCGCGGTATCTTTCTGTGTCGTCCAGACGATGTTGCCTGGTTTTACCAGTTTGGCGCCAGTGAGGTTTTCCCCGATTACTGGAACGATTTCCTGGCACCCATCGACGTCGCGGAGCGGGGCAACCTGCTGGCGGCTTACTACCGGCGATTAACTGGCGATGACGAGTTGCAGCGGGCGCGAGCGGCCAGGGCTTGGTCACTGTGGGAGGCTCGCTGCGCCACCCTGCAGCCCAACCGCCACGTTGTCGAGCGCTTGGGCAGTTCCCACGTGGCCCTGGCGATGGCGCGTATTGAAGCCCATTACTTTATGAACCAGTGTTTTTTGGCAGAGAATGAAATACTGGGCAACGTCGGTAAAATTGCCCATATCCCCGCCGTTGCAGTCCATGGGCGTTACGATATTGTTTGTCCGGTCAGGCAGGCTTTTGATTTGAAGGCTGCCTGGCCCCAGCTGAAACTGGAGGTGATTCGTGATGCGGGTCATGCGTCCAGCGAACCCGGTATCGTTGATGCGCTGGTCAAAGCTACCCATGATATGGCTTTAATTATAAAAACACGTGAGTCGGAGGAAATCTAAAGTGCTATCAGTATGTGCTGTTATCGGTTGCTGAGCGACGCGGATAGCTCATGCGCGGGCTAATTCAGCGGGTCAGTCATGCGTCAGTCGCAGTCGGTGGTGAGTTGGTCGGCGCAATTGACCGGGGTATTTTGTTGCTGCTGGGCGTGGCGGCCGGCGATACCACCCAGCACTCCGACAAGTTGGTCGACAAGGTATTGAACTACCGAATTTTTCCCGAGGGCAGTTCACCATCTGAACGAAGTGGACGCATGAACCTGAGTGTAAAGGACATCAATGGAGGGGTGCTGGTGGTGCCCCAGTTCACCCTGGTGGCGGATACCCGCAAGGGCTTGCGGCCAGGGTTTTCATCAGCGGCCACGCCTGAAGATGCCGAACGAATCTATCTGGCGTTTGTCGCGGATATAACTGCCCGCCACAGGCGGGTGGCGGCAGGAATATTTGGTGCGGATATGCAGGTGTCGCTGTGCAACGACGGCCCGGTGACTTTTTTGCTGGACGTGTAGCTGTCTCTGGTGTCAGTTATTGACTATCGAGAAACCCGCGCTATGAATAGCCAGGCGCCGGTGAGTACAGTACGTTAAGACGACTAATCTCGAGCTGTTAAAGCTTAAGCCTTCAAACTTCAGAACTAAACATCGAAGTCTAAATCTTAAACTGTTTTTTTAACTTGCGTTCTACCAGCGTGTTTTTCAGGCGCGCGTACTGAGGAATGCCGTTTCTGTAAGGGGGGTAGTCCTCACCCTGGATCAGCGGTGTGAGGTAATCCCGCGCCAGTTTGGTAATGCCAAAGCCGTCGCGGCTGATAAAATTACGGGGCATCAGCTTTTCGATATTTGCGACCTCGGTCAGGGGTGTTTCGCCCAGTCGCCAGGTATATTTTTTTGCTTTTGCGCGCTCTATAGTGACCATCACCGCACTTTTCCCAGCCAGTGCGAACTCAACCGCGGCCCTGCCCACAGCGTAGGCTTGCTCGACATCGGTGGCGGAAGCGATATGCCGCGCGGAACGTTGCAGGTAATCGGCCAGTGCCCAGTGGTATTTGAGGCCGAGTTCGCTTTTGATCATGGCGGCCAGGGTTGGTGCAACGCCACCGAGCTGCCGGTGGCCGAAGGCGTCCGTGGTGCCAGCATCAGCGATAAACGTGCCATCTTTATACTGCGCGCCTTCCGAGGCCACAATCACGCAATAGCCGTTGGCTTTTACCGTGCGTGCCACTTTCCTGAGAAATTTATTCTTATCAAATGCGATTTCCGGGAACAGAATAATGTGCGGTGGATCGCCGCCCTGTGCCGCTGCCAATCCGCCAGCAGCGGCTATCCAGCCGGCGTGACGACCCATCACCTCAAGAATAAATACTTTGGTTGAGGTTGCGCACATGGAGGCGACGTCAAGACTTGCTTCCAGGGTCGACACTGCTACGTACTTTGCCACCGAGCCGAAACCAGGGCAGTTATCAGTCAGGGGTAAATCGTTGTCGACAGTTTTGGGAATATGAATGGCCTGAATGGGGTAACCCAGCTTTTCAGATAGCTGCGAAACTTTCAGGCAGGTATCGGCGGAATCGCCGCCGCCGTTGTAGAAAAAATAACCGATATTGTGTGCCCTGAAAATGGCGATAAGTCGTTCGTATTCGGCGGGGTTGTCGGTAAAGTTTTTGAGTTTGTGGCGGCATGAGCCGAACGCGCCCGATGGTGTGTGTTTTAGCGCGGCGATGGTGCTAGCCGATTCTTTACTGGTGTCGATCAACTCCTCGCGCAGAGCGCCGATAATACCGTTTTTTCCGGCGTAGACCTTACCGATCTGTTGGCATCCAGCGGGGCTGCGAGCGGTCTCGATGACGCCGCAGGCGCTGGCATTGATAACGGCAGTGACACCCCCTGACTGGGCGTAAAACGCATTCCTTTTGGCCATAAAATCCCCGCTGTTACTTCAGTCGTTTTAGTTGCCCGGACATGGGCGGGCATGATACGGCAAACACTGGTTAAATGCATGACAGGTGCAAAGCGCCAATGGGATAATCCAGCGCCCGATAACCTGGTATTGGTTATCGTGAGGGTGCTTATCGTGAGAGAGCTAGTTGTAAGGGTAGGAGTTGTGATAGTGGTAACTAACCCGGGTAGTGCCTACAGGGACAGTGCCTGGGCGGCCAGCTGCTACTAAATTTGCGCGATCTCAGGATAGCGGCCTGGCTCGCGTACGCAATGATCATAGAAAGCGAAAGATTAGGGAACATAGATAAATGCATATTCATATTCTGGGGATTTGTGGCACCTTCATGGGCAGCCTGGCGCAATTGGCCAGAGCCAGCGGACATCGGGTATCCGGCTGTGACGCCAACGTTTATCCGCCCATGAGTACACAGCTTGCGCAGGCTGGCATTGCGTTGATCGAGGGTTACGACCCGGCTCAGCTCAGTCCGGCGCCTGACCTGGTGGTGGTGGGTAATGCCCTGTCCCGGGGCAACCCCTGTGTGGAATATACGCTCAACAACAATCTGCGTTATACCTCGGGTCCGCAGTGGCTCGGTGAGCAATTCCTCGGCGACAAGTGGGTGCTGGCCGTGGCGGGCACGCACGGTAAAACGACGACCGCTACCATGCTGGCCTGGATACTCGATTATGCGGGGATGGCGCCGGGATTTTTAATCGGCGGCGTACCGCAAAACTTTGGTGTGTCCGCCCGCATCGGCGAAACCCCTTTTTTTGTCGTCGAAGCAGATGAATACGATACCGCCTTTTTCGACAAACGCTCCAAGTTTGTTCACTATCGGCCACGTACCCTGGTGATGAATAATCTGGAGTTTGATCATGCCGACATTTTTGCTGACCTGGCGGCCATTCAAACCCAGTTTCATCATCTGGTGCGTACGGTTCCAGAACAGGGGCTGATTATTTATCCGCACGCTGATCACAATTTACAGGCCGTACTTGAGCGCGGATGCTGGACGCCTGTCGAAACCACGGGGACGGGTGGTCAGTGGTCTGCCAACCTGGTCAGTGCCGATGGTGGTGCCTTTGAGATTCTGTATAACCACAGGAAGACCGGTGACGTTCGCTGGGGGCAGACCGGCGCGCATAACGTGGCGAACGCCCTGGTTGCGGTGGCGGCTGCGCGACACGCGGGTGTGGCCCCCGAACTTGCCTGTCAGGCCTTGAGTGAGTTCGCCGGCGTGCAGCGGCGCATGGAATGCCTGGGCACGGTGGGCAGCGTTTATGTGTATGACGATTTTGCTCACCATCCTACAGCCATTGCTACCACCTTGCAGGGTTTGCGGGAAAAAGTCGGTGAGCAAAAAATCATAGCAGTCATTGAGCCGCGTTCTAATACCATGAAAATGGGTGTCCACAACAATACGCTGGCAGCGGCTACCGATGCTGCGGACGAGGTTTTCTGGTTTCAGGCACCCGGCTTAAGCTGGCCGTTGGCCGACATTCTCGGTAGTCAAAATGGCGACAAACCTGAGGCGAGTAAACAACGTAAGGCGCAGGTCGTTGACGGTATT
>TARA_R110000787_G_scaffold191660_2_pt1 | contig 18596 bp, 18 predicted proteins | sample TARA_R110000787 | Tara Oceans TARA_R110000787 (sample SAMEA4397920) | marine metagenome | biome: Polar Biome; feature: [DCM] deep chlorophyll maximum layer (ENVO:01000326); material: water (ENVO:00002006), including particulate matter (ENVO:01000060) such as... | depth 35 m
TGTGAAACGCGATCGGCGACATAGAGGAGCGAGCGAGGAGAGCCGTGCATATTCAGCCTAATCCTCGAAACGGTCGGATGGGTCATTGCGACGCAGGCGATTGATGCTGAACAGGTCACGCCGACGAAGGAGACCCCCATGGAGACGCGGTTCATGTCATGATGTCCTTTGCAGATCATGGATCGCGGCGGTCAGCGCGGCGCGGGAAATCTCTCCCGCATGAAGATCGGCGATGTCGCCTGCTTCGTTCACGAACAAGGTGGTGGGAAGGGCAGGGGAGGCGATGGTCCGCCCCAAAATTCCGGCCACATCGGTCACGATTCCCTTATCGGCGAACCCCTGCTGATTCAAATAGGCACGGATCGCGGCCGCGCTTTCTCCCTGGTTGACGAGCAGCACCGGAATGTTCGAACCCTGCGCGACATCAATGAACATGGGCATTTCGCGGCGGCAGGGCGGGCACCAGGTCGCCCACAGGTTGATGACCATCGGGCGCCCCGCTGTACCCAGTGCGATCTTGTCGCCAGACAGGGTGGTCAGGGCCAGCTGTGGCATTGGCCGCGGCTGAGGCCGCATCAGTTCGACCGCGCCCGCATGAAGCAGAGCAAGGCCACTCAGCGTCGCCATCAACGCCAGGCCAGCCGGTTTGCGGCCCAGCATGATGGCGATCGTGATCGCCGCGACGATGATTCCGGTCAGGGCGGAAAAGCCGCCTTGCCAGATCGCCACCATGGTCCATGGATCGGCCATGAAGGCATCGATATTTGCGAGGATGAATCCCATTCTGGCCCCGACGAAGCCAAGCAGCAGCGAGATCCATCCGACTCGATTGGCACGGCCATCCAGCCGCGCTGCTATCAGGCTCGCCATCGCCACGAAGCCCCAGATAGCGGCGATCGCCATAAGTCGATCTGTGGCCATGGCCAGCGGGCCGATCTCTACTATCCCATCCATCATCATAATGGCATGACGTACATCGTATGGCGGGTGCAATGAAAAGGATGAGCGCCCATTTACTTTGGCGACGTCAGACACCCGATTAGCGGCTCTCGTGCTTTGGCTTGATGTTCGAGCCGATGGCCTCTGTCCTAAGTCGGATCGGCCATTCGCGTGCTGCCACCGAACAGGTTCGGCGCATAGTGCGCCTTCATCGCGTGTGCGTATCGAGCGTTGCAAGAATTGGAGAAATTCCCCCAGGTGCCCCAGAACCCATTGATATATCTATGAATTCTGGAGCGGGCGAAGGGATTCGAACCCTCGACCCCAACCTTGGCAACCCGATTTTGAGAGCTACGCCAGAACTCACCATTCTACGATTTTCTACGCCTTTTCAAATGGATATTGCCATCGCAGCTACGACGCAGTAACCTCTGATTTGCCACGAAACGACCGATTTTTATTACGTCCTTATTACTTTTCGGTTTTTCAGGGCTCGCGTAATAAAATGGAGGAAGCGCATATGGCGCAGGCCAAGCTCAACAAGCGATCGGTCGATGCACTTACCCCACCCAAGGCGGGTCAGGCGTTCATCTGGGATACCGAGATCAAAGGGTTCGGGGTTCGCATAGGGCCGACCGGCACCAAGACCTTCGTCATCCAATATATGAACAAGGAAGGCCGCATCAGGCGCGTCAAGATCGGTCGCTTCGGCGTCATTACGGTGGATCAAGCGCGCGATCTGGCGAAGATCAAGCTTGGCGAGGTTGCTTCCGGCGAAGACCCTGCCGAAGAGGCACGTCGTGCGCGCAAGGAGATGACCGTCACGGAACTGTGCGATTGGTATCTGACGGAGGCCCGGGCCGGCAGGATTCTCGGCCGCAAGAACCGTCCGATCAAGGAATCCTCGCTGGCGATGGATGAAAGCCGGATCAAGACGCATATCAAGCCCCTGATCGGCAAGCGCATAGCGCGGCATCTGACAATCGCCGACGTCGAGGCAATGCAGGACGACGTCAAAAATCACAAGACGCAGAAGGGCCGCAGCGGCGGGCGCGGTGGTAAGGCGACCGGTGGTCCCGGCGTTGCTGCGCGCTGCCTCGGAACGATCCAGGCGATCCTGGGCCATGCCAGGCATAAGGGGTTGCTTTCCGAACACCCCACCAAAGGCGCCAAGAAGCTGGCGGGCAATAAGAAGACCCGTCGGCTCAGCGTTGCAGAGATCGGAACGCTGGGCAAGGCCATGGTCTATGCCGAGCAGCAGGGCGTTAGTCCGACGGGGATTTCGGTGATCAAATTGTTGCTCTTAACTGGATATCGCCGTGAAGAAGGCCAAGCCATGGAGCGCGCATGGGTGAACCCGATGGGCGGTTTTGTCGCCTTCCCCGACACCAAAACCGGCGGACAAATCCGGGCAATCGGACCAGAAGCAATCAAGTTGATCGTGGCGCAGGCACAGGTTGCAGGCAATCCCCATGTTTTCCCGGCCACGACAGGCGACGGCCCCTTCACGGCGGCCAGTGCCTGCCTTCAACGTATCTGCGGATTTGCAGGCATAGTGGGCGTTACGCCCCACACCTTGCGGCACACTTTCGCGAGCATTGCTGCCGAACTTGGTTTTTCTGAACTGACGATCCGCGCGATGCTGGGTCACGCATCACAGAATGTGACGCAGGACTATATTCACGTCGATGAAGCCCTAAAACTGGCCGTGCGACGCACGTCAGATGAAATCGCCAAGCTGCTGGCACAAGGGGCCGCCAAGCTTGACCGCCTGCGACTGGTCGCCTGATCGCAGACGCTGGACATGTGGTAACATATATGTTACTTGAAAGGCTATGAGTTGATAGTTCAGGAATATATCTGCGAGGACGGTTCCTGTCCGTTCCGGTCATGGTTCGACGGTCTGGATCCACAGGCCTCCGCTAAAGTGGCGACAGCCATATTACGGCTGGAGTTGGGCAATGTATCGAACGTAAAGTGGATTGGCGGTGGCCTGGGAGAGTATCGGATCGATTGGGGGCCGGGCTACCGACTCTATCTCACTAAAGATGGCGATGAACTCGTCATCCTGTTCGTAGGTGGGACGAAGAAGCGGCAACAGTCAGACATCGATCAGGCTGGGGTGCTGCTGAATGAATACAAGGTCCGCAGGGCGACCGGCAAAAAAGGCAGGAATTAGCGAGATGGCGCTGACCCGAGATTTCAAGGAAACAGTGAAGGAGCGCGTGGCTCGAGAGCCGGCTTTCGCCAAGGCCATGCTCGATGAAGCGGCAACGGCCTTTCTGAACGGCGAACCTGATGTGGCGCGATTGGTCCTGCGCGATCTTGTCAATGCATCTGTGGGCTTCGAGGCGCTTGCGGCGGAAACCAGTCATCCCAGTAAGAGCCTCCACCGAATGCTGTCTGAAAGGGGCAATCCCAGCATGGACAATCTCGCCGTGATCTTTGGAGCGGTGGGTAAGCAGCTTGGGGTCTCATTTGAGGCCCGCGCGGTGGAGGCCAGCTAAAAATGGCAGCGGCCTTGACCGATCCCGCGTGAACAAGATGACAGCGCTGCATCAATTATTCCCAGCCTATAGCGACGTAATTGCAGGTGCGCGCAACCCCAACGAACGGCCAAGTGAAGCATCGTGACGCAACCAGATAATGCGCCGGTTTTGCTCCCTGCGCCAATATAAATTTTTCCGACCAAGGCGCCACTTGCGTGGATCACGACTCTGGATCGGCGTTGAAACTGACCCCTGCCTTTGGGGGTAACAACCTTCCAGTAATCCCGCGCATCTGGCCAAGGGCCGCCGCTCCCACGATTACGTTATTTTCGTTCAGTCCCATATGATACAGACTTCAAGTTCGACGCTCTAGACAAACTCTTTAACTATGCTGATACGAAGCTTGGAATTGACGCGGAGCATCTGACGTCGTTCGCCGCCCTTTGCCGATAAACCTCAAAAAGGATAGGCAGGGGGTGCGCTCTTAATCGTCACCCATTGCCAATGCGTGAATTCTTCCCAATTGGCGGGTCCACCGATTGACGTGCCATTCCCCGAAGCACCGACCCCGCCGAACGGGTTGGTGACATCGTCGTTGACTGTCTGATCGTTGATATGGAGCAAGCCGGAATGGATATGATCGCTCATCGCGATGGCACGCCCGATATTCTTCGAGATGATGGCAGCAGATAGGCCATAGTCAGTATCATTTGCCAAGGTGATCGCTTCGGCGTCGGTCGCAAAGGTCGTAATGACTGCGACCGGGCCGAAAATCTCTTCCATATAAGCTGGCATGGTCGCGGTGACATCCGTGAGGACGGCGGGTCTGATGAAAAGCCCATCAGCCGTTCCTCCAGTCAGAAGGGTGGCACCGGCAGCGACGCTCGCCTCGATTATCTTGACCGCATGATCTCGCTGAGAGGCATTGATCATCGGGCCTATTGCGACTTCGGCGATGTTGGGATCCCCCATCGGTAGGGCTGCGGCACGCTCTGCCAGTTTCATGGCAAAATCTACGGCAATGGATTCGTGCACCAATATCCTTCCTGCCGACATGCAGATTTGACCCTGATGCAGATAGGCCGCCCATGATGCATTGCGCAAGGCAAGGTCCAAGTCTGCATCATCCAAGATGATGAGCGAATTCTTGCCGCCCAGTTCAAGCGATACTTTCTTAAGATGCTCGCTCGCCGTCCGGCCGACCATACGTCCAGCCTTCGTCGAACCCGTGAACTGGATCATGGCTATATTAGAATTCGTGCAGAGCGCCTCGCCGGCCGCTCCATCTCCAGGCAGCACTTGAAGGATGCCTGCGGGCAGACCCGCAAGCTCGAACAGGCGAGCAATGACGAAGCCTCCACATATAGCAGTACGCGGATCTGGCTTTAACACGACAGCGTTGCCCACGGCGAGAGCCGGAGCCACGGCCCTCATCGCCAGATAGAGCGGGAAGTTGAAGGGCGAGATGACGCCGATCACACCGAGTGGACGCCGACGCGCGAGACTGGTGCGACCTGGCTCGCTTGGTAGCACAAGACCCTGAGCCTGATGTGGCATCCCGCCAGCTAGCTGGATGGCCTTGAGCGAAATGGTAAGCTCAAATTCCGCCTTGGCTTTCACCGATCCGCTTTCCCGGATTATCCAGCTGACAATCTCATTCCAATGCTTCCGGCCGAGCTCTACTGCGCGGAAGAAAAGCGAAGCGCGGTCATCGGGGGCAGTTGCCGCCCATGCCTTCTGCGCGCTGCGAGCGGACGCCGCCGCGGTTGCTATGCCAGCTGGATCGGTCATTCCGACCTTGGCCAGTACCTGACCCGTCGCCGGCTCGATCACATCAATACTGCGCGCGCCATCCTCCCAAACGCCGGTGAATAAACGGCCTTCCAAATGCTCTGCGGCAATTAATTTGGTGTCGAGCATTTCTTCTCTCCTGCGATTATGGTTTGAGACGGGCGTGAAGGACGGCCAGTAATGCTTCTGGCTAGTCCGCGTCGAAAGATAAGCCGCATCCAACATCACGCGTATTGCGCTGCCTATGGCATTGGCCAGCGCTTGCTTGTGTAGGTGCGGGGTCGTGGGATCGGGCATACCGCTGACGACTAATGTCGAGGCATCGACAAGCGTCACGGTTTCGAAGATATCCTGGCTGCGAATGGCTGCGCAACAACCAGTATAGCCTGTCGAATCGGCCATGCCCAGCATCGCCAAAATCTACTGGGGCAATGGCTTGGGGAGCGGCCGCCGCGTAAACGTCCATCGGCTGGTTGACGATTAAGGTATCAGTTTGCGTAAGGCGAGTCATGCCGACTTTGGACCTTATCCCATCTTGTTACGGGAGATAATTAGGATATGCTCTAGTTTGTCACAAAGATCATTAAGGTCTGATGTCGATACCTGAGAGGTATGGTGATGGATTTACGGCAGCTACGCTACTTTCTGATGGTAGCAAATGAGCGCAATTTCACTCGGGCCGCGGAGCGGCTCCACATCGCCCAACCGCCACTTAGCCGCCAGATTCAGCAGTTGGAGGGCGAACTTGGCCATGACCTAATTGACCGCAATGCCCGGCCGTTGAGGCTGACGGCGATGGGCCGCCTATTCTATGAGCAGGCAACGCAAGTGCTGGGACGCGTGGACGAGATGCGCTCGATGATGAGCCGGGCTGCGGCCTCGGACAGGCGACGCTTCGTTGTCGGCTTCGTTGCCTCCACAATCTATGCGCGCTTACCCACTTTAATCCGCCAGTTCCGTCTTGCTGCCCCCAATGTGGAGCTCAAGCTGGTCGAGATGAACAGTTTGGATCAGATCGGGGGGCTGAAGGACGGAATGATCGACGTCGGTTTCGGCCGTATCCGATTTGATGACCCTGCAGTTCGCCGCACGGTTTTGCGTGAAGAGCGTTTAGTGGCGGTGGTACCCGCAACGCACAAACTGGCATCGGCAGGCACCGTGTCGCTAGCAGAACTGGGGCACGACCCGCTGATCATCTATCCACGCGCGCCGCGGCCTAGCTATGCAGATCAGGTGCTGTCCATCTTCCAGGACCACGGGCTGACCCCATCCATCGCGCACGAGGTGCGCGAGTTGCAGGTCGCGGTGGGCCTTGTCGCGGCAGAAGAGGGGGTCTGCCTGGTCCCTGAATCGGTACGCCAGGCGCGGACTGAAGGTGTACAATATCTGGAGCTTGCCGAGGCACCTATCTCGCCCATTATCATGAGTAACAGGGTGGGGGATCGTTCGGACGAACTCTTGCTAATGAGCGCGGTGATCGCCCGGACGTATCGGGAGTGGGGCTACGCCGTGAACCAAGGACTGAGCGAGTTGGAAGATGGGCATCTAGCTCAGCAAGGGTAAAATATCGCGCGCACAAACCTTCAATTTAGGTATGGAAGCAATACTCCGATAGTTTTGGACGAATGCATCATCCCGATCCTACTCCTAGATCGTGCAGTCGAGACGGACGTTATCGTCGAACTCGGCTTAATTGAGCACCGTGCGCAAAGCGCGGGATGATGGAGATGATGCTGGCAAGGTATGTCGGACTTTGTGTCCGCGCTACACTTTGCATAGTCTCTCCACTCCCCGTCGTGCGTCACGCAAAACAACTGGGTGGGGAGGACGACGGTGACGCAAAGGCAGGACGAAGGCGCGGCTGATCATGCTGCGGTGGCACTTGTGCATCGCGCGGAAAGCGCGTTGATGCAGGGACGCATCGAGCGGCGAGATTTCATGCGTGCGGCCATGGCGGCAGGTGTTAGCGTGGCGGTGGCGTCCAGTATGGCAGGCTTTGCCGAAAAGGCCCACGCCAATCAGTTGCAACTAGGCACCAATCTTCAAAAAAGCTACGATTTCATAGTGTGCGGCTCCGGCTCGTCAGGTTCCGTCGTGGCGCGTCGGCTCGCGGAAAATCCTAACGTCAAGGTGCTGCTGATCGAAGCAGGTGGCAGTGACGAAGTGCCAAGCGTCATCAGTCCCAGCCAGTGGTTCACCAACCTTGGAACCGAGCGCGACTGGGGCTTTTCGGCCGAGCCCAATCCGCACATCAACGATCGCCGCATGCCGCTTTCCATGGGTAAAGTCCTAGGTGGCGGGTCCTCGATCAATGTCATGATCTGGTCGCGCGGTCACAAGAATGACTGGGACTATTTTGCATCCGAAGCCGGCGACGATCGCTGGAACTACGACAATGTTCTGAAAATCTATCGCCGGATCGAGGACTGGCAGGGCGCGTCCGATCCGCTGCGTAGAGGCAAAGGCGGCATGGTTCATGTCCAGACACCCGACAATCCGATCGCGATAGCACCGGCGATGCTAGAAGCATGCAGGGGTGTCGGCATCCCGACCTTTGACGACCAGAATGGCGTCATGATGGAGGGCGATGGCGGTGCCGCAATCCCCAATGTCCGCATTAAAGATGGACAGCGCATGTCGGTGTTCCGCACCTATGTCCGTCCCATCCTCGATCGGCCAAACATCACCGTTCTGCCCCATGCTAACATCCAGCGGCTGGTGATGAAGGGCTCACGGGTGACCGGCGTCGAGATGTTGTTGGGCGGCAAGCCGCTTACCATAAGCGCACGCAAGGAAGTGGTTCTTTCGACTGGGGCGATCAACACGCCAAAGATTCTGATGCAGTCAGGCATCGGCGATGCCGCACAGTTAAAGCAGCATGGCATCAAGGTAGCTCATCACCTGCCGGGCGTCGGCAAGAATTACCAAGATCATATTATGGTCGCGGGTTGCGTGTGGGAATATGCTGAGCCCATTGCGTTCCGCAACAATGCGGCCGAGGCGACATTCTTCTGGAAAAGCGATGCAAAGCTCGACACGCCCGACCTTCAACCCTTCCAGATCGAAGTACCTTACACCAGCACTGAGACGGGCAAACAATATGCGCCGCCTCCGGCTTGCTGGTCGCTGTCGCCGGCTATCGTTCGGCCTGAGAGCAGAGGCGAGGTGCTCATCACCGGCGCCGATCCGAGCACGCCGGTCAAGATTTTCGGCAACGCGTTAGCGGAGGAGCGAGACCGGACAGCGCTGCTGCGCTGTATCGAATTGTGCCGGGAAATCGGCAATTCTGGTCCCCTCGCAAGGTTCAACAAGCGTGAGGTGATGCCAGGGCCGAAGAAGGGCAGGGACATGGAGAATTTCATGCGCGATGCCGCTGTCACCTACTGGCACCAGAGCTGCACCGCCAAGATGGGGCACGACAACATGTCGGTAGTCGACGGGCAACTGCGGGTCCATGGCATTGAGGGTCTGCGCATTGCCGACGCATCGATCATGCCGCGTGTGACGACGGGCAATACGATGGCGGGTTGCGTCATCATCGGGGAGCAAGCCGGCGCGTTGCTGACAGCCTGAACAATCAACAATTAAAACATTGGGAGGAAAATTATATGTCTGGAAAGTCGTTCATCAAACACGCCTTGCGCACTTCAGTTGCGGCGCTCGTCGCCTTTGGCTTCGCCGGCGCAGCTCAGGCGGTGGATGTAGATCCGGGTGACTATACCGCATTGCCCGAGGGCACGAATTTAGCGCTGCTCTACGGCATCTACACCGATCGCGACCAGTTGCAGGTGCCGGGCGTTGGCACGTTGGACGAGGGAACTCGACTAAAGTCCGCGATTGGACTTGCTCGCTTCGTACATTTTATGAAGATCGGTCCATTCATCGTCGATCCGCAGATCATCATTCCGTTCGGCACCATTTATGGTGGCAAGGTAAATGGCCAGCGACTCGACAAGTCCAGCGGCATTGGCGACATTGTCCCTTTCGCCACGATCTGGTTCGTGAACAAGCCAGACCCTAATCATGGTACCTATCTCGGCTTTTCGCCGATCGTCACGTTTCCAACTGGCAACTACAAAGCAGGGAAGTCGGTCAACATCGGTGGCAATCGGATGACCTACGACATGCAGGTCGGCCTTATCCAAGGGCTGGGCAAGGGGTTGACGCTCGACGTCTATGGCGACGTCATCTGGTATGGCGATAATGACAAATATGGTGCCGCTCGGCAGACCCTTTCGCAGAACACTACGGCTTCGTTGCAACTGTGGGGTCGCGCCGCTCTTTCGCCCAAGACGTCAGTGTCGCTTGGCTACGCAGGCTATTGGGGCGGCAAACAAAAGGTCGATGATCTATACAACGGCAACAAGACCGAAAATCAGCAGATCCGCGTAGCATTACAGACTATGGTTTCCAAATCGATCCAGTTGGAAGGGATTGCTGGCAGGATGGTTCATGTCGAAGGAGGCTTCCGCGAAGCCGCCCGCTTTCAGATAAGGGTCCTGAAAATTTTTTAAATTTGTCGACGCGCTCACGCGCAGCGAACTGATGCCCGTCAGCGTGTCCGCACCTACGTGCCCAAACCTTGAAGAGATCCTATCTATGGCGCGGCATCCTATCAGTCCAAGATTGGTTTTGTACGATCAAGTATACAAGCATAGCGATCGAGCCACGTTTACGAGGCGGGTTTTCGGGAAATAGTGCGGATCTCGGTGCGACAAAGACTGTTCAATTATGATACCGACGCAGAACTGAACACGGGCACACCGATGACGTCTCTGAAGGTAAGGCCGACTATTCGATACCACGCGTCGGAATAAGGACTGCTTTATTGTTCAGCAGATCGCAGGCCAGTAGCGATATAAAAGTGTAGAAACACAGCAGCTACAGTGCGGTTCGCGCTATGGCTTTGTCGGTTCGCTGGCGCTGTGTCTCTACACCCACGTGAGTGCGAGTGTGGGGAAAGGTCACCTCAACCTTCCAACGGCGGACATAGAAGGCAACGGTGTCGGTGGGATCGGGGTGATATCGGTATTGAAGAATGCTTGTCGATCGCGCTTTCAGTCAGCGTCGCAAACCAAATCTAGCGGACCGGAGCGATCGTCATTTTCTATAATTCGCTGTCGGATGTGATTTCAAGCGCCTTGCCGCAGAGATGGCCAGAGCAGGTTTAGATGAATTCGCTTGTCCAGCATGTCGTCGAGATGGCGAGTAAGGCTTTGAGCTTGGGCGGTGTTGGCACTTGATGCATTGGGCGTCCCATCGTTCGGGATGTTCGCCCCGCAGGCGGCGCAAACAGGCTGGCATCCAACCACATTCGGCTGATGAGCGTTGCCAATACATAATGGCATGGGTCCGTTCGTTAGCGGTTTGTGGCGACAGCCGTGCTGATGCTTCATAAATGACTATGTATTCATTCATCGCATCGAAACATGTTACGCAGCCAACGGCGGTAGCGTGGCTGGTAGTAGTAGCCGTGATACAACGATCAAGGCTGCCTTTCTCATGACGATGTTGTGGGTGATCATCATACCCGCTCTAGCAAGACCGCAACCCCCTGCCCTACGCCAATGCACATGAATGCTAACGCATAGCGCCCGCCAGTCCGGTGTAGTTCTTCGACCGACGACAGCGCGATCCGCGCGCCCGACATACCCAGCGGATGGCCAAGCGCGATGGCGCCGCCATTGGGATTTACGCGCGGGTCGAACGGATCGACCCCCAGGTCGCGCAAGGTAGCGATCGCCTGGCTGGCAAAGGCTTCGTTGAGTTCGATCACGTCGATCTGGTCGATGGACAGGCCGTAGCGCGTCAGGAGCTTTCGCGCCGCCTCGATCGGACCAGCGCCCATGATCCGGGGCGCAATACCCGCCGCCGCCATGCCGATCACGCGGGCGCGCGGCGTCAGTCCATGCGCCGCTGCTGCCGCTTCCGATGCGACCAGCATCGCGGCGGCACCGTCGTTCAGGCCCGACGCATTGCCCGCCGTCACCGTACCGTCCGGCTTCACCACCGGCTTCAACTTCTCCAGCACGTCCAGGCTGGTCGCGCGCAAATGCTCGTCCGCGTCGAACAGGATTGGATCGCCCTTGCGCTGCGGGATGGAAACCGGGACGATTTCGGCGGCAAAACGGCCGCTTGCCTGCGCCCGCGCCGCCTTCTCCTGGCTGGCCAGCGCGAAACGATCCTGCTCCTCGCGGCTGACGCCCCACTGTTCGGCGACATTCTCACCGGTCTGGGGCATGGTATCGACGCCATAGGCCGCCTTCATCGCCGGATTGACGAAGCGCCAGCCCAGCGTGGTATCCTCTAATTTCTGGTCGCGGCCAAAGGCGCTGCCCGCCTTGCCCAGCACATAGGGCGCGCGCGTCATGCTCTCCACCCCGCCGGCGACCATGAAATCGGTGTCGCCGCTGCGGATCGCCTGCGCCGCCATGCCCAATGCATTGAGGCCGGAACTGCACAGGCGGTTGACGGTGACGCCCGGTACGCCATCGGGCATTCCTGCCAGCAGCACCGCCATGCGCGCGACGTTGCGATTATCCTCGCCCGCCTGGTTGGCGCAGCCCAGGATGACGTCGTCCAGCACCGACCAGTCGACCCTGGCATTGCGGTCCATCAGCGCCTTGAGCGGCAGCGCGGCAAGATCGTCGGCGCGCACGGTGGCGAGCGATCCGTTGAGCTTGCCGATCGGGGTGCGGATGGCGTCGCAGATGAAGGCTTGGGCCATATATGTCAGCTTTTCACAAAAGAGAGGATGGCGTCCGCCAGCGCGTCAGGCGCTTCGAGCGGTGCCAGATGCGCGGCCTCCAGCGACACATGTGTCGCGCCGGGGATGCGGGCGAGCAGATGCTCGCCATGCCCGGCGAAGGGCGTCGATGTGTCGCGGGTGCCCGTGACGATCAGGGTCGGGCACGCGATGTCGGCGATCCGCTCGGCCAGATCCATGTCGCGGATCGCCGCGCCGCAACCGGCATAGCTTTGCGCGTCCATGGTCAAAAGCTGGCGGCGCACGGCTTCAAAGATGGCCGGTTCGGCGGCGTCGGACAGGAAGCGTCCCATGGCGAGGTCGGCAATGGCGGCCATGCCCTCCCCCCTAACCTTCGCGATGCGGTCGTTCCACGACGCCGCGTCCATCGATGCGGAGGTGCAGATGGGCATCAACCTTTCGATCCGTCCGGGCGCACGCAACGCCACTTCCATGCCGATCATCCCGCCCAGTGAAACGCCCGCGAGCGAGAAGCGGTCAAGCCCGGCGGCGTCGGCCACGGCCAGCACATCGTCCGCCAGCATCGCCATCGCATAGTCGCCCGGTTCGGCGGTCGATGCGCCATGGCCGCGCGTGTCGATCCGCAGCAACGCGAAATGCGCGCGCAGACGGGGCAGCAGCGCGTCCCACAAATCCATGTCGGTGCCGATGGAATTGAGCAGGACCAGCGCAGGGGCGTCATCCCGCCCGTCGCGTTTCCAGTAAAGTTGGGCAACGGGACGCTGCGTGAAGGCCATGGTCAGTCCTCCGGCGCGATGGCGACGCGTAGGCCATCCAGCGCTGCGGTCATCATGATCTGGCACGACAGGCGCGACCCCGCCGACCGATGGTCGCAGGAATCGAGCAGGTCGTCCTCATCCCCGCTCGCCGCGCCCACACCGCCACGCCAGTCTTCATCCACGAAGACATGGCAGGTCGCACAGGAACAACAGCCCCCGCACAAGGCGAGCAATTCATCGAAACCATTGTCGCGAATGGCTTCCATGACGGAGATGCCTTCGCGCGCATCGATAGTTTTTTCGTCTCCCGAACGGTTGACGACGATCAGCTTTGGCACGTCTGAAAATCCTGTCCTAGTCAGCTTCAAGCACTGTGAGCGGTGCGCCGGTCTTTGCGATCACTTCGGCCTCGCTCACGCCGGGTGCCAGTTCCACGAGGCTAAGCCCGCCTCTGGCGCGATCGACCGCGAACACGGCGAGATCGGTGATGATGAGATCCACGACCGCCTTGCCGGTCAGCGGCAGGCTGCATTGGGAGAGGATCTTGGGATCGCCATTCTTCGACACATGATCCATGACCACCACCACGCGCTTGACGCCCGCGACCAGGTCCATCGCGCCGCCCATGCCCTTCACCATCTTGCCCGGAATGGTCCAGTTGGCCAAGTCGCCATTGGCTGCCACTTCCATCGCGCCCAGCACCGCCATGTCGATGTGGCCGCCGCGGATCATCGCAAAACTGTCGGCCGAGGAGAAGAAGCTCGACGTCGGCAGCGCGGTGATCGTCTGCTTTCCTGCATTGATGAGGTCGGGATCAGCCTCATCGGCATAGGGAAACGGCCCGATGCCGAGCATCCCGTTCTCGCTCTGGAGCGTCACATTGACGCCTTCGGGCACATGGTTTGCCACCAGCGTCGGGATGCCGATGCCCAGGTTCACATAATAGCCGTCGCGCAATTCCTGCGCGGCGCGCGCCGCCATCTGATCGCGGGTCCAGGGCATCAGGCAATCGCCCTCTCACGCTTGGTCAGTTTCTCGATCCGCTTCTCGTTGATCGTGGAAAGCACGATGCGGTCGACATAGATGCCGGGCGTGTGGATGACGTCTGGGTCGAATGTGCCAGCGGGCACGATCTCCTCGACCTCCACCACCGTCACCTTGCCCGCCGTGGCCATATTCGGGTTGAAATTGCGCGCGGTCTTGCGGAACATAAGGTTGCCTGCCGGGTCCGCCCGCCATGCCTTGATGATCGAAAGGTCGGCGCGCAGCCAGGTTTCGCGCACATAGTCCTCGCCCTCGAACGTCTCGACTGGCTTGCCGTCGGCGACGACCGTACCCACGCCGGTCTTGGTGTAGAAGGCGGGTATGCCCGCGCCGCCGGCCCGGATGCGTTCGGCCAGCGTACCCTGAGGGTTCAATTCCAGGTCCAGTTCGCCCGACAGATATTGACTCTCGAACAGCTTGTTCTCTCCCACATAGGAGGAGATCATCTTTTTCACCTGGCGGCTTTCCAGCAACATCCACAGGCCAAAACCATCGGCGCCCGCATTGTTGGAAATGACGGTCAGCCCCTTCACGCCGCTGGCGCGGATCTCCGGTATCAGGCTTTCGGGGTTGCCCGACAGGCCAAAGCCCCCCGACATGATAGTCATGCCGTCGAACAGCAAGCCGTCCAGGGCCGCTGTCGGGCTGTCATATATTTTTTGCATGTGCTGGTCCTTCAGCCGATATCCCCACCCGCAACGGGCAGGACCGATCCGGTGATGTAGCTGGCCTCGTCCGACGCGAGGAACAGGATAGGCGCGATCTGCTCGTCCAGCGTGCCGTAACGCTTCATGAACGCTGACGATGTCACCTGATCCACCGCCTCAGCCATCCACGCCTGTTCCTGTTCATTATCGCCTTGCGCATTGCGGGGAATGCGGCGCGGCGGCGCCTGCGTCCCGCCCGGCGCCGTGGCCACGACGCGGATACCGTTTTGCGCATATTCCATCGCCAGCGCCTGGGTCAGGCCGTTGATGCCCCCCTTCGCCGCCGAATAGGGTACCCGCCTTATGCCGCGGGTGGCGTTGGAGGACAGGTTGACGATGGTGCCAGCGCCCTGATCCAGCATGGTGGGCAATACCGCGTGACAACAATAGAGCGTGGGCATCAGCGATCGGCGGATTTCCGCGTCGATCTGTTCAGGTGTGAACGCGGCATAGGGCCGCATACGGATCGCGCCGCCGACATTGTTGATCAAAATGTCGATGCGCCCAAAGGCGTCGATCGCCGCCGCCATGGCCTGCGCCGCGCCCGCATAGGTTTCAAGGTCGCATTGTACGCTGACCGCCTTGCCGCCCACATCGACGATGGCCTGCGCTACCTCCGTCACGAACTCAGCCCGGTCGACCAGCACGACATGGGCACCTTCGGCCGCGGCGCGGGTTGCCACGCCCGCGCCGATGCCCTGCGCCGCGCCGGTCACGACCATCACCTTATCTGCAAAACGTCCATGGAAGATCATCGACCGAGCCTCAGACATGATAAACGTCGATGACCTGATGAATATAGTCGTCCTTCAGGACGATCGTCTTCTTCAGGATTTTCGGCGTCTCGCCAGCGGTATCGAGCGTCACGAACGTCGTTCCGAAAAACTGCTGCGTCTGCTGGTAGCGGTGGCTCAGCGTATGCCAGTTGTACCGCAGGTCGACCGCATCCGCGCGCGTGTCCAGCACTTCGACATTGGCGATGAAATGCGACGTGCGCGCTTCGGGGGTGCTGGCCGATGACCGCTCGGTCTTCAGGCGATAGACGCGATCTTCCAGCCCCTTGCGATTCCCATAATAGATCAGCGATATCTGGCTGTGCGGATCGGTGGTCAGCGCATCGTCGTCGGTCCACGCCGGCATCCAATATTCGACGCCCTCGGCATAGCAGTCGAGCCATTCGTCAAGCGCACGGTCGTCCAGCAGCCGCGCTTCGCGATACAGGAAGGCGCAGATATCCTGATGGGACAGCGTGGCCCGGTCCTTGTTCAGCACGAGTGTCATTCTGCGGCCTCCATCATCGGCGCGGCGGCGGCATCCTTGGCCATGCCGTCCAGCAGGATCTGCGCCCAAAATTCATGCTGGCGCACGAACAGGCCCTCGTCCTCGCTGCGCTCGCTCGACAGCAGCGGGTTCATGCCCATCGCTGTCGCATTCGCGTCCGGCCCCGCGATCCAGCGGGTCGCACCACGGCTGAGGTCGTTCCACAACGCGCCTGCCCCTTCATATGCCGACTGACAGCTGCGAAACTCCTCCAAGTCGTCGGGCGTGCCCATGCCGGTGACGTTGAAGAAATCCTCATATTGTCGGATGCGATGCGCCCGCACCTGCGCACTTTCACCCTTGGGCGCGTAGCAATAGATGGTGACTTCGGTGGTGTGCACGTCGATCGGCCGCACCACGCGGATTTGCGTGGAAAACTGGTCCATCAGGAACACGTTGGGATAGATCGCCAGGTTGCGCGTCTGCTCCAGAATGAACTTCGCTTTGTCCGCGCCCAGACGATCGACGAGATCGTCCTTGAGATCCCATACCGGCCGCACTTCCGGGTTCAGCACCTGCGTCCAGAGCAGGATATGGCCATGGTCGAAGCCATAGACGCCGCTCGCCGGTGCCTTGGACCAGCCATTGGCGTCGACCGCTTTGGTCCCACCCTCCGCACGCCGCCCCATGGTCGACTGGTAGTTTTCGTGGACGGAACTGACATGATAGCCGTCGCAGCCATTTTCCATCTGCATCTTCCAATTGCCATGGAAGGTGTACGTCGAATTGCCGGTCAGCACCTCAAGGCCCTCGGGTGCCTGGTCCACCATCTGATCGATGATGACCTTCGTCTCGCCCAGATGATCCGCAAGCGGCAGCACGTCATGGTTCAGCGAACCGAAGATGAAGCCGCGATAGCTTTCCACGCGCACCCTGGTCAGGTCGTGCGACCCTTCATGGTCGAAGCTGTCGGGATAGGCCCCGGTGCTGGAATCCTTGGCCTTCAGCAACTTGCCGTCGGTCTTGAAGCTCCAGCCATGGAAGGGGCATACGAACAGCGGCTGGTTGCCGCGCTTGCGACGGCATAGCTTTGCGCCCCGGTGCGCGCAGGCATTGACGACGCAATTGAGGCCGCCATCCTTGGCACGGGTCAGGATGACCGGGGTGTGGCCGATCCAGGTCGTGAAATAGTCGTTCTTCTTCTCGACCTGGCTTTCATGGGCCAGATAGACCCAATTGCTCTCGAAGATATATTTCATCTCCAGATCGAACAGGTCAGGGTCGGTGAACACATCCCGGCGACAGCGGAACATCCCACTTTCAGGGTCGTCGACCACGGCGGTCGCGACACGCTGCATCAAATGCTCGTGCATGATCCTGTCTCCTATGCCTGGCGTTAGGCTATTTCTTTTTCCGGTTCCGATGTCGCTTCAGCCCGGTAGCGGGCGGAAAAGTTTTGGTCATCCTCGCTGGCGGCGCGCTGCAACTGGAAGTCGAAGGCGATGTAGGCGGTGTCGCCCTGACGGCTGGGCACCGGCAGCAGCCCCTCGCGCGTCCCGAAGGCAAAATCGTCTGCGGCAAAGGGATCGTCGCCGAAATTGATCTGTGTCGTCAGCGTGCGATAGCCCGGCGCCTCGATGAAGAAATGGACATGGGCCGGGCGGTTGCCATGGCGGCCAAGCGCCTGCATCAACTGGTCGGTCGCGCCGCCCGGCGGCACCGAATAGCCGCTCGGCTGCTTGGAATGAAAGGCGTAGCGGCCATCCTTGCCCAGCTTGATGCGGCGGCGGTTGTTGAACGGCGTCTGTTCGCCGGTAGGGTCGAAATGGGAATACCAGCCCTTGCTGTTGGCGTGCCAGACATGGACGATCGCATTCGGGACTGCTTCGCCCTCAGGGCCAGTGATCGCACCACTCATATAAAGCGTCTGCGTACCCTCATCCGGGTCGATGCTGAGATTGACGTCGCCTTCGACTAAAGGTGCCCCCGCGACATAGAGCGGTCCCTCGATCGTGCGCGGCGTGCCGCCGGAAGCGCCAACCTCGGCGTCCTTAGCGTCCATGTAGAGATCAAGGAAATGCTCTATGCCGGTGCCAGGTACGATGAGCCCGATCTCGGCTGAACTATCCGCCAGATATTTCATGGCGAGCCAGAATTCGCTCTCGCTAATGTCGTGCTTGACGATCAGTTCCATCACGCTTTGCGTTAAATCTCGGAAAATCGCCTTGAGCCGGGAATTGCCCCCGCTTTCCTGCACGCCCGCAGCGCGGTCGAGCAGTTGCTGAATTTCGGGTTTTTGTATGAAGCTGACGTCCATTTCATGCTCTCCTAAAGGGTATTTTTGAGGATCAGCGATCATCCTCATGGATCGATGAGGGGTGGCGGCACAGCGGCGTCACTTTCATGGTCATGAAGGGATAAAGCGGCAGCGCCATGAGGGTGTCGTGCAAAGCGGTGTTGCTTTCGACGTCGAAGATCGAGACGTTCGAATACAGGCCGACCTTGCGCCAGATATGGCGCCAGGTGCCAGCCGACTGGAGCTGCTGGAAATAGGCCTTTTCTTCCGCCTTGATCCGCGCGGCATCCTGAGGATCGAAATCCAGGGGGATATTGACGTCCATTTCAACCATGAACAGCATCGCTTCAGGCTCCTGCGGTGACGGCATGCAAGGCGGGCGCCTTACGATCGCGGCGGAAGTGGGCCAGCTTGTCCTCGTCGAAGGCGATGCCAAGCCCTGGTCCCGTCGGGACTGCCAGCGAGAAGTCGCCATAGCCCAACGGTTCGCGCAATATGTCCTCGACCTGTAGCAACGGGCCGAACAATTCGGTGCCCCATGCAAGTTCGGGGAGCGTCGCGAAGACGTGGGCCGACGCGACGGTC
>TARA_R110000787_G_scaffold137458_2_pt1 | contig 18581 bp, 17 predicted proteins | sample TARA_R110000787 | Tara Oceans TARA_R110000787 (sample SAMEA4397920) | marine metagenome | biome: Polar Biome; feature: [DCM] deep chlorophyll maximum layer (ENVO:01000326); material: water (ENVO:00002006), including particulate matter (ENVO:01000060) such as... | depth 35 m
GAAATCAGGTGTCGTCGTTAAAATCAGGCTTGGTGAGTCTGACTTTTATGATGCGGTCATTCGTGCGGTGATTCCTGAAGAAAACCCGCTGACCCGTACCCGCATCGTTCGGGCAATTCCGGATCTCTCGGCCGGCGCGACCCTTGCTGCCGGGCAAAGTGCCATCATGATGGTTCCGATCGGCGAACCGCGTGACGTCATCACCGTTCACAAGGACGCTGTCCTGAACCGCGCCGGCACAAACCTTGTGGTCCTGGTAGTTGACGGCAAGGCCGAATTCCGCCCGGTACAGATCGGTGACGCTGTTGGCAGCCGGTTTGAGATTCTCGAGGGACTGGCCCCCGGCGACGTTGCTGTCGTGCGCGGTAACGAACGGCTCCGGCCCGGACAGGCTGTGGCACCGGCAGGCAAGAAGGCCCCGAATAATGATGAGAAGCCTGCCGCGGCAAAAACTGACTCCCAGCAAAAGGCTCAGGGTGAAAGCTGATCAGCCCGACAGGCTGAGAACTTCTGAGAATACACTATGAATTTGATACGCCTCGCCATCGAGCGACCGATTGCGATTATTTCTGCCGTCATGATGGTATTGCTGTTTGGCATCGTTGCCTTGCAGACGATTCCGATTCAGCTGACGCCTGATGTCGACAAACCGGTTATTGAGATTTCGACGATTTGGCCGGGCGCCGCGCCAGAAGAAATCGAGCGTGAAATCGTCAACCGGCAGGAAGAAAAGCTGAAAGGTATCGAAGGGCTGTCAGAAATGAGCAGCCGTTCCGAAACCGGTCGCGGTTCTGTTGAGCTGGAGTTCGATATCTCCACAAACATGGACCGCGCCCTGTTGCTGGTTGCCAACCGGCTCGATCAGGTCAGTGGTTATCCCGATGAGGCCGACGAGCCGACACTCAGCACGTCCGGTGCCAATGATAACGGTATCGCCTGGTTCATGTTGCAGCCCCTGCCCGGCAATGACCGGCCGATCCATACCTATCGCGATTTCGCGGAGGATGTGGTTCAGGACCGCCTTGAACGGGTTGCCGGTATCGGTGCCAGTAACCTGTATGGGGGTGGCGAACGCGAGTTGCAGATTACGGTCAATCCGGAATCCCTGGCCCGCTATCGTCTGACGGTTTCGCAGGTCGTCCAGAAGCTTCGTGAGGCGAACGCCACCATTACCGGTGGCGACGTTGATGAAGGCAAACGCCGCTACGTCGTGCGGACCGAGGGCGATTTCGAATCCCCCGAGGATGTCCGTGCTGTCGTCCTCCGCTCAGAAACCGACCCGACGACAGGTCAGATAAGCCGGGTGACGGTTGGCGAAATCGCCAATGTTTCATACGGATACAAGGATCCCGCAGCTTTCATCCGCGTACTCGGCAAACCGGGCATGGCGATGAATGTCATCCGCGAAACCGGCGCCAACGTCATCGAGACGATGGAGGGCATTCGTGCTGCGGTTATTGAACTGAACGAATTTGCGTTGCCAAACCAGGGCCTCAAGCTGACCCAGGTTTATGACGAAACCACCTACATCGAATCTTCCATCGATCTGGTCATCAGCAATATCTATGTCGGTGGCGCGCTTGCAGCCTTCGTGCTCATGGTCTTCCTGCGCTCTTTCCGTGCAACACTTGTTGTTTCACTGGCGATACCTGTGTCCGTCGTCGGCTCCTTTGTTGCCATGGCTGCCCTTGGCCGGTCGCTGAACGTCGTCTCGCTGGCCGGGATTGCCTTCGCCGTTGGTATGGTGGTCGACGCAGCCATCGTCGTGCTCGAAAACATCTATCGCCATTATCAGAACGGCAAAAGCCGCCGTGAAGCGGCCTATCTTGGTGCGGCACAGGTATGGGGTGCGGTTCTGGTTTCCGCGCTGACCACCGTCATGGTGTTCATCCCCGTGCTCATCATGAAGCTGGAAATCGGTCAGCTTTTCCGCGACATCGCCGTGGCCATTTCAGTTGCCGTGATGTTGTCGCTGATTGTTGCCGTAACCGTAATCCCCGCTCTTGCCAACAGTCTGCTGGGCGAGAACGATGGCAAAAGCATCACGACCATGCGCATTCCGGTCATTGATGATATCGCCAACGGCTTCATGGCCCTTGTGACAGGCTTTGTCCGGGCCGTGCTGAAAAGCAAGATACTGGCCGTGGTAACGGTCGCAATCATGTGTGGCGGCGCAGGTACGCTGGCCTATACCTTCCTGCCGAAGCTTTCCTACCTGCCGGAAGGAAATCAGAATTTCGTGTTCGGCATGGTTCTGCCCCCGCCGGGATACAACCTGGAGACGACAGCGGATATTGCGGGCGGTATTGAACAGACCATCAAACCTTTGTGGGCCTCCGACAAGCTGCGGTCCATCGAAGAAGAAAAGGCATGGAAAGAGAGCGGTGAATACAAGCCGGACCCGAATGCCCCGCCGCTCATGGAACGGTTTTTCTTCGTTGCGACGCGGGCAACCACCTTTCTCGGGGCCATTGCCGTCGACGAAGGCCGTCCGTCCGAACTCATCCCGATTCTTCAGGGACCGGTGTTCCGCGAACCAGGAACATACGGGTTTGTCACCCAGCCGTCGATTTTCGGCCGGGCAACCAGCGGAACCTCGATTGACCTGAACATCTCCGGACCTGATCTGGAGACAATCATCGGCGTCGCCCAGAATGCCTTTGGCATGATCATGCAGGCCATGCCGATGAGCGAAGGCTATCAGGTTCGCCCGATACCGGGCCTTGAGCTTGGGGCACCGGAAGTGCGTGTCATACCCGACCGGACAAAGCTGGCAGATAACGGCGTCACAGCCCGTGAACTGGGTGATACCGTCGATGCCTTCAATGACGGTCTGCGGGTTGCCGAGATAACGGTTGAAGGCAAGCGTATGGATCTGATCCTGCGTGGCCCCACCAATCATGTCATTGCAACACAGGGCATCGACAACCTTCCGGTTGTTACCCAGACCGGCCAGATACTGCTGGCCAATTCGCTGGCCGATGTCGTTGTGACATCCGGTCCGACGGAAATCCTTCACAAGGAACGGTCGCGTACAATCACGCTGCAGGTCAAACCACCAGCAGGTGTCGCACTGGAATCCGCGATGGATATCCTGCGCGACAAAGTCATGTCCCCTCTCAGCACTGCCGGATTACCCGGAGGGGTAAAACTGAATGTCTCGGGAACTGCTGATCAGCTGACAAAAACCTGGGATCAGATGCAGCTCGACCTGCTGCTTGCCCTGATCATCGTCTATCTTGTGATGGCAGTCCTGTTCGAGAGCTTCGTCTATCCGATGATCATCATGCTGTCCGTGCCACTGGCCGCGGCTGGTGGTGTCGGCGGTCTGAAGCTGCTGAATATCTATCTGTCTTTCAGTGGTGGATTTCAGGAACTCGACATGCTGACCCTGCTCGGCTTTGTCATTCTGATTGGTATTGTCGTGAACAATGCGATTCTGCTGGTTCATCAGACGCTGTATCAGATCCGCGAAGACGGCATGGGAATACATGAGGCGATTGTTGATGCGACCCGGAACCGTATCCGCCCGATCTTCATGTCCACGCTGACCAGTGTCTTCGGTATGTTGCCGCTGGTTCTGTTCCCCGGTGCCGGATCGGAACTCTATCGCGGTCTCGGATCTGTTGTCGTTGGTGGTCTGGCTCTGTCGGCCGTGCTGACATTGCTGATTATTCCGCCATTGCTCTCGCTTCTGGTTGATCCGCTGGAAAGCTGGTCACGCCGAAAGAACAAAATAGCCAACAGCACCAAGAGCGGAGAGGCGAAACCAGTTCCGGCGGAGTAATCGGACGAACCATGACCCGGAAGGTTATCATTGTCGGCGGCGGCATGGCGGGTATCTCGCTAGGTGCCCTACTGTCAGCAGAGACTGAGGTTACCGTCCTCGAACGGGAGACGGCGCCCGGTTATCACGCCACAGGGCGTTCCGCCGCCGTTTATGCCCCGGCCTATGGCAATCGTGTGATACGGGCATTAACGGCCGCCTCCCGCGAGTTTCTTGAAACACCACCGGACGGTTTTTCTGCCTCCCCCCTGCTTGAACCCCGCCATGTCATGTTTTTTGGCCGGAAGGACCAGCAGGAAACGCTGACCGCGCTGATATCAGAGACGGCGGGACAACCGGGACTGCGAGCCGCCAGCGCATCAGATGTTCTGTCGCAGATACCCTGCTTCAGGTCCGATTACCTGCATTCAGCTGTCGAAGACACGACAACAAGCGGTATTGATGTTGACGCCCTGTTACAGGGATATGCGAAACAATTGCGCAGCAATGGCGGCGATATTCTCACAGACTTTGATGTCGACTCACTGTCCCGCGAACGAGGCAACTGGGTCATAATATCAAAAGACGGACGGTCGATTGACGCAGATGTTCTGGTTGATGCTGCAGGGGCCTGGGCAGACCAGCTTGCCGTCATGTCCGGTATTGCACCGGTTGGCCTGACCCCTCTGCGCCGGACAGCCATCACTATTGATCCGCCTGCTGGTGTCAATGTCAGCGGATGGTCTATTGCCATTGATGCGGATGAAGAACTCTATTTCAAACCGGAGGCCGGGCGCATTCTCGTCTCGCCTGCAGATGAAACCCCGTCAGAACCCTGCGATGCACAGCCGGAAGAGCTCGACATTGCCATTTGCGTTGACCGGCTGGAAACCGCAACTGACCTGACTGTGCGCCGGATTACGCATAAATGGGCCGGATTACGAACCTTTTCACCGGACCGGACCCCGGTTGTCGGATATGACGCTGCAGACAACGGATTTTTCTGGCTGGCCGGACAGGGCGGTTACGGAATCCAGACCGCCCCTGCCATGGCCGAGCTTGCAGCAGCGCTGGTGATGAACAGGCCTGTCCCTGAGAGGCTTGCAGCCTATGGTGTGAAAGAGGAGGATTTAACGCCTCACCGTTTCACAACTGGCAGCGAGTCCGGATCATGAAAATCATAGAGACAAAAGACGCCCCACCAGCTTTTTCCGCCTACGCACAGGCAACCGAAGTGCCTGCCGGTGCACGCTGGGTGCATGTTTCCGGTCAGGTGGGACTTGATGACAAGGGGCAGTTGCCGGCTGATTTTGACGGACAGGCCAGGTGGGCGTTCCGGAATGTCATAGCTGTCGTAAAAGCCGCCGGAATGCAGGCCAGCGACATTGCCAAGGTCACGGTCTATCTGACCCGTCAGCAGGATGTCGCCGCCTATCGCACCGCCCGTGATGAAGAACTCGGCATTGTCACCGGCTCTACATTGCTGGTCGTCGCAGGGCTGGCCAGCCCCGACTGGCTGATTGAAATCGAGGCTGTCGCAGCTGCTGTCTAGCTATCAGCCGAGATGGGCCGAGAAAAATTCCAGGCTCCGCTGATTGGCAAGTTCCGCACTTTCCCTGTCGTAATGAATACCGTCCGGGCGGGCAAAGGCATGGTCCTGACCCGCATAGGAATGCAGGGTGACTTTCGCATTGTCAGCCCAGATGCGTTTGATTTCCTGCTGCTGTTCGACAGGTACATACTCGTCCTTCTCGGCGATATGCAGCATCACCGGGCAGGTCACCGTCTCATCTGCATGTTCAGGCAGCATTACACCGTAATAACCAACCGCAGCATCCGCACTTGTCCGGGTTGAACAGGCAAAGGCCAGCCGTCCGCCGAGGCAGTAGCCGATGGCTCCGACCTTGCCCGTGCAGGCATCGAGGCCGCGCAGATGATCAATCGTCGAGTTGATATCTTCCATTCCCTTGTCGAGATCGAACCCGCCAAACAATTCAAACGCCCGTTTCCATTCCGCATCGGTCTTGTCTGTCAGCTGAATGCCGGGCTCCTGTCGCCAGAACAGGTCGGGGCATAAAACCACATATCCCTGCCCGGCCAGCCAGTCGCTGATCTCGCGCATCCCCTGATTGACGCCGAATATTTCCTGAATAGCGATAATCCCCGGCCCTGAACCGCTGGCCGGTGTTGCCAGATAAGCCATGAATTCACCTGAACCATCGGCTGCACTGATCTTGATTTCCTGTCCGCTCATTCACTCAATCTCCTGTTCTGGTCTCACCGTTTTGGTGACTTTAAACGATCCGGGTCTCGGTTCGCCAGCGGTCTGCAAAGATTGACGTTGGAACAGACCCTACCTACTATCCGGACAGGCAGAAAAAGAGGGTTTGATGGACTGGTCGCGGTGTTTTCCGAAACTGAACGAAAGCGACCTGGAGAAGCTTATGGCTGTCTCCGAACAGGCCGAATTCATGCTTGGCGACCAGATCGTGGAAGAAGGGCAGCAACTCGATCATTTCTTCGTACTTCAAGAAGGACATGTCGGGATAGAACGCAGCCTGAGTGGTGGTGTCTGGGCACAGTTCATCAATCCGCTTGAAGAAGGCGATGTGTTTGGCGAAATGTCCTTCATTTCTCCTATACAGGCTTCGGCCACCCTGATCGCCCTGACGGATATCCAGACAATCAGTTTCCCGACGGACAAGGTCAAAAAACTTGTAGCGGAAGATGACGGATTTGCCGCACGGCTCTATCACTCATTCGGTATTGTTCTGGTAAACCGGCTGATGCGAACCAATCAGCGAACCGACACATTTGAGCCCCGTCTTTAGGCTTTCTGCCACATCATTTTTATCTGGCCTGAAGCATTCGCTGCTGACTTTCGAAGATATGGTTCCGAACCACATAGGCGAGACCCACCGGGTCGCCGATTTCAATCCGCCGGATGATTTCCAGCAATTCATCGTGAACCGCCGTCATGGTTTCGGTCCAGTTCATCGCCGGTAGCAGCAACAACCACATTCGCGACGTCTGAAAGAACAGGTTTCGCTGCATTTCCCGTAATGTCGCGTTGCTGCCAAGGCCCGTCAGGCCCGTATAATAGCGGATATTGATCTCAGCAAATCCGATCGTATCGCCCTCTTTCAGCGTCAGAAAGCTCTCTGCACATTCACGGAAAAAGTCTGCGGCATCGGGTGCAAACGGCAGTTTGATAAAGGGTCCCATTGATTCGGCCAGGACTTTCCTGACGGCATAGACATCGGCCAGTTGCTCAGGTTCAATCCGGGTGACAAGTGTCCCGATGCCATGTTTGATCTCTACCAGCCCCTCATGCTCCAGCATGGAACAGACACGCCGGATCGGCGACCGGCTGACAGAATATTCCTTCGCCAGTTCCTCTTCACTCAGCAACGTTCCCGGAGGGCAGCGGTTGGTGCAGATGCGATACCGGATATCCTGATAGATTGCCGTTATCCGCTGTTGTGGCGCCGTTCTCGGGCTGGTCAGGGTATTTGATGACGGATAAATCACAATGACCTCAATAAACCTGGGAACCGGGCAATGCCGCCCGCTTGCTTGCCATTCTGGTCAGCTTTGCTGCGATCAGTGAGAGGATGAGAAAGAAAACCCCGGCAAGGGTAATTGGCTCAGTATACCGGAATGTGTCGTTCCCGATAATACGGGCGGTCGCGACCAGTTCAATAACGGTAATTGCCAGCAGAACCGGCGTTTCCTTGAACATCGTCACAAAATAATTTCCGAGCGGCAGAATGATCGGCGGAATGGCCTGCGGAAGGATAATGCGCTTCAGTGTCAGACCGGTCGAAAGGTTGATGACCTTTGCCGCCTCCCACTGCCCCCGGTCAACCTGAGAAAAGCCGGAGCGATAGACCTCGGCACAATAGGCAGAGTAGTGAATTCCGAGAGCGAGTACCCCGCACAGCATGGCCGGAAGGAATATCCCGACCAGAGGCAGAAAATAGTACATCGCAAAGAGCTGGATCAGCAGTGGCGTTGTCCGGATAAATTCGATGAGCAGCCTGACCATGAAACTGACCACCGGGATTTCAAGCAGGCTGACCACGGCCCAGACCAGTCCCAGTACAGCAGCAAGGGCGAAGCCAAACACGGTAACCTGTAGGGTCACAAGTGAGGCAGCTGCCATCTGCGGCAAAATTTCAAATGCATAGGCCCAGTCCCAGATCATCCTGCACCTCCCAGACGAATGCCGCGCGAGAAATGCTTTTCCAGCACTTTCATGCCGATAGTGATGCACAGACCGATGGCAAAATAGATAAAGAGGATAATCGTGAACACCTCGACGGTCCGGTAGGTCGTCTGGTTCAGCTGATAGGCGGTATAAGTCAGATCGGAAATGCCGATAAAGGACACCAGTGCTGTAAGTTTGAACAGCTGAATTGCGATATTGCCAAAGGGCGGAATCATAATCCGGATTGCCTGAGGCAATATGATCCGTCTCATCCGGTTGAATTCACTCATATTCAGGGCCGTCGCCGCTTCATGCTGGGCTTTCGGCACAGCCCGGATAGAGGATTCAACGACAATCGCAGCATAGGCCCCGACGTTCAGCGACACCCCAAGCACACCGGCTGTAAAAGGATCAACCCGGGGGCCGAACAGGGGCAGAACATAAAACAGCCAGAACAGCTGAACGAGGGCAGAAGTCCCCCGGAAAATCTCAACATAGCCAATTGAAAGCCAGCGTATCAGCCGGACAGTCGATAACCTGCCGATACCTGCGGAGAAAGCGATGATGATTGTCAGAATCATCGACGCAAGAATCAGTTCCACGGTAACGCCCGCCGCCTGAAGAAAAACATCGGCACTGTCAGCGAAAGGCGAATGCTGAAAATATGCGAGGCCGGCAACCACCGTAATGCACAGTGTAATCAGCAGCGCACGGATCGACATGGGTCACCTCCGGCGTTGAAAGCTGGCGGACCCGCACCGAAGTCGTCTGGCGCGGGTCCGTAACGGGGAATCAATGAAAACTCAGAGGCCGGAACCGCAAAGTTCTTTCATGGATTTCGTTGGCGCATCCTTCGGCCCAAAACCCCAGGCCGACGCCATCTTGGCGTAATCACCGCTGGCTACATACTTGGCCAGAGTTGCCTGAAAGGCATCACGAAAAGCCATATTAGCCTTCAGTTCATCGCCCGTCCCTTTCGGGAAAGCAATCGAGCCATGGCCCTGATAGTTCTCCCCTGCAATTTCAGTAATCGATCCGGAACTTTCCATGCCGATAAGATCTCCGGCGGTACGAACAATGTCGTTGATCGCAAAAGCAGACAGCGCGAAACCATCAGCGCGCCCGGACATCACTGCTGAAATGCCAGCGGCCTTGTCGCCAACCTTGAGCAATTTGTCTTCCGGCACGCCGTCTTTCTTCGCCAGTGTCTCCTCAGTACCCCCTGCCAGCACGGCAAGTTTGACACCATCCGTTTTGGCGATGTCCGTGAAGGTATGCAGGCCCTTCGGGTTACCCTTCTTTACCAGATAGGCAGCACCCTGCCCCCAGGTCGGTTCCGCAAACAGAACCTGTTCACACCGTTTCGGACGCACATAAATACCCGCTGCTCCCAGGTCTGCCCGTCCGGCAACCAGTGACGGGATGATCGCACCAAAATCCATCGCGATGAATTCCAGTTTTGAAACACCCATCTGACCAAGCACATGCTTGACGATTTCCACCTGTTCACCGGTGAAACTTCCGTCTGCCTGCTTGTAACCATAGGGCGCATAGCCGGCGATCGCCACTTTCGCCCCTTCTGTCCGGTACTTTTCCAGCAACGGATTGTCTGACGCAATGGCTGTAGCCGTAAATAACATGGAGGCAGCGAGAACCATTGCCCCTTTGAATGATCTGATAACGCTCATTTTTCATCTCCTGTTCAAATGAAACCCACCTGGAACTCGATCCGGGTGATCTGCCGCCACCCTGTGAGAGAAGGATAATCAGATGCTAAGTTGGATACAACATGAAATCAAAAACGAACATATTTCACATATTTAAAACAATTATCGGTATATTTTCCTATAGATGTGTACCTCTATATGATCATAGTATGTGAGGACGCCAATGATGGAGACGCCGCCATGCCCGATGACAGCCCGACGCCGCCCTTGAGCCTGAACGGTTCAGACGAACCAGTCGTACGGTTCGCCAATGTCACCAAACGCTACGGTGACCTGACGGTTCTCGACCAGTTGAATCTGGACGTCTCGGAAGGTGAAATGGTCAGCATCATCGGCCCTTCCGGCTCAGGCAAGACCACCGTACTGCGTGTCCTGATGACACTGGAAACCATTGATGACGGCGTCATCTACGTCGATGGAAAGCCACTGACGCATATGGAAAGGAATGGGGTTCTCGTACCTTCTGATGCACGATATCTTCGTCAGATGCGGCAAAACATCGGCATGTGTTTTCAGCACTTCAACCTGTTCCCCCATATGACCGCTCTGGAAAATTGCATAGAAGGCCCGGTCTATTCACTGGGTATGAGCAAACAGGAAGCGCGGGAGCGGGCAGAAGACCTCCTCGATATGGTTGGCGTTGCCGACAAGCGGGATGAACACCCCTCCCGTCTGTCCGGAGGCCAGCAGCAGCGTGTCGCCATTGCGCGAGCACTCGCGATGCGTCCAAAAGTCATGCTGTTTGATGAAGTCACCTCAGCACTTGATCCTGAAGTCATTGGCGAAGTGACCACCGTCATTCGTAAACTGGTCAACGAACTCAACCTGACCATGCTGATGGTCACGCATCAGATGGGCTTTGCCCGGGATATCTCAGACCGGGTGTGTTTTTTCTATGGCGGCAGGATTGAAGAACAGGGTACACCGGATGAGGTCTTCGGAAATCCGCAACAGGAGCGGACGCAACAATTCCTCAGTGCCGTGAAGGAAGCCGTATGAAGCAATTGCCGATGCATCCGCGCCAGATCTATCAGGCGCATCAACGGATACGGTCCCGGATACGAACCACACCACTGGCCCCTTCCCCGTCTCTGAGTGATGCATCAGGCAGCGATGTTTATCTCAAGCTGGAACATCACCAACTGACAGGCAGTTTCAAACTGCGGGGCGCGACGAATGCCATTCTGTGTCTGAACGATGAACAGAAAGCAAAAGGCGTCGTCGGGGCATCGACCGGCAACCACGGGCGCGGACTTGCCTATGCCGCACGGCAGGCCGGGGTGCGCTGCATCATCTGCATGTCCGAACTGGTGCCGTCGAACAAGGTCGAGGGGATCAGGGCTGAGGGCGCTGAAGTCCGGATTATCGGTCGTTCGCAGGACGACGCGCAGACAGAAGTTGACCGGCTTGTTGCAGAAGATGGCATGGTTATGCTGCCCCCCTTTGATCATGCCGACATCATTGCCGGTCAGGGCACCCTGGGCCTGGAAATTCTCGAAGCCCTGCCAGCAACAGACACGGTTCTGATTCAGCTGTCGGGTGGCGGGCTGATCTCCGGCATAGCCCTGATGCTGAAAGCGGCAGACCCCACCATCCGTGTCGTCGGCGTATCGATGGAGCGCGGTGCTGCCATGATTGAAAGCCAGCGTGCCGGCAAGCCGGTTCCGGTCGAAGAACTGCCAACTCTTGCAGATTCGCTGGGCGGGGGTATTGGCCTCGACAACCGTTATACCTTTCCGATGGTGCGCGATCTGGTGGACGACTTCATCACCGTGTCGGAACAGGAAATTGCCGCGGCTGTCCGCCACGCCTACTGGCAGGAACGTCAGATCATCGAAGGTTCAGGCTCGGTCGGCATCGCGGCCCTGCTCGCCGGGAAAGTCAGCAACTGCGGCAAAACCGTCGCGCTGCTGAGTGGCGGAAATATCGACATGAAACTGCACAAGCGCCTGATCGACGGTGAAGACGTCGATGTCGCAGCCAGTCCGAACTGACGGAGTATACCAGATGCCGGAAATCAGAATATTCACGGAAAGTGATCTTCGGCAAATGATCCCGCTCGACCGCGCCGCTATCGACTGTGTTGAGGCTGCGTTCGGTGCTCTTGCGACCCGTGATATTGCCATGCCGCCCATCATGAGTTTTCAGGTGCCGGAACATAATGGCGAGGTGGATGTCAAAACCGCTTATATTCCGGGTGTCCCCTCCTTTGCCGTCAAGATGAGTCCCGGCTTTTTTGACAACCCGAAGATCGGCCTGCCCAGCGTTAACGGCCTGATGGTGGTTTTCTCTGCCACGACCGGGCTGGTTGAAGCCCTGCTTCTGGATAACGGTTATCTGACCGATATACGTACCGCCGCGGCCGGTGCCGTCGCGGCAAGATGGCTGGCACGGGAAGATGCAAAAACCGCTGGTATTGTCGGATGCGGTGTTCAGGCCCGGCTTCAGCTTCAGGCGCTGACACTGGTACGGCCGATCAGGGATGCCATCATATGGGGCCGTGACCCGGAAAAAGCCGAAGCCTGTGCAAAACACTGCAACGATGATCTGGGTATCCCTGTCACCGTGGCTGCCTCCGTTTCTGATGTCATGACTGCGGATATCGTTGTCACCACAACCCCCGCCACCACTCCCCTGGTTGAAAGCCGGGACATGAAAGTCGGTCAGCATATTACGGCGATGGGGTCCGATGCTGATTACAAGAATGAACTGGCGCCACAGATCATTGCCGATGCCAGCCTCTATGTCTGCGACAGTCATGCCCAGTGCCTTCGTCAGGGCGAACTGCGATCAGCCGTTGCCGCCGGTGTTGTTACGGACAGTCATCCCTATGAAGAACTTGGGAAAATCATCACCGGCAATGCCCGGGGACGTCATTCTGCCGGGGATATCACGGTCTGCGACCTGACCGGAACCGGCATTCAGGATACGGCGATCGCCGCTTTCACCCTGAAGCGCGCGAACACATTCACGCTCGGACATCTTTTCAACAGCGACTAACCTCCGGAGACTGCCATGCCTGACATCGATCTTCCTTTCAGCCGCTCAGAGTATGCGGATCGGATCAACAAGGTCAGGACGGCAATGGCCGCGCAGGGAATCGATCTTCTGATCGTCTCTGACCCGTCCAACATGGCATGGCTTACCGGATATGACGGCTGGTCCTTCTATGTTCATCAATGTGTTCTGGTGGACCTGCATGAAGACCCGGTCTGGTATGGCCGTCTGCAGGACGTCAATGGGGCGGTGCGAACCGTATATATGGATGAGGCACAGATACTCTCCTACCCCGATCATTATGTTCAGTCGACCGAGCGGCACCCCATGGATCAGCTCAGTCAGATCATACAGGACCGTGGTTGGGGCAAATGTCACATCGGCGTCGAGATGGATAATTACTATTTCTCTGCTGCCGCCTATCAGTCACTGACCCGGCATCTTCCGAATGCACAGTTTCATGATGCAACAGGACTGACCAACTGGTGCCGGGCGATCAAGTCAGCACAGGAGCTGACCTATATGCGCCGGGCTGCCCGGATCGTTGAGGCTATGCATGCCCGGATCATCGACAAGGTCGAACCGGGAATCCGGAAATGTGATCTGGTTGCAGAAATTTATGACGCCGGCGTTCGTGGTGCCGACGGACATGGCGGCGATTACCCGGCCATCGTCCCCCTGCTGCCGTCCGGCTCGGACGCTGCGGCCCCGCACCTGACCTGGGATGATCTGCCGATGAAGTCCGGTGAAGGGACCTTCTTCGAAATTGCCGGCTGCTACCGGCGCTATCACGTGCCGCTATCCCGTACTGTCTTTCTGGGCAAACCCTCGCAGCATTATCTCGACGCGGACAAGGCCGTTCAGGAAGGCATGATTGCCGGACTGGACGTCGCCCGTCCCGGCAATACCTGCGAAGATGTCGCCCGGGCCTTCTTCAACGTTCTGAAAAAACACGGAATTACAAAAGACAACCGGACCGGTTATTCCATCGGTCTCAGCTATCCGCCGGACTGGGGCGAACGCACCATGAGCCTGCGGCTTGGTGATGTGACGGTCCTGCAACCGGGCATGACCTTCCATTTCATGACCGGTCTGTGGATGGATGACTGGGGCATGGAAACTACCGAGAGCATCCTGATCACCGAGCAGGGGGTTGAATGCCTTGCATCTGTTCCCCGTGAATTGCTGGTGAAAGCCTGACCCCGGACCCTACAGTCCCGGCAGGCGCTCACCCGCCCGCCATTTCGCGGGATCCGTGAACAGACCGCTGAATATCCCCCGGTTGGCGCCACGCGCCTCCCGGTGATTCTGTTTGTACGGAGACGAGCGGACATCAATGGCAATCGCATAGCCCCGGTCAATCAGGGCGGCCGCAATATCGGAATAACCGAGATAGCACCGCGCGACAGGAATATCAGCCCCCCCGTCACCTGACATGACGAGGCAGTTCAGTTCCCCGCCCCGAACAATATCGCGCATGTTGTCCCGGGCAATCTGCCCGCATTCCCAGACCACACCCTGCCGCAGACATTGCTGCTGCGGCGAAGGTGCCTCGATTTTCCAGAGCACCAGCAACTGCCCTTCAACCTCGACGGTCCGTGCATCAATCACCACTGCTGTTCCGATAACCCGTTGTCCCGGCAACTGGCTATATGCCGCTGTCTGAAAACCGGTTAATACAGAACCAGCCACAAGAGCGACAAAAAGCCAGAAGGGTCGGGAAACATGCAATTCAGGACGTCTCCGTTCTGTCAGAATATCTACCGGATAAAGCGCTTCACATAGTCTGAGCCAAGTCCGACGGCTTCGTAATGTTTCCGGGCGTCGTCAACACGGTCGAAGACATCGGTAGAGCCTGTCGTGTTGCCTTCTTCATCACAATAGAGCAACGCACCGGTATTGTGGAACAGGGTCAACATGCTGTCGCCCTCATCGACGTATAATGTATGTACATCGCCCGGCGGTTCATACAGGTAACTCCCTGCCGTCGCGACCCAGTCACGTTCCAGATAGCGCCAGCGACCTTCGAGCACAAACCCATGCACAGGTGCCGGATGACGATGACGGGAAATCACACCGCCCTGGGTCACCTTTGTCAGATGTACCCAGTAGCCCTGACTGACGTTGAAACAGAGCGGACGTGACCAGCGACCGGGGCCATTTGGCACCCAGAGTCGTTCATCCTCCGGCTCCCGGCCATCTTTCAGGAATATCTCATCAACCATATCCTGTGGTACAAGAGACGAATATTTAGGTGTAATACTGTCAGGCATTTCGTTTCCCAGTTCTGTTCATAAATAAGGTGTTAGCTGTAATCAGCTGATCTTCAGCACGACCTTGCCCGTCGACTTCCGGTCGATGAGGAGTTGCAGTGCCTCTGCAGCCTGCTCCATCGGCAGGACGTGGCTGACATGCGGTTTCAGCTTGCCCTCTTCATACAACCCCACCAGAGCATCATAGGAACGGCGGTGAACTTCGGGCTTCTTCTTGCGGTAACTGCCCCAGTAGAAACCGATGGCAGAGCAATTCTTCACCAGCAGGATATTAGCCGGGATCTGCGGCACATCCCCGGACGCGAATCCCACCAGTACGATGCGACCCTCATAATTGATGCAGCGAAGTGACGCCTTGAAAACATCCCCGCCGACCGGGTCATAGATCACATCGGCACCGCCGACATATTCCTTCACCTTCTCGCGGATATCTTCTGTGCGATAATTGATCAGATAATCCGCGCCATACTGTTTTGCGATGGCCAGTTTTTCATCACTGCCTGCCGTTGCAACCACAGTCGCACCCAGTGCCTTGCCGATCTCGACTGCGGTCAGTCCGACACCGCCGGCCGCACCATGCACCATAAGAACATCGCCCGGGAAAACCGGGCACCGGTGCGTCAGGGCGACATGGCTGGTGCCATAGACAATTGGAAAGGCAGCGGCCTGAATATCTTCCATGGCATCGGGGACCACCGTCGTATCAACTTCATGACAAATCGCATATTCCGCGAAGGCACCATGGCTGACCCGTGCCATCACCCGCTGACCGGGTTTGGCAATTGTGACACCCTCGCCGACTTCCACCACCTCACCGGCCAGTTCAAGGCCGGGCACGAAAGGAAGCTCCGGCCGATCCTGATACGTTCCTTTTGCCATCAGGGTGTCAGCAAAATTACATCCTGCTGCCGCCACCCTGACTTTCAGTTCTCCCGGCCCTGGTGACGGTTCCGCAAACTCGCCGCATTGCAGAACATCCAGACCGCCATTTTCTCGAATCACAATTGCTTTCACGCTATCCGCCCTTTTGCCAAATTATGCCGGAGGGTCCCCGAGGATCACGGGCGGGTCAAGTGCCCGCTCCAGTCCCCCGCGTTAAACGCATGTCTGCTATGCAACACAATAAGGGCTATCGCCCTTGGCTATCTAATGCTGCTATAGATGGTCTTCATGACACTCAAAGAATCAGTTACGCGAAACCCCATTATCGAAACCCTGAGCCAGCCGAATTACGGCCGGTATGTTGCTGGAAATTCGATTTCACTCATCGGCCTCTGGATGCATCGAATCGCAGTTGGCTGGCTGACCTGGAAACTGACAGAATCAGGTTTCTGGCTTGGGGCTGTCGCCTTTGCCGATCTTGCGCCCTCCATCGTTATTGGTCCCATAGGCGGGGCATTGGCCGACCGGATCAGCCGTCTGCTCATCGTTAAGGTCGCCCAGACAATTGCCATGATTCAGGCTGTGCTGCTGGCTGTCCTGTTCTGGACTGACGCCATAAATATCTGGCTGCTGGTCGGGCTGACATTCGTCAATGGCGTGGTAATCGGTTTCAACCAGCCCTCCCGTCTGGCACTGGTTTCCAGTCTTGTCGACAAGGATCATGTCTCTGTCGCGGTGGCTATAAATTCCACAGTGTTTAATACAGCCCGGTTCATTGGTCCTGCCGCGGCAGGTGTTGTCATTGTGGCGTCGGATGTCGGATGGGCTTTCATCATCAATGCGGCCAGCTATCTGGCCATGCTCGCAGCACTGGCCAGCATTCACATCCTGCCCGAAACCGACGCAAAGAAGCGTGAGAAACGTGGTGTTCTTGCCGATATAGCAGAAGGATTCGGTTATGTACGGCGTCATCCGGGGGTTGGGCCGATGCTGTTCCTCATGCTGGTCACGGCTGTCTGTGTGCGCCCGTTTGTGGAACTGATGCCGGGCTTTGCCGCTGATGTATATCAGCGTGGTGCCGAAGGGCTGGCGACCCTGTCATCGACAGTTGGCGTCGGGGCCGTTCTGGCAGGCGTCTGGATGGCCAGCAGACGCAACAAGACGGACGCAGCAGTGATTGCCCTCACCTCGCCCGTCATCATCGCCATCGGTATTATCATTTTCGCCTCAACCGACATCTATCCGGTCGGCGTCGTCGCTGTCGCAATCGCCGGTTTTGGTATGGTTGCTTCCGGTGTCGGAATGCAGACATCCATCCACATGTCTGTGCCAAGTGAAATTCGCGGACGCGTACTCAGCCTGTTCGGAATCATTTTCCGGGGAGGGCCTGCATTCGGGGCGTTGGTCATTGGTGCCTTCTCTGAATTCTTTGGCCTGCAGGCTCCAACGCTTGGTGCGGCAATTCTGGCACTGGTTATCTGGTTTTTCATCTGGCTTCGCCGGCGACGTATCATTGCCGCGATGACATCTGATTTGTCATAAGATTGATACTTTCGTAACGTCAGTACAGCGTTCACTGGCGCAATTTTTTTTCGACGGGAAGAATAGTATGTCGGACCTGTCCGGGCTCCGCGGAATTATCGCCTGCTACAAACACCGGAATTTCACGATCTATTTCGCAGGCAATGCCACGTCCCTGATCGGAACCTGGATGCAGCGGGTTGCGGCGGGCTGGCTGGCGTGGGAACTCACCCATTCGCCAACCTGGCTCGGTATCGTCGCCATGGCCGAGTTTTTCCCTACCATTCTGCTCGGTCCGGTCGGTGGCGCACTTGCTGACCGGTACAGCCGTGTCGGCATCATGGTCATCACGCAAATCTTTGCGATGATCTTTGCCGGGTTACTCTGTCTGCTGACCGTTCTTGATCTGATTACGATTGAGTGGCTTGTGTTGCTGGTTGCCCTCACCGGTGTTGCTATCGGGCTGTATCAGCCTGCCCGGCTGGCCATTGCCCCCAGTCTGGTTCCGGCAGAAAGCATCACCACGGCGATTGCGCTGAATTCAATCTGCTTCAATGGCGCAAGGTTTGTTGGCCCCGCGATTGCCGCGTGGATCATCGCAGATCATGGATCCGAATATGCATTTGGCGTCAATACCTTCAGCTATTTCCTGCTGATCACGGCCCTGCTGATGATGAATATCCCCCGTCGCAAGAAACGTGGTGACGGACAGGTATCTTCTATCTTCGGCGACATGCGTGAAGGCTTCACCTTTGCTGTCCGCAGCGGAGGCATCGGTCCCCTGCTTCTTATGCTGACCGTCTCCGCCATCAGCGTCCGGGCCGTCATGGAACTGTTGCCGGGCCTTGCGGATAATGTCTTCGGCCAGGGCGCAGTCGGCTATGGCTATCTCGTTGGCGCCGCCGGAGCCGGTGCTTCGGTATCGGGAATCTATCTCGCAGCACGCGGTGGCCGGCAGGATGTCGCCGGCGTCGCCCTGATCGGAACCCTCGTTGCAGCACTGGCCAATCTGCTGCTGGTTGCTACAACGGATTATACACTGGCCCTCATCGGATCCTGCCTTTGCGGCTTTGGCCTGACGCTGGCCGGTGTGGCAACTCAGTCTGCCTTCCAGTTCGCTGTTTCCGGTCGCATGCGCGGGCGGATACTTAGTCTTTATGGCACGATTTATATTGGTGGCCCGGCACTCGGAGCACTGATTATCG
>TARA_R110000787_G_scaffold8475_2_pt1 | contig 18570 bp, 21 predicted proteins | sample TARA_R110000787 | Tara Oceans TARA_R110000787 (sample SAMEA4397920) | marine metagenome | biome: Polar Biome; feature: [DCM] deep chlorophyll maximum layer (ENVO:01000326); material: water (ENVO:00002006), including particulate matter (ENVO:01000060) such as... | depth 35 m
AATGGACCGCCAGTGGCACGATGAGCTATTCAACTCCGGTCGGCACGGGCAGCCTGTATCTGGCGAGCAGCGTGTCGTGGCGCAGCAAGACCTATCAGTTTGAAATCCCCAACCCCTATATCGACCAGAAGGGCTTTGCGCTGTGGGATGCCAGCATCGTCTATACCGCGCCAGACGATCGTTGGACGCTGGGCCTGCATGGCAAGAATCTGATGGACAAGGAATATAAGACGTCGGGCTATACATTCGTCGGGGCCAATGCGGTGACAGGGGCCATCATCAACAATGCCGCCGGTTTCCCGACCCCGACGCTCGGCCGCGAAGGCACGTTGACCGCCTTTTACGGCAATCCCCGGCAGGTGTTTTTGACAGGGACGGTGAAGTTCTGATCTCCATTCCATCTCCGTTCGGTTCGAGCCTGTCGAGAACCCTTGTGCAACGGTTCTCGACAAGCTCGAACTGAACGGAGATGGGTGCAGCCATATGACCGACCGATCCGTCCCCCCCGCTTCCCCCGCCTATCGCGGCGTCGTGCTGGCGATGCTGCTGCTGGTCTATACCTTCAACTTCCTCGACCGGCAGATCCTGGGCATCCTCGCCGGGCCGATCAAGGCGGAACTCGGGCTGAGCGATACGCAATTGGGGGCGCTGGGCGGCATCGCCTTTGCGCTGCTCTATTCGACACTGGCGATCCCGCTGGCGCTACTGGCCGATCGCACCAGCCGCACCTGGGTCATTACCGTCAGCCTTGCGGTATGGAGCGGCTTTACGGCTTTATGCGGGCTGGCGGGCAATTTCATGCAATTATTCCTGTGCCGCATCGGCGTGGGCGTGGGCGAAGCGGGCGGGGTCGCGCCCTCCTATGCCGTCATCTCCGATTATTTTCCCGCGCATCAGCGGGCGCGGGCGCTGTCCATCTATTCGCTCGGCATCCCGCTGGGCTCGGCGGGCGGCGTGCTTCTCGGCGGCTATATCGCCCAGACCGTGGAGTGGCGCACCGCCTTCATTGTCGTCGGCCTGCTTGGCCTGCTGATCGCGCCCGTGTTCCGCCTGGTGGTGCGCGAACCCGTGCGGCCGGTGCAGGCGAGCGACGCCGCGCCCGTGTCCGCCGTGTTCGGCATCCTCGCGGCCAAGCGCAGCTTCTGGTTTCTGGCGGTCGGCGCGGCGTGCAGTTCGATGTGCGGCTATGGCGTCGCCTTCTGGCTGCCCAGCCTGCTGATGCGCAGCTTTGGCCTGAACCTGATGGGCGCAGGGCAGTTTCTGGGTGGGCTGTTGCTGATCGGCGGCGTGGCGGGCGTGCTGCTGGGCGGTTGGCTGGGCGACGCGATGGGTGGCAAGGACAAGGCCTATTATGCCTGGGTGCCCGCGATCAGCTATGTGGTGGGCATGCCGCTGTTCGTGGTCGGGGTGCTGTCCGACAGCGTCGGCGTCGCTTTCGCCCTGTTCCTCGTGCCGCAGGCGTTGGTCTATGTCTGGCTCGGCCCGGTGCTGACCGCCGTGCAGCATCTCGTCCCCGCCCATATGCGCGCCAGCGCGGCGGCGAGTTTCCTGCTGATCAACAATCTGGTGGGGCTGGGGATTGGCAGCTGGTTCGTCGGCGCTTTGTCCGACGCCCTGACCCCGGCTTATGGGATCGAGGCGCTGCGCTACGCCATCGTGGCGGCACTTGGTTTCTATCTGCTCGCCGGGCTGTTCATGGCATTAGGCGGCCGGGCGCTGCGCAAGGATTGGGTGGCGGCCTGATAGTCCCCGGCTTGACCCAAGGGGGGCTTACCTGCCGGCCATTTCCCCCTATAGGGGCGGGCATGACGAACCTTGCCGATCTTCAGGAAGAGTATCAGTTTCTCGATGCGGACGACCGCTATCGCTTGCTGATCGACCTTGGCCGTGCGCTTGAGCCGATGCCGGATGCGCTCAAGACCGATGCGACGCTGGTGCGCGGCTGTTCGGCCGCCGTGTGGGTCTATCCGACCGTGCTGGACGACGGGCGGCTGCATTTCCTGGCGGACAGCAATGCCGCGATTACCAAGGGGATCATCGCGCTCGTGCTGCTGACGGTGCAGGACCAGCCGCCCGCCGAGATAGCCGCGGTGGAAATCGAGGAGGCGCTGGCCCCCTTCGACCTGCGCAATCAGCTGAGTTCCAACCGGACACAGGGCATTCCCAACATGATTGCCCTTATCCGGCAAACGGCTGGCCGCTACACGGGCTGAACGCTGCAACCTGCAAGGGGCCTCGACCATTGTCCTTCCGTAACCAAATGGAAGGACAAGAGCCTATGCGCATGCCCTTGATGATGACGGCCATGGCATTGCTGGCCGCCTGTTCGCAGGAACCCGAAGAACCGAGCCAGCGCGAGCAGATCGGGCAGGTGTGGAAGTATGAAGGCGGGACCGGCGACGCCGCGAAGGTCGCCTATATCGGCAGCGCCAACACGGTCGCGACGATGACTGCGCCCGACACATTCGCGGTCCTGCTGGTACAGCCGATGAGCAATGGCGAAAAGACCGTGACGGTGAAGCTGGTCGGCGCGCCCTTTCAGTGCGACCTTTCGGCCTGCACGGTCAGCGCTAAGGGCGATGACGGCAAGACGCATAGCTGGCAGGGGCGGATGACCGATGCGAAGGACGGCATCGAAATCATGCCGTCGCAAAATGCCTATGACGTCATTGCCAAGGCCAAGACGGTGAAGGTCGACCTGGTGGTCGGCCCGCAAGACAAGACCGCGCCCTTCGCCTTCAACGTGGCGGGGCTTGACCTGCCGGGGTGACCGGAGCGGCAGCGGAAGGTGCGCGCACGCCCGCCCGATTGCGGCGAGCAAGTTCGCGCTTCAGATCCTCCGGGCGGGGGGCGACGAGAAAGCCGAAGCTGACGGTGCCTTCCTTGGTCTCGACCACATGATGCAGGCGATGGGCCTGGACGATCCGCTTCATATAGGGTGAGCGGGCGACATAGCGGTTTTTGACACGCTGATGAACGATGATGTCGTGGAAGCCGAGATAGATGGCACCATAGGCAGCGATCCCGGCACCGCAGGCCGTCGCCCAGCCGCCCCAGCCCCATTGCACACCGCCCAGCAGCAGCAGGATAGAGGGTAGCGCGAAGATCACGAAATACAGGTCATTGGCTTCCCAACGACCAAGGCGGGGGCGATGGTGGCTGGCGTGCAGAAACCAGCCGGGACCATGCATGATCCAGCGGTGCATGACATAGGCGAAACCCTCCATCGCGACGACGGTGGCGAGGAAGATCAAGAGAAGCACGAGCAGGTTCATAGTTTCGATATAGGGTGGCAAGAAGCGAAGCGCGACCCGTAATTCTACCGGCTCCCTATAAGGCATCCGTGGGTTCGGGCGGCGGGGGTGGTACCATATGCACGACCAGCTGCGGGAAGGGGATCGTCACGCCATGATCGCGGAACAAGTGCCACAAACGGCCGAGGACATCGGACCGGACATTGCCGACACCCGATTCCGGGTCGGAAATCCACACCAATATGTCATGATCGACACTACTGTCGCCAAAGCCCTTCAGCCAGACATTGGGCTTGGGGCTTTTCAGTACGCGCGGGCTTTCACTCGCGGCCTGCAACATCAGCTTCTGGGCTAGGTCCAGATCGCTGTCATACGCAATGCCGACCGGAATATGCACGCGAACGTTGCGGTCGGAATAGGACCAGTTTTCCACCTCCTGCGTCATAAGATTCTCGTTGGGAATCAAATGCTCCTTGCCATCGCGGGTAATGACGCTGACGGCGCGCACGCCGATCTTGTTCACCCAGCCGAAACTTTCTCCCACGACGATCACGTCGCCCGGCTTGATCGACCGGTCGAGCAGCAGGATGATGCCCGCGATCAGATTGCCGACCGTCTTTTGCAGACCAAAGCCGACCGCCAGGCCCAGCGCGCCGGAAAAGACGGCAAAGGCGGTGAGGTCGATGCCCAGCACGTCGATCCCGAAGAAGAAGGCGACAGCGATGACCGTCACGCCCGCCAGCTTTTCGGCTAGCAGTTTTTGCGTCGCATCCAGGCTGCGCGCGCTGCTGATCGATCGGGACAGGACGCGGTTGGCCAGTCGCGCCGCGCCGAACAGGCCGACGGCAATGGCCGCGACTGATATGACGTCGAGCAGGGATATCCGGCTGCGGCCCAGTTGTAATCCGACGCTATCGAGCATCTCAGCCAGAGGCGTTATGCCCCCGGTGCTGCCCGACAGCAGCATGACGAACACCATGACCGCCAGCGGTATCGTTGCCCATAGCGGGATCGATACGCCCCGCGCCAAATGCCCTGCCACCAGCGCGAGCGCGCCGCCCATGATCATGGCCAGCAGAATGTTGGCGATGGTTCCCGTTGGCCACACGGCGGTAGCGATACCGATGAGCAAGGTCGCGAGACCATGGCGCACGATCGGACGGACACGCGTGACGAAAGCGGTGCCCAGATGTGCGCAATGGGGTTCGACCCGCCGTGCGATCACGCGGGCCAGCGCGGCGGCCAACAGATAGAGGAGAATGGCGACGCCCAGCGCAATGCCGGCCTGGATGAGGTCACCGGTCTGTTCCAGAAGGGCGAGCCATTTGGCGGGGATGAACCGGGTCATCGCGCTGCCCGGAAGCGGGCCAGCCCCGCGTCGAGATCAGCGATCAGGTCGTCTGGGTCTTCGAGGCCGATGTGCAGGCGCACCATCGGTCCCTCTGCCTCCCAGTGGGTTGCGGTGCGGTGGCGAGCAGGATCGATCGGCAAAGCGAGGCTTTCAAAGCCGCCCCAGCTATAGCCGATACCGAAATGGGCGAGGCCGTCGATCAGAGCGGCACGGGCGGTTTCATCGCCGCCATCCAGCACGAAGCTGAACAGACCGGTCGAGCCGGAAAAGTCGCGCTGCCACAGCGCATGGCCGGGGCAGTCGGGCAAAGCGGGGTGCAGCACGCGCGCGACGCCGGGCTGGTCCTTGAGCCAATGGGCGACCGCGAGCGCGCCATCCTGATGCTGGCGCAATCGCACGCCCAGCGTGCGCAGGCCGCGCGCGGCGAGCCAGGCGTCGTCGGGGCTGGTCATCTGGCCGAACAGATAGGCGGTCTGGCGGACCTTGCCGAACCATTGAGCGTTCGCCGTGATGCTGCCCATCATCACGTCGCTATGGCCGACGATATATTTGGTGCAGGCCAGAATGGTGATGTCCACGCCATGGGCCATTGCCGGGAAAAAGAGCGGTGTCGCCCAGGTGTTATCTAGCAGGGTGACGATGCCCCGCTCGCGCGCGATGGCGGTGATGGCGGGAATATCCTGCACCTCGAACGTCAGGCTGCCGGGACTTTCGAGGAAGATGGCTCGCACCTTTTCATCGGCAAGACGGACAGCGACCCGGACAGCATCGCATGGATCATAATAGATCGTTTCGATACCGTAACTATTAAGCATCTGATCGCAGAAATTGCGGGTCGGATCATAGGTGCTGTCGGGCATGAGCAGTCGGTCGCCGGGTTTCAGCACGGCCATCAGCGCGCAGGCGATCGCCGCGACGCCCGACGGGAAGAGCATCGTGCCCTCCGCGCCCGGTTCCATTTCGGTCAGCGCGTCGGCGAGCGACCAGGCGGTCGGGGTGCCCTTGCGTCCGTAGAAGAGCCGCTCATGCGTGCTGCTGCCCGCGGCCTTTCGCAGATGGGCGACATCGTCATAGAGGATGGTCGAGGCGCGCCAGACGGGTGGGCTGACGATGCCGCCGGGCTGGCCGGGCATGCCGGTCCATTCGGGCTTGCGCCCGGCCTGCACCAGTTTCGTCAACGGCTTGCGGTCGTCACTCATGCCGGGCCGGTCGCCTTGGGCGTGGCGGGATCGAAGCCCCATTCGGACCAGCTGCCATCATAGAGGGTCACGTCGTCCTTGCCGAGCGACTTCAGTCCGGCGAGCAGGATGGCGGCGGTGACGCCACTGCCACAGCTGGTGATGACCGGGCGATCGAAATCGATCCCGGCGTCGGCGTAGAGGGCACGCAATTCGTCGCCCGATTTCATGCTATTGTCGGGATTGAACAGGGAAGGGGAGGGCAGGTTGCGTGATCCGGGGATATGGCCCGACGCCATGCCGGGGCGTGGTTCGGCCTCCGCGCCGATGAAGCGGCCAGCGCCGCGCGCGTCGAGTATCTGCTCCGCGCCGGTGGCCAGATTGGCGATCAGGTCCGCCTTGGTCCGAACCTGTCCGGCCGCGCGGCGGCCGATGGCGGTGCCGGGGGCGGGGGTGACGACGCCAGCCTCCGTCGGGCGACCTTCCGCCACCCATTTGGGCAGGCCGCCGTCAAGGATAGCGACCGACGCGCCCAGACCATAGATGCGCATCATCCACCATCCGCGCGCCGCGCTGTGCAGCGGGCTATTGTCATAGACGATGATGCGGCTGTCGGGGTTGATCCCCAGCGCTTGGCAGCGCTGCGTCATCAGCGCATCGGGCGGTAACATGCCCGGCGTCGCGTCATCGGGGTCGTTGAGCGTCGCCAGGTCGAGAAAGACGGCGCCGGGAATGTGCGCGGCCGCATATTCGGCGAGCGGATCGCGCGGGGTGCCGGGCAGGAACAGGCTGGCGTCGAGGATGCAGAGGTCCGGCGCGCCAATTTGCGCGGCGAGCCAGTCGGTGGATACGAAAATGGTCATGCGGTCCCCTATGGCCTGCGTCTTGCCGCCCCTTCTAGGCCGGGGGGCGGAGACTGGAAAGGGCCAAGCCTAGCGGGGTGGCAGTTCGGCGGCGGCGCGGGCGGCAGGGCGACGATATTGGCGTGGACCCTGGTCGAGCCGCAACGGCGCGAGCCGCTCGGCGGGTGGTTCCTGATCCTGCCCGACGATGAAGGCGCGGGCGGTGCGGCCCTTGTCGTCGTCCACGTCATTAAATTGATAGGTCGCATCGAAGGCGGCGATCGGGATCAACAGGCTGCGATCGCCCATGGGCACTGGCACGATCTGATCGGGCGCAAGCCGCAGTTCGCCGTCCAGCCGCAGGGTTTCGCCCGGTGCCAGCGCGACGGCAGCATGGAGCGGCAGGCCGGTTTCGCCGATGAAGAAGCCATCGAGCAGCGCCTGCTGGTTCGCGCCGCCATTGCCGATGATGCCGCGCACCAGCACGTCCTGCGCGGCAAGCGCCCCGCGATTATGCAGCAACAGGCCATAGGCGATGGTGACGCCCATCAGCGAATAGCGCGCCTGCGTGACTACGAGTTGCATGTCGATCCAGGCCCGGTCGGTGTCGACAGGGGCAGGCGGCGGCGGGGGCGGCGCGACAGGCGCGGGCGGCGGTGCTGGTGGAGGCAGAGGCGCGGTGAGGGGCTGTGCGACTAGCTCGGCTTCGACCGTTTCGGCTTCGCCGGGCGAGCGACGGCGCCGCAACAACAGGGCGACGGCGATGGCGGCGAGGGCGAGCAGGCCGCCGATGATCCAGCCCCAAGGCGTTGTATCGGCGCTGGCCGGACTGGCCGTTGGCGCGGGCGTTTCCGCAGGAGGCGGCGTGACGGCAGGGGCGGTCTGGTTGACTATAAGCTCAGCCGGGAGTGCCTCTGGTATCGGCGCGCTGTCATTGGTGGGTTCCGGTTCGGTACTGGGAGCGGGCGTTGGCGCAGGGCGGGTTTCGGTCGGTCGGGTTGGTTGCCGCGTGGTCGACTGCGCCGGGGACGGGACCGGTACGGCAACGGGCGGCGGCGTCACGGTGGGCGCGACGATAGGGGGTGGCGCGACCGTGGCGGGCGCGCGGAAGACATCCAGTTCCGGCCCCTGTCGGCGGGTATCGACCGGCGGCACGGTTCGCGACGGCGGCAGGCTGAAACCACCCGGCGCGGGCTCGTCGGCCTGCTGGGCATGGACGGGCGCGGCCAGCAGAAGCGGCGCGGCGAGCAAAAGTGAACGAACAGACCCCATGTGGTGGCCAAGGCACAAGCCGCGCTGAATGGCAAGTGAACAACGTCGCCTGCCCCGTTGGACCGATGACAGCGGGCGGGCAATCGCGTAAAGGGCGGGCATGACCGACCTTAGCCAAGCCCCGCTCCATCTGGGCCAGACCAGCGCGCTTCCCGCCACGCCGGAAGCCGCCATCCTCGATTATGTGCCCAATCCGCGTCCGGGCAAACCCTATCTGGTGCGCTTTACCGCGCCCGAATTCACCTCGCTCTGCCCGGTGACTGGCCAGCCCGACTTCGCCCATCTGGTGATCGACTATGCGCCCGCCGCGACGATCGTCGAATCCAAGTCGCTCAAGCTGTTCCTGGGGGCGTTCCGCAACCATGCGGCGTTCCATGAGGATTGCACGGTGGGGATCGGCGAGCGGCTGTTCGCCGAGATGAACCCGATCTGGTTGCGAATCGGCGGCTATTGGTATCCGCGCGGCGGCATTCCGATCGACGTGTTCTGGCAATCGGGCGAACCGCCTGCCGGGCTGTGGTTGCCGACACAAGACGTGCCGGGCTATCGCGGCCGGGGCTGAGCGCCGATCAGACCAGCTCGCCGGTCAGCAGCCGGGGCAGCGCCCCGGACTGGCCGCGCGCTTCGGCCATGAAGCGCCCCTTGAGCAACGATGTGCGCTGCACCGTCGCGAGGCCCGCGCGCCGCGCCAGCTTTGGTAGGCGGCCGGGAATGTCGAATAGGCGCACCAGGCCATCCATCGCGACGCTGGTCATGATCGCGTCCAGCCCGCGCCAGCGCTGATAGCGCGCAAGCAGTTGCGCATCGCCCGGATCAAGGCCGAGGCGCATGCCGTCGACCAATACTTCGACCAGCGCGGCGACATCGCGCAGGCCAAGGTTCAGTCCCTGGCCCGCTATCGGGTGGATGGCATGGGCGCTGTCGCCCACCAGCGCCAGCCGCGTATCGGTGATGCGCGCGGCATGATGGAAACCGAGCGGGTAGGAGGAGCGGGGGCCAGCCATGCTGATTTCGCCCAGGAAACCGCCGATGCGCTTCTGTGCCTCGGCAAGCCAGGCGCGTTCGGACAATTTGAGCATGGCGGGTGCCTGCTCGCTCGGCACGGTCCATACGATTGCCGAGCGGGTGCCCGGTAGCATCGGCAGCAGCGCGAAGGGGCCGCCGACATAGAAAATCTCATAAGCGGTGTTGCCGTGGGGCACGTCATGGTCGATCGCGCTGACCATGGCGGTGTGGCTATATTGCCAGCGGGTGGTGCGTATGCCCGCCGACTCACGGGTCGGGCTGTTGCGACCCTCCGCCGCGACCAGCAGCGCGCCGCGGATCGTCGCGCCGCTGGCCAGCGTCAGTACAACGCCATCTTCATTGCGATCGACATGGGTCGCGCGGTCGGGCTGGTAACGGGTGAGGTTGGTCGCTCGCTGGGCGGTCTGTTCCAGCGCGATGCGCAGGTCGCGATTGGGGAACATGGTACCCATCACGCCGTCATCGGCGGCGTCCGGCGCAAAGTCGAGAGCGCCTGGCTCCAAGCCATCGCTCACCCAGATGCGGTCGATCGGGCAGCCTTTGCCATCGAGGAAGGGAATGACCCCGATCGCCGAGAGCATCGCGCAGCTGGTCGAAGAAATGGCCGACACGCGGCCGTCAAAGCCGCTGGCGGTGGTGTCCACCGGGTCGGCGGGATCGACGATGGCGGTGCGCACGCCATGGCCGGAAAGGGCGATGCCAAGGGTCAGGCCGACAAGGCCACCACCCAAAATCACGACGTCGAAGCGTTCCATAAGCCCCCGTCTAGGCGCTTGGGACCGACTTGAAAAGCGATGGCTGGCCCGCTCGCCCAAAAGGGCAGGGGCCAGCCCGATCACCTTAGACGATATGCACCCAACCGGCGGGATCGGCGACGGTGCCGCGCTGAATACCGGTCAGTTCGCCGCGCAGGCTTTCGGTGACCAGGCCACCGTCGCCATTGCCGATGGTGAAATCGCCATCTTTGCTGCGGACCGTACCGATCGCCGTGACCACTGCCGCCGTACCGCAGGCAAAGGCTTCGCGCAGCGCGCCGCTGGCGGCATCGGCCCGCCATTGGGCAAAGCTGTATGGCTCTTCACGCACCGCATGGCCCTTGGCGCGGGCAAGGGTAATGATGCTGTTGCGGGTAATGCCGGGCAGGATGGTGCCGGTCAGCGGCGGGGTAATGATCGAGCCGTCCTCCATCACGAAAAAGACGTTCATGCCGCCCAATTCCTCGACCCACTTATTTTCGGCGGCATCGAGAAAGACGACCTGATCGCAGCCCTGCTCGGTCGCTTCCTTCTGCGCGACCAGGCTGGCGGCATAGTTGCCGCCGCATTTGGCCGCACCCGTGCCGCCGCGCGCGGCGCGGGTATAATGTTCCGACACCCATAGGGTCACGGCCTTCTTGCCACCCTTGAAATAGGCACCGGCAGGCGATGCGATGACGCAGAATATATATTCCTTCGACGGGCGCACACCCAGGAAGGCTTCGCTCGCGAACAGGAAGGGGCGAAGATACAGGCTGCCTTCGCCGGTCGGAATCCAGTTCGCGTCGATCTTCACCAATTCCGCAACGGCTTCCAGGAACAGGTCTTCGGGGATTTCGGGCATTGCCAAGCGTTCTGCCGACTGGGCGAAGCGGCGGGCATTTTCCTCGGGTCGGAACATGGCGACGCTGCCGTCGGCGAGGCGGTAGGCCTTCATGCCTTCGAAGATTTCCTGGGCATAATGGAGCACGGCGCAGGCCGGGTCGATCTGGAACGGTTCGCGCGGGCCGACGCTGTGGCTGTGCCAGCCCTGCCCCTCGGTATAGCGGATCGTCACCATATGATCGGTGAAGAGGCGGCCGAAACCGGGATCCTCCAGCAGGGTGGCGCGCTCGTTCGCCGCCACAGTCTTGCTGCTGAGGGTAACGGTGAAACGCGAACTATGCTGGCCGTCCATAATCTGTCTCCTTGGGTTGGACGGGCTGCCTATGTCACAAAGCGGGACCGGAAACAACGTCACCTATGCTGACCCATCGGGCCGCTTGGGCCAAGCTGGCCTCTTGGCGCTGGGCTATACCCTCGCTAACGCTGCGCCATGCATTTTTTCTCCGACAACGCCACCCCGCTTTGCCCGCCCGTCATGGCCGCGATCGCCGCCGCCGATCGGGAGGATCATGGCTATGATGGCGACCAGTGGAGCGCGCGGCTCGACGCGGCTTTTAGCGATCTGTTCGAAACCCCGGTCAGCGCGCTATGGGTGGCGACAGGCACGGCGGCGAACAGCATTGCCCTGGCCTGCCTGTGCCCGCCTTATGGAGGCATCATCTGCCATGAAGAGGCGCATATCGTCGTCGACGAATGTGGTGCGCCGGGCTTCTTCACCCATGGCGCGAGCCTGATGCCGCTGCCGGGCGAAGGAGCGAAGCTGATGCCGGACGTGGTGGCGGAGCGGCTGGCGGCGATTCGCCCGGATGTGCATCAGGTGCCCGCGCGTGCGATCAGCATCACCAATGCCACTGAATATGGCCGCGTCTATACGCCCGACGAGGTGGCGGCTTTGGGAGCGGTTGCCCGCGCCCATGGCTTGGGCTTTCACATGGACGGCGCGCGGTTCGCCAATGCGGTGGCCTTTCTGGGCTGCGCGCCCGCCGACGTCACCTGGCGCGCGGGCGTCGATGCGCTGAGTTATGGCTGCGTCAAAAATGGCGGGATGGTGGGGGAAGCGCTGCTCTTCTTCGGGCCGGAGCGGGAGCGTCGTGCCGCAGAAGCGATGCGCTGGCGCAAGCGGTCGGGCCATTTATTCTCCAAGGGCCGTTATCTTGCGGCGCAGATATTGGCGATGATCGAGGACGACCTGTGGCTGGCCAACGCCAGCGCCGCCAATGCGGCCGCGCAGGCGCTTGCCAGGGCGGCGGCGGAGCGTTTGCTGCATCCGGTCGAGGCGAACGAGCTGTTCCTGCGTCTTTCCGCGCCGGAAGCCGCCAGCCTGCGCGCGCAAGGGTTCGACTTTTACGACTGGGGCGGGGGCGCGGCGCGGATCGTGACCAACTGGTCGCAGGACGCAGCCAGCGTCGCGCCGCTTGCTGATGCGTTGCGCATGCTCGACCATGGCTGACGACGATCGGGGCGGCATCGTCCTGCCCTTCATCCTCGTCACGCTGATCTGGAGTTCGACCTGGATCGTCATTCGCGATCAGTTGGGCAGCGTGCCCGCAAGCTGGTCGGTTTGCTATCGCTTTGCGCTCGCCGGGGTCGCGATGATGGCCTTTGCGCGGATGCGCGGCGTATCGCTGCGGATCGGCGGGGCGGGGATGGTATTCGCGGCCTTGTTGGGCACGGCGCAGTTCGTGCTGAATTTCAACTTCGTCTATCGCGCCGAAGAACATCTGACGTCCGGGGTGGTTGCGGTCATCTATGCGATGCTCCTGATCCCCAATTCGATCCTGGCTTGGGCCGTGTTTCGACAACCGGTCAGCCGCGCCTTCATCGCCGGATCGGCTGTGGCGATGACGGGTATCGCAATGATGCTGATCCATGAATATCGCGCGGCGAGTGTGGACCCGGACAAGATCATGCTGGGAGTGGGCTTTTCGATCCTCGGGCTGTTCAGCGCTTCGGTGGCCAATGTGATGCAGGGCATGGACATCGCGCGTCGCTTGCCGATGGTGGCGGTGCTGGCCTGGGCGATGCTGATCGGCGCGGGGGTGAATGCGCTGTTTGCCTGGATTACGGTTGGGCCGCCGGTGATGGAACTGCGCGCTACCTATTTGCTGGGGATAGGCTGGCTGGCGATCGCTGGATCGGTCGTATCCTTCCCGCTCTATTTCCGCCTTATCCAGCGCATGGGCGCAGCGCAGGCGGCCTATACCGCCGTGCTGATCCCGGTGATCGCGATGCTGATTTCGACGCTGGTGGAGGGCTATCGCTGGACCGGGCTTGCGGCGTCGGGCGCGCTGCTGGCTGTCGCCGGGATGGTGATCGCGTTGCGCGCGAAAAAGGCTTAGCGGCGCATACCCGGCTGATACTGCTGCTTGGCGGCATTGACCCGGTCGATCAGGCTGGACAGTGGTGGCTGGGACGTCGTGATCGGCGTAGGTGTGGACAGGTGGGCCATGCGGCGACTGAGCGCGGTGAAGGTGGTTTCGATACTGTCCATCTGAGTGGTCCTGCTGTTGCGGCAGGCCCCTCTTCGCGCCGACATGGTTAAGAACGGGTAAGCATGACCTGGTCTTGCGGCGAACCGATTTCCGCTTTCAGGCAAGCCCCCAGCCCTTGGGCATAAGTGGGATAGCGTAGCTGCCATCCGAGCAATCGCTTGGCGCGGCCATTGGCGACACGGCGATTTTCGGCATAGAAGCTGCGCGCCATGGGCGATAGTTGGGCCTGATCCATCGTCAGGAGCGGGGGATGGGGCAGGGCCAGCATATCGCAGGCGGCCTCGATCACCCGATTTTGGGCGCAGGGCAGGTCGTCCGACAGATTATAGATGCCGGGCGGCCCGTCGAAGGAGGCGATGATGCCCGCGACGATGTCTTCGACATGGACTCGGCTGAACACTTGGTCCGGCAGGTCGATGCGATGCGCGCGCCCCTCCCGCACCCGGTCCAGCGCCGACCGGCCCGGCCCATAGATGCCCGGCAGGCGGAAGCGCCGCATGTCGGGGCGCAGTGACCCCCAATCGCCATCGGCATCGGCACGTGCGGTGCGGCGGCCTGATCCGATCGGACTGGCTTCGTCCACCCATGCGCCGCCGGTGTCGCCATAGACGCCGGTGGAGGAAAGATAGCCGGTCCAGCGGGCAGGCGCGGTGGCGATGGCCGGGCCGTAGCGAACCAGGACGGGATCAGCTTCGCCTTCGGGCGGGACCGAGGAGAGGATATGCGTGGCGCTGGCGATGGCGGCGCGGACGGCGGGCTCGTCCTCGAATGCCAGCGTATCGGCCCCGGCGCTACGGCGCGTGCCGGTTATGTGCCAGCCTTCGGTTCGCAGCCGGGTGGCAAGGCGGGACGCAGTATAGCCCAGCCCGAAGATCAGCAAATGGGGCATGACCGCCCCGTTAAACCGTAAAGCTTTCGCCGCAGCCGCAGCTGCCCTTGGCATTGGGGTTGGCGAAGGTGAAACCAGCGGTGAAATCATCCTCAACCCAGTCCATGGTCGATCCGATCAGATAGAGGACCGACCCGCCATCAATGTAGAAGACGCCGCCGGGGGTTTCGATCTTTTCATCGAACTTGGCCTCGTCGGTCACATAGTCCACCGAATAGGCAAGGCCCGAACAGCCGCGCTTGGGGGTCGAGAGCTTGACGCCGATCGTGCCTTCGGGCGCCTGCGCCATCAGGTCAGCGATACGCTGCTCGGCGCTTTTCGTCAGGATGACGGCGGCTGGGCGGGCGCGGGTCTTGGTCTCGACAGGCATTACAGCATTCCCAGTTCGAGTTTGGCTTCGTCGCTCATCTTCTGCGGATCCCAAGGCGGATCCCAGATCAGGTTAACCTGCGCATCGCCGACGCCGGGCACCGCACCGACGCGCAGTTCGACTTCCCCGGGCATGGATTCAGCGACCGGACAATGCGGCGTGGTCAGCGTCATGGTGACGACGACATGCGCTTCGTCGGTCACATCGACGCCGTAGATGAGGCCAAGGTCATAGATGTTGACCGGGATTTCGGGGTCGTAAATCTCCTTGAGCGCGTCCACCACGGCATCATAGAGATTGCCGCCCGGCTCGCCTGCGGCGACCGGCGTCGGCTTGGCGGCAAGAAAGCCGTCGAGATAGTCGCGCTGGCGTTCACCGGACGCGGGCGGGCTGTCGACGCGCGCCTTGGGCGGGGCTTCGACCGTTTCGACTTCTTCCACCATGATCTTGCGCTCTTCGCTCATCATCCAAAAATCTTTCTTACCCGCTCCAGGCCGCGCACCAGCGCGTCCACGTCGCTTTCGTCACTGTAAATGCCAAAGCTCGCCCGTGCGGTCGCTTCGACGCCCAGATGTCGCATCAGGGGTTGGGCGCAATGATGCCCGGCCCGGATCGCAACGCCGGTTTCATCCAATATGGTGCCGACATCATGCGGATGCACCCCCTCGACCGCGAAGGAGAGGATGCCAGCCGAGTCTTCGGGGCCGAAGACGCGGATGCTGTTGAGGTTTTCGAGGGCCGCGCGCGCTTTGGCCACCAGCGCGCCTTCATGCGCGTCGATCGCGTCCAGCCCGATCGCCTCGACATAGTCGATCGCCGCCGACAGGCCGACGACGCCGGTGATGTGCGGGGTGCCTGCCTCGAACCGGGTCGGGGCGGGGGCGTAGGTCGTTTTCTCGAACGTCACCTTGTCGATCATCGACCCGCCGCCCTGATAGGGGGGCATGGCGTCGAGCAGTTCCCCACGACCCCACAGCACGCCGATGCCGGTCGGGCCATAGAGTTTGTGCGCGGAAAAGACGTAGAAATCGCAGTCAAGCGCTTGCACATCGACGGCGAGGCGCGGGACGGCCTGGCAACCGTCGATCAGGATCTTTGCGCCGACCATATGCGCGATATCGGCGGCGCGCCGGCAATCGAGCACGCTGCCCAGCACGTTCGATACATGGGACAGCGCGACCATCCGGTGGCGCGGCGTGATCATCGCGCGCATCGCGTCGAGATCAATCCGGCCATCGGCGGTCAAGGGAAGGACGTCGATATGCGCGCCGACCTTTTCCGCCACCATCTGCCACGGCACGATATTGCTGTGATGTTCGAGGGTGGACAGCAGGATGCGGTCGCCCGCCTTGAGTTGCTCCCCCGCCCAGCATTGGGCGACGAGGTTGATCCCCTCGGTCGCGCCACGGACATAGACGATCTCGCTGTCCGACGCCGCGCCGATAAAGCTGGCGACTTTGCGACGGGCGGCTTCATAGGCGAGCGTCATGTTGGCCGAGCGTTCATAGACGCCGCGATGGACGGTCGCATAGTCCGGGCCATAAGCGCGGGCGATGGCGTCGATGACGGCCTGCGGCTTCTGCGCGGTCGCGGCGCTGTCGAGATAGTGCCAGTTGAGGACGCCGGGGAAGTCGTGGCGGAGTCCCTTAAGCCCCTCCCCTTCAGGGGAGGGGTTGGGGTGGGGGTTTGCTCCACGCGCTGCATCAAGAGGATGGCCCCCACCCCCGGCCCCTCCCCTGAAGGGGAGGGGAGTATTTAAGTTGCTCGTCATACCAGCGACTCCAGCTTGGCGATCGCGGCCGCTTCAAACTGTTCGCGCAGGGCTTCGTCGGGCATGTCGTCGAACACGCCCGCGACGAAGGAGCGCAGCAGCAGCGTCTTGGCAGTCGCCGGGTCCATGCCGCGTGAGGCCATGTAGAAGAGCGCGGCCTTGTCCAGTTCGCCCACAGTCGCGCCATGGGCGCATTTGACGTCGTCGGCGTAGATTTCCAGTTCAGGCTTGGCGTTGGCGGTCGCGGTGCGATCGAGCAGCATCGCCTTGATAGACTGGAAAGCGTCGGTGCGCTGCGCGTCGCGGGCGACGTTGATGCTGCCGAGGTAGCTGCCGGTGGCGCGGCTGCCCAGGACCGACCGGACGGTCTGGCCGCTGGTCGCGTCGGGCTGCGCATGGGTGACCGAGGTGATGATCTCCAGCGTCTGATCGCCGCCGCCGATGATCGCGCCATGCAGCCCGAAATGCGCGCGCGCGCCCAGCGTGACGGCAAAGGTCACGCGGCCGAGCTTGCCGCCGATGTTGAGCAGGTGGAAATCGCAGCGCGCGTCGTCGGCGACGGTGATGACATAGTCATGCACGGCCGCGCTGCCCTCTGCGGCATTTTGCAGCAGGTGGTGGTTAGCGGTGTCGCCTGTGGTCACATCGATGCGGGTCGGTGCGGGCAAGGGCCATAGCGAGGCGAGCGCCTCCAGGTCGCTATAGCGCCAGTCTTCCTGGCGGCGGGTGGGCAGAGCCAGGGTGGTCACAGGCACGACTCCTCCGCGTCTCTGCGTCTCCGCGTGCACAAAGTCATCTCACGCGGAGGCGCAGAGACGCGGAGAAAAAGGGAGATGCCTGCGGCGCTCATGCGGCAACCACTTCGGCATAGCCTTCGCGTTCCAGTTCCAGCGCCAGTTCGGGGCCGCCCGATTTGACGATCCGCCCGTCGGCCAGCACATGAACGAAGTCGGGCTTCACATAGTCGAGCAGCCGCTGATAATGGGTGATGAGCAGCACGGCCTTGTCGGGCTTGCGCATGATCGCGTTGATGCCTGCGCCGACGATCTTGAGCGCGTCGATGTCGAGGCCGGAGTCGGTCTCGTCAAGGATCGCGAGCTTGGGATCGAGTATGCCCATCTGCACCATTTCGGCGCGCTTCTTTTCGCCGCCCGAGAAGCCGACATTCACCGGGCGCTTGAGCATGTCCATGTCGAGGCCGAGCAACGCGGCCTTTTCCTTAGCGAGGCGGATGAATTCGCCGCCGTTCAGTTCCTTCTCGCCGCGTGCCCGCTTCTGGCTGTTGAGGCTTTCGCGCAGGAATTGCAGGTTGGAGACGCCGGGGATCTCGACCGGATATTGAAAGCCCAGGAATAGACCTGCCGCGGCGCGCTCATGCGGCTCCAATGTGAACAAGTTCACACCGTCGTAGAGCGCCTCGCCGCCGGTCACCTCATAGCCCGGCCGTCCCCCCAGCGTATAGGCCAGCGTCGACTTGCCCGCTCCGTTCGGCCCCATAATTGCGTGGATTTCTCCCGCATTGATGGTGAGCGACAGACCTTTGAGGATCGTCTTGCCGTCGATGGTGTTGGTCAGCTTGTCGATATTCAGCATGATTTATCCTTCATGCGCGCGCTGGAGGGTGCGGGCGGTCCAGAAGGCCATGTCGCGCACGTCGCCCGGCGCGGGGAAAAGCGTGTCGATATAGCGCTTGACCGGCATATAGGGCCACCAGTCGGCCTCGCCCTCTGGCGGTCCCTTTTCCAGCAGGGCGACGACGAATTCGCTAACCGGCCCCATGCGGGCGAGGTTGGGCGCCTTCGCCTTGTGGAACGCCTTGTCCTTGCGCAGCTTCTCGGTCATCGCCGCGTCCGCCTTTTGCAGGGCATCGCGGCTGGCCGCCTCGAACGCGTCGAGATCGCCGAAATCGGCGCGGGCGCGGGGCTCCAACTCGCCCTCTTCCAGCTCATAATCCTCGGTCAGGATACGGATCGCGGCGGTCCATGACTGGCCATTGCCGACATCCTCCGCGAAATCCGCGAGGGCATCCTGAATATCGTCTTCGTCGCTCAAAACTCTATTCCCTTGGAGTGTTGTTCTAAAAGCCCCTCCCCTTCAGGGGAGGGGTTGGGGTGGGGGCTAGCCCAACGATCAGGCATCAGTTCAAGCGTGCGAAGTATAGTTTCGCACACGCCGTCAAGATTGCGGATCACGTCTGCATTCCCGACGTGCAGCACCTTTAGTTCCAGCCTGTTCAATGCGGCATCGCGTTTGAGATCCGCCAGAATGTCGTGCGTGTCGCCGTCCACTTCGATCACCAACCCCTTTTGCGGGCAGAAGAAATCGGCAATGAACGGACCTATTACGGACTGACGACGAAATTTGTGACCGCCAAGTTGGGACTGGGACAGACGGGTCCATAAGCGCTTCTCTGGTTCTGTCGGGTCTTTGCGCATGTCGCGAGCGAAGCCATCCATTTGGGCCAGGCGCTCAGCCGAGAGCCCCC
>TARA_R110000787_G_scaffold38050_4_pt1 | contig 18562 bp, 25 predicted proteins | sample TARA_R110000787 | Tara Oceans TARA_R110000787 (sample SAMEA4397920) | marine metagenome | biome: Polar Biome; feature: [DCM] deep chlorophyll maximum layer (ENVO:01000326); material: water (ENVO:00002006), including particulate matter (ENVO:01000060) such as... | depth 35 m
GCAGAAGCAAATGCTCGCCCTTGATTGATAAGAATCTCTGTAATGGCAAACGCCCGTTGTGCTGCTTCGTTATCCTCCCCGGCAGATATAAGGCTGCCGATACCCTTTAAGGTTGTGTCTACGAAAGCTTCACGTGCCTTGCGCCTCGCTTCATCTCCTCTCTCAGCAATCTTTGTTAACTCACCCTGATACTTCTCCTCAGCCGCAAGCATATCCTGCTGCTGCTGGAACTCCAGTTGTTTCGTAAGCACGAAGTTATCTTCCGCGAGTAGGAATCGCTCCTCGTACCCGGCAACGATTGCATCTTTTTCTTTCTCAAATGCAAGCTCCGGACCCTCGAGTTGGCTGTACTCTAAGAACTGCGTGATTTTATCTTGAGCGTCGACCATTGCAATGTAGTCTTGGTCGGCTTTTAATTTAAGGCGTTCGGCCTCAGCGTCTTCCCGGTCGATTTGTTGTTGCGCAAAGTCGTCTCGAACCAGCCCTAAATTCACCTGAAACTGCGTCTCCAAGTTCAACAAAACTTGCTCACGCTGTTTTTTGTCTTTTATCGTGTCCTCGATTTGTGCTTTTTCACGTTCGTATTGAATTTGCAACTCCTCTTCTTGCCGTTTTAAGCCAACCAAATGAACGGTCCTTTCCCAATTGGCAAAGTCCTCAATCATTTTATTGCCAGTCTCGCGCGACTTATTTAACGCGTCCAACCTTTTCTTTCTGTCGTTGTCGGCTTTTGTTGCTGCTCTTTGAGCCTCAGCCTCTTCCTCCAGCTTGATTCGATGCTCTTCGGCCCTCTTGTTTTGGGTTACTTTGAGGTCGATGAATGCGTTAGTAGAGCTGTTCAGCTGCTTTTGAATACGTATCGTGTCATCGTGAGCATCGTTCCACTTCCCTTGCGATTGGTTTTCAGCTTCGGTCAGTCTGATTTTAGCCTCTCCCAGAGCGTTTGTCTGTTCCGATATTAAAACCTGCAACCTCTCCTGCTCCAACCTCTCATCATAGAGCTTCTTGATTTCCCTTTGACCTTCTGCTGTCGTTACGTCAATATCGTGAGCCTCTACTAGCACACGTTTCAGCTCCTCAAAAGTGGCAATCCTTTGTTCCGCCGTAATACCTACGCGGTCCATTGAACGAATCAACGAGTCGTTTTCCGCCCGAAACTCTGACACGGCGTTCGCCGCAGACGTGGTTGCGGCAGCGAGGTCCTTCATCCCCTGCGTGGTTCCGGTAAAGAAGTCCGAAACCTTATCCCAGTTTTCAATAAGCCAAGTGAGTGCCGCAATAAGAATGGGAATGCCAAGAGCCGCAATGGAGGCACTTAAAGCTTTAAAGGATATGCTGGCCCTTCGCACTGCCCTTGAAGTACCCTGAAGACCGCGTATGGTCCTCTGCATGCCACGAGGAAGAACGGAGCCAAAGATGTCAAGCAGACCTTTCCAGTCCTTCTTTTTATTCTTTCCCTTGGTATTCTCCAGCTCCTTGTTAACCGCAGCCGCTTCCTTTTGAGTCGTTTCAAGTGCCTTATTGATATCGTCAAGACCGTCGACCACTTCTGAAGCGTCGAGTTTTCCTTTGAATGTTAAGTCCTCAGCCATTTTTTAGTGCAATTTTAATTTTAGTCCACCACGAAACCCTCAGGCTGTAGTAGCCGTAGAACCTTTTCCAAACCTCGTGTCCACTTTGCTCTTTGGATTGAGCCAATTTAATCGCGTGTGGAATTCCGCGTCCTACCGAGTCGATGTAATTCTTCATTAGTTCCATAGCATTTCGTCGCCGTTTTGGAAGGCAATGTTGTTAGCGTCCTGCCAAAGTGCATCACCTGTAAACACCGGAATGTAGTGGTTGGACAGGTCAACAACGACGACACTTATAATACCTGAATAAACAACCGTCTGCCCAGCCAATCCTGCCACTTGAAAGGAGAGCGAAGGTGACGTGCTTGTGCCTCCTACCTGAGCTTGCACCCCAATTGTCCAATCGCCTGTTGACATAACCGTCTGGGTTGTGCCAACTTGCCGGGTAAGGTTTCCGTTAAAACGGTAAGCCATAGAGAACTCTGCAATTGCAGAATCCCCAAAGACCCCGACTGTGGTTTGTTCCTGACCAATAACCCGGAGATTAATCTGGTAGGTATTTGCCAAGGCCAAATTAAAGGAGGAGACTATACCGTCATTAGATGTGAATTCAAAAAACCCTGAGTTGTCAGCGGTTACCGTCACCGGATAATTTATCTCGGAAACAGAAACACCACCGGAGTTTAAGTTTACTCCTTGGAAACCATTAGGAAATAAGATAGGTGAGGTCGGATTGGTGTCTGATGGTACAGATGTATCCTCGTCGCTATGACCGTCCGCAGGACGAGCCCAACGACAAGTCAATGTGGTGGAATCCCAATGCAGGCCATTTGCATTACAACAGGCCTCTGTAGGAGGTACAGACCCTGTTTCGTCCTCCCAATTTGTTGTCCCGTCGGCATTGCTGGAGACCCAATTTAAACCGCAATCGGTCTCTGCACCTATGTAATCCTTAATCAGCTCTACTGTTACCGGCTCACTGTCCCCAACGGAATAATCGCTGATGCTTAAAACTCTCCAGTACTGGCTGTCTATAAATATCTTATCGTTCCATTTAAGCTCCGAGACATCCTTCGCTGTGAGATAAACTTTACACTTTAAGATTTTAGCTTCACGGTTTGTAAAAGACTCGATGTAAACCTGATAGTAAGTTCTGTATAGATGGTTTAGCACATACCAATATTCCCCAATGTATGGGCTTAGAGGAGCCCGGCTATCAGGCCCCCACATAGTGCTGTATGTAGTTGGCGTTACCGGAGCCTCTGAATAAACGGAAAACAACGGAAAGACAGTGCTGGTAGTTGTTTCAATTGTAATTGTTACCGTCGCATCGTTGTTGTCAACCTGCTTCGTTCCAAGGTAGTATGCTATCCAAGGAGCAGTTTTTTCCGTTTGAAAATAAGGTGACTCATTCTGGCTGACTCGTGAATATTGACCAGAAAGTAAAACATCGCTTTGAGTGGTATAACTGGTTTGACTCTGTGGAAGCGGGAGCATGTTTAAATTGACAAACTTTGACTCAATCACCTGCGTCTCCGTTGTAAAAACGTTGTCGTTTGTTATCGTGATGTGACCTTTGGAAAAACCCTCATCATAATTACGGTCAATGAATCTCTCAGTCTTGGCATCTGTGAACCGTCTGACAGCCTTCTGTAAATCAGTTGTCGGTGTGGTGGTGAAAATATCGGACCGGTCAATTTTGTTTGTCCAGTCTTTATCCGTACTCCCAGCCTCAACTAACTCGGCCCAAGGCTCGCAAATCAGGACGCTTGGATTTAGCTCCTCTTCAATGAAAGCCAGATTGTAACGCGTGATTATTTCCTTTAAAAAGACTTCCGGGCCTCCTTCCATAAGCATCTCTGCCATGTCAAGCGTCTGTCCTGCGCCGCCTATATCATATGAATTCAATAAAATCGAGCTGCCTCCAGCTAAGACAGTCAACACACTTGTGCTGTTGTGGACCACATAAAAAGTCATCGTGTTGCCCTGAGCCGCAAACTCGACGTTCCAGTTTACTGAAATTGTATGCGGCGTACCGTTTGTAAAGACATTATTGAAAGTGTATGTGTTTCCGGTGCCTTGCCCAATAAGTGAGAAGTTGTATTCACCGGTCCCTCCACTCTGAAATTGAACGGTTACGTTAAGCGAGTAGGTTCCGGGTGCCGGCGCAATGAATGTCCCACCAGAAAACAGTCCGTCCGGGTCATAAAAGTCTCCCGTTTCTAAAGAGAACGCCAGAGGTACAGATACGTTTGCGGCCACCGATAAGTTAGTGCTTCGGCCTACATTGGCTCCATAAAGAGCGCGGTAAACTAACGCATCGTTGTGTAGACCAACGGAAGTGTAAAGCTTGGAAAACCTGTCGTCTTGGAAAAAATCACTGGACACCGCGTACCCTACGGAATTAAATATTCTCTCAATTAACCACTTAACTTGAACTGACGGTCGCAGGTCCTTTGCTTGGATTGCGGTCACCCCATTAATATCATAAGCGTTTCCTGCGTTGAGAAATAAACGCCACCCGTTATTTAATTGGTTTCCTGTATCAACAATGGGATAAACAACCACTCCGTTTCCTGCGCCGTTTGTAATATCGTTTGAGGTGTTCCAGCTGTCAATGACGTTTTGTGCGGTAGACTCGTGGTCCAATTGTATGCCAACTACGTCAAACCAAGTCTTGCCTTTTATGCTAAAGATTACGTCGGCAACCGCTGCCAGAATAATTACCTCATACTCCTGATTGGTTATGTCGACGCTTAAAAGCTGCATCTGTCCGCGCATAACAGGAATGTTATCGTCTAAAACCTCGGCTTTAGTTTTAACGTATGGCGACCAATTCCTAGCCTGATTAAAAGCTGTCCCCGTTACGTTTGCGTCATAGTAATGCGTAAAGAACACGTTGTTGTTCTCCGTCATCGGCAATTTAAACGTGAGTGTGTGCGGAGACTTTCTTTCTGTAATGTCGCGCAGGTCGGCTACCGCAATACGCAGCTGGAGCCTCGTTCCTGTGGTATCAAGCTCACGGTCATATTGGTCATTATTATCTTGCGCGTAAACGAACAGCCTAATCATAGTGTCTTGTTTTTCTTTCCGAACCTAATGCCAATGCTGTACTGAACCAACTCTTGATTGATGAACTGTTTATAGACTACGTTCCTGCTCTTGATTACCACGGGCATCCATCCGAACTCCTGAATGTAAACTTTAGGACTTGAAACAAGGCCTTCAATAAGGTCGTTCAACTCCTCTCCCCTAAACCCGGTGTTTAAAACCATCTCTTGGGTTGCCTCAACATCGTACTGTTGTGCGCCACCTGACCACGGTTGCTGAGTCCATCCCGAAGCACCGGCGTTAAAGGCTGTGTTTCCACTCGTGGTGAACTCCTTTGTTTTGACATCTGTGGTTGTTTGAGAAGCCTTATCAAAGGTGATGTAGTCCCAGCCCCCTAGTTTATTTACAAAAGCCAGCCGGTAGCTTTGGTACTTACTGCAATCCAAGCGGTTAAAGGTGTAAACCTCTGTTCGTTGATTGGCCCCTGTACTATTTGAAACGCCCTGAACTGTGTATTTTACCCATCCAGAATTAACTGCGGCATTGGGAGCAGCATCGGCTACTTGCGTTTGAGCCTTTAAGTTGGCCGTACCGCAAAAGAAGTAGATAATATTTATGGTAGTTACACCGGCAGATACAGCAGCGACGTTTTCAAGAAAGCTTGTACTAAGAACGGCTCCATCAGCGTCGTAATATATAACCCTTAACCAAGGAGCCCTTGTGTTTACCGTAAGGTCGAGGTTGTTTGTATAAGCGAAAACACCCCAGTCGCCGTCGCCTACGTAATGATTTGTCGCTAAAGACAGAACTTTCTTTTGAACGTTTCCGACGATATAAGGTATAAGCGGAGCAGCCGTACTGGATAATTGAGGTCCGTAAATGCCTGCCTTCCAGAATCTTAACGTATCAGCGGTATTTAAATAATAGCTGAAAGTAGCTGAAGTTGCACTAGGAGCGTATCGGTATCCAACCTTAACTGAAATGATTAGACCAAACAGATTAACAGCTGACTCGCCTACAAGTAACTCGTGAATTGCACTTCCATTGCTTTGGGTTTCGTCCCAAGTCACGTAGTCGTCCAGAACCCTTGCAACATCAAACGTACCACAGTCCTGTTGGTTGCGAGAAGAAATCAACTCCGCTAAAACAGTAGCTCCTGTCAATAGTCTTATTACATAACTAAAACGAGGTTGCGCCAATGTAGGAGCATCTGTTTCTTCAACTACGTACCTCGCGTAGTCCCTACTTCCAATGAAACTAAACGAAGCTCCGGTCTCAGCTTGAGGTTGCTCGTGAATAATAAAAGCCATTATAATGAGATTGTTATTGTGATTTCTTCATCGAAAGCGTCGCCTAAAAACCGTTCGATGTCTTTAGTCCAAGCCGTTGCGAGTCTGTTTCTATACTTTGTAAACACGCTGTCTAAGCTATCAGAAGCAAATGGAGTCGGTTCTATACCATATAAATATATTTTTCTGGATATCCTCTGCACTTGAGTTTTACGCGGAACGAATCGTCCCTTTGCATCCCTGAAGCCGGGGAGCTTCTTGGAGATTACCCAGCGGTCAATTGCGCCTCGAAGACCACCTTCACGACCTGTCCTCGTGCCAAACTGGAATGGAGAGTCCGGAGCTTTATTCTCTGGCCCTTTTATAACGCCCCCTACTCCGTACTCCACGTACTGCCAATAACCAGCGTCATCGAAAGTAAAACCAATCAAGACGTTGTTGTCTTTGTCCACGGAGTATTCATAGCCCACGCTCTTGCGGAGGTTTCCTGTGGCGTTCTTCTTCTCCTTGTCTAAATAATGCCTTGCCGCACGAACCATATCCCGGCCCATGAGCTGGTATTCTTTAGTCAGGTTATCGCACTTCCACTTGCTCTTGCCGTCGTTGTAATAAAAGGTAATCTGGCCAGACATCTCAGGCAATCAAAGCGTCGCAGAGGTTGGTCGGTAACGGAACGTTCACGCTAATTTGGGCAGACCAACCGAAGAGCATGTTGTCAAAACGAAATTGAAACGGCTGACAGTTTACCGGAAACCCAACCGTCCAGTTCTTTGAAGCAATCGGGTCGGATTGACTTCCTGCCAAGTGAAACTCCGCTAGTACGTCCTGAATTATCAGCAGCGTTTCACTCAGGATATTATTGATGGCGTTGGCGTTCTCCTCGAATATGATGTCGGCAATGACCAAGTCAAAGTCGTACGTGGTGAATTGCTTGCTTACCGTAGCGTTCGTCACCTGAGCGTACATCAACGGGTACCCATTGCTCGGTATCTTATTGATGTCGACCTCGTCGAAGTTGTTCTCATAGAACGTCTGAAGCTGTAGGTGCGCCGTTGCTATTTGCTCGAAGACATTAGCGACTTCCTTTACTGTTGCCATTTAGTTTTATTTTTTCATTCAAAGCCACGTCCTTCTCATAAGCCAAAAACGTGAGGGCCTCTCGGACGCTTATGTTAGTGACGGTCTCAATATATAATATATTTCCGCCAGCGAGTTGGTGAATTATTTGATACCATCCCCATTTAGCTGCGATAGGACTTGCGCCTGCACCTGAGAATATTGTGGCGAACTCATTACCAATTCTCTCTCGATAACCGAAAAAAAAACCATGAGTGAAACCGCTACTCCAAACGGAGCGTTCAGCATCGCTTTGCCTTTTTCCACGCTGGGTCGGTAAGGTTCAATCTCATACCAATTAGAAACCGTCCGAACCACTGGCCTGTAAAGGATGGCGAGAATCTCGTGCATGTTTTTATCAGCCTCTTCGCATTGGTTTTCAAGGTCAGCAAACTCCCCAACCGTGAGGTTATCCATGTCGGGAACTAAACCATACTCGACTCCGTCCATCGTAAAGCGGTCCCGGACCTCAGTCTTTTCTGGCGGTGTCTTCAGCCAAGCTAACACCTTCTCGATACGAGGGATGTCCTTGCTTGATATTTGCATCAGCTGCTTCTCGTCTGCTTTTGTCAGGATTCGGATTGCTGCCATCACTCGGTGAATATCGGAATCGTACTGGTCCTCCAGCGCGGTTATCTCTTGATACTGTTGAAGTGTAATTTCGTCGTAGCTGGTGGGAAAGGTCAGTTTGAATTTCATCGCACGTAATATTTACCGGTTTTCTTGATGAGTTTATTTAAGCAAACGTAGCGCACCGCGTCCACTCCGTGGTTCCAGAGGTCGACGGGAATATTTAAGATACGAGCGTTGCGGTCTGTTTGCCACTTGTAGTTTCTGAACTCTTTAATTAGGTTCACGCTATTGTCCGTGATGAATAGCTTGTAACGGCGCATTGCGTCGATACCTATTCGGATGGAGTCGCTGCCTTTTTTGGCCGGCTTGATGTTGAAGTTCATCCTGTGAATCTCCTCGATGGATTTTGGCTCGCTGCTGTCAGCAATAATCTCCATCCTTCTGTCCACCCCTAACACCCGAAGTCGGTCAGCTATGTCTGGGTTGGTAAGCCGTGTTTCATAAAGAAGCTCGTCCATGTATATTTCATCGCCTCGTAAATACACTCCTACCAAAACAGTCGGGTCATTAGAATAACCCCAGTCGAGGCCGTAGGCGACCAGCTTTGCCTCTTCAGGTACTTTGGGTACGGTTGAGGTGTGAAAGACCACCTCCTTGCTTACACCGCGTTCTCCGAGCCCGTAAACAGTCCAGTAGTATTCATCCGTTTCCCGGAGCCTTTCAATTTCATCCACGAGGTCCTTTGGCAAGAAGGGATTGTCGAGGTATGTTGTTTTGAAGAACTCCGCGTCGTCCCTTGGGATAACCTTTTCATACAGCCAATGGTACTCGTCGCTGGGATTGAAATCCACGATGACCTTCCAAGTGGTTCTTAAAATAAGCTGCTGCCAAGAACCCCAGTCAAGCTCATTGACCTCATTGCAAAAAAGGACGTCCCTCTTGCGGCCTCTGACTTTTTGGCTCTGGTCGATTGAAATCCACTCGATGGTGTTTCCATAAAGCGTATAAAGGCTCTCGGACTTATTGTGGTCGTTGGCGTTATAAAGACCTTCCGTTTCCAGAATCTCCACGAAGTCACGCATGACCGAAGCTCTAAGAGCCGGGAAGGTCCTCCGGCAGATTGTAATAACCATCCCTGCGTCTTGATTGGAATGGCACAACTCTATGAGGCAAAGGCAAATTGAGAAGGTCTTCCCACTACGCGTTCCGCCTTGATGAATTTGAATCTTAGCGTTCGACCCCTTGCAGTCGTAGTATGTTTTCGCCAGCTTCATTCATCGAGAAGTGCTGACTCCGTCTGGTCGGTCTTGTCTAAGACCTCGTCGAACCAAGAGAGTGGCTTCTTCTCCCGTATCTCCAGATGCTGTGTTTCGATGTAGCCGCGCTTCTTTCCTTTGGTCTTGAGGTAGAATATATTGGCTGACGGGTTTCCGTTCTTTATCAACTTGTACAGGTTGCTTTCGGCGAAGTCAATGGAGGCTTCATCGATAGCCCTGCAAGACTTGTTGTAGTCGTCGTCGTTCTTTTTCCAGTCGTAATGCGTCCAACGGCTAATGCCGACTTGCTTGCAAGCAGGTGCAACCACTCCGAGAGTGCGTTCCAGCGCGTCCAGCATGTCTTGTTTCTTTTGGTTCATCCTTTTTTATGTGTTAGGTATGTGAGGCTGACCGTTAATCTTTACCTCAAGGCTTGGGTCCAGTTTTACCATCCTGTCAATAACCACTTGGCAGTATTTTGGGTCTAACTCCATTGCGTAACACTTCCTTGAAAGCTGGTGCGAGGCTACCATTGTCGTTCCGCTTCCTACGAACGGGTCCAAGACAATCTCTCCTGCTTTCGTGCTGTTCTTTATAAGGTACGCCATTAACTCCACCGGCTTCATCGTTGGGTGTTCCCGGCTTGACCTTGGCTTATCGAACTCCAACACGGTGGTTTGCTTGCGGTCTGTAAACCATCGGTGTGCCGCGCCCTCCTTCCATCCATAAAGACACGGTTCGTGCTTCCATTGGTAATCTTGCCGGCCCATCACCAGTTGGTTCTTCACCCAGATAAGGCATTGACGAATTTGTATGTTCGCTGCTTTCGCTGCCAGTCGAAAGTTTATGCCTTCCGATTCTGCATGCCAACAGTAAAATGCACTCCCCGGCTTGACACACTCAACCGCCCTTGAAAAAGCATCGGTAAGGAAAATATAGAAGTCGTTATCTTCCATTGAGTCGTTATCAATCTTCAGCTTCTCTTCGGTCCCTCCTTCGTAGTTTACGTTGTACGGTGGGTCCGTTAAAATGGCATCGCAAAGTTCAAGGGACGTAAGTTTAACGTAATCCTCGTAAACCGTCGCGTCGCCGCACAGCAATCTGTGTCCTCCGATGTCAATTAAATCGCCTCGCTTTACATAGCTTTCACTTGGAAGCTCTACTTCGAAGTCGTCTTCCGATGATTCTAAGTCGTCGTCAGATGAAAAGTCTATGTCAACACCCCAGTCCAAAAGAAGGTCTGCGTCGTAGAGGTTCGCCAGAATCTCCATGTCCCATTGACCGAAGCCGCTGTTGTCTTTAATAACAAACTCCTTCTGTTTCTCTTCGTCCCAATCAACAATTACAATCGGCACTTCTTTTAGTCCGGCTTCCTTACACGCTCGGTAGCGCATGTTGCCACCAAGAATGACGTAGTCCGTATTCACGACGATTGGCCGCGTGACTAACATCTCCGGAAACTCCTGCACACTTTTTACAAGAAGGGCAAACTTGTCGTCCTTAATAAAACGTGGGTTATCAGGATTCTGTTTCAGTTTCTGAATTTTCGCAACTTGCGAGGTAGGCTTGTTCAAGGTCATTAAATTTGGTGTTTACGCATGAGCCGCAACTGCTCATCTTATGTCGGATTCTAAATATTTCTGCATATAAGTTTAAAGCGGACGCTTGTGCTTCGATGGTTAAAGAACCCGTCTTCCATTGCGGCCGTAGACTCTTCTCCCACTTTTCTTTCTGCTCCTCTGTCATTGTCTTGACAAATGGAAACCGCTTATTCAGCGCAACCTTTCGTTTGTTACAACCGCAGTCTTCTCCAACCACGGCTTTTACCACCTTATCAATCCCCGTCGCTTTCGCTACGGACTCCACGACGTCCCCCAGTCCTTTGGGCTTCTTTTTTGAGATGCGCTTTCGTTTTACAGATGCTTTTGTTGATGGTGCTTCTTGAGATTCCTGTTTCATGTGCTAAAGTGTTAAGCGAGTGACCTTCCCAATAATAGACTTGAAAGAGCTTTGCATCAAACCAATGCAGCTCCTGCAAGTTTTTATCAATCCAAGTCATCTCCTTTTCGTAGTCTTCTGGCGGAGCCTCGGCAACTGCCGTGTGAAAGGATTGAAACTGGAAAGTGTTCTCTTTGTGTTTCCTGTATTTATAGTAGTACGGGCTGTTTTTACTGAACGCACTAATTGCTACCACGCGCAATATATAAAACAACAACTGCTCCTTTACGCAAAGCTGCTCTGCTTTGGCGTTTGACAAAACCCAGACGCAGATATCTTGAAAGAGGTCCTCACCATGAGTGACCTTTGTCACACATAAATGTTGAAGCTCTGAGTGTCTTTGCTCTAAGAATTGATGAACGCAGCTCACAGGTACTTTGTCGCTTTCAGATTGGTGAGTTTAACTTTATAATTATCCACCATTTCCTGAAGCTCCGGTTGCGAATATTTCGCTGGGATGTTGCTCAGTCTTAGGATTTCGTCTGCTGTTCCGTCGCCGTACTTCGCGTCCAGAACTCGGCCGTGAATATATTGTTGGCCGCCGTTCATGTTACACTGTTTACACTGCAAGGATGCATTGACCAGCGGTGGTTGGTGAAGCCATCGTGTGGACTTTTTGGCTCTTGTAATGAAGTGACCGCAGTCCGCTTCTTTATAAAACTTCCTCTCGTAGCACGTGATGCAGCGGCCGTAGCCATATTCGTCACAGCAAAACAAACGAACGTACTCGCTGAATATCTTATCGAGCTTATCAACCAGCTTTTGCCTTGGTGTCTTTCCCATAAAAACGAAGATAGGCCAAGATGACGTTTCACCCTGACCTACCAAACCGGAGAATAAGGCTCCGGTCTATGCCCAGTTAGGAAGCCAAAGAGTCTGCACGTGGTCATTGTAGGACCTTGGCTTGCCATCCCATGCTTTAAATTCGTCTACCAACCGCAAAAGTCGAAGCCTTGAAAATGCTAATGACTCTCGGTTTATCTGAAAAACGCCAACGTTATAGGGCGGTAGCTTTTCCACGGCCAGCCACCTCATGTCTTTCCGTCCGGTAAGCTCGGAGTAAACTGCCGCTTGTAGAAAGTAGTCCATGTTGTATGCGGACCGTTGGAAACCTTTTGCTTCAGCATCCTGCGTGGTTTTTAAGTCCCACACACCAAATTGTGTTATGCGGTCAGCGAACCCTTTAAACTCCACTCCTTTTATCTTTCCTGTTAACGGGACTTCGCTTGTCCCGGCTTCTGACATCATCGAGTGTGCGATTTCATTATTTTTTATGCTTGCCGCCATTTCAAATATCTTTGACAAGTCTCCTTCATCAATCACGATTCTGTCGCTGGATAAATTCGTGTGCTTTTCAAACTCCAGCTTGCCGGCTTTCGTCCTTCGGTCCACTTTGGGCATCACGTAATACTTCTTCTCAAATAAGTGAGGCTCTAAAATGTAGGTGTGAAAAGCTGTGCCGAATTTCATCTCCGGGCTTTCAACTCGTTCTCCATTTACATACTGAATGTAATGGTTCGGGCTTTTTCCAAATGCCTTAAGTGCGCTGTAGCTTAGGTAGTCTCTTTTCATTTTGGTGTGGTTTTATTTTACTTCTATTTTTCCCAGGACTCCCTTATTCTCGTTCCCAGTCCTTTGGGTGTTGGTGGTGGTGAATCTTTAACTAGGTCCTTCAGTCCAAGAGGCTCCAACTTGCGCTCCGCCGTCTCCAGCCTTTTTGACCTCTCTTCCTGCATACGGCTCTCGATTGCCTCGGTTCGAACCTCCGCCTCGTACCTTCTAAGGAACTCCAAAATCTCCGCCGTCTTGAGCCTCCCGTAAAGCTTACCGAACTTACCCTGCCGGACCATGTTAAAAGCCAACCTGACCTCCTGTAAGGTGATTGTAGGGTGGTCTTCGATAATGCTCTTGCAGCAGAACGTAATTTCCTCGTCGCTTTTCAGGGTTTTGGTTTCATCGATGTCTTTACATAACCGACCTACCTCCGCAAGCATCCATCCCCGGACCAAAGAAGGCATCTCTTTAATTGCTTTTTGCAGGTTAACACCTCCGTAAAACGCCTCGGAAGGTTTCGTAGGGAATTCACCCGTTTGTAATAAAGTCGCTAAGTCCGTCTGTTGTGAAATTATCAGACTTGAATCCTTTTTCATTTTTAGTGTGGTTTTTTGGAATGGGCCAGAAGGTTTCCCAACGTCGCAATATGGCATGGTTGATAATATTTATCGCAACCGTCTCATCACTCTTTGATAATTCCTTCAGGCGATTAACCGCCATTGTTTCTGCTCTCTTTGTGTATGGCTTTTTACGTCTGGACTTTTGTTCGTCTTTCCACTCGGACCAAGCCTTCGTCAACTCCTCGTTTTGCCACCATACATTAACTTGTTTACTCAGTTGTTTACTAACTGTATTACTATGTTGCGCATTTGACGAGGCTGACTTGCTCCGTTCGTTTACGCTGCCTACTCGTTTTTGAGTAGTCTGCCTAACCGCTTTTGAGTAGTCACGGCTTGCCGTTAGCTCTCTCCTTCTCCCGTCAAAGGAAACCAACTCAAGGTGTCCCTTGTCAATCAGCTCTCCAATGCTTCGGGATATCGTCCCCGGACTGACGCTCAAGTCAAGGGCCAACGTGGAATTCGATTTGAAAAAAGGAAGGCCGCCACCCACCATCGAAATGATATCCGCTAAGATAAACTTCTCGACTGCGGTGAGTGACGGGTCCTTCACGATTTCAATTGGTATCCACAGACCTTTCATCGCCACCTTTGGTCACCGGTTTTTGACACTAACACTTGCTTCACTTCATTCAGTTCTTGTATCAGCAAGTATCGCTTATTGCCTGTTGACTCCACGGCTAATGTCAGGAGTGTTTTACGCATTTGTTTCAGGTCTTGAATGTTCATGGCTTCGTAGCGCGTCAACATCCTCCTGCCTTTGAATTATTAAATCCATTATTTCCCCGGCCTCCATATTGCTGTAGTGCATTAACTCCGGAAGGACATACAGAAACTTGCGAGGCATTGTCTTGTACCATCGGTTGCAGGTTTTTAAGGTTAGCTTCAAGACTCGGTCGGCAGCATCCTGCGTTCCGAAGGTCATCTTAATAAACGTATCAAACGTCCGTGGTTTATTCACATCCAAATCAGGATGCGCTGCTTGTATTTTTCCCATGGAATATATATTCTGTTACCACGACTTCATTCCCCCAACGTGCCAACACTCGTTTTGGAGTGCTTTCAATGTTGTATCCCTCGTCGCGGAGATTAAAAATGGTCGCCGCAAGTCTTGTGTTGCCTAAATGGTAGGTCGATTCGAGCGAGGTTATTCTTGGCTTCTCAGTTGAGAAATATTCAAGCAGTCTTTCTCGGTGTGTCATTATTGAATGTTTAAGAGGTTGGTTCGAACGTTAATCAATTCCGTAGCTACCCTTTCAATTTCGCTCATACTCATTTGGCTGCCGGAAGTCACCTGAAATTGAAGCAGGTTAATGGCAGCGTTGATTGCCCATTGGTTTCCAATTGTCGGGTCGTCTCGTCTGTTCGAGTAGCTTGGAGCCGGGGAGGAAGGCTGCGCTCCTTCTTTGGGCTGTGGCCTTTTAACCGTGCCACGCGCCATGCCGTCGTACTCTCCCTTGATTTCGTACTCGACCTCATCACCATTACTAAAAGGGCATGCCTCCTTTTTGTGGTTTGCTTTGAGAACTTGTCCGTCTTCCATTGTGTAGATGAAGGACCATTTTTGACCGAAGTGGTCTGTGAACGTTTCGGCACTTTGCACCGAGCTTATTTTTGATACCATCGTTTTTCTTTTTGATGATTATGGTTATACCACTCATTAATGGACAGTGGCTCGTCCTTTTTAATTAGCCATTCTATTGGGTACGTTGAGCGTTTAATCCTCAACCTCATACCATTGTCGGGAGTGTGGGCAGTACGCCTCTTCGACCGCGCGATAACGAAACTCTTGATTTGGGTCATAAACGACCTGACGTTGAAGCCACTTTTCTGCATCTTCTTTTGTTGAAAAGACCGAAAGGGCTCTGGCTCGGTAAACTTGCCCCTCTTCTGTGACTGTTGCGTTTATGTACGCTGCGCCCCGGCGGTCTGGTTGTCTCATTTTCAATTGCTTTTCTTTTACAAAGGTAACATAAAGTGGGACAATTCCTACTTTTATCTAAAGAAAAGAGTTACCTTAGAGCTATGGAAAATCAAAATTGGAGAGAGGGATACGATTATCCCAGCGACCCGGAGCCGGACAACGAGCCGGACTTCTTAGAGCAAGCGGACCACTACTACGAACAACAAAACAATAAATAAAAATGGAAAACCACACCGAAGACAATGCCTTGGACAAGTTGATTAAGGACACCAAATGGCAAATCGACTGGCACAAGCAAAAGCTACAGGAGAGCGTAGAAATCTTGACAGCACTTCAAAGTGCAAAAAAGTACAAGGTCAAAGATGAGCCTGAGAATACTTCAGGCATTGTGAACATGGACGGGACTGTCGAAAAGTTCACAGGAGAATATTAATCCTCCGACTAATTGGAAGATTACTTCTTCCGGTTTTTACCAAAGACGACGGCTTGGAGGATGCGTGATAATACGTTGACCACCTTGTCGTCTTTTTTTGTTTCCGTAAGTGCGGTCAGAGTCCCGGCCGCTGTAATTAAAGCAAGGGCGATAGTAGCCCAATTGGTTATAATGAATTCCATTTTTATTTTTCGTTTATGAATTGATACTTTTCTTGAACGTCGAAACTCGGACACGCTTTTTTAGAGTACTCATTGTGGCCGTTTACTGGTAGCCATCCAAAGACAGACCGCAAAGAAAAAACCAATTCCATGAATGCTAACTCCTGATGGGCGGTCATTGTATCCGCTGGCTTGCCTCCAATCAGACCACCAATGTAGCAAATTCCAACTGAACTTTTATTTTGACCTTTTGTGTGGGCTCCAATAACATCAACGTCCCGGCCACGGTTAATGGTGCCGTCCGCGTAAATAACGTAATGGTATCCAATATCGTCCCAACCACGAGACATGTGCCAATCCCGAATGGTATCGACGCTGCATTCCTTTCCTTCTTCGGTAGCCGAACAGTGCAGAATTATTTGCTTTAAGGCTCTCATATAGCACAAAGTACAGACACAAGTAATCCAATCAAACCCACTTTGACAAAGCAGAAACTGTCCTCGTATTGCCTTGGTGATTTCATTCGATTCCTTTTTTAGCTAGTAGCAATTTGATTTCGTTCACTCCTTCAAGCAGTACGTCAAGAGTCTTTTGCACTTGAGTTTCTTGCTTCTCTAAAGAGTAAAGCCGCGCCTTAATCTTGGTGACATCGTTGGTCATCTTCACCCATGTAGCAAGGATGCCCCCGCCCGACCCCAATAACATACCGAGGAACTCGTAATTCATGGCCGTATTCCGTACTCCCCTACGGGAATTGTTATTGTTTCTGTTCCCGTTCCCGTGACGTACGTCCTAGTCTGTGGGCTAGTTACTACCCACGTGCTATAGGTTGCAAAATACAGACCGTCGATTTCTTCGCATTCTTCTAACGAATCTTGGTCGTAACCCCAAGCCATAAACGGTACTGCAACGTCCGTCCATGTCACAGAAAAGTCTGTGTCTTCATAGACTTCTACTCTATATGTTCCTTCTAAGACCATGATACTACCATTAAAGTTTCTCCAATTGCTCCCGCGCTAGGCGTTCCTGAATTTGTTAGCGATGACCAAGAGCCATTTGTTATCGCGTTATTAGTCAAACCTTGTATTAGTCCAGTGTAAATACTCCCGCCAACATGCATACTACCTGACTTGATACCGACACCCCCATAAAGGCCCCCCGTTGAATCGGACGCGGTTCCAAAAAATGATGTCCAACCCGTACCCGCACCCGTAAGTATGTCTAGTTGATTTGTTGCGGATGTCTGACTTGCAGTACTGTTGTCAGGTCTACCTCTGCCACTTCCATAACCCGCAAAGCGAATGCTTCCATTTGTAGTTACAGCAATTAGGCTATATCTAGATTGGTGATGCGTAGAAACTACGTCTGTAATTGCTGCATTTACTGCCGTGAATCCAATTACATCGCTTTGCGAGGTGCTTTGGAATCCCGCGTGTGGACCAGAATTTTGACCCGTGAAATATATTTGTCCGCTGATAACCGCTGATGAATCAAAGTTACCCGCGCCTACCCATGTTACGCTAGTCAATAAATTATCTTCTCTAGTTAAGACTGTAGTGTAACCTGAAGTCGTGCCTTGTGCCGTTGCGTAATTGGCATTTTGACCACACGTATATACCTCACCCGTTGAAGTACGAAGAACTGTATGCGATTCACCTAATGCACATTGCACCCATGTTAAAGAGTTGTTCGCTAAAATCCAATTAGTTCGCGCGGTATTCACCCCGTTTCCCTCTTGGTATCTATTGTTCCTTCCTATGAAATAATACGCCCCTCCTTTAATAGCCCCAAAACATTGTCTTCCCGAACTTATATCTGTCCAATCTGTATCCGTACCGTACTGATGCCATTCACCATCTTGGTCAACAACTGGAATAGCCTGAAGAAAGAACCCCGACGCATTATCTACCGCGCAGAACCACAAAGTACCGTCCGACTTAATACCCCAAACTATTTGATAATCTGCACTTGCGGACAATTTGCTAAAGGAATGGCTACTGTAGGAGCGTTTGTTAAACTCATAATTTATTGTCGGATACCATGGAGCGGTCATAGTAAATGCAACCATAGTACCCGCACCCGTTAAAACATTATCGGGAGAAACCCCGCCTCCACCTTGAGTAGTAAAAAAGCCGTCTACGTTGTCTATGTCTGTTGTTGGAACTCCTGAAATTTCTGCCATGATTAACTAATTTGAACCCAATCTTTCGACGGGTCGAAGTAACAAATGACCTCACCCCCTTGACCCGTGCCTACAAAGTAACCAACCACTCTCGAATAGTAGTTTGTTGTTGTTGGAGCCGTTGCACTAAACGCACCACTTGCGCCAATCCACAAAGGACTACCTGCTGTTGCCCCACTAATTGCAGAGACGGCATCGACCATTCCTTGCAAGACGCAATCGCCATTACCCGTGTGAAAGCCTATAAACTTCTTGCTGTTGGCGTTGCTAGTATCAGCCAATGCATCACCCATAATGTCCACAATTTTATTCGAAGCCACACTAACGGAAGTGAGCATCAGGGTATTCTGTCCTGTGACTAACTCGGTTTCTTCGTATGCGGATGCTAGGCTATCAAGCGTTGTCTTATCTGCTGCGCTCATAGAACCTGCCGCGCTCGTTGTAGCGGCTGTTATAGATACTGTAGGAGTATTACTCCCCGTCACTACGATAGGCGCAGTTCCGCTTACTGAAGTTACACCTTGTGGAAGCGTTTGAAGCGCACCCGTTCCGTCGATATATTGTGCTGCTGTGCCACCTACTGAAAGCGCAAGTGTTCCTGAAGTCGTAATCGGTGAACCGCTAATAGCAAATGCACTTGGAACAGTCATCGCTACTGATGTAACCGTACCGCTTGTAAGTGTTGGCTTGTTTAGAATGACAGCCAATCCTGATGAAGCGTTCCAATCGGATTGTACGTTGTACTTGTTTGTTCCTTCCGCTATATCATCAGTATCCAACACGACTACCCCGGTCTGTCCATTGACGCTATCAACAGGTACACTTGGAATGTCAGTA
>TARA_R110000787_G_scaffold134521_3_pt1 | contig 18548 bp, 13 predicted proteins | sample TARA_R110000787 | Tara Oceans TARA_R110000787 (sample SAMEA4397920) | marine metagenome | biome: Polar Biome; feature: [DCM] deep chlorophyll maximum layer (ENVO:01000326); material: water (ENVO:00002006), including particulate matter (ENVO:01000060) such as... | depth 35 m
AATCCGCCAATCCGCCAATCCACCCATCGCAAACCGAAGCCGACAACCCTTCCTTCCTTAACCTTTTCCGCTCATATCAGCATAATATGACCACCGCTTTGACGTCCCATGAACCCGCTACCGGTGTCCTGCTCTGGCAGGGCGAGGCTGGGGATGTAGATGCCGAGGTCGCGCGCGCCCGCGGCGCCTGGCCGCGCTGGGCGGCGCAGCCCATTGCGGTGCGCATCGAAACACTGCGGCGCTTCGTCAATGGCGTGCGCCGGAACGAGGATGCGCTGGCCGACCTCATCGCGCGCGAAACCGGCAAGCCTTTATGGGACGCCCATGCCGAAGTGACGGCAGTTATGGCGAAGGTCGATATCTCGGTCGCCGCCTATTCGGAACGAACCGGACAGAAGCGGCTGGAGGCGGCGCTGGGCGCGCGGCAGTCGGTCCGGCATAAGCCCCATGGCGTGATGGCCGTGCTTGGCCCCTATAATCTGCCCGCGCATCTGCCTAATGGCCATATCATCCCTGCGCTGCTGGCGGGCAACGCCGTGGTCTTCAAACCGTCCGAAAAGACCCCGGCGGTCGGCGAGATGCTGGTCAAACTCTATCATGAGGCTGGCGTCCCGTTCGACGCCCTCCGCCTGCTGCTCGGCGGCGCGGACACGGGCAAGGCGCTCGCTGCCCATCCCGATGTCGGTGGCATCCTGTTCACCGGGTCCGCTCAGACCGGCATCGCGATCAACCGCCAGTTCGCGGCCCAGCCGTCCAAGATCCTGGCGCTGGAAATGGGCGGCAACAACCCCATCGTCGTATGGGATACGCCCGAAATCAACGCCGCTGCCGTGCTGGTCGTCCAATCCGCGTTCCTGAGCAGTGGCCAGCGCTGCACGGCGGCCAGCCGCCTGATCGTCAAGGACGCCATCTCCGACCGCTTCATCGCAGAGGTCAAGAAACTGGCCGACCGGCTGATCGTCGATCACCCCCATGCCACCCCGACGCCCTATATGGGGCCAGTCATCGACAATGCCGCCGCAGACGGGCTAACCGAAAGCTTCCTCTGGCTGATGAGCAACGGCGGCAAGCCGATCAAACATATGGTGCGCCCCAAAAAAGGCCTGCCATTCCTCAGCCCCGCGATCATCGACGTGACCGCTATGGAGGAACGACCCGACGTCGAACTGTTCGGCCCGCTGCTCCAGGTCGTCCGCGTCGCCGAGTTCAGCGATGCGATCGCGCAGGCCAACGCCAGCCGCTATGGACTGTCCGCTTCGCTGATCGGCGGATCGCCCGACCAATATAATCAATTCTGGGCCAATGTCCGCGCGGGCGTCATCAACTGGAACCGCCCGACCAACGGCGCATCCTCTGCCGCCCCGTTCGGCGGTGTCGGCATTTCGGGCAATCACCGGCCAAGCGCCTATTATGCCGCCGATTATTGCGCCTATCCCGTGGCATCGGCGGAGATTGAAACCCCTCGCGCATCGATCGGCGTCGGCCTCAAAGACATCGACATCAGCGCCATGGGCGACTGAGCGCGCCCCCCCGCCAAAACATTTCCTACCCCCGCCCATAAGCATTCTGAATTGAACTCGCCCCGCGCTTTGGCCACATGACAAGCATGGCTGACACGCTACCTGCTACCGTCCACCTGGTGGGCGCGGGTCCGGGCGACCCGGAACTGCTCACGATCAAGGCCGCGCGCCTGATCCGTGAGGCTCGACTGATCGTGCATGACGGGCTGGTGTCGGACGCTATTCTCGCGCTCGCCTCCCCTGACGCCGAGTTGATTTCCGTCGCCAAGCAGCGCAGCCGCCATTCGATGCCGCAGGACGCGATCAACGCGCTGCTGGTCCGCTGCGCGCTCGCGGGTGAAGCGGTGGTGCGCTTGAAAGGCGGCGATCCCTTCATCTTCGGCCGTGGTGGCGAGGAAGTCGATGCCTGCCGCGCGGCGGGCGTACCGGTCGACGTCGTGCCCGGCATCAGCGCCGCGATCGGCAGCGCCGCGCAGGCGCAACTGCCGCTGACGCATCGCGATGCGTCGAGCGCCGTCACCTTCGTCGCGGGCCAGTGCAAGGGGCTGACCGATCAGGATTGGTCGGGCCTTGCCGGCAAGGGCCGCACGCTCGTCATCTATATGGGCGTGGCGACCGCGGCGCAGATCGCCGACAAGCTGATCGCCGATGGCGTATCGCCAGGCCTCCCGGTCGCGGTGCTGGAAAACGGCACCCGCGCCGATATGCGGACGCTGCGCACCCTGCTCGCCGACTTGGGCGAAATGGTGGAGCGCGAAGCCGTGATCAGCCCGGCGTTGATCGTGGTCGGCGAGGTGGCGAGCCATGCGCTGGCGCGCGATGTGCTGGTCGGCTGGGCACAAAGACAGAGTAATGGGGCGGAGATGCGTTCGTGAAGATTTTGACGGGTAATGATCTGGCGTCGGGCGACGTCATCTGGTGGGCGGGCGATGGCTGGTCGCGCCAGGTGGGTGATGCCGCCGATGTCGGCGCGCAGGGCGACGATCTCGCCCGCGCCGAAGAAGCGGCGCTGCGCGTCGTGGGCGCCTATGTCATCGACGCGACCATCACCGACGACGGTGTGCGCCCCGCCCATATCAAGGACCGCATCCGCGCACTGGGGCCGACCGTGCGCCCCGACCTGACCCTGAAACCGAACGATGCCGATGCCGGCAACTGGGTGATCTGAACCATGTATCGTTATGACAGCTACGACCAGTCGATCGTCGACGCCCGCGTCGAGGAATTTCGCGATCAAGTGCAGCGCCGCCTTGCTGGCGCGCTGACCGAGGACCAGTTCAAGCCGCTCCGGCTGATGAACGGCCTCTACCTCCAGTTGCACGCCTATATGCTGCGAGTCGCCATCCCCTATGGCACATTGTCGGGCACGCAGATGCGCAAGCTCGGCGAAGTCGCGGCGAAATATGACAAGGGCTATGCCCATTTCACCACGCGCCAGAACCTGCAGTTCAATTGGATCAAGCTGGCCGACACGCCCGACATCCTCGCCGAACTGGCGACCGTCGAGATGCATGCCATCCAGACATCGGGCAATTGCATCCGCAACATCAGCTCCGACCAATATGCCGGCGTCAGCGCGGACGAAGTGGCGGACCCCCGCCCCTGGGCCGAATTGCTGCGCCAATGGTCGAGCTTCCACCCCGAATTTACCTATCTGCCGCGCAAGTTCAAGATCGCGGTCATCGCGTCCGACGATGATCGCGCGGCGATGCGCCTGCACGACATTGGCCTCAAGCTGGTCGAGCGTGACGGTGTCGTCGGGGCGGAAGTCTATGCCGGTGGCGGCATGGGCCGCACCCCGATGGTCGCGCCCTTGATCCGCGACTTCGTGGCCGAGGACGAGATCATCTCCTATCTCGAAGCCTGCCTGCGCGTCTATAATCGCTACGGCCGCCGCGATAACAAATATAAGGCCCGGATCAAGATTCTGGTCCATGAGATCGGCGCCGAGGAATATAGGCGCCAGGTCGAGGAAGAGTTCGCCCATATGCGGACCCTTGGCCTCAACCCGCCGGTCGAGGAACTGGCCCGCATCCGCGCCTTCTTCGCCCCACCCGCTTATGAGGCCGGTCTGTCCGACACGATCGACCGCAGCAACCCCGCCTTCGCGCTCTGGGTCGACCGGCAGGTCGCGGCGCATAAGGTGCCCGGCTATGCGATCGTCAATATCAGCCTGAAACCGATCGACGGCATCCCCGGCGACGCATCGGCCGAGCAGATCGCGCTCGCCGCCGACCTGGCCGAAACCTATTCCTTCGACGAACTGCGCGTCACCCATGCGCAGAACCTCGTCCTGCCGCATGTGAAGAAGGCGGACCTGTTTGCCGTCTGGCAGAAGCTGGCGGCGGCGGGTCTGGCCGAAGCCAATCTCGACCTCATCACCGACATCATCGCCTGCCCGGGCCTCGACTATTGCGCGCTGGCCAATGCCCGCTCCATTCCCCTGGCACAGAAGATCGCGGCCCGCTTCGCCGATGCGGAGCGGCAGGCGGACCTTGGCGAGTTGAAGCTCAAGATTTCGGGCTGCATCAACGCCTGTGGCCATCACCATGCCGGGCATATCGGTATCTTGGGCGTGGACCGGCGCGGCGTCGAGAATTTCCAGCTGCTGCTCGGTGGCTCCGGTGCAGAGGATGCCTCGCTCGGCCAGATCACCGGCCCCGGTTTCTCCGAAGATGGCGTGGTCGATGCGATCGAAAAGGTCACCGACATTTATCTGGCGGAACGCACCGATGGCGAACGCTTCCTCGACACCTATCGCCGCATCGGCATGACGCCCTTCAAGGAGGCGATTTATGGGTAAGGCCCCCTTCACGCCACAGCCGTTCGTGTCGAGCGAAGTCGAGACACGGCTAGGGCGCGCGTCTCGTTTCTCGACTGCGCTCGAAACGAACGGAGGTTTTCGTCATGGTTGAATTTCTCTCCTTCCGCGATGGCGAATCCACGCAGGAACCCGCCGTGACGGTCGAAGCCTTCACCGGCCAGTCCAACGCCACCGCCGTCCGCATCGAACCGGGTGAGGATGCGCGCGAATTGCTGCCGCACCTCGACCGCATCTCGCTGGTGGAAGTGAATTTCCCCGGCTTTGGCGACGGGCGCGGCTATTCGGCGGCGCGCATCCTGCGCGAAGCGGGCTATCTGGGCGAATTGCGCGCCGTGGGCGACGTGCTGGTGGATCAGATCGTCGCGATGCGCCGCTGCGGCTTTGACAGCTTCCACCCGGCCAAGGCGCTCGACGATGCCGCCGTCGACCGCGCGCTCACCCGCTACGCCGACGTCTATCAAAAGACGATCGATGGCCGCGCGCCCATTTGGGCCAAGCGGCACCCGGAGACACTGAATGGCTAAAGCCGCCCGCACCCTCGACATCATCGACACCCGCCCCGCCTTCGTTCAGGCGGACGCGGACGCTCTCAACGCGCGGTTCGAGGGTGTGGGCACGCTGGACATGCTCAAGACCGTCTTTGCCGAAGGGCTGGCCGGGAATGTCGCGGTCGTCTCGTCCTTCGGCACCGAAAGCGCCGTGCTGCTGCATCTGGTGGCGCAGGCGGACCCGACCGTGCCGGTGATCTTCGTCGACACGCTCAAGATGTTCGCCGAAACGCTTACCTATCGCGACACGCTGATGGACGCCTTCGGCTTCACAGACAGCCGCACCGTCACGCCGATTGCCGAGGTGATCGCCAAGAAGGACGAGACTGGCCTGCGCTGGTCCTATGATCCCGACGGCTGCTGCGAAATCCGCAAGGTCGAACCGTTGAAGCGCGCCAAGGATGGCCTCGATGCCTGGATTTCCGGGCGCAAGGCGTTCCAGTCGGTCACCCGCCAGAACCTGCCCCGCTTCGAGGTCGAGGACGGTCGGCTCAAGATCAACCCGCTGGGCGACTGGACCAAGGATGATCTGGAGGCCTATTTCGCCGACCACGCCCTGTCCCGCCACCCGCTGGAGGCGCAAGGCTATCTCTCGATCGGCTGCGAACCCTGCACGTCCAAAGTGCTGCCCGGCGAAGACCCGCGCGCAGGCCGCTGGCGCGGCTGGGACAAGGTCGAATGCGGCATCCATTCGCCCGTCACGCCCCTCCCCGTGATCGACCCGGAAGACCCGGCGAACATGCCGGTATTCTGAACCCATCATCCGTTCGTTTCGAGCGAAGTCGAGAAACCTCTAGCGCCGCCTGCGCGCTTCTTGACTGCGCTCGAAGCGAACGAGTTATTCTGCGCTAACCGCCGCCCTGACGATCTCCGCCCAAGCCTCCTCGCTGATCACCTCGATCCCCAGCGCACTCGCCTGCTTGAGCTTGCTCCCCGCTCCCGGCCCCGCGACCACCAGGTCCGTCTTGGCACTGACCGATCCCGCCGCCTTGGCGCCCAGTCGCTCCGCCTGCGCCTTGGCCTCGTCGCGGCTCATCGTCTCCAGCTTGCCGGTGAACACGATCGTCTTGCCCGTCACCGCGCTGGCGGTGGTTTCCACCACATAAGGCGGCGGCGACACCTCGGTCAGCAGATCCTCCCACGCCGTAACATTATGCGGCTCATGGAAGAAATCGGCGAGCGCATGGCCGACCGCCGCGCCGACATTCTCCACCCCGATATGCTCGGCGATCGCCTTGTCGCGCTTGGCCTGCGTCTCGCCTTCCGGCGCCGCCGCGCGCAGCGCCATGATCTCCTGCGCCAGCGCGCGCACCGCTTCCAGCGTCGTATAGCGCTTCAACAGATCGCGGGCCGTCACCGCGCCGACATGGCGGATGCCCAGCCCGAACAGCAGCCGCGCGGCATCGGGCGCGCGCTTCGCCTCGATCGCAGCGAACAAATTATCGACCGACTTTTCCTTCCACCCCTCGCGGCCGACCAGTTCGGCGCGATGGCGCTTGAGGCGGAAAATATCGACCGGTTCGGTGATCCAGCCGAGGTCGAGAAACTCCTGAATCGACTTCTCGCCCAGCCCCTCAATGTCCAGCGCCACGCGACTGACGAAATGGCGCAATCGCTCGAACCGCTGCGCCGGGCAGATCAGCCCGCCCGTACAGCGATAATCGACTTCGCCTTCCTCGCGCACCGCCTCGCTCTGGCAGATCGGACATTGGGCCAAGAAGATATAGGGTGCCCGCGCCTCGTCCCGGCTGATATTCTCGACCACCTGCGGGATGACGTCGCCCGCGCGCTGCACCACGACCCGATCGCCCGGCCGCACGCCCAGCCGCGCAATCTCGTCAGCATTGTGCAGCGTCACATTGGACACCACCACCCCGCCGACCGTCACCGGGGTCAACCGCCCTACCGGCGTCAGCTTGCCGGTGCGCCCGACCTGAATGTCGATGGCTTCGAGCGTGGTCTGCGCGCGCTCGGCCGGGAATTTATGCGCGATTGCCCAGCGCGGCGCTTTCGCGACGAAGCCCAGCCGCTGCTGCCAATCAAGCCGGTCGACTTTATACACCACGCCGTCGATATCGAACGGCAGGTCCGCCCGCGCCCGCTCGATCCCGCGATAATGGGCCAGCAGCGCGTCAAGCGTCTCGACCCGCACCAGCATGTCGGACACCGGCAACCCCCAGGCCGCAATCGCCTGCATCACGCCAAGCTGCGTATCGGCGGGCAAATCGCTGTGCGCGCCCCAGCCATGCGCCAGAAAGCGCAACGGACGGCTGGCAGTAACGCTCGCATCCTTCTGCCGCAGCGATCCGGCGGCGGCATTGCGCGGATTGGCAAACTGCCGCGCCTTGTCCGGCTCGTCCGCCTCTGCCAGCAGCCGGGCGTTGAGCGCGGTAAAATCCGCCTTCGCCATATAAACCTCGCCCCGCACCTCGAACAGGTCGGGCACCGCTTCGCCCGTCAGGCGATCGGGAATATCAGCGATGGTGCGGACGTTGGCGGTCACATCCTCGCCCGTCGCCCCGTCGCCCCGCGTCGCGGCCAGCACCAGCTCGCCCTTTTCATACCGCAGCGAACAAGACAGGCCATCGATCTTCGGCTCGGCCGTCAGCGCCACCGGCGCATCCTCCGGCAAAGCCAGAAAGCGCCGAACCCGCGCGACGAATTCGGCGATATCGCTATCGGCAAAGCCATTGTCGAGGCTCATCATCCGCTGCGCATGCGCCACTTTCTTCAGCGCCGACGTCGGCGCGGCCCCGACCTGGGCATTGGGCGAATCGGCCCGCACCAGATGCGGAAATGCCGCTTCCAAAGCGTTGTTCTCGGCGATCAGCGCATCATAGGCCGCATCCGTAATCTCCGGCGCATCCGCGTCATGATAAAGGCGATTATGCTTGGCCACCTCGCGCGCCAGGCGCATCAGACGGTTGGCGGCATCGGCGTCGGACAGGGTCTTAAGGTCGATCATGCCCCCTCCATAGCGGTCTTATCGCGCTCCGACATCCGCTTTGCCCCAAAAACCACCTGCCGTGGCTGCGCCATTTTATAGCGTCGAAGCCGCTTTCGTCGCAAACCAGATATGGTGGAAATCGTCCGTGCTACCCGCAAAGGCAGGCACCCTTACCGCCTCGACATCGAAGCCGGCCCGTTCGAGCCTGCGGTCAAAGCCTACCGCTGGATAGGCCGACCAGATCGCCAGCACACCCCGGGACCGCAGCGCACCATAGGCAGAGCGCAAACCCCAATTGCAATAAAGCCGCTCATTTTCGGCCTGGATCAACCCATCGGGGCCATTATCCACATCCAGCAGGATTGCGTCGAACCGATCACTGGCCGCTGCGATCACATCATGCACATCGGCGACGTCGATAGCGACCCGCGGATCGGACAGGCGACCGGCAAAGACATGCGCCAACGGCCCCTTGGCCCACTCCACGATCTTGGGGACCAGTTCCGCCACCAAAATGGACGCGCGCGGCGACCAGACGTCCAGCGCAGCGCCCAGCGTAAAGCCCATGCCCAGACCACCGATCAGCACCTGCCCATCGCGGTCGGCCAGCCGGGCGCAGGTCAGGGTCGCCAGCGCCTCTTCCGACACATGGTCGCAACTGCCCATCAACTCTTCCGACCCGAACTGAATCGAAAAATCGGACCCGCTTTTCAGCAGGCGCAATTGTCCGCCGCCGGGAATGTCCGCAATATCGACGACTTCGATGGTATCTGACAGGTCCGCTGAATAGGCGTCGGCACATAATGGCAGGACAGGGTCGGCGCGATTTATCTGCCCATGGGCACTAAGCAACTGGTCCAGAAATCATCCTTCAAATGCGCGCACTGGCGACCCAGGACGGCTGCGTCGGGCACTCGCCATGCCCGAACCAGCCGTCCTGCATAACCCTCTTATTTCCGGGCCTTGCGCGCCGCATAGCGGGCGTCACGCGCCGCCTTGCGTTCGGCTTCGCTGGCGACGGGTGGCGGAAGCGCAGCCTCGGCCGCCTGCTCGATTTCCGCTTTACGGGCTGCCTCGGCATCTTCCCTGGCTTGCAGGGTGGCTTCGCGACGTTCCCGTGCAGCGGCTTCCTTGGCCAGACGATTCGCCAGCTTTTCGGCCTGCTCGGCTTCATCGACGGGCGGCTTGGCCTTCAACTTTTCCAGCGCCTTGGTCTTGGCGTCCTTGGCCGCGGCAACCCTGTCCTGAAAGCCGGGTTCTCTATATCCTCGCATAAACTCGTCTTAATCCTGTTAATGTCGCGATGCGGCAAGCCGTCTGGTAGAAATCCAGCAGGCGCCCCTGGCCTGCAACCCTAAGCCCATGGGCCTACCCGATGAAACCCACGCGGCACAGATGTTTACGCGCTTCCATAAGGGGTAAGCTGGCCATCAAGGCCAAAGGACTGGTGCCGCTTATCGGCCTCGCACCTGTAACCCTATTCTCATAGGCAGTGGGGCTTCTAACGATTTCAAGGCAGATTGAAAGGTCTTTTTGCCGCGTTCCCACGCCAGAGCCACCCATGCAGAAGGGCCGACTTGGGCGGTTTCCTTTTCGAGGCACTTTGGTAGGATGGGATCATAAATACGACCTGCAACGCAGGTAGGTGTCGACACCGGAGCTTAGGAGACCGGCCAACGCACCGCAGCGAAACTATGCGGAACCGCAGTCGTTTTCGCTAACCCAGCGCATCTGGCAAAGTGAGGAATCGATATGCAGAACACGCTCACAGTAAAGGTCAATTAGATGGGTCGCCTTCGTCTCTGCTGCTGCGCCGTCATTCTCCTATCGTGTGCCGGCATATTTCAACTGTATAAAAGCGACATTTCCGCGCTCGCCATGATCGTCCTTGCCATTGGGATCCTGCCGTTGGCGGCCATCACGCCACTGGCGGCATCCGATCGGCGCGCAAGACGGCGCGTGGTCGGCGCTTGCATGGCCTATACCGTTGCTGCTGCACTGACAGCCATCATGGCAATGAACGAGTCCGGTACCTTCAACCCCCTGTTGACGGCGCTACCGGCCATGGGCGCTCTGCTCTCGCTATGGGCCTACCTCACCCGAAACCGCAGGCGCGTGTCCAGCTACGACCATTATTTCAACGACTGATCCCGCCACATGCTTGGGACGCATCGGAATCGAGCTCAACGGCCCATAAACCAGTCGATCCCCCCGACCCTAAGCCGGAAGGCATTTCTGCTGTGTTTTCTGGAACTTCCCTACCGAAGGGCTGGTGCCGCTTACGTGACTCGAACACGTGACCTCCGCATTACGAATGCGATGCTCTACCAACTGAGCTAAAGCGGCTTGCGGCGGGCAGATAACAGCGGTTGGGGCGCAGGACAAGCGGGCTTTTTACCGAAAGCGCACATGCGCGCCGATCTTCACGGCAAATTTACCATCCGCTGCCAGTGTCGAGTCCCAGATGAAGCGCTTTTATCTGTTTTAGGGACAGGCCGAATGGACACTCTATGGGGGCTTGATGTCGCCAACGACCGAAACGACGTCGACCATGGCGAGGACGCTGCGATCGACGCGCCGCTGACGGTGGTGTCCGCCGAGCGGCGGATGCAAGTGCGCGCCTATAATTATTGGGCGTCGCTGCTGGGCGATCGCGCCTTGCCGTCGATCGAGGATTTGTCGCCGGACGAGTTGGAGGATTTTGGCCCGCACAGCATCCTGCTCGATTTCAGCATGGGCCTCGATAATCCCTCAGTGGTCTATCTCGGCACCGCGCTGCGGCAGGAATGCGAGATTGAGGGGACGATCACCTATATCGATGATGTCCCCGCCCGCTCGCTCGTCTCCCGGCTGACCGACCATTATCTCCAGATCATCGCCAATGCCGCGCCGATCGGATTCGAAGCCGAATTCGTCAACCAGCGTGGGTCGGACATCCTGTATCGCGGCATCCTGATGCCCTTCTCGTCCGATGACGAGACGATCGATTTCGTGTTTGGCGTGATCAACTGGAAGGAATTGGCGAACGGCCAGATGCGCGCCGCTCTGGAGGAGGAAGTGGGGGACGCCTTGCGCTCTGCCCCATTGCCAGGCCCGACCACGGCGATCTGGGCCGACGGCCCCACCCCGACGCCAATGCCCGAACCCGCGCCAACGACAGCGCAGGACGAGGAGGAACCGCTCGACCTGTCCGGCATGGAAGCGCCAGACGAAGAAGCGCCGCTTGCCGACTGGCTTGCGCTTGCCCGCGACGGTGCGGAACGGGTGCGCGTCAGCGAAGCGCGCAGCCACGCCGCCCTCTACCGCGCGATCGGCCTCGCCTATGATTTCGCGCTGGTCGCAAAGGCACGCCCCGACGATTATGCCGCGCTGCTCACCGACTATGGCATCAAGGCGCAGGCACGCAGCCCGATGACCGCGATCATCAAGCTGGTCTTCGGCGGCACCTATGACAAGACGCGGATCACCGAATATGCGACCGCGCTCGACCATGGCTGGGCCACGGGCCTTGGCGTCGGGTCGCTGGCCGATTATCTCGCCAGTTATGCAGGTGGCCTCAAGGCGCTGGTCCGCGACGAACGCGCGCTGCGCCGCACGCAGGCACCGCCCCGCCCCGACCGCCGCCAAAAGGCCCGCACCGCGATGCAGGCGGCCAGCGCGCTGGCACCGGACACCATCGCCACTGACGCCGATGGCCTGGCCGTCGTCGTCGCCCGGCGCGAAGCGGATGGATCGCTCGCCCTGGTCGCGGCCCTGCCGCAGGATTCCGATCTCGGGCAAAAGGTCATCACCGCCGCCGCCCGCTGATCGGACGGGGCGGCACAGCCGTCCGCCCATCGCCTTCAACGCGCGGGAAAATACTGGTAACGCCCCTGTAAAGTTGCTCGACATGTCGCCGGGCCGGGGCGATACTTGCCCTTCGAACCACGAATGGCGCATCATCATATTATTTCAATAATCAGAAACTTTATTTCATAGCCTGGGTTGAGCCTCTATCGAGGCGGAGGCATATAAGGCGATCCTAAGCCGGGGAGTCGCATGGCGGCGTCCAGCCTCTCCTCCGTTCTATTAAAGCGGCAATATATCCGCTGGTGAGAGGTAGGCGAATGACGACGCTGGCTGACGCGAAGACCAAAGAAGTTGATACGGGCATTCGTGAGGCGCTGGAAGCGGCGCTGGCGCGTGGCGCATTGCCGGGCGAGCGGGAAGGTTTCGATGAAGCCGCGCTGACCGCCGCCGCCCTCTTCGTGGGCCGCACCGCCAATGGACGCCTGGCAGGCCAGCCCGCCATCGCCATCGAAACGCTGGGCGAAGGGGCCAATGGCCGCTTCATGCGGGTCGCGCTGATCAACGATGACATGCCCTTCCTGGTCGATTCGATCGCCAATGCGCTCGCCGCGTCCGACATCACCATCCACCGGCTGCTCCATCCGGTCCTGTCCATCACCCGCGACGGCGACGGCGCGCTGGCCGCGATCCTGGACGATGACGCGCCCGGTGCCCGCCGCGAATCGATGATCTATATCGAGGCGGACCGTGCCGACGCGAAGGCGCGCCGGGCGCTGGAAAAGGCGCTCGCCGAAACGCTGGCCGACGTGCGCGCCGCCGTGACCGACTGGGCACCGATGCAGGCCGCGATGCAGGCCGATGCCGACGCGGTCCCCGATGAAGAAGGCGCAGCCCTGCTGCGCTGGTTCCTCGCGCGCCATTTCACCCTGACCGGCCACGAAGTCATCCATCGCGATGGCAGCAGCAATGCGCCGCTCGGCATCTGCACCCGGCATGACAAGCCCTTGATCGCGCCCGCCTCGCTCGACGCCGCCTTCGCCTGGTTCGAGGAAGGCAAGCGCAACCCGCTCGTCATCAAATCCAACCGCCTGTCGCGCGTCCATCGCCTGGTGCTGCTCGACCTCGTCATCGTGCCCGTGCGCGAGGGCAAGGAGGTCAAGGCGCTCTCCATCCATGCCGGCATGTGGACCAGTTCGGGCCTGACGGCGACGCCGGACAAGGTGCCGGTGCTGCGCTCGGCGCTGTCCGCGCTGATGGACAAGTTCGATTTCGATCCGCAGGGTCATGCCGGCAAGACGTTGGTTCATGCCCTCACCACCCTGCCCCACGACATCTTGATCGGCTTCGATCGCGATACGCTGGAGCGGCTGGCGCTGACCTTCATGTCGCTGACCGACCGGCCACGGCCCAAGCTCGCGCTGGCGAGCAGCCCGCTCGCCCGCCATCTCTATGCCTTCGTCTGGTTGCCGCGTGACGAAGTATCGACCGCGCGTCGTTTTTCGGTGCAGGAAATGCTCTCCATGGCCGCCAACGCGCCGGTGCTGAGCTGGTCGATCGCGTTGGAAGAGGGCGGCCTTGCCCTGCTGCGCATCACGCTCGACCTGCGTGAAGGCGGCATCATTCCCGACGACGTCCTGCTCGACCGTCAATTGAAGCAGATGGTGCGCGGCTGGGCACCCGCCGTCGAAGAAGCGCTGGCCAAGACCGAAGATGCAGGCCGCGCCGCCGCACTGGCGCAGCGTTATGCGGGCGGCTTCCCGATGGTCTATCGCAATGGCGCAGGGCCGGACGAAGCGGCGATCGACATTCGCCTGATCCACGGCCTGTCGGGGGCGGGCGACAAGTCGATCCGCATCTATCGCAATCCTGAAGATTGCGCCGAACGGTTGCGGCTCAAACTCTACAGCCTCCATGGCATCGCGCTCTCCGAAGTCGTCCCCGCGTTCGAGAATTTCGGGTTCCGCGTGATCGAGGAAATGACGACCGCCTTGGACGGCGGCAGGCTGGGCAATGTCCAGCGCTTCGTACTGGAACTGCCCGCGGGCGGCGATGCGCAGGCCGTCGTGGACCGCGCCACCATCGTCACTGAAGCCATCGCCCAGGTGCTGGAAGGCCGCGCCGAAAATGACCGGTTCAACGAACTGATCGTCACCGCCGCGCTTGCCCCCCGCTCGGTCGTCCTGTTCCGCGCGCTGTTCCGCTATCTGCGCCAGACCGGCATGGCCTATGGCATGGCGACCTTCGCCGAAACGCTGCGCCGCGCGCAGGGCGTCACCGCCAGCCTCGCCAGCCTGTTCCAAGCCCTGCACGATCCGGTCGGCCGCGAGGACGCGGAAGAGCGGATTGCCGCTGCCCAGGCAGACATCGACGCAGGCCTCGAAGCCGTCACCGCGATTGACGAGGATCGCGTGTTGCGCCTGCTGCGCGCCGTGATCAACGCAACGCTGCGTACCAATTTCTACAGCGACGCCGCCGTCGAGGCGCTGGCGTTCAAGCTAGACAGCGCCCAGATCCCTGGCCTCCCCGCCCCGCTCCCCTGGCGCGAAATCTGGGTCTATTCCCCGCGTGTCGAAGGCATCCACCTGCGCGCGGGTCCGGTCGCGCGCGGCGGGCTGCGCTGGTCCGACCGACGCGACGATTTCCGCACCGAGATATTGGGGCTGATGAAGGCGCAGCGCGTCAAGAACGCCGTCATCGTGCCAACCGGCGCAAAGGGCGGCTTCTACCCCAAACATCTGCCCAATCCGCAGGTCGATCGCGATGCCTGGCTCGCCGAGGGCACGGAAAGCTATCGCATCTTCATTCGCGCGCTGCTGTCGGTCACCGACAATATCGTCAATGATCATGTCCGCCACCCCGCCAAGGTGGTCGTGCGCGATGGCGACGACCCCTATTTCGTCGTCGCGGCCGACAAGGGCACGGCCACCTTCTCCGACGTCGCCAACGCGATCGCGCTTGATCGCAAATTCTGGCTGGGCGACGCTTTCGCCAGCGGCGGCTCTAATGGCTATGACCATAAGGCGATGGGCATCACCGCGCGCGGCGCCTGGCTCTCGGTCCAGCGTCACTTCGCCGAAATGGGCGTCGATGTGCAAAGCGAGTCCGTCACCGTCGTCGGCTGCGGCGACATGTCGGGCGACGTGTTCGGCAATGGTATGCTGCTGTCCAAGGCGATCAAGCTGGTCGCCGCCTTCGACCATCGCCACATCTTCTTCGACCCCACGCCCGATCCCGCCAAAAGCTGGGAAGAGCGCAACCGCATGTTCCAACTGCCCCGGTCGAGCTGGGAGGATTATGACAAGGCGCTCATTTCGCCGGGCGGCGGCGTCTTCTCCCGCGCGCTCAAGCGCATCCCGCTGACGCCTGAAATCCAGCAGATTTTGGGCGTGACCGAAACGGAGATGGAGCCGGGCGCGCTCATCTCCGCCATCCTCAAGGCCCCGGCCGACCTGCTCTGGTTCGGCGGCATCGGCACCTATGTCAAATCCGCGGCGCAAAGCCATGGCGATGTCGGCGACCCGGCCAATGACCGGCTGCGCGTCAATGCAGAACAATTACGGGTCAAGGTGGTGGGCGAAGGCGCGAACCTTGGCATCACCCAGGCGGGCCGCATCGCCTTTTCGCTCCATGGCGGCCGCATCAATACCGACTTCATCGACAATAGCGCAGGCGTCGATTGTTCGGATAATGAGGTCAATATCAAGATCGCGCTGAACAAGGAAATGGCCGAAGGCCGCCTGTCCTTCGACGCGCGCAACAGCCTGCTCGAAAGCATGACCAATGCTGTCGGCGACCTGGTGCTGGAGGATAACCGCCTGCAGGCGCTCGGTCTGTCGATCGCGGAAAGCGGCGGCGCGGCAGACCTTGCGAGTTATGTCCGGCTGATCGAAACCTTCGAGGAATCGGGACGACTCGACCGCGCTGTCGAGGGGCTGGCCGCCAACGACCAGTTGCTGCGGCGTGGGCAGGATGGCCAGGGCTTCACCCGCCCCGAACTCGCGGTCCTGCTCTCGACCGCAAAACTCGCGCTGCAGGATGCGATCGAACATGGCGAGCTTGCCACCGATCCCAGCATGGGGGCTGAACTCATGGCCGCCTTCCCCGCCGCAATGCAGGACAAGGAAGCGGACGCGATCGCCGCCCACGCCCTGCGCAAGGAGATCATCGCGACCAAGGTCGCCAACCGCATCATCAACCGCCTCGGCATCATCCACCCGTTCGAACTGGCGGAAGAAGAGGGCTGCTCGCTCGCCGATCTCGCCAGCGCCTTCCTGATCGCCGAGCGGCTCTACGACATCCGCGCGCTATGGGCGGATATCGATGCGGCCCATATGTCGGAAGATGCCCGCCTCGCCCTGTTCGGCGACATCGCCAACGGCATGCGCGCGCAGATCGCCGACATTTTGCGCAGCGTGCCCGCAGGCACCCTGCCCGCTGCCGGGCACGACCTGTTGTCGAAGGGTGTCGGCACACTCGCCGAGCAGGTCGACGACCTGCTGACCAGCGAGGCCCAGCGTCGGGTCAACGCCGTGACTGATCGCTTGCTGGGTCTTGGCGCGCCAGAAGCCCTCGCCCATCGCGCCGCTGGCCTCTTCAAGCTCGACGGCGCGGTCGGCATCGCCGCGCTCGCCGGACGGATGGGCGTCGATGAAGTCGACCTGACCCGCGCCTTCACCCATCTGGGCGAAGCGGTCGGTATCGACTGGGTCCAGTCCGCCGCCGCGCGGATGGAGCCGACCGACCCCTGGGAACGGCTGCTCATCTCCGGCGTCGCCCGCGACATGCAGCAGGTGCGGCTCGACTTCCTGGCGCAATGCACGGCGAATTGCGACGCCAGCGACGTTGCCGCCCATGTCGAAAAATGGTTGCAGAAAAAGGGCGACCGCGTCCGCCAGTTCCGCACCTTGGTCCAGCGCGCCAAGGCCGCAGCCAGCCCCAATGTCGCGATGCTCGCGGAAATTGCGGGCCAGGCGCGCGGCCTGCTGGGACGTTGAACCGATAACCGGGTCATGTCCGCATGGCAGACATGACCCGGTCCATCATTCCGACGCGGTTTCCGGCATCGGCGCGCTGTCGGGCGTCGCTGCGGTATCCTTGGCCTTGCCCGGTATGCCCAGACCCGGCCCGTACATCGGCACGACCGGCTCATCGCTCACGCGTCCGTGCAACGCCTCGATCTCCGCCTTGCGCTGCTTGAGGTACAGGTCGCGATAGGTGCCATAGGGGTCTTCCTGCGCCCGAATATCGGTAATCCGCTCGTCGAACGCGGCGCGTTCCCCCAATTGGCGCAGGATGTTGGCGGGAATGACATAGGCCGGTCGATTAAACGGCGGGCCGAGCACGAAAGGCGTCACGATGCCATCGACGCCATAGCCGACGAGATCGCGCAGCGTCGTCGGCCCGATGACCGGCAGATACATATACGGCCCCGGCCCGACCCCGTAAAAGCCCAGCGTATTGGCCAGGCCATTGGGCCGGTAGGGCAGATGAAAGGGCTTGCGCTTGGCCACGTCGAACAGGCCGACAAAGCCCAGCGTCGAATTGATCGCGAACCGCCCCGCCGTCTCCGCCGCCTTGCCGGGCTTGAGCTGGAGCAGATAAGCCGCGAACACCACCGGCTCCTGCAGATTGGAAAAGAAATTCCGCAATCCCTTGCGCGCCGGACGTGGCAGACCCTTATTATAGGCCTTGGCCATTGGCCCCACGACATTCTTGTCCACCGACTGCACCGCTTCGAAGCTCTGGGCATTGATCTCTTCCAGCGGATCGCCCTTGGGCGCGGCCCGGTCGCCGGTCACGACGATATCCTGCACGGCATCGTCCGCCTGGACGGGCGACGGCGTCGGTGGCGTTTCCACCACCGGCTCGACCGGCAATTGCGGCGCAGCACCGGCCTGCGTCCCGATCATCATCATTCCGGCGGCAACACCCGACAGCAGCATATGTTTTCCTGACTATGGCACGTGCTTGCGCTCTTATGAGCGGAGCCAATCCAAAGCTATGACGTTACGATGATGGGCCATCCTCCTCGCGTCGCCTTTTCGGCTAGGCTGCGTACCACCGGCGGTCAATAGTCTCGATCTGCAACCGGTCGTCCGGCCGCTCCCCTCTCTACACTTTATTACATTTTTCTTCCTGCGACTCGTTTGCAATTGAGAGTCGTTCGCGATATGCGATCATCCTCATTTCAGCAGGACCAGTCCCCATCCCGATGCACGGAACCGCCCGCATCCCCTCGCAAAAGAAAAAGAGCGCCAAGGCGTTCTGGCTCAAGCAATTGCATACCTGGCACTGGGTCAGTTCCGCGATCAGCCTCATCGGCCTGCTGCTGTTCGCCTTCACCGGCATCACGCTCAACCACGCCGCCGATATCGAAGGATCGCCGCAAACCGTCGAAAAAGCGGCGACCCTGCCCGCCAACCTGCGCGCCCAGATCGCCCCCGACGATCAGCCCGACGCCAAGAAGCCCCTGCCCGCCCCCGTCACCGCCTGGATCGAACAGACCATGGGCCAGCGCGGTACCGGCGAAGCGGAATGGTCCGCCGATGAAATCTACCTCGCCTTGCCCCGCCCCGGCGGCGACGGCTGGGTCTCGATCGACCGCCAGGACGGCACGGTCACCAGCGAAGCGACCAGCCGCGGCTGGATCAGCTATCTCAATGACCTGCATAAGGGGCGCAATGCCGGGACCGTGTGGAAATGGTTCATCGACATTTTCTCGGTCGCCTGCTTCCTCTTCGCCCTGACCGGCCTCGTCCTGCTCCAGCTTCATGCCAAGAAGCGGCCTTCCACCTGGCCGCTGGTCGCCGCAGGGCTCGCTTTGCCCGCCATCCTCGCCATCATCTTCATTCATTAAGGGGGACTATCCATGCAGATCCGCTACCGCCTGGCCCTGACCGGCACGGCTGCGCTCGGCGCGG
>TARA_R110000787_G_scaffold276027_2_pt1 | contig 18545 bp, 10 predicted proteins | sample TARA_R110000787 | Tara Oceans TARA_R110000787 (sample SAMEA4397920) | marine metagenome | biome: Polar Biome; feature: [DCM] deep chlorophyll maximum layer (ENVO:01000326); material: water (ENVO:00002006), including particulate matter (ENVO:01000060) such as... | depth 35 m
GATCGCGCGGCTAAGCCGATCAAAGGGCATCCCTTCACCGAACCGCCCGCATCGGATGATTTTTCTGCATCGACATTAGGCCTGCAATGGCAATGGAACCATAATCCCGACGATCGCCGCTGGTCTTTGCGCGAACGGTCTGGCTTCCTGCGGCTCCACGCGACCCAGGCAGACCGGCTGTGGACGGCACGCAACACGCTGACGCAAAAGGGGCAGGGGCCTCGCAGCCGCGCTATCGTCAAAGTGGACATGCGTGGGTTGCGCCCAGGCGATGTGTGCGGTGTTGGCACCTTCGGCAAGATCAGCGCCCAATTGTCGATCGTCGGAAGCGACAAGGGGCGCCGCGCCCTGACCATGATGGCGACCGATTCCACGGAGGATGGCCCCCGCACCGAAACCCGTGTCGCATCCGTGCCCGTGTCGGGCCAGACGCTCTGGCTGCGCACCGACATGGATTTCATAAGTGACGAGGGCCGCGTCGCCTACAGCCGCGACGGACAAAGTTGGACTGGCGTAGGCGATCATTTCCCGCTGAAATTCGATTGGCGCACCGGCACGTTCCAGGGGCAGCAATTCGCCCTTTCCTGCTATAATGCGCGGCCGGACGGCGGCTATATCGATATCGACAGCTTCACCCTGTCGCCCTTGCCCGAAGCGGTGGAGGAAGCAAGGCCATGAAATTCAGCCGTCGCGAGAGCGTCGCGGCGATCGCAGCGGGCACCGCCGCCCTCTCAACCGCGCACGCGCATGGGGCAGCCTCTCGCCCGCCCTCACCTCTTATGCTCTGGTATGAACAGCCCGCATCGGTGTGGACGGAGGCGCTGCCTGTCGGCAACGGGCGAATGGGCGCGATGGTCTTTGGTGGCATCCGCCAGGAACGATTGCAACTCAACGAGTCCACCCTATGGGCGGGCCAGCCCTATGACCCGGTCAACCCTGCGGCACGTGCCGCGCTATCCAAAGTCCGCGTGCTGATTTTCGAGGGCAAGATTGCCGAGGCCGAAGCTCTGGCGAACGACGCCATCCTCGCCACGCCATCCACGCAAATGCCCTATCAGGCCTTTTGCGATCTCATGCTCGATTTCCCAGGCCTGGGGCAGACGTCTAACTATCGGCGCAGCCTGGATCTGGACAGCGCCATGGCAACCACCCGATTTACCGCCGATGGCATCGATCATCAGCGCCAGGTGATCGCGTCGGCAGGCGATCAGGTCATCGCAATGCGTCTGACGGCATCGGGCGAAGGACAGCTCAACGTCGATATCGGCCTGGCGTCCCCGCACAAGATCGTCGCGGTTGCGGCCGATGGATCGGCAAGCCTGTTGATGACCGGCCGCAATGGCGATGCCGCAGGCATAAAGGGCGGCTTGCAGTTCGCCGCGCGCCTGTCCGCTTCGGCAGAGGGCGGGCGGATCGAGCCAGGTGCAGGCGGCAGATTGCAAGTGCGCGGCGCCAATGCGGTCACGCTGATGATCGCCATGGCGACCAGCTATCGTCGGTTCGATGATGTCAGCGGCGATCCCGTAGCCGCGACCCAAGCCACGCTGGATCGCGTGCGTGGCCGTTCCTTTGCGCGGGTCGCGGCGGACGCAACCGACGCGCATCGGCGGCTCTTTCGCCGCGTGTCGATCGACCTTGGCCGATCGGCCGCCGCAGACCTGCCGACCGACAAGCGCATTGCCGCGTCGCCGACCCAGGACGACCCGGCGCTTGCAGCGCTCTATTTCCAATATGGTCGTTACCTGCTGATCTCTTCGTCACGGCCGGGCGGCCAGCCTGCCAATCTGCAAGGTCTTTGGAACGAAAGCCTCAGCCCGCCCTGGGGGTCGAAATATACGATCAACGTCAATACCGAGATGAATTATTGGCCTGCCGAGACCACGCATCTGGGTGAGTGCGTCACACCGCTGGTCGATATGGTCCGCGACCTCGCCGTCACCGGCGCGCGCACGGCTGCAACCATGTATGGTGCCCGCGGCTGGGTCGCGCATCACAATACCGACCTGTGGCGCGCCAGCGCCCCCATCGACGGCGCGCAGTTTGGGCTATGGCCGACCGGTGGCGCATGGCTCTGCACCCATTTGTGGGATCATTATGATTATGGCCGCGATCGTGCCTTCCTGACCTCCATCTATCCGCTGATGGTCGGCGCCACTCGCTTCTTCCTCGATACGTTGCAACCCGAGCCAAAGACCGGCTACCTCGTCACCAACCCGTCGATGAGCCCGGAAAATCCACATGGCCATGGTGGCACCCTATGCGCCGGGCCGACCATGGATATGGCGATCCTGCGCGACCTGTTCGGTCAGACGATCGCGGCCGCGCAGATACTGGATAGCGATGCCGCCTTAGTGGCAGAACTGGAAGCAGCGCGCGCGCGCCTGGCACCCTATCAGATCGGACGACAGGGGCAGTTGCAGGAATGGCGGCAGGATTGGGACGCCGATGCTCCTGAACAGGATCATCGTCATGTTTCGCATCTCTATGGGCTTTATCCATCGCACCAGATCAGCGTTGAAAACACGCCGGACTTGGCGGCGGCGGCGCGCCGAACGCTGGAAATTCGCGGCGATCGGGCGACGGGCTGGGCGACGGCATGGCGTATCACCCTATGGGCGCGGTTGCGCGATGGCGATCATGCCCATCGCATATTGGGCTATCTGCTCAGTCCCGATCACAGCTATCCCAATATGTTCGACGCCCACCCGCCCTTTCAGATCGATGGCAATTTTGGCGGGACTGCCGGGATCATAGAGATGCTGCTTCATAGTCATGGCGACATCATCGACCTGCTGCCCGCTTTGCCAAGCGCATGGCCGAAAGGACGTGTCACCGGGCTGCGCGCGCGCGGACGGTGCGGCGTCGATCTTACCTGGCGCAATGGGCGGCTCACGCGCGTCACGCTGCACCCTGACATGGACGGCCAAAGGACCATAAGGCTCGGTGGTCGTCGCGCGAGGGTATCGCTCAAGGCAGGACGCGCACTCGTGCTTGAAGATGGAGATTTTGCCTGATGACGAAGGTTTACGTCCGGGGCTTGCTGCTCGGCCTCACTGCCTTGGCGGCCAGCACCAGCCTGTCCGCACAGACAGCCGATCCGCTCGCGCCGCAAGGTCGATGGAGCGCCTATGAGGGAGGCAGTGCCGCCCTGCCGCCCATGGGGTGGAACAGCTGGAACGCCTTCTTCACCGAGATCGATGAGGAAAAGCTACTCGGATCGGCGAAGCGGATCCTCGACAGCGGCCTCGCCAAGAAGGGCTATCGCTACATCAATATCGACGATGGCTGGTGGCTCAAGCGCCGGACGAATGACGGCAAATTGCTGATCCGTTCGGAGAAATTCCCATCGTCCTTGCGCGCGGGCAAGGACGACCCTTCCTTCCGCCCCTTGACCGACAAGCTCCATGCCATGGGGTTCAAGGCCGGCATCTATTCCGACCTTGGCCGCAACAGCTGTTCGCAGGCCTATTCTACCGGCGAAGCCCAATTGCCCGAAGGCTCGACCGCTGAACGCGAGGTCGGGCTTTATGGCCATATCGATCAGGATATCCGGCTCTATTTTGCCGATTGGGGTTTCGACCTCATCAAAGTCGATGGATGCGGAATTCGCGCCTTTGGCGAAGGCAGCGCGCCGGTGAAATCCGGTAAATATCGCATGCTCGCACCTTTGATCGATCAGGCTTCGGTCACCCGATCGGATGTCTCGGCAGTCCAGGGGCTCTTCAGCCAGATCAACCAGTCGCTGGCCCGTCATAACCCGGACAACGACTATCTTCTCTCCCTCTGCGTCTGGGGCAGCGCCAATGTGCGCGCCTGGGGTAAGGACTATGGCAATAGCTCGCGCACCAGCGATGATATCACGCCCCATTGGGCGCGGATGCTGACCAACTACGACAGCGCGGTGCGCCGGGCGCTCTATGCGCATCCAGGCTCTTGGAATGATCCCGACATGCTGTTCATCGGTCAGGGCGATTTCGACGCCGAGCATCTGACCGAAGCGCGGTCGCATTTTGCGCTATGGGCGATGATGAACGCCCCACTGCTGATCGGCGCAGACCTGCGCAAGACACCGCAATCCTTGATGGATATTTTTGGTAATGCCGACCTGATCGCCATCAATCAGGATGCGGCGGGGCATCAGGCCATCGTCGCCTTCGACAGCGATTCACTGCAAATATTGGTCAAGACATTGGCCAATGGCGACAAGGCGGTCGCGCTATTCAACCGGGGCCTGTCAGCGGTCGATGCCGCACTGACGGCCGGTCATCTCAAATTCCGCGACGACCAGGCCGTGACTTTGACCGACCTGTGGACGGGTGAACAGAGACGCTTCACTGGAGAGCAGGCCTTGAAGGTTGCGCCAAGACAGACGCTCGTCTTCATGGCAAAGGGCGATCGGACCCTGGCGGATGGCCTTTATCTGTCGGAGCAGCCTGGCAATATCAACCCGGCCGTTGACGGGGTTACCGCCCCTGCCCCTGATCCCACGATCTTCCGCTCCATTCCCGGCTGGCGCAGCACGAGAGGGTTGGGCGAACGCCCCATCTATGCAGGCTGGGGCGGCGCACAGCCCGATGCGACACCCTATAACCAGCCGCTCGCGATCGCTGGCAAGACGTATGCGTCTGGCATCGGCGTCCTCGCCAATTCACGGCTGGAAATTCGGAACAAAGGCTATGGCCGCCTGACGGCCATGGCTGGGGTCGATGACAGTGCAGCGGATGCACGCCATGGTGTCCGTTTCGCTGTCTATGGCGACGGCAAGCTGCTGACGCGCACGCCGGCGGTTCACCGGGGCGAAACGCCAAAGCCGATTTCCGTCGATGTTAAGGGCGTCGCCCTCATCGAAATGGTCGCGCAGGCCGACGACGGCGTTGCAGGTGAAATGTTGCCTGTCAGTTGGGGTGAAGCGGCCCTGACACGCTGATCGCCATGATGGGCGACGCGGCGATCCGCCCGCCCATCATATCCCGGCTTCTAGCGACCCGAAAGGATCGGCAGTTCGAACGAACTGACCGGTAGAGGTGCCTCGTCATAGAGGTTGATGACCGGCGAGTCCGCCCAGCCATATCGCACCCGCACGGCTGGCTGACCATCGCCTGCCAGCCGGATGCGCAATCCTTCCACCTGGCCGCCGACATAGCGACAGCTATCCGCCGCTTGCCCGCACAGCTCAAAGCCGATCGCCTGCGCGGCGCTACGCGTCTGAAGGGCGCCCGTCAGCCCGGAAAATTCGATCATGGCCCCGCCGTCCGGCGTGGCGACAGCCTTGGCCGCCTGCGGACCGCTGGCGGAATGGCGTTCCCCATAGGCAACCGCCCGCATCGACCGCGCGAGGCGACGGCCCAATTCCTGCTTTTCTCCCGGATGGATGTCGAACGGATCCCCCAGGTCGATCGCAGTAGCCAAGGCGGCATGAGCGTCCGCCGCCGCGGCGCGATATTGCGTGTCCCGCATTTGCGCCCAGCCGCTCTCGGACGGTTTCGTCGTCGGCTTGCCATAGGCGGCCAGTTGCACGATGACGAAGGGCAGGTCGGGCGCGCGGAATTGTTCGCGCCATTCGGCCATCATTGCCGCCAGCCGATCGGCGTAGCCCGGCAGGTCGACATCGGACTCGCCCTGATACCAGGCAACGCCCTTCAAGCCGATCGAACCCAGCGGCGCGATCATGCCGTTATAGAGCGTGCCCGCGCCCGTTACGTCGGCCCATGGCACGCGCGGCGCACCGGGTGGCGACTTGGCCGCCACGGCATAGCGCCACGTGTCACCCAACGGCACATCACCCTCAGCTGCAAACCGCAATACCATGTCGCTCGCCGGTCCCAGCAACCCACCATTGGCATAATTATCCATCACATTGATGATCAGGACATTGCGACCCGCCTTCAACAGACCCGGGGGCATGGTCAGGCTGGTGGGCTGCCATGCCTTGGCGCTCATCCCGACGGGACTGCCATTGATCCAGACCCGGCCGACATCATCCATCGTCCCCAGCGAGAGGATCGCCGCCTGGCTGGCTTGGGCAGCGGTCAGTGTGACCTCTCGCCGAAACCAGACCATGCCGTTAAATTCGGAGAGGGCACTGGCGCCCCAGTCTTCCCACGGCCCCAATTTCGGCACATCTGCCCAACCAAGAGCGATGCCGGGCTGCCAAGGCTCCTTGCCGACAGCATCGCCGGTGGCTGCGCGCCACCAACCTTCCCATTCGGCGCTCGCCGCCCGTTCGGCAGCGACGGGATCGCTCGCATGCAACTTCACCATGGCGAAGCGATCGGCGCGACCGACCGCGGCCTGGGCCGCCTCCCCCATCCAGGGGCTGATCTGCGATCCGCCCCAACTGCTGGAGATGGCGCCGATCGGAACGCCCGCGCTCTTGCGCAGTTCACGCGCCATATAATAGCAGGCGGCAGAAAAATCGGGCACACTGTCAGGACTGGCCGTCTTCCACGACACCGCGCTGGCAAAATTTCGTTGGGGCTGATCTGTCGCATCGCGCGGCACCGTCATCAGGCGAAGCTGCCCGTCGGTCGAATTACGGATCTGCCCCATGGCATCCTGCGCATTGCGCACTTCCAGTTCCATGTTCGATTGCCCCGAACATAGAAAGACGTCGCCGACCATCACATCACGCGACTCCACCTGCCCCTTGTCGCTCCGCGCCGACAGCATGATCGGCCCAACATTGGTGATCGCGGCGAAGCGTGTTTCGAAATGCCCTTGAATGTCGGCTGCCACGGCCTGCATTTCCCGACCCAATGTTATCGTGATCTTTTCGGATGGATCGGCCTTGCCGCTGATGATGACCGGGCGGTCGCGCTGGATTACGGCATGGTCGCCGAACATTGTATCCAGAGTTGGTGCCGCGCAGACGGGCATCGCTGTCGCAGACAGAGACCCTATGCCTAAAGCAATGATAAGGCATCTATACCGATTTGAGCGTTTCATTTCTGCTCCTCTCTCTACACATATTGGGTCATTGTCTGGCTATGGTGGCGGGCGTAAGCCCTATCCTTAGGAAGGCCATCGCCACATTAATGTTAACGCTACCTTTTATAGTTCATCCCATTCAGCCTAAAAAGCCGAGGAGGAGCAAAAGCTCTTATGGTTGAGCTTGGAAGGCGAGATTCTCGCTGAAGAAGGGCAACAGCTTATCCTGAAAACGCCAAGCCACCCGGTTGGTGTGGTCCCCTTCATAGATTTCGAAACTGCTGGCGATGCCATAGCGATCAAGCACGCCATGCAGCGTCTGTGCATCAGCCTTCAATCCATCCTTGTCGCCGACATCGATGGCGATCGCGCGATAGCGGCGGAGATTGCCGATATATTGATCGACGAACGCCAGCGGCGCATTCGCTGCCCATTTGGCCACGACATCGGGTTGCACCACCCCGTCCTTAACCGGCATGTCCAGATAAAGCGGCGGCTTTTGCGGGTTCGGCGACCAGGCAGCAGCCGTCGCCAATTGCGCGCGCAGCATGAAGGATAGTCCGGCCGAATCGGCGGGCGACTTTACCGCTTCGAGCTGTTTAAACACGGCGGGATCGATCTGCGCCGGATCGCGGGGTGACAGGCAGCAGGGGCTCATCATATAGAGCGCGCCGAACATATCGGCATGTTTCATCCCGATGCGGCTGGTCCCGTAACCACCCATGCTATGCCCGGCCAGCCCCCGGCTTTCGCGCTGCGCGATCGTCCGATAATGGCTGTCGATATACCGGACTAGATCGCGCGCCACGAAACTCTCGAAATCGCCGGTCGTCACCGAACTGGAATACATCGACCCATTATGCACCGTCTTGGAATCGGGCAGCACCAGGATCATCTCTCCCGCGCCCTTGGCGAAGGCGCCTTCCACGGTGCGGGGAATGTGGATTTCCTTCGCCCACTCCTCCGCCCCGATCGAATAGCCGTGCAGCGCATACACCACCGGATAGCGGCGTGATGGTTCGCGACCATAGCTGGGCGGCAGGATCACCAGCACATCGCGGTCGGCCGCTTCGCCTTCCAGATTACCCTTGATCGTCGGAGCATACACCTTGATGCGCTCGATCGTCACCGGCTTCGCCCCGGCGACAACTGGCGGCGCGCCCGTCGCGACCTGCGCCAAGGCAGGCGTCGACGCGCCGGCCATCGCCAGCGCCGCCACGACCATCATCCGTGTCTTGAACGTCATGCTAACCCCTCCATTTTCGTCGTCATTGTCCGCGCAACAGGCGCATCACCAGGGCACGTATCCGCCCATAATTTCCTTGGTCGAGCGGCCCCAACACCCCATGCTGCGCATCCGGCATGTGGGCCAGGGGATGGCCATCGGGTCGAAACACATAATGGTCGAAATAGGCGCGCCACGCTTCCCGTTCGGCGGCTGGCCGTTCGGCGATAGCAATCATGGCCAGCAGCATCGCTGTGTGCGGGGCGTCCAGCCCTGCGCTGAAACCGTCCCACCAATAGTTGACCAGGATGTTGACGGGGTCGAGTGCTTCGACCTGATGCCACCATAATTTGGGAAGGTAGAGCGCGTCACCAGGTGCCAGGTCCACGAGTACAGCCCTGCCTCGTGCAGCTGCGAAGCGGGGGTATTGCCCATCATCAACGGCTCCCGCCGCGAGCGAGATCGGCTGGCCCGATAATGTATGATCGATCGGCCCGACATACAGGTCGCCAATCGCGTCAGGCGGGTAGAGCGTGAAGCGCCGCCGCCCGGCCACCACGCAGGCTAGATTGTCATAGGTGTCATAATGGCAGGCAACGGTAGACGCATTGCCCAGCCACATCCGGGGTTGGACATCGTGCGGCAGGAGTATGCATGGATTATCTTCCGCGAAACCTGGGAAATGACGATCGGTCGGGAGCGAACCCAGATAACCCGTTCCGCCATGATCCCGCGCATTGGCGGCGATCCGGGCGATGGCTTGCCGAACGCTGATCGTTTCACGGGCAAAATTGAACCCGCCTGGCCCGTCTCCATAATGATAACGCCCTGATAGCGAAGGCGCGCCTGCGAAATATTCCGCACTCGATCCCGTGTCGAAACGCTCCACATAGGAGAGCACGGCATCTTCGCCTTGCGAGCCCGCCAGCACCGCCGGCCAGTCGCTACAGACGCCCCGGATCGCAATCGGGCGGCACGTCTGCGCCAATTGCCGCAAACCTTCGACACCCCCGATCTCGGTGGCGGTTCGCTCAACGATAGGGACAGCGGCACCGGCCATGAGTCAGCCGAACCGCCCCAGCTTGTCATTCCGGCGTCGTGCCATCAGGCTCACATGCTGCAACGATCCCGCCATGGCGTAAGCGAGGCGCAAATGCCCCACCCGGAACAACGAAACCACGGCCCCATCGTCAAGATCATCCAGACTATCGAGGCTCACTGTATAAAGGCCGTCCAGCCGCAATGTCTCGCCATCATCGAAGCTGAGCGCGATGTCGATCGACTCGATCAGCCGGTGCGAAAGCAAGGCGGCGATGAAGGCTTCGGTTGTCTCCGTGCCTGCAACCAGGCGACCCAACGCATTTTGGACGGCGCGCAATGGCGCGCTCGGCTGGCCGTCCGCCTCAAACAACGGATTGCCATCCTCTATCGAAAAGCGAGGATGGTCCGGGTCGAGCGCGATATTCTCGTCAGCCGTGAAAAACCCTTCGCGATCGGCCTCCAGCGGTCGAAAGGCAGCACGTCCGTCGGGCGAATCGAGCAGATTTTCACCCGGCTTCAGCCCAATCAGTGCGCCCAGATAGAAGCGCCCCGTTTCAGCATGTTTCGAAAACAGAATCGGACATGCGGCGGCGGCGGCCGGAATCTCACTTGTAACGATTCGCACAAATGGAGCTGGGCCATCGCCTGACGCCCGCATCCGCAATCCTGCATGCGCGACATTATTAAGCAACTGAAGCGATTCCATACCCTCTCCTCCTGCGGCGTATTTTCATACCACTGCGGCCTTGTCTGGACGCATTTTCCGTCTCCGACAGCCTAATCACACGGGGCGATATTTACACATACAATTTCGCTTGATTGCCCGTTTCGATAGCGCTACCATTTACGTCTAGAAAAGAAAAGGCTTGGGTGAGGATCAAATCCGTTCGTGAGACGGCCCCTCCCCCCGAAGTCTGAAACTGTGATCGTGCGCGACAATAGTGTCGCCACGTTCTGGCGAGATTAAGTGGGAGTAAGGGGAGGATCATGAATACAGATTTCGATCGCGCTCGTTTGGCGAAGCGCAGCCGTATGAGCCTGGCGGCAACAGCCAGCGGCCTGGCTTTGGCCATTGCCTTTCCGGCAGCCGCGCAAGAGGCCGACCAAGCCACCATCACGAACCCTTCCAGCGAAGCGGACATCGTCGTCACCGGCATACGTGGATCGCTGCAACGCAACCTCGACATCAAGCGTAACTCAGCTGGCGTCGTCGACGTCATTTCGGCGGAAGATATCGGCAAATTCCCGGATTCCAACGTCGCCGCATCTCTGCAACGGCTGCCAGGCGTGTCGATCAACCGGTCGGGTTCGCGCGGCGAGCCTGATGGCATCACCGTGCGCGGCTTCGGTGGCGATTTCAACGAAACGCTGATCGATGGTCGCCGCATCTCCACCGCGACCGGTGGCCGTTCGGTCGACTTCTCCTCGGTCGGTGCCGATTTCGTCGGCCAGCTCGCCGTGCTCAAAACGCCTGACGTATCACTGTCTAGCAGCTCGATCGGCGCGACCGTCAACATTTCTTATCCTAAGCCCTTCGACAGCCCCGGCACCCGCGTGGCGCTCAGTGCTGCTGGTTCGATCCAGGACGATGCGGGCAAGATCGTACCAACCGTCGGCGCATTGTTCAGCCAAACCTTTGCCGATGACACGCTCGGCATCCTGGTCGACGGCATCTATACCCGTCGCGATACGCAGGTGAACCGCGTCTATGTATCCGGTTGGCAGGGCGGCCTGTTCGCACCATGCCAGTTGGCGGGCAGCAACGCGACCAGCTGCAGTCCTTCGGATGCCACCACGGCATCCGCCAGCGACCGCAAGAGCGTCGTCGGCTGGTATGGCCAGCAATATGGCGCCGACCAGCGCTATACGAAGGATGAGCGTATCGACGGCCGCATCGCCCTGCAATGGGCACCGTCCGATGACATCGTTCTGACGCTGGACGACAATTATTCGCGTCAGAAGATCGTGACCGATATTTCCGGTTTTGGCGTCTGGTTCAACCAGGGTTCGATGCGCAATGTCGAACAGGATGAAAACGGTACGACGATCGACTTCCTGCAGCAGGGGTCACCGACCGACTTTACGGCCGGCACCGACACCCGCGTACTGGAGACGAACCAGGTTGGTTTGAACATGGTGTGGGATGCCATATCGAACCTGAAGATCGAAGCGGACGCCAGCTATTCGAAGAGCCGCCAGAACCCCGATGGGGAAATCAGCAGCGAAAATGGCGATATCGGCTATGGCGGCTTGCTTGGCACCACCAACGGCATTCGCGTGTCCGGTAACAGCAGCAAGGCGATACCGGAACTGACAGCCTTTGGTCCCAATGGCGATGCCTCACGCTGGCTGGACCAGACCATCATCGGCTCGCACGTCACCGTTCGGCAGCAGCAGGTCAACAGCGACGAAATCAAGCAGTTCCGCCTCGGCGCAACCTGGGAACAGGATAATCTGACCATCAAGTTCGGTGGCCGTTACATGGAGGATGAATTCACGCTCCAGAACAGCAGCACCTTCACCAATAACTTCTGGCAGGCTTATGCTGGTTATGGCGGTCCATCGGGACAGGGCAGCGGCGTTCTTATACCCGCCAGCCTTATCCAGGGCGTGATTGGCACCAATAATTTTATCCCCGGCTTCTCCGGCGCCCTGCCGCCCGGCCTGCTGAAATATGATGCCAAGGAATATCAGCGCTATCTGGAAGGCCTCGGCAATCCGCAGGCGCAGACTATCCCTGGCTATAACGCTGGCTGTTGCGGCACCGCCTTTACCGGCGCTTTTGATCTGTTGCTCGATCCGGGCAGCGTCCAGAATGTTCGGGAAAAGACCTGGTCGGCCTATGTTCGGGTGAATTTCGAAGCCGATGTTGCCGGGATGCCCTTCTACTTCAATGCCGGTGCGCGCGAAGAAATCACGAAATTGGTATCGGCCGGTATCGGACGACTGCCTGTTTCCATCGCCGGAAGCGCAGCCGATCCGACCTTGCTCACAGTGGCCTTTGGCGAATCCCAGCCGATTTCCACCAGGAGCAGCTATGCCTACTTCTTGCCGAGCCTCGACATGAAGCTGGAACTGACCGACAGCCTGCACTTGCGTCTCGACGCTTCGCGCACCCTGACGCGTCCGGCACTCAACACGCTTACGCCGGTTCTTAACGTCGGCGTCGGCCAGCGCGTCGGTGCCCTGACGGCAACGGGCGGCAACCCCAACCTTAGGCCCTATCTGGCCGATAACTTCGACCTAGCGGTGGAATGGTATTACCAGCGCAACTCCTACGCGTCCGTCAACTTGTTCCTGAAGGATGTGACGAACTTCGTGGTTGCAGGTACCCAGCGGCAGACGATCAACGACGTCGTTGATCCGACCACCGGCGCGCCTGCGGTCTTTACCGTGTCGCAGCGGGTCAATGGACCGTCGGCCACGATCAAGGGCGTCGAACTCGCATGGCAGCATGTCTTCGGTGACAGCGGCTTCGGCTTCAACGCCAACGCCACCTTCGTCGAAACCAACAAGCCTTATGACGAAACCGATCTGTCGCAGAGCGGCTTTGCCGTGACCGGGCTTGCCAACTCGGCCAACCTGGTGGCCTTCTACGACAAGAATGGCTTCCAGTTCCGTACTGCCGTCAACTGGCGCGACAAATATCTGCAAGCCTTTGGTCAGGCCCAGAACAACTCGGCCTTCGGCGCGGAACCGACCTTCGTCAATTCCAGCCTGCAGATCGATTTGAGCACCAGCTACCAGCTGACCGAACGGTTCAGCCTGTTCGGCGAAGCGCTCAACATCACCAACGAAACGGTCAGCACGCATGGCCGCTTCTCCAACCAGTTGCTTGATGTGTACGCTTATGGCCGCCGGTTCACGGCGGGCGCACGCTACCGCTTCTAACGGTTCTCGCCCTGGAGGGGATGTCGATTGACATCCCCTCCTTTTTCATGGTGATTTCTCTCTTATGGTTCATCCTGTCCGCAACATCGTAATCGTCGGCGGCGGGACAGCCGGCTGGTTGACCGCTGGCATCATTGCAGCCCGCCATCGCACCCGCATTGGCCAGGGTTTCAGCGTTACTCTGGTCGAATCCCCCAACACCCCGATCATCGGCGTGGGAGAGGGAACCTGGCCGACGCTCCGCACCACGCTATCGCGCATGGGCGTGTCGGAATCCGATTTCTTCCGCGAATGCGACGCCGCGTTCAAGCAGGGCGCACGCTTCGACCGCTGGACCACCGGCGCAGTGGATGACGGCTATTATCATCCCCTGATGCTGCCCCAGAATTTCGGGCAGGTGAACCTTGCCCCGCATTGGCTGGCAAGCAATCAAGGTGAAAGTTTCTGCGACAGTGTCAGCGCGCAGGGTCGCATCTGCGACGACGGCCTGGCGCCCAAGACGATTGCGACGGCCGAATATGATGCCCTCGCCAACTATGCCTATCATCTGGACGCAGGCAAATTCGCGCCCTTCATCCAACGTCATTGTTGTGAAAAGCTGGGCGTGCACCATGTGCTGGCGGATGTCGAACAGGTACTCATGCACGAGAATGGCGACATTCGCGCGATCCAGACCGCGCAAGCAGGCGAGATCGAAGGCGACCTGTTTGTCGATTGTACCGGTTTCAAGGCGCTGTTGATCGAAGGCACGATGCATGTGCCGTTCAAGGACTGCAACGATATCTTGTTCTGCGATACGGCACTGGCCATGCAAGTGCCCTATGAGCGGCCGGACAGCCCGATGGCATCCCACACCATCTCTACGGCGCAAAGCGCAGGTTGGATCTGGGATATCGGCATCCAGACGCGCCGCGGCGTCGGCCATGTCTTTTCCAGCAGCCATATTTCCGACGAAGAGGCCGAGCGCGAACTGCGCGCCTATATCGGCCCGGCGGCCGATGGGCTGAACGCCCGTAAGATCAAGATTCGATCCGGCCATCGCGAAACCTTCTGGAAAGGCAATTGCGTGGCCGTGGGCCTGGCCGCCGGGTTCCTCGAACCGCTCGAAGCGTCCGCGATAGTGCTGATCGAATTGTCGGCCAAGATCATCGCCGAACAAATGCCCGCCTGCCGCGAGGTGATGGACATCATCTCCTCGCGCTTCAATGCGACGACCCACTATCGCTGGGGCCGGATCATCGACTTCCTCAAGCTCCATTATGTTCTGACCCAGCGCACCGACAGCGATTTCTGGCGCGACAATGTGCGCGATGAAACCATCCCGGATCGCTTGAAGGAATTGTTGCTGCTCTGGCGCTACCAGTCCCCCTGGTTCCACGACGAGTTTGATCGCGTGGAGGAAGTCTTCCCCGCCGCCAGCTATCAATATGTCTTATACGGCATGGGCTATCATACCGAGGTCGATCCCACCTCGCTCAGCCGGGATCACCGCCTGGCCGATCGCGCCCACCGCGAAAATGCCGCGCTGACCGACAAATTATGCGCCGGACTGCCCCGCCACCGGGATCTGATCAACAAGATCGTCGCGCATGGGTTGCCGCCGGTCTGACCGGCGGCAACCGTTACCGCTTACTCCGTTGCCTTGCTTAGATGATTGGCCGCATTGGCCAGTTCGATCCAAGCCGCCCCTTCGGGAATGACATATTCATTCTGGCCCCAGAAATAGGGCCAATCCTCATGGTTTTCGGGGAAGTCCGGCTTGATTACCAATATGCCGGGCACAACGCCCCCGGCGATGAAGGAAAAGTCCGCCCGATTATTGCCATAGGCGACTTCCTTCGACACCGTTCCCACGCCCGATACGAAAGAGATATCCGACCCAGGATGGTGCCCGGTCAGGAACGCCATGCCATGCAATAGCGCGTCCCGCCCGACAATATCGGGGAAGGCCCGGTGCAACGCCTCGGCCGTCAGTGCATAGCCAAGGACCGTCCCCGATCCCGCCCAGCCGCCAGTCGTGATCGGAACGGCGAAGGGATTGGCGCGCGCCATCTCCGCGCTGTTCGCCTGCCAACGGCGCACTGCCGGGATCATCCCGGTGCGATAGGAAGCAGGCATGAAGGGGATCGCCGCCACGGCGGTCTGCGCGTTGAAGCCAAAACCCTTTTCGATGGCGGGCCATAGCGCCTGTACCTTCGCGGCATAGACCGGCTTGCGCGTGGTGCGCAGCAATTCCACCGCCGCGGCGAACATTTCAGCATCGAGCGGCCCGCCTGTGGAGTTGCCATGGCTGAACAAATCAGGCGTCTGGCCCTGTTCCTGCTGCCAGACCCGCTCGGCCGTTTCCAACGCGCGCTGCGCCAGCGCATCATCCTGCCCGCGTAACACCCGCACGGCGGCCGCCAGCCCGGCGATCGATCCATAGTTGAGCGCCGATGACTTGCTGGTGAAGGCCCAGCGATCGTCCGGCGTTCCACTCCGTCCATTGCGAACCTCGCCCTGTTTGAGGGTCGGATCATAGGGCAGTCCATCGGTCTTGTTCACCGCATCGCCCAAATGCGTATATTGGGCGACATCGGGCTCCACGATGCCGTGAATGGCGTGGCCAACGGCGTCGAATTGGGCGAGCAATTGCAGTGTACCATGCGCAACCTGCTGCGCCATGTCGGACTTTCCGTCGGGCAGATGCATTTCGACATGCCGCCGCGCCTGATCGACGCTTACCGTATCGCGGTCCAGCCGATAGCGCTCCGCCGCATCGGCAAGCGAGCGCACCACCTGATATTGAGACTGGGTGCGGATATCGAAATCGCCAGCATCATACCAGCCGCCGACGTTGAGGCCCGGAATATGCTCGCCCGGCTTGAAGCGCGTATCGGTCGTCGGTCCCTGCCGGTACAGGTCGATATGTTCATGGTTCAGCGGTGCCTGACGCGCATCGTCGCGATGGGAATCGCCATGCCAGCTGCGATAGGCTTCATTGACCGACATATGGTCCATCGCAACGGGGAAATAGACATCGTTAGTCGGGTGCCAGGCGTCGGCATAGACATCCTGCGCGATCCGAAACGGCGCGGTGCGGATATCGCCATATTCAAGCATATAGAGGCCCGGTTGCTTAACGGCGCTGAAATCGAGTTGTAGATAATGATAGCGCAGATAGTCGCCCCACGGTTTCACCGGCCCGGTCGCCACCGGTACCGCCGCGCCGTTGGCGTCCAGGCGCAGCAATTTGAGCGGTGGCCGCCGCTTGTCGTTGCGATCCAGTTCCACCGTGGCGATCTTGGGTCCATCGGGCGCATAACCCAACTGAGAATGGGCAATGACCGGCGTGCGCAGCCAATCGGAGTCGGCCTGCGGCTTCACCGTCCATTGCAGCACGGTACCGGTCTTGTTTGCCGGCAGGATCGAGCGCAGCACGAACCAGCCATTCTGCGCCTGATTGCGCCCATCATAGAGCGCGATCGGCTGATCGCTGCTCACGCTGATCCGGCGCGCGGGGTCTTCCGGTGCCAGGGCGAAGCGGCGGCCACTGGCCATCGGCAAGGGTTCGGCACCCGGCCCTTCGCTCCGCCCGCTCGCCGCATTGCGCTCCGCTGTCCGCTCCATGGCGCTTGCAGGATAGATCGGGAAGGTGCCGGTACGCTCGTCCGCCATATAGGCATGGTGGAAATAGGCCGACGGCAGCAATTCCAGGTTGAAACCCGCCTTGCCCGCCAAGGCCTGCGGCACGGGTTTGTCGAGAATGATGCTCAGTTCGACCGCGCCCCCGCGCCGCTCGGCACGAATGACATATTGCCAGTCATGGGCGGCATAACGCAGCGTCGTTTCGATGACGCCGGTCTGGGCGTCCACCTTTCGCTCCACCAGCGCACCGATCGCATCCCACTGTCCGGGAGTCGCGGACAATCGCACGTCACCGTTGGTCGCGCTGCGCATACCCTGCTGGATGATTTCGATGCCGCTGATCTTGGCGTCCGCAAACAGGCCGTCATACCAGTTGGAAAAGACCAGGACATTGACCGCCGGCCCTTCAAAATAGCCCTTTTCATTCAACTGTAGAGTAGGTTCGCCTGAGGTCTGCGCGATCGCCGCCGTGCTGCTCAGCAGCAGCGCAATCCCGACACAGGAGGCTCGTAAATGCTTCATGTCTCTCTCCTTTGATTGCGCTACCATCATCCAGGCCGCAATTCTCACGCCTTATATCGCAGCGATTATAGATCGACACAATATCCAATAGGCTGATTGCAATGCTCTTATGATAGCGCTATTCATGATCGAAACATGAAGGAGAGACTGATGCCCCGGACGCGACGGATATTGCTCGGAACCCTGCCTTTGGCGATGGCGCTATTGACCGCCGGTTGCCAACAGGAAGCGAACAATGCGCAGGCACCCGAATCCAACGCTGCCGACGCCTCGAAATATCTCTCCCAGCCGTTGGTCAAGGACATCTACACCGCCGACCCGTCCGCCCATGTCTGGGACGGCAAAATCTATGTTTACCCCAGCCACGATATCGACGGACCAACCGCCGAGGATGACCTTGGTAGCCATTTCGAGATGCGCGACTATCGCGTGCTATCGATGGACAGGATCGGCGGCCCGGTAACGGTCGGGCCTGTGGCGCTGGACGTCAAGGACGTGCCCTGGGCGGATCGCCAAATGTGGGCGCCCGACGCCGCGCGCAAGAATGGTACCTATTATCTCTACTTCCCCGCCAAGGACGAGGAAGGTGTGTTCCGCATCGGCGTCGCGACGTCGAAGGATCCCATGGGGCCGTTCAAGGCGCAACCACAGCCGATCAAGGGCAGCTATTCGATCGACCCTTCGGTCTTCACCGATGATGATGGCGCGAGCTATATGTATTTCGGCGGCATCTGGGGCGGCCAGTTGCAGCGCTATGCCGATGGCAAATATGATCCCAACGGGTCGAAGACTGACCTGGAGCAGGATGACAAGCCCGCGCTGCTGCCCCGGGTGGCCAAGATGACCGGCGACATGCTGGAATTCGCCGAAACGCCCCGGCCGTTGCAGATCGTCGATGAACAGGGCCAGCCCCTGCTGGGCGGCGACCATGATCGCCGCTTCTTCGAGGCATCATGGATGCACAAATTTAACGGCAAATATTATTTCAGCTATTCAACCGGCGACACCCATTATCTGGTCTACGCCGTCGGCGATTCGCCCTATGGTCCTTTCACCTATAAGGGCCGCATCCTAGAGCCGGTGGAAGGTTGGACCACCCATCATTCGATCGCCGAATGGGATGGTCGATGGTGGCTCTTCTATGCCGACACGCAGTTGTCGGGACAAACCCGCCTGCGCAACGTCAAGGTCACCGAACTCCATCATAATGACGATGGCAGCATCCGCACGATCAACCCGATCATAAGCGGCGCAGCGACGAAGAGCGCTGCTGACTGACACTATCCGGCCGGGGAAGCGGTGGCTTTCCCGG
>TARA_R110000787_G_scaffold38086_3_pt1 | contig 18537 bp, 20 predicted proteins | sample TARA_R110000787 | Tara Oceans TARA_R110000787 (sample SAMEA4397920) | marine metagenome | biome: Polar Biome; feature: [DCM] deep chlorophyll maximum layer (ENVO:01000326); material: water (ENVO:00002006), including particulate matter (ENVO:01000060) such as... | depth 35 m
TTCTATCATTTTATTATTTTTATGTCATGTTCTGTGCTTCCTTATTCAAGGACAAACACTAATCGTGTTACAAGCCCATGATTTTCACCTGTTTGCCCATAACGATCCAATGTGGAATACCTGTAATTTAAATTTGCTTGAATGGCAGCTATTAGGTACCAATTTATTCCTAATGAAAGCGTGTTCATTTCACCACCATCTATGTTTTTATCTTTTAAATCAAAAGAAGACCATCTACTATATACTTCCATGGTACCCCATCCGCCTGAATTAATTCCATTGGCAACTTTAACTCTTTTCAAAGTACCACTTCGTTTATTATAGGCGCGCATTTCCCCGGTAATTGTATAAGAAGCCACCACGTAATAACCATTAAAACTAGGATCACTAAAGATTGAAGAACGAACATTGGATTCGATATATTCACCCATGAGAACGAAGGGCCCTTTTCTCCAAGCCATTTCCAAGCCATAATGAAAAGTTGATTCTGCATCCTCAATTAGCCCTGTATCCACCGAAACCGGTCCTTCGAAAATTTCCGTTTTTGTCTTATATCGGATTCCTCCTGCTGCGTTGGAAAACCGACCCGCTATCCCCAGGTGTAAAAGATTGCTTTCATCTTCTGAGATAAATGGAAGTCCCGTAATACGCCCAGTAAAGACTGTGGGATTATCAGAAAACGATCGACCTACTTCATACCAGTTATTAAAAACTCCGGCTGCCCAGGTCATACGTTCCTTTATAAAAGTATTGTTTATAACGATCCCAACATTTCTTGCAGGCAAAAGGCCATCTGCCACAGAGGCGCGCTCCTGTTGAGCGGGTTCGTATATCATGGCAGACAATCTTGATATAGAAAAAGTTTCCTTTGTTTTACCCAAACTCAGTGTTGCAGATCCTATAGGAATGCTTACTCGGTAATCATAAAGCACAAACTCACTAAGTTCTCCTTGCTCAAAGCCTCGCTCAAAGGCCCGTGTACCAAAAGTAAAAACGTAGGTCCAAGGCTTTTTGAAATTGAACGTACCACCCAGACCGGCACGAAATCCGCGAATAGATCCTCCTTCATATTGGCTGAGGTCACCTACCTGTTCTTCATTAATGTTGTCTTGTGCAAACCAGCGTGTATTTTCCATCAAGATTGCCCCACCAAAAATTGCGGTAACAGGCTTTGTCCTAAATACGTTCCATTTTCGACTGTTTTGATAGGATAATGGTAAAGCCACAGCCGGTGGTGCATAGGACTGCCAGCCACTTATTTGCTCTTTTGCATCTTCATCAATTCTAATTAGTTTATTTAATACAACCACTCCTTTAGAAACAGCAAAAACTGAATATGATTTGGTATCGAGTATCACATCCACATTGGTACGAGGATCCTGATCAAGGATAATAAAGGCAGCCAAACCTCCCACTTCAAGTGCGCCAAGAATAAAACCTCCATTGGCATCAAACGAAATAGCTGCCTCGGAAACAGAAATCTTGTCCTGTGTGACCAATTCAAGTTTCTTTTGATTAATCAAAATATTAACAACCACATCTTTTGTTGCTTTGTTTTGATCAATTACGGTTACATTATGAATCATGATCGTTTCCATACTATTAATCATATCCTGTGCAATTCCTAAAAAAGGAATCATCATAAGTATAAGTGTATAGAAAGTCTTTAAATTTTTCATTTTCAGGTTTTTATTTCTATTTAAAAAGCGTTTACAGGATTAATACTGACCTTCTTGTAATTTCTAACCAAACTTATTTAACCTGTACAGGCTCAGGAAATGTCCAGCTTCCATCCAATATTTCTTCTCTCGGTACATATAACCTTACGAGGTAATTCCAACCATCCATGATATCAAGATAGTTGTCTGCCTTGGGATCACCTCCGAAATGGATCGTGATGCTGCCATCTGCTGCCTTCTTGGCGGTGATGTCGTTGTATGAATAGATGCCCCGAGTATTTTTTGGTATCCAGGACTCATTGTCGTACACGATCACGGACCAGAAAGCATCAACCGGCACGTCCTTTACGGTGAGCGTGTAGGGAGTTTTGCCGTCGTTCTGCTCTGGATAAAAATTGACATAAATAGCGTCCTCCTTGGGCTGCCCACCCCATCCGAAAGCAGCCCCCAGCATGTGGTGAATTGGATTGAGCTTGTCCTTATCGCCAAAATATGTGGAGGTGTCCGACATAGTGGCGTTCAGTACATTGATCGCATTTCGTAAGGTCTCTACTCCCTGCTTATCCCAATTCGGCAACTCAAGTTTACCTATGTCGGCCTGCTCGACTACAACCGCATCCTGCAGGGCGTGGGCGATCTTCATATCGGCAGGGTCATTAGGATCCGCAAAGATTCGAATACCAATTAAGATATAGCGGGTTCCCATATTCTCAATCGTAAAGGTCTTTTTTTCAGGTCCGTAGATAGAGGCTGGCATGGAGTGATCCTGATTGATCACCTGCATTGACATGTACCGATCTCCCGAGTCTGGCATCGTGATGGTCAGTGGTGAGGTGAGGTCAAAGGTTCCGAACATATACATCGTGTCGCGGTTTCCACGAACGGTCACCTGATTGTCGACATCATAGTGCGTCCGGTTAACAGCAAACTTGCCGAAGGCGTCCATAGCCACGGCGTATCCCTTCATTTGAATGTCGCTCTCGGCACGAACGTAGTTGTCGGCGGTAACCTTAACGAGTTCCTGTGCCTGCACTGGCGCTATTGCAAAGATTGATAGCACTGCAATAAGCATTGCTGAAAAAATTTGATGTAATTTTGATATTGTTTTCATTGTTTTCATTGTTTTCATTGTTGTAATTTAATTTGGACTCCTAATTGGCAATTTTCGGCTCAGGAAATTTCCAGCCTCCTTCTAAAATTTCAGCTTGTGGTCTATATAACCTCACAATGTAATTCCATCCCGGTACAATGGGTAGGTAGTTGGCCTGCTTAGGATCACCTCCAAAATGAATGGTAATACTTCCATCTTTATTTTTTTCTGAGGTGATATTATTGAAAGAATAATTCTTAGTTTCATTAAGCGGAATCCATCCTTCCTTGTCATACAGCGTAACAGACCAGAAGGCATCCACAGGTACGTCCTTGACATTTAGAGTGTAAGCCGTTTTTCCATCATTCATTTCGGGAACAATGTTCTCGTATAAGGCAGCTTTGGCAGGTAAGCCTCCCCAGCCTAATGCGGCACCCAGCATCCAGTATACAGGTTCTAACTCTTCCTTTATACCAAACATTTTTGAAGTTTCGGTTGCTAATGCAGCAACCACCAAAATTGAATTTCGAGTCGCCTCAATTTCTTCCTTCTTCCAATTAGGAACTTCAAATGTTCCTATGTCTGCTTGCTCCACAAGTACCTGTCTTTGAAGTTTCATCCCTGCCTCTTCATCAGCTTTGTCATTGGGATCCACAAAAGTTCTAATAACTAGCATCACATATCTAGAACCTACTTTTTCTTTTGTGAGTGTTCGTTCAGTTGGTCCATACACTGCTCCAATAGAATGGTCCTGGTTTATTGCCATAACCGATTGGTATCTGCCATCTGGTTCTGGCATTTTTATCGTCAATGGAGAGGTCAGGTCAAAAACACCAAAAGAATAATAGGTGTCTCTGTTTCCTCGTACCGTAATCTGTTTTGTTACATCGTATGCTGCCCAATGCTTAAACTTGCCAAAACAGTCCCACTTGTCAATATAAGCTTTAAACTGGTAGTCAGACTCAGCCCGAACATAATTCTGAGGAGTAACCTTAACTTCATCCAGTTTATCCGCTGGTGTTGGGGTAAACTGTGCATTTGCCGGTGTTATGGCAAAGATTAAAAGTACTGCAATAAGTACTGCTGAAGTAATTTGATGTAATCTTGATTTTGTTTTCATAATTTTCATTTTATTAGTTCTAATTTTTAGAAACAGAAGTGACTAATTTTATTAATCACTCCTATTTAATTATTTTACTAACTCCAAGTCCGGCATTTTAAACGTTTTGTCAAAGAAAGCATCGGTAGGACCATAGAAGCGAACATACAGCGTAGGCTTCTTTCCTGCCGTTGGAATCCAGTAATCCTCAAGCCCTTTAGGGGCTTTAGGGCCAAAGTACAAGGTGACACTTCCATCGTCGTTCTTCTTCTTATTTTCCATATCGTAGGAAGAAAGCCCATGGCGATCTTCTTTGTTATAAATGAAGGCCATAGTATAATAATCGTAGATCGTTAACGACCAGAACTGCTTCACAGGCATATCTGCGGGAAAATTAAGTGAATAGGTTTTTCCTGCCTCTAGTTCATTCCCATCTTTATCAAGAACACCACCTAGATATACGGTGGCCGGCTTTTCAGGAAGTTTATTCGGTGCGTAGGTTGCCCAATGGTAAAAGTGTAGAGCTCGTGCCTCGGTATCGAGCAGGTCATCCGATTCCCAAGAAAAACCTCTGTTTGCATCTGAATACTGGGCCCAACGCCATTGTCTGTCTTTGTAATACGGTTCGTCAGGCTCTCCTACCAAAAACGTTTCTTTCATATAAAAGAAGGCATCTGCTGCCGCAGCTTTCATCGCTTTTTTGGTCTCCTCGTCTGGATTGTAAGGTTTACCCTTTTCAATGCCTAGAAAGGCTAGCATTCCCATCATCACTTTATCACGAGGGTAGGCATTCTCAACACTAAAGATCTGATACAGATCGTCAAAGAAGTCTTCATCATAAGGTGGCAAGGTTGAAAATCGCATATCGATTGGATCCAGAAACTGAGTCGGTTTAGGATTAGGAAGTTCTGATAAATAGTACATTTTAAGCGTTTTAGAATACTCATAAGCTCGCTCTACAGTGCTGTTAGGCCCTGGAATTGAGCGAAACGCAAAGTTTACTTTGTAGCTAGGGCTCTTCACATGAATGTAACCTTCAGGAATCTTCTCGCTATATCCTGGAGGAGTCAGTAGTATTTTACCACCCTTACCCTTGTCAATACCGGAAGGACCAGCGTTAGCAATGGTAACCTGCCAGTGATCCACCACCTGGCCAAACAAACTAGCATCTTCAGATGCTGCAGGAAGTTCCAGCACCGCTGGGCCATTGCGTAGATCAGTAAAAGCAAGAATGTAAGGGGTGACGGTATTCGCAGTAAGGAGTTCAGCTTTCTGTCTCGCAGGACCGGAATAAGCCAAAATAACATTATCTCCGAATCCCAGCGCTTTCGTGCCTTTTTCAAAGCCATAGATGCCAACCGCTGGTATACCCCAAAGCACAGCCTCGAAGGCGCGCTGGTATTTTATCTGATAGTCCAAATCTTGCACCGAAGGCTTTGACCACTCTGGTGGTTGCCCACCTATTGGATCAGTTGGTATCTCGGGTGTCTGCGCTGACGCCATAATGGTGATCAGAATGGACAGAACTGTTGTTGAAATTTGCTTTGTTTTCATAATATTAATTATATATGATTTGAAATTTTTTATTTTATTGAGGGAACATAAAAACCAATTGGGCTCTTAATGTCCAGTCAGGTCCATCTAATGTTTCTGGTTTAACAGCATTCCAATAAGCGCTTACCTGCCCATTCAGTTTCTGTTTCCCGATTGCAAAAATTTTCCCAACACCTCCACCAAACGGAACCACCCATTTGTCGCCATCAGGCGCTTTCCAATTAGCGGTAATGGACGGAGCACTGGTAATGTACCAGGCTTTTGGCATATTATAGTTTATAAAGTATTGAAGAAAACCCTGGCTAACATCAGCCCTATCGCTATCTCCAGCAAAGGACCAAGCATTGTATGCTACCCCACCCAACACAAATTTTCCAGCAAAGGCCACTACAACGGCTGCGGGTCCCGCAGACCATTTCCCTGAACCCAAGGACTCATGGGTTGCAGTAGGTAAAATGGCCACAGGGCCAATACCCCAAGTCACTTTTCCTGCGCTTGCCGGTGTAAAAAACCCTTGATAAACAATATCTCCTAAACCAAACTTACTATCAGACGCTGTTGAATAATCAGGTTGTGAAATTAATGGAACAATAAAACGGTTTATCAGGTTCCATTCACCTAGCATTGTTGGTACTACCGGTTGAATATTCAATATGTTTTGACTCCTGTCATTTGGTCCAATTCCAAAATTGGTATTGTTCTGAAAGGGAACACTAATCATATTGGCTATAGGGTTCTGGGCTTTTTTAGCAAGCTCAGCAGCACTAATCTCTTGTGCCGCATCATTATCTTCTTGAGCATATAGGTTTTGTTTTATACCCACCATCAAAATAAATATGAATAAGAAATGTATTTTGGTTTTCATTTTATTTTTTTAAAACAGGAGTGAAGACACAATATCAACACTCCCAATAGCTATTAATTATTCACTTTTGTTATTTCACTAGGTCTCCAGCTTTTATTTAGCCATGCTTCCATTGGGCCATACATTCTAAAGCCAGCAAACCAGCTTTTTCCTGGAATGGTTTGTAACCAGTTATTCTCATAACCAGCAGGCGCTTCAGGTGCAAGATAGATGTCAACCGATCCATCGTCATTCATTTTAAGACCTTCGGTTTGACTTCCAATTGTTGGAAATTTCTGGTCTGTCTGTAGTTGTGAACGCGTTTGTGTGTCATAGACTGTTACAGCCCAAAAATCATTGGCTGGAGGATTAGCCGGAACATGGATTTTATAGGTAAGCGCCCCATCCATCGGTTGTTTGTTTGCATCGACATAGGCAATACCATAATCAGAACCCTTACCAGGAACACTCACAGCCATTGCCGGTGTAACAGCGGTATAAGCATAGTAGAACATAGTCCTTGCATCTGAATTCATGGTCTGTCCGTCTTTACCGTTAAAGAATACATTTTTATCAACCCATGCCATTAACCAGGCGCTATGCGTATCAGGATAAACTTCTATTCCTTTCATATTATCAACACTACCACTTACCCTTGGGTACCAAACTATTGATCGGGCAGTAGCATTTGCTATGGCAACGGCATCGGTTAAAATGCGTTTCATTCTTTCATCAGGATTAAATGCTTTACCTTTTTCAATACCAATTGAAGCTAATAGTCCGCGGGTTTCTGCATCAATCATTTCCAAAGGTTCTTCCTGAATAACATCATTTAAATGTACATAGAAATGATAATCGTTGTCGTGGATTGTATTTAATGGTTTCCCTGATGCACTAATAAACTCCATTTTTTCAGGATTGTCTTTCTCCGCTAAAGGATACACTTTCAGATTATCTGTTATGTTTTTAACCGCAGCTTCCATACCATTGGCGATGGAGCCACGCATAAATGTCCAAACTCGGTAAGTACGAGATTTTACCACAAAATAACCTGTTGGAATGTCTCCCTCGTAGTCAGGTGGTAGTAATAAGAATTTTCCACCTTTTCCTTTATCCGGACCCATTGGGCCGACATCCTGCATATACCTAAACCATGCGTCATTAAAAGCGCCCAGCATACCCGGTGGAACTTCAATAACCGTTGCTCCGGTTTCTTTCAAATTAAACGTTGGTAATACATAAAGCGTAGACGTGTTACCCGTTAAGAAATAAGGCTTCGAATCCATTAATTTGTCATAAATCAGCACCTTGTTGTTGTGGTTAGTTCCAAGAGCTTCTGGTCCCACTATAAGCTGACGAACAGAGGCTGCAGGCATACCTTTTAAAAAGGCATCTACACCACGCATTCTATCCAGGTTTTCGTAAACCAATTCTGCGGTTTCAGGAAGCGGAGCCCCATCCATAAAATTCAAGGTGCCAATGGAAGTCTCAACTACGTCAGGCGTATGAAGACCCTCTGGTAGTTCTGTTGTTTGTGAATAAATCTTTAGCTCTTTAGCTGCAGGCTCTGATTCTTCTGTTGTTTTGCTATTGTTCTGGCATCCTAGAATACTCAAAAACAATAATCCAATTAATCCTAGTCTTAATTTCATGATTTTTATTTTAGATTGGTTAAGTTGTTTTCCTCGGAAAAACAAGTGTTTAATGCACTGTCTCCATAAAGGGTGGCGACCCAAACTCGAATGATCGCATCTCGAACGGCTTTTTGGCTGCCACGAGGACGGCGACCAAAGTGGTGGCTTACCATTTCGGAGTTCATACGATTGAGGGCCATCGCAACAGGATGGGCATCGAAAGGTTTGATCAAACCGGATTTCTGTTGCTGTTCGATCTGGTGTATTACAGCATCGTCGAAGCCTTTCGCGAAACGTGTCCACGCTTTTTCCAGTCGTTCATTCATGGGAGCGGCATCTAAGACAGCCCGCAGAATGGGCCCATACTGATAACTGACCTTCACCATGTTCCCCAATGATTCTTTTAGTAGCGGAATGGGATCACCCTCTTCAGCGAACCAAGCTGCGGTGGCAGCCATGATCTTTTCTTTAAATTCATTGAGAAGGTGCTCCATCATGGCTGGTAAGTCCTCATAGTAACGATAAAACACCGACCTGCTGCTGCCCGCAAGGGACATTAGTTCGTTGACTGTCAAATTGCGATATGGATGTGTCCATAGATAATCTAGTGCAGCATCAAGAATCGACTGCTGTGTTCTATCGGATTTGCGAAGTTTAGCTTGCCCCTTAACAACAATAATGGGCTTGGAATTAATTTTTTGTGACATAGTGTTGCAAATATATGACACTGCGTCATAAAAAACAAACAACGGTTAGCATAAAGAGCGTTTTAATATCCTTTATTGTTGGCAAACATTTTACTTCCGGATGCTAACAGTTACATTTTTAATCGATGTACTTAATATTAATCTTATGAATCTTATCCTAAAATAGAGTAACAAAATGTTACTGGGTATGAAATAGTCTTCATACTTAGTATGTAATAGATTCCATACTGGGTATGCAATAGGTTACATCAGAGAATATATATTAAATAGAATTTAAAAAAAAAGCGGGATTGTAAATCAGATTTAAATGACAATAAAGGTGTAATTCAGGATTTTAATAAAGCAATAGAACTTAATCCTAATTTTGGATTGACTTTCTTCAATAGAGGATATAGTAAAATAATTTTAAAAGAAATTGACAATGGTTGTTTAGATTTAAGTAAAGCTGGCGAATTAGGTTATTAAGAAGCCTTGTCAAAAGTTCTACTTGGTTTTCGCTAGAAGAAATTTTTATTGAAGTTTTCGAATTTTCATAGATTTTTTCATAGTCAAATTCCGTTTCTGTATTTTCCGAGTACACATAAAACCAGCAATTAACTACATATTGTTATCTGTTTAAATATTTTTTTACAGCACCTAGTTTACTATTCACATGTAATTTTTTTTAGATATTTTTTGTATGATAGCGAATAGTATCAATAGTAACAAATAATTCTTCGGCAATATTTTTTGCTGCTAACCCCTCTGAAATTGCATGAAGTACTTCTATTTCTCTAGCAGTTAATTTTTCAAATCCACTTTTTTTAATACTCTTTTGTGGATTAAAAAAATTGATTACTTTTTTTGCTACTAAAGGTGAAATTGGAGCTCCTTCTTCCAAAATTTGAAGCAGCCCTTCTTCAATTGTTTTTAAGGGTGTGTGTTTTAATAAATATCCATCTGCTCCTGCCCTTAAAGCATCAAACACATGGTTTTCATCTTTATAAATAGTAAGCATAATTATGGATATATTTGGATATTGATGTTTGATATGGTGAATACCTTCAATACCTGTCATTCCAGGTAGATTTATATCTAATAAAACTACTTCTAACTCAGAGTCTTTACCTATGTTTTTAAGAAAGTTTTCAACAGAATCTACAACAATCTCACAAGAAAATAGAGGTCTGTTTTTCCCAACTAAGGTTTTTGGTGACTGTAGATAATGAAAAACCATATTTAACAACATTGTCAATCTTTACAGGTAGAATGAGTAGTGATTTTAAGCCCATTTTATCAATTACTTCGCGATCTTTTTTGGCATCACTAGGTAATTCGGAGGATTTTGAAAATGCAATCAGTTTGTCATTTTTAATACTCTCATAAACAAAAGATAAATAATGTTCTCCAACTTCGGTAATTTGAGGGATGTTTAGGTTAGGTCTTGAATAAAAAAAAGGAATAATAATATTGGATTCATCAGATGATAACTTGCCTAAGTGGCAACGATCTACATCAAAGAAATCAACTAGCTTTTTTAAGCTTGATTCAATTGCAGCATCTATGGATTCAAGAGGAATGTTAATTAGTTCAGAAGATAATTCTCCGATTAAAGTTTCAAATCGTAGGTGTTCATTCAAATCCCTTGTTTCCTTATCTGATATATTATTCCCCATTAAGCGAATTTATAATTCGTATACTCAAATATAATTCATTTTTTATCAATAGGATAGCTCTATTTATTTGTTTTATTATTAATAAACAGTAAAGAATTAATTTATATCCTATCCCTATATTATACGTTTAATAAACGCTCATTATAGTAGATTTTATAGTTTGAGTTTGTAAATAAGAATTGAGGCTCAAATCTTTATACATCTTTAGTACTCTATATTAATGTCTTCATTGTAAAATATTAACCTATTTACTCTATAACACTCTATCATGTCATAAAAACAGATAGTCAAGAGATTACATAATATATTTTATGTTGAACTAAGATAAAATTCAAAAATCAGTACAATGTTTCTAGGTGTGTTGAATTATTTTGAGAAATTTCTAATGTTGAAATAAACAATTCTTGTGCTGAGAGTTGTGCAGAGATAAAACTTCATATTTTTTCAACCTTCTCGTCCAGACCGCAATTAAAAAGTTGTGTTGAGTCCTTTAAATAGGACTAGGTTTATGTAGTAAACCGATGAGAAGCTTTTCCGAATAGGAGAGGCTTTTTTTGTTTTAGGGATAATCTTCATTAAAAACCCTACGAACAGTAATTGTAATTAGTTACCTTAGTACAATAATACTTTATTATGCTTTCGCTTTTTCTTCAAGCTTCACTGCTTATATTAATACTCGTAACCATATTATGGCTTTGGAGTATAGTTATAAAAAATGTGAGTATCGTTGATGTTTTTTGGGGTTTTGGTTTTGTAGTTGTTAATGCGTACTACTTGATACTATCTGGAGACATCAACGCCAGAAAATTACTGCTTTTAGTTTTGGTTTCTCTTTGGGGAATGCGACTTACCTTTTATCTCGCTTGGAGAAACATTGGGAAAGGTGAAGATTTTAGATATCAAGAATTTAGACGAAAATTTGGTCCACAACGTTATTGGTGGTTTAGCTACATCCAAACATTTTTATTACAAGGTGCATTAATTATGGTAATTTCTTTGCCTTTATTAGGTGTTAATGCTAATGAACAATTAGCTAACTTAAATAGCTTAGATTATTTAGCAGTCCTTGTTTGGCTTATAGGTTTTGCTTTTGAAGCTGGAGGTGATTATCAGTTGGCTAGATTTAAAAACAATCCAAACAATAAGGGGAGCGTTTTAAACACAGGGTTTTGGAAATACACAAGACATCCCAACTATTTTGGCGATGCTACTGTTTGGTGTTCCTATGCATTATTTTGTATTGCATCCGGAAGTTATTGGCAAATTATTGGTTCTATAATTATGGTATTGCTCATTATTAAAGTTTCTGGAGTTGCATTGCTAGAAAAAACATTAAAAGAGACCAAACCACAGTACAAAGAATACATAGAAAAAACCAACTCATTTTTCCCTTGGTTTCCAAAAAAATAGAACTAAATGGTGTTTATAAAAGAAAATATTTGGTTTATTATATTTGTAGTTTGGGGATTACCAATGGGGTATTACAGAAGTAAATTTAGAAAATTGGTTTACCAAACAGATAGTTGGTTTATAAATATAAAGCCTGTTTTTTTAAAAGAAATCAAAGGACTTTTTAGTAACCTCTATCCAGATAATCCAGATTATAAAAAGTTTAGAAATTTTTATCTTTTTTATCTCACGGTATATTTAGTGCTTTTTATTGTTTATTTAAAACTATCAAATTAATTATCATTTTACAAAAACTGAAATTATAAAAAACTTATCTTAACAAGATGAAAAGGATTACAAAGGTTACTATGTATGCTATAAAAAAGCCACTGCTTTTTCTTTTATTAGGCTTCATGAGTTTTTATAGTAATGCACAGGAATCAGAGCTTCTGGGTACTTGGTATATTAATAATATTATTTTTGGTGATATTGAATTTAATCCACCACCAGCTGTTCAGCCCTATATAACATTTTATAATTCTCCTAATAATTATTTAGATGGTCATGGAGGATGTAACAACTATTCAGCTACTTTAGATTATGATTCCTCAGCTAGTTTTTATCAAATATTATTATTTGATTCTTTATCAGAAATATGTTCTCCCGAAATTAATGGGTTTGAAAATTTCTTTTTTGATTACTTTATGGTTGAAGGTTATAATTATCAATATGAGTTCTTTACATTCAGTAATGGACAAGACGGTTTAATTATTTATCTAGATCCATTTGATCAAGCTGTATTTAGTAGATCCTCTTTGTCTATTTCTGATAACAAAAATATTGACTTTACACTATATCCTAATCCAGTAAACGATATTTTACAAATTAAAAATAACAATGCTTATCAAATCATCTCAATTAGAATCTATGATCTAATAGGGAAGCTTTTAATGGCGAAAAAAGGAAATGTAGATCAATTAGATTTGTCAAGCCTAAACAATGGCGTGTTACTTCTAGAAATAGAGACAGATCAAGGAGTTTTAACTAAGAAGTTAATAAAGGAATAAAGAGATTGTAATTATTTATAAGTAATCGAATCTTTTAAAGAATACAAAATATACAGAACATCTTTTTTTGTTTCTTCATCTATATCATTACTATCTAATGCTTTTAAAACATCATCTGTAGTACTCAAAAACTCTCTTTCTGTTATATTAAGCCCAGTATGGGCACTTAGCATATCTTTTCCTGTATATGCTGCTGTCCCTCCAGTTTCTGCTTCCAAAAACTCTTTTACATGAGTTTTAAATGTCTCAAAGGATTCAGTCCAAGGCATTAGTTGAGTATACTTTTCGTTAATTACAGGGTTACCTAAATGGTTAACAGCCATAGAATCTACAATAGACGAGATCCCGTCTTTACCTCCAAGCCTATCAAACAAGCTTTTTTCTTGAGGTACTTCTGTAATTGATTCCATTGATTTATCTGCAACAGTCAACTCTTTTGTGTCATTTTCTTGGTTAGAGCAATTTATAAAAAGTAGGATAGCGCTTAGTAAAACAAACGTTTTTAAATTTATCATTCTTTTGGGTTGAAACAGATTAAAAATAGTCAATCTCTAATAGTAAAGATTTAACAACACAAAATTGAACTATAATAATGGTAACCAATGTTATTTTTGATTCAAAGGATGGCGCAAATGAGTCATTTTAAAGTTCAGAAAAAAGATGGATTAAAAAAAAATGACCGAAAACTATTGAAGTATATAAACGATTAAGCCTATATTTACTTATAAATTATTTAAAAAAAACGCTGTAATAAGGGGTCTTATTTTAATGAAAATTGTTCCACTAAAATATTCTAACTATATTTACAATTAATTTATAACTTTTTATTATGAGTAACGGAACAGTAAAATTTTTCAATAATTCTAAAGGATTTGGATTCATCACTCCAGAAGAAGGTGACAAAGATGTATTTGTACATGTAAATGGACTAGTAGATGAAATCAATGAAGGTGACAAAGTAAGCTTCGACGTAGAAGAAGGTCCAAAAGGATTGAATGCAGTAAATGTAAAAGTAGTTTAATCGATTACTTTAAACCTATTTGTATTGAAAAGCTTGTCATAACTGATAAGCTTTTTTTTTAGCTTAGGAATTTTGGTTTTTTGAAGGTCGGATTTTTTTTATAAATCGGATGATAAAAATAACTTTCAGTACTAAACCAAAAACAATAAAATAGATTGGATCAATTAGAGATTGATCTACCTTTTGTAGGTACAAGCCCGTAAAAAAGAATACTAATCCTACTAGTAAAAAAAGGAGCTCTTTCCTGGGTTTATATTCCCCGTTTTTTATTTTTAAAAGTATGTAGATAGCCTTAAAAGCAACACCAGTAATAATTAGTATTAATCCAATAACCTCTAGGTGGCTTAGCTTTTTTAGTACAATACCGAGGACCAATAAAATAATTCCAATAAGTAATAATTTTTTCAATTTGAAGTCTTCATTTAAATTTGAAAATAATTTTATAGGAAGCTTCTTGTGTACTTTTAACCCTATTGTTTTATAATAATCTTGTTTGAAAAGTAATTAAGATTGCTTTTTATAGAAAGAATATATTCCCCTGACGAAATATTGGTCAAATCTATTTTAACAGAATGATTTCCTATTGTTTTATTAATTTTAATACTCTTTATAGTTCTTCCTAATAAATCATTAACCTCTATGGTATGCTCGTCTGTAGTAGGTATAAATAGATCTATAGTAATGTTATTTTGTAGAGGATTAGGGAATATTTTTACATTATAAATATCACTTGTACCAATAGTATTTTCTTCAGTCCCTAAAATATTTTTATTAATGTAAACTTTAAAAATTTGATTACTGGCGCTACTTTGTGTTCCGTTATTAATAAAAAATATGTTCTCTTGTGTGCTTTCTATTCCGCCATATATATATCCTAATAAGGTATCTCCATCTGGTAAATTAGTTAAGTTTACAATACCTTCTTCTGTAAAAAACAAATCATTATTAATAGGTATAAATTCAGCTCCAGACCCTAAAAGAGTAGGCATTTCTATATCCAATTTACTTTCAGTCATAGAACCATCTGAAAATCTAGTTACTTTACTTATTGTTTTTACAAAAGGCACATTAATATCCTCTATTAAGTTTTCGTTTTCATCAAGTGTAAACTGGCTCATACCTCCAAAGAAAATAGTATGCATGCGGTTATTTTGTTCGTCAAAAATTGGAATCGTTGCACTATGATACTGACTCAAATATTGGTTAAAATCATTATTAACAGTATATCCTGAACTTGTAATATTTACTGAATTTAAAAAAGGTAAATCTGTTACTTCCTGAAAAACACCACTAAACATAGTAAAGCCACTTTCTCCATTCGGAAATATTTGAGGAGCCATATTATAATCTCTTCTATGAAGATTCTCAGTATCATGGATTGCATTATAGTTCTCTAATGATAAGGTATTTCCATTATCGATTATTTTAAAGGTTCTAATTTCATCAGAATATTCTTGAGTAAAACCAGGCCCACTTCCAGGCCCCATTGGATTGTATCTTCCTTCAAAAAATTGCCCACCACATAAATAAAAGGTGTCATTTAAATAACCCAATTGCCCTCCAGTTACTGCTAGATTTGGGTCTGTGATTTGCCTAAAATAAGAAGTTATATCCGAGTCACTTATGATTGCATTCGCTAATCCATCTATATCAATTGCAGTTAAATTTGAATAGGTAAGGTGTTCATCTTGGGTTGCACTGTAACCATAACCTCCAATAATATATAATACATTATCTCTTTGATAAAATTCTTGGTTGGTCGCTTGTAACTGTTCGTATATAGAAGCTGGTAGCACGTTTAATGAAGTGTTCCAAGTTTGGTTATTTTCTGTATCTATGAGAAAAACTTTTTTATTATTACTGCTTTCTAAAAAAGCAGCAAAAGGTTGTCTTTGATGTAGGCCATCTATCCTTCCACCAATAATCAACCATTTACCATCACTCGTTTTTCCCCATGAAAAGGAATGAACATTTAACGCACCATTTAACTCGTAAGGCACTATTGCAATGCTAAACTCATCTTGAGCGATAACATTATTCATTAAAAATAAACTAAAAAAGATAGGCAATAGCAATAAGTATTTCATTTTAGAAAGATTGAATTATAAGTTGCCAAAATTATAGAGCATTCATAAATTATACAGCAACAATTGTTACATAAAGAGTCAATAAATTAATCCAAAGGGTTAAAAAAATAAGTGATTCATTTTCAGTACATTTATAACAATTATTAAAAAAACATTTAATTATGAGCATTTTAGCAACGTTAATCATTGGAGCTCTAGCAGGTTGGTTAGGCAGTAAAATTTATAAAGGAAGTGGATTGGGTTTAATAGGTAATATCGTAGTAGGTATTATAGGAAGCCTTGTTGGTTCGAAACTATTAGGTTATTTTGGAATTACTTTAGGCTCTGGTTGGATAGGAGCGATATTAACTGGGGCTTTAGGGGCAATTGTGATCTTATTTCTATTTAATTTAATATTTAAGAAAAAGTAATATTCAAAAATAAAACAATTAACAACTAAATTAGAGACAGTCAATTTTAAATATATTTTTCATATCTTTGTTGTTTGTAACAACTATTGTTTATCATGAATGAAAAAGAATTATTTAAATCAAACACCAAAAATGTTTTTGCATTAAATTATTTTAATTTATTAAAAACATCAAGTTGGATTGAAATGCAAATTAAAGAGGCCTTAAAACCTTATGATTTAACGCATTCCCAATTAAACGTTTTAAGTGTTTTAGTAAAGAGTCATCCAGATCCTTTAGACGCAAAAACAATTAAAGAAAGTATCATTGTTGCAAGTCCAGATGTTACTAGGCTAATTGATCGATTAGTAATAAAAGGATTTGTTGATAGAAAAACATGTCCTGCCAATCGTCGAAAAATTGATATTTCAGTAACAGAAAACGGAATGGATTTTTTCTTTAAAGTACATCGAGTTGCACGAGAAGCTTTAAATAATTATTTCAAAGATCAATTAACAGAAGAAGAAGCAAGAATGATGTATAAATTATTGGGTAAAATGAGAACAAATAATTAAGGAATATATTTTTTACCCTAACAGTTGTTGTAAACAACAATTATTAAAAACTAAATTGAAAAAATGAAAACAAACAAAATAATTCAGATAAAGAAAATGGGCTTTCCTTGGGAAACACAAGATCCATTTTTGTTTTGTGCGCATCATAGAGATGAGTATCCCGAAGGAGATGAACAAATGGGTCTTGCTATAAATCATTTAGAAGGAAGAAATATTGGCCAAGATTTTGTGGTAAAAGATGGATTTAGAATGTATCATGGAAGTCATATTCCAGGTTTTCCATACCATCCTCATAGAGGATTTGAAACCATTACCATCAATAAAGAAGGATTTGTAGATCATACCGATTCTTTAGGAGCAGCAGGTCGTTTTGGAGCTGGCGATGTACAATGGATGACCGCTGGTAAGGGAATACAACATTCCGAAATGTTTCCGATGGTACATCAAGATAAAAAAAACACCTTAGAAATATTTCAAGTTTGGCTGAATTTACCAAAATCAGATAAATTTGTAGAGCCTCATTTTAAGATGTTATGGGAAGATATGGTTCCCGAAGTTACCTCTGAAGATGAAGAAGGTAGAAAAACTATCGTAAATGTGATTGCAGGGAGCTTACATGAAATTCAGGCTCCAAAACCAACACCAAATTCGTGGGCAGCAACACCTGAACATGGAGTATCGGTTATGACCATAAAATTAGAACCCAACGCAACATGGAAATTACCACGCACTACTATAAAGGAGGTAAATAGAACCCTATATTTTTATAGCGGAGAAAGTATTAAAGTAGCTGGTGAAAAGCTAACTGAATATCATTTAGTACAATTAAATCCAGAAGAAGATATCGAATTAGAAAATGGATTTAAAGATGGGTATTTATTACTTTTACAAGGGAAACCAATCAACGAACCAGTCGCACAACACGGTCCTTTTGTAATGAATACTGAAGCCGAAATACAAGAGGCTTTTTCGGATTATCGAAAAACGCAGTTTGGAGGTTGGCCTTGGCCCAATCAAGAGCAAGTACATGAAAGAGAAAAAGGACGATTTGCATTTCATGCAGATGGTACCAAAGAGATTAAATAAGGTTTATAATGAAAACAACACATAAACAAGTTACTAATTTATTGCCTTCGGTAACGATAGATATGGGAGGGTTTCCGGTGAAACAACCGATGCCAACACAAAAAATTCAGCAAGTAGATCCTTTTTTATTGTTGCACCATGCAAGGACAAAATATAGCGATAGAAGACCCGCAAGAGCTCAAGGAGTTGGGCCTCATCCACATCGAGGATTTTCTCCAGTAACGTTTGTTATTGAAGGAGAAGTGCATCATCGTGATAGTTGGGAGAATAATCAAATAGCCAAACAAGGCGAGGTACAATGGATGCATGCTGGAGCAGGAATTGTTCATAGTGAACGGCCTTCAGAAGCTTTGGTAGCAAGAAGCGGACATCAGGAGATTGTACAATTATGGATCAATAGTCCTGCAAGTGCTAAAATGAAACCTCCAGAATATTATTATGTTTCCAATGATGTTATGTGCACGTTTACTTCGGAAGATAAAAAAATAACGAATAAATTAATTGCTGGAGATTATGGGGGACATCAAGGAAACATAATTCCACAAAGTGATTTATTAGTGATGTGGAGTGAAGGTGAAAAAGATGGAACACAAAAAGTTGATATTCCAAAAGGTTATAATAGTATGCTTTATACAATTAAAGGAGATATATCCATTAAAGG
>TARA_R110000787_G_scaffold8670_1_pt1 | contig 18491 bp, 16 predicted proteins | sample TARA_R110000787 | Tara Oceans TARA_R110000787 (sample SAMEA4397920) | marine metagenome | biome: Polar Biome; feature: [DCM] deep chlorophyll maximum layer (ENVO:01000326); material: water (ENVO:00002006), including particulate matter (ENVO:01000060) such as... | depth 35 m
ACTTAACCGTTGCAGATCCCTGTTCAAATCAACCCGGCCACCTCTGCATAGCCCGTCCCGAAATCGTCCAGGGCGATGGTCACACCTGCCTTGGCCAAGGTCTCCAAACTATTATGCACCCGGTCGGACAATTGGCCCACGAACACGGTTTCCGTGACCTCCAGTTCCAGAAGGCACGCCGGAAGACCGAATGTGTGCAGCCGACCCAAAATGCGATCGACGAAATCGCCCCGACGAAAATCGCCGGGCGCGCCATTGAACGCCACTCGACCAAAGGCAAAGCCCTGATCCCGCCACGCCGCCATATCCGCCATGATGCAATCGAGCATCCGATCGGTAAGCCGAACCGCCAGTTCCGCATCTTCAAAAGCCGCTCGGATCTCGCCCGGCGGCTGGAGTCCCCGCTGCGGATCGTTAAAGCGCAGCAAGGCTTCAAACCCTTCCAGCGCACCCGTGCGCAGGTTCACCTTGGGCTGATAGAAGGGAACGATATGATTGTTGGCAAGCGCGACGCGCGCCTTGGTCAGCATCGCCTTTTCCCGGTCGACGGCTTCGCGCATGGCGGGCGTGAAGCCCCTGATCTGACCTGGCCCGTCGCTCTTGGCAGCATAGAGCGCGAGGTCAGCGCATTTATGCAGTTCCTCGGCATTCATCCCATCCCGAAACGCCAGCGCGCCGCCAGCGCTCAGGCTGACATCGATATGGCGTCCATCATGCTGCAGAGAGCCGGTCAGGCTACCCATCACAGCATCGACGGCCTCCTGTCGCGCTTGTTCCTGGGTCAACCCGGGCAGGATGATCGCAAACTCGTCCCCGCCCAGCCGCGCCAATGTGGCACCGTCCGGTATGCGCTTCGTCAGTTTCGCGGCGACATCGTGCAGCACGGCGTCACCCGCATGATGGCCAAGCGTATCGTTGATGGTTTTGAATCGGTCGACGTCCAGCACGATCAGGCCAACGCACGTCCCGTGCCGACGCGCATCGTCAAGGGCCTGGTCCAACCGTTCAGCGAACATCGCCCGATTGGGCAGTCCGGTCATGGCATCATGCGACGCCGCCCATTTGAGCTTGGCTTCATATTGCATCTGCGCGGTGACGTCATGCAGCGACCCCAGCAACCGGATGGGTTTGCCATCCTTGTTGCGCACGACATAACCCCGCGCGACGAGATTGAGATAGCGACCGTCGGCGGCGCGAAATCTGAACTGTTCGATCCATTGGTTGAAATGCGCATCTTCCAGCCGCTTTAGCGTGTCGGTGACACGGTCCCGGTCATCGTCATGAAGATGCTCGAACCACCATGATCGGGATGTGCCCTTCAAGCACTCGCTATATCCCAGCACCTCGAAAGCGGCCTCGCTCCATTCGATGCGATCCCGTTCAAGCGAACAATCCCAGATGATGTCATTCGTCGCCCGCGACGCGAGGCGATACCGTTCTTCACTTTCTTTTAGCGCGCTTTCAGCCTCGACCTGGTCATCAATGTCTTCCAGCGTCCCATACCATTTGAGAACCGTACCATCCTCGTCACGCCGCGGCCGACCGCGCGCGCGATGCCAGCGATAGGCACCGCTCCGATCGCGAAGCCGATAGCGCACATCCACGGCCGGATCATCGACCGAACCCGTTACCTTGTTCCAAAGGTGCAGAACCCCAGGAAGGTCGGCCGGATGAACAGCCGACGTCCATCCGTTGCCCAGCGCGTCCTTCAAGGGAAGGCCGGTAATCTCCTCCCATTTGGGACTAAGTTCGAGGATTGCACCCGCGGCGTCGCTGATCCACGGCATTTGTGGATTGAGATCGACGGAATAGCGGTAATGATCCTCGCTTTGCCGCAGCGCGGCGACGAGTGCGCTCATCTCCGAACGCGACCGCAACAGCTTGCTGAACGCCGATTGGCTGGTCGCCAGCGTTCGCATGATGACAGCCGCAATGATCAGGAATGTGATGCCGATCCCGATCAGATAGACATCGGAGGAGGTGAGCAGACACAGGGTTACCGGTGCCGCCCCGAAAAGGAGCACGAACCGTCCGGCGATGGGCAAGGATTGCAGACAATAGCAACAACTGATCGAGCCAACGAAAACATAGAGCGCGACCGATGTGATGCGGCTGGGGTCTACCTCATTGAGCAGTAGCAGCCCCCAAGCACCAAAGGCAGTGCTCAGGACGGCGGACATGACTATCGTACCGGCCATATGCCGCCGCATCTGGCTGGACGAGGGCGCAATCGTCTTGCGCCCCATCCACAGGACCGCCCGGATGAAGATCATGAGGGATAATGCGGCCGGAACGCCAAGGCTCAGCGACAGCGACACATCGCCATAGGTCACCATACCCAGGCAAAAGACGTTAACGAACATCAAGGCGTACATGAGGGGGATTTGACCCGTCAGCGCCTTATACTGCTCGTGCAACGCCACCTGCGAGCTTTCGGCAATCCATTTAAACCGAGCAAATACCATATATGCGCACCAAATCTCTCCCTGATCGTCTATAGGGTGAACTGGTTAACAAACGCATCGAACCTTCAGGGATTTCAACGCCGACAGGGTAAGAGCCCCGGGAGGGCAGGTGGCATTGACCATCGGCACGCCGAGCCATGAACCCGGCGCCGAAGCCTCCTGTCGTTTGACAGTTAGTGTTGCATTAAGGATGATGCGCGAATGTGGGGGCGCATAACCATTTCGTCGATTATTGTCGTCAGCAGTTCGCCAGCCTTCGCAGCGGACGGTCGCGATAGTCTGATGCGTGTATTCGATTACAATCCCAGCATCGCGGGGGAGCGCAGCCGTGCGAAAGCCGCTGCGATCGAACTGGATATCGCGAAAGCAGATCGACGGTTCGACTTCCGCATCGACGCGACGGCGGAAAGGCAAGACATCAGCACAGCCGCGCGCCACCTATCCACGACAACCGCTACCGTGTCCGCCACGGTTTCGTTGCCCATCTGGTCGGGAGGCCGCGTGTCGGCGCGTATCGCAGCAGCAGGCGCCCGCGCAGATGTAGCCCGCGCTGAATTGGTTGAGGCAACGAACCGGGTACTGACCGATGCGATGATTGCCCATATCGATGTCGCCCGAGACCGTACGCTACTTCGCCTTCAGCAAGAGCAAACACATATTCTCGCACAGACAGTGATGGCGGCCGAACTGCGCGCCCAAGCGCAGGAAGTCACCGACACGGACGTCCAGCAAGCAAAAACGCGGCTGGCGATCAGTCAAGCCCGTGTCAGCCAGGCAGAGGCATCACTGATAAGCTCGTCTCAGCAATATTGGGCGATAACCGGGGCGGAGCCGGATGGTGACGAACAGATTGACGACCGGCTTCCACCGCTGCCGCAACCGTCCGACATCGGTAACTTGCTGGCATCGATGCCCAGCATGATGGCCGAACGTCATCGCGTGCAGGCGTCGCTGGCCGACCTGCAATTTGCCCGCGCGACGGTGAGGCCCACGGTCAATCTGTTTGCGCGATATGATCGGCAATTTGGCGGCACGACATTGCCCGATTATCTTGGCCGCAACACCATGAGCGTGGGCATCACCATGCGCCTGCCCCTTTATCAAGGCGGTCGCCCCGGTGCCGAGGTGCGGGCGAGGCGCGCGCTGCTCGAACAATCACGTGAGCGACAGGTCGCGATTGAACGTACTATCCTGTCCGTAATCCGCGCGCGCTATGCCCAATTGATGGCAGCCGATGAAACAATGCGGGAAAGCAAAATTGCGATAGACGCCAGCGAACAGGCGCTGAAGTTCGCAGCGGAGCAGCATCTTTACGGCGAACGCACGCTGCTCGATGTTCTGAATGCCAGCCAGGAATTGCTCCGCGCTCAAACCAGGCTCGTCGATTCCCGTCGTGACCGGGTCGCTATCGCTTATGAGATTTTGGCGCTGTTTGGTCAGTTGGTGCCATTGGTTGAGCAGTTGCGGCATCGAACACATGTAGCGGCGAACAATGAAAGCGGTAGACGCGCCGCACTGCTGAAACTGGACGCTAACGGCCTATGGCAAGCACAAGGGCTGGAGCATTGGCAGCTCTATAGCAAAAAGACCTGATTTAACCGCTTCAAATCGCTGATCTGGACGTGCGCGTTTTTGAGGCACTTTGAGGGACGCCTATGGACGCTGCTGCATGCTGAAAAGAGAAGAAATGGTGCCGGAGACGGAACCCAAGAGATCAAATAAATATTTGATTTCAAATTCTTGATTGCTCGTCAGCTGGAGAGTGATACCGCAAAATATACCACGAGGCGCAAAGGATGAGCCTAGGTCCTCTCTAAGCTTATAATATCATTAAAGGATTTTGCAAGGGGCATCCATTTCTGGCCACCTGTGTCCAAACATCGAGAAATCCTCAGGTTTTGGACCCGGGTTCGGTTCCCATCTGATCAGCTTTAGGGCTCATTTTGTGTAGCTATCGACCAAAAAACGACGTTCCGCTTATCGGCAACGAACTTCCGGTTTGAAGAAGACGTGCCGTTCCAGCGAGACCCAGTCTCCAGATTGAACCAGTTCCCAGCACCCGCACGGCAATCAAGGCTTTCTGCTCCACCGCTAACGTGAAGATGTCACGCAACAAGTGTCGAGTGCGCATCGGCAATCTGCTATGTCTTTTGCCGCAAGCGGGAGGGGATTTAATGAAACCGGCATCCGAAGAAGCGATCAAAGCACGCATCCGCGCCAATCATAACGAAATCGCGCATTCGGTGACGGCGGCGCAAGAAGGCAATCCGCTCGCGGCCGAACCCGACTCTGCACGGCGCGTGGCGCGACTCCAGAGCAAGGCGCATCTCACCCAGCGCGAAGCCGAGGCGGTCGATGCCTCCATACGCGACGTCGCAGCGAAGCCGGCACCGGATTCCGAAGGCATGAGTCTGCGCTATGCCAAGGCAGCGACGACGCCGAATGCAGAAGGCGCGGAGAAGATCTGGGGCGACACGGTCGATTTCGTCAATGTGAGCTTCCTGGAGAAAGGTGCCCGGATCGCACGCGCCGTCGGCCGGGTCGCCTACCGAAATGAAACCCCGCTCGGCACCGGATTCCTGATCGGCAACGGCCTGTTCATCACCAATCATCATGTCATCCCGAGCCAGGCCCTGACGGGGCAGCTTGCGATCGACTTCGATTATGAACTCGATCTTGTCGGCAACCGTCGTTCGGTCACCCGCTTCCTGATCGATAGCACCGTTTTCGTCACCGATCCCGATACCCAGGATGGGCTCGACTACACGATCGTCGCCATCGGCGCATTGTTCCAGGGCGAGTTGCCGATCGAGTCCTTTGGCTGGAGCGGCCTGTCCGACGCAGGCGACAAGCATATGCTCGGAGAGTTCGCAAACATCGTCCAGCATCCAAGCGGCCGCTACAAGGAGGTCGTGCTACGCGAGAACCGCCTCGTCGGCCGCTACGACAATGCGCTCCATTATGTCGCGGATACCGAGCCGGGCTCATCAGGCAGCCCAGTCTTCAACAGCGAATGGCGCCCGATCGCGCTCCATCACTGGGGCGGCCCCTGGCGCGACGTGTTCGGCGACGATGGCACGCCGGCGCGGGTGGACGTCAATGAGGGCATCCGCATCAGCGCGATCGTGCGGGACCTCCGCCAGCGCCTGCCCGACCTGCCAAGCCCGGCGCGCGAGCGGATCGCCGCCGCGCTCGACATCGGCGAGATGCCCGAGAGCAACCCGATGCGGCTCGAACCGCGCGAGGCGCAGTCCGCCAGGCCGGGCTCGTCACCGACTGTCGACGCGAACGGGCGGGTTAGCTGGACAATCCCGCTAGAGATATCCGTTCAGATTCCGGGCCTCGCCACACCGCCAGTGCCAGCGCCCGCAGCAGCCGGTCCCGCACAGGCGGCGGTTGGCAAGACGGTTCCATCCGAAAGCGCAGCGGCCAACCGTTATCGCGATCGTGTCGGTTACAAGCGCCGGTTCATTCCCGGGTTCGATATTCCCCTGCCGACGTTACCCGAGGCGCTGGCCAAACAGGCCGCGCTCAACACAGTCGCCGAGGCCGGCGACGATCCCCACGAGCTCAAATATCACCATTTCAGCGTGGTGATGAACGCGCGGCGGAAGGTCGCCTTCTTCACGGCCTGTAATATCGATGGCGAGAGCGCGAAGGAGATCGACCGCGATACCAAGACGGTAAAACCGCTGACGAACGACAGCACCGGGCTAGAGGCCATGCCGACCGACGCCGAGGCCGACAGCTGGCGGCGCGATCCGCGCATCGGTGCGAACGAATATGTCGGCGAACCCTTCTACGCCAAGCAGGTGGTCGCCGGCTTTCCCAATCCTAAGGACCATAAGCGGATCGCCCGCATCTTCCAGAAGGGTCATCTGGTCCGCCGGCTAGATCCCTGCTGGGGCGAGGATGCGATCGCGCTGGCGGCCGAAGCGGACAGCTTCCACTGGACCAATGCCTGCCCGCAGGTCGGTTTCTTCAACCAGGGGACCGCGGCAAGGAACAAGCCGGGCACGGGCCGTGGTCTGCTCTGGCGCTCCGTCGAGAATTATGTCCTGCGCAACGCCGTCGCCGAAAAGCAGCGCGTCACGTCCTTCTCCGGGCCTATCTTCACCGACGGAGATCGCCCGTTCCGCGGCGTCCCGATCCCGGGGCGCTTCTTTAAAGTGACGCTCTGGTCGGATGGCGGCGAACTGCGTGCGCTCGCCATGATCGCCGACCAGAGTCAGGTCATCGACGTATGGCCAGAGGCGTTGTTCACGAGTGGGGAGTCCCTGGGCGATTCCGAAGCCTATATGGACGAGGACGAGCTCGACAAGGTCCGGGACTTTCTCTCGACGATCGCTGCGGTCGAGGAAGCGACAAGCCTCGACTTTGGCAAGGTCGTGCGCGACGCTGATGTACGCATGGGTGCGGGTGAAGAGAGGATCACCCAGGATGGCGAGATCACTCTCGCTCCCGCGCGACGCGGTCGCAAACGCTGACTGGGGCATCACAGAATCTGGTCGTAAACGTACGGTAAACCGAATCGCCACTTTCCTCCAACGGGCCAAGGGCCGCGACCGGTCGCACATGGCTGTCGAAAAAACTCTTGCGCCGGCGAACGTCGACCACTTTAAGGCGTTCCTATGCAATGCCAGGAACGTCGGTCTAATCCAACTCCGGCCTATTCCGCGCGCTGCCGCCTGCATTCCAGACGTTCCAGCGCGCGCGGCTTCCCCGAAAGCTGCGGTCGGTTAGGTTCTCTAGGCCTTATCGCCCCACACTCCCGTAGTCGCATCACCCCTGGACGCGGGTTAGGCGGGCTGGTTTCTAGAACCCGCGCTGCCCCCGCCCGCCGGCGATCAACTCGATGTTTGAGGATGTTGAGCAATGCCACTACGGTAGAGCGCTTACCTGGTGATCAGGGCGTCGAGATTTCCTGCTCATTGCCTATTCATCGGGCGTGGAACAATGTGTGGCGCGAAAGATTCAGCAATTGTTGAAATGTGCGGCGCTACTTGCGACTTTCGCAACTGGGGATTGCGACGCGAGTCGGGTAATGATAAGGCGCAAGCCTGATTAGCCGTTCCCAGATGTGAAAGGCGGTCATAATGCCGGGGAAAGAAGCCAATATGCCGACTTGGGAACTGTCTGCACCGGACAATGGCGACCGCGTGGAAATCGCGAATTTGAGCGAAGTCTGCGGGTTCGACCTCGAGCTGTCGGACAACGTCCTCCAACAGATCCGCGTGATTGAGGAGTCTGTTGTTACGGCGGAACAGCGCGTTGGATTGTTCCGGGTTAGCTGACGCGATCTTTGGGGCATGCGATCGGGATACACGGTCTATAGGCCGTCCAACGACCAGGAATGGACAGATCTTGCCCGCCAGTTGAACGGTGGGCGGCCCAACCTCCTGTTGGGAAATCTGATTGATCGTCTTCGTGGAGAAGGCGGAGCCCAATCTGTCCTGCTCGAGCGGAATTACATCGACCGAGATTTCTCTGCCGCGTATTCTGCGTTCTACTCAACACTGTTCAGACCGTATCGCAAACATTGTTCACGGGTGCATTTTTTTGCGTCTGACGTGTCGGGGGTGATGGCCGACCTTGCGCCGCCAGAACGTGTAGCGCTGCTGGAGGGTGCTCAAACATCATACTTGGGCAACATTGTCCTGCGCCCCCTCCTGCATGCTCCCGTCAGTTCCGCGCATATTTCCGCGGCCTCCCTAGCCAGCGGTCCGCTGCAGGAGGTTGGTGTTCGTTCCGAATTTCGGTGCCACGTGATGGGTGCGGACCTTTCGGTGGAGGCGATGCCCTTGACGCAACAAGATACACGTATCGGCGCCTGCGCTCAGGCCGTGATCTGGATGTCGGGCAGGCACTTTCATAATCGCTTCGGCGCGCCCTGGTATTCAATGCCGGAAATCACGGCGAATGCGCTCAATCCATCCGACAATATCATCACGCGTTCTCTGCCCGCCGGGTCAGACTTCCTCACAGCGGACAATATGATCCGAGCGCTGCGGTCGATGGGACGGCACCCGGTGATGTATGCGCCGGATTACAGCCCCAACGGCGGCGAAGTCTGGCAATCAGTGAACCCCCGACATGTTGTGTCGCGCTATGTCGACTCCGGGATACCCGTCATCCTCGGTATGCAGCAGGCCGGAACGGCGATTGGCCATGCCGTTGTCGCCGTAGGATTTGAGCGGGAGGATAATCTCGACATCAGCGCATTGGGCCCGCACCCCAACGCCGGCGATTTCTTGTCTCGCTTCCTCGTCAACGATGACCAGCGTGGCTCCTATTGCAGCCTTCCGCTCGCGGGCGGCCCAACTCCGACCTACCCTTTCTGCTTTGACAATGACGTAAAATACCTGATGGTCGCCCTGCCTGAAAAGGTGTTTGTGACCGCAGAAGTGGCCGAGCTGATCGCGCTGGATTTCGCCAAGCAAGTTGGCGCGCAGCGCATCCCGCTCGCGCTGCAGGTTACCGGAACCGGCGGAAATTGGGATGTGGACCCCAGTTTCTATGCGTCCTTGGCAGCGGGGCAACTGGTCGCTCGGACTTACCTCACCTACGGCTGGAAATACAAAGCGAGGGCCCTTCGTAATTCGGCACCCGAACGCTTGACGCGTGAGCTGATGCTCACCGAATTTCCGCGCTATGTCTGGGTCACAGAATTTTCGGAACCCGCTCAGGCTGCGCATCCCGACCCCTGCCAACGACTGATCCGGGGCCATACTGTGGTTGATGCGACCGGAAGCCGTTTTTGGGAAAGTGTGCTGGTCGTTGACCTGCCCGGGCTTTCCGTCTTCTGGCATTGCGATCCCGAGCGGCCGATGGCGCCTGCGTCGAACGCGGTTCGCGCAGATCAGAATGCCGCACCTTACTTTCCCAAGATACGCGGGTCGCTGGACTATTCAGCCTGCCAGGTACCTGCGGACGCGTAGTTCGGACTAGGGAATGCCCCCTCGCTATCGCCATCATCCGTAATGGCGGTGTCAGATATGAGCAGCGACGGCTGCTTTCGGTAGCGCACTCCAAAATTTAGGCATGTTCGGCACCTGCCGAATTAACGTCGGCTCCTTGGACTGCCCGAAACGAGACCCTCCAGAACCGTCCGCCGGCCTAGCCGAAGGTGAGAGGGCATACTCGGTTCAATAAATGGCTGGTTTTGGCGTAACCGGACGCTACCCGCTGCGGTCCCGACCGGCGGTTTTGTCCCACGATCCGGCGTCCGCCCTCAGCAAAACCGACCCTTGTCGGTCGTTCAGCCGTCGGAAACGGATCTCAAGATGCAGACGGTCCGGTTCCTTCTGCCTCCGACCAGTTCAAGCCATCCTGCGACCGTCGCATCAGCGTCCGCTAACGCCGAAACCGGTCTTGCCTTCGGCTGAAACGTCATGGAAATTGGGCCACGTTCTCCCGAAATCCAAGAAGTCTGGTGACGAGCTTACGATCGTAAGTTGACTGCCCGCGATCGTATTCTTGATCCGCGTAAGGCCAGTATATATAAGTGCTCGGCTTTGTCCGGCCCGCGCATCTAGGGACTTGAACGGTAGCGCTGCATGCATGCCGGTCAATGTCTCGCGTCACCGTGCCATTTCCCTTACGCGCGGTGACGATGGTGGGCTTCCATCGGAGGTCATAGCAGGGGCGGCCGCCCTTTGCGGGGTGGCCGGCTTTGCTCCGGAACAAATTCCGTCATGACGTCAGGTGTAAGGTTCGGGTGCGCTTCCTATATTGAGGCGCAAACGGACAAGAGGGCGGGACAGCCATGACCGGATCAGGGAAATCACTCGCCGATCTAGCGGCGGGCTTCGGCACTGGTAGCGCCATTGACCGCGCGCTGGAAACCCAGCGCTCGATCGACAAGCTCACCGCGATCGGCGTGCTTGGCGACGATCGCCTCAGTCGCACGGCGCGCGGCCTCTATTCGCCCGAAATGGAAAAGGCGATGGCGATCGCCAGCGGCAAGATCACCGCGCTCGATCCTCTCCTTAAGGCGGGGTCCGCCTTCGACCAGCTCAAGATCAAAACGCTTAGCCTGCCCGATCCTTTCGAGAAATTCGGGCCGATGCGCAGCGCCATCGAGGAAGCGATGGGCAAGATCGGGCGGGTGGATACCACCGCTTTCGGCATTGCGCACAGCACGGCGGCGAAGCTGTCGCTGCTCGACGGGCACCGCTTCGGCAATCTGCTCGACGATCGCATTTCCGAGGCGATGAAGAAGCTGACCGAACCCTATACTGGGCTTTCGGCCAGCATGCGGGCGGCGCTCGACATCAACCGGACGGCGCTCGGCGCCTTGTCGCGGTCGCAGCATTGGGCCGACGCGCTGACCGGCACGAACGCGCGCGACTATGCCGCATTGCTCGGTATTGGCGACAAATATCGCAAGCAGTTCGAGGCGCTGCACCTCGCCGCCGGCAGCATCGCCGAGGCGACGGCCGGGCTGCGAGCAAGCGGCGCGATCGCTGAGGCCGCGCTTGGTGCGAAGTTCGCCGGGATCGACATCACCACGACCAAGATGTCGCTGTTCGCTGGCGCGATCGACGTGCTGGGTCCGGGCGCAGGCGGCAGCCAGGCCGCCTATAGGCAAGCTCGCCTCCCCCATTCCCGGCCGCGCGGTCACCATCACCCACAGTTGGCCTAGCCAGGTTCAATTGTCTCTCACCGTCGCGACCATGGGCGTGGAGGTGCCCTGCATGATTGATGCGCAAGACACACGCCTGTGGGTGACCCTGCAACTGCCTAGCCATGCTGCGTCTCATGTCCGGACTGATCAAGGTGACCGTCCAACAACAGGGCGAACGCCTGCTGCTCGACAAGAAATCCGATCAAAGGCCTGGCGCGCGCAGCAGCAAAGGTCAGGCCGATGTTAGCCTTCATCAGTCCCTTCGCTGCCGCGCATAGAGCAGCGCCGCGACAATGGCGGCGGAACCGATCCCAACAGCGGCACCCAGGATTTTCACTGGGCCTGATAGCCTGGTGTCATGTTCGACTTCGCTCGCCTCGGTCGAAAGCGCATCTGCCTGTATGCTTTCGGCATGCGGCGCTGTGTGTGCGGGATAGGGTGCCGTGCTGCCTGGGGGCACGGAAGGCCGATGTGTCATATATTCTCTCCTTGGGTGGATCGAACGCGCCGGTGACGGCGCGGTTGCGCTCGAACCTAGATCGTCCGGCAATAGGCACGCCGAATGAGACAGCCTGAACCGGCGACGGCCCGATCTCGTCGTTGAGCGGCGAGTCGGACCGCCCCTGATCCTTATTTCCGCCCTTTTAGGCTGCGCCACAAAGTCGCGATGCTGGTCAGCACCGCCGCGATTCCGAGAAGAAATGATCCGTCGATTATCACCATTGCCGACTCCTTTCCTGCTCGGTATGTTCGCTATATGTTCTCATGTAGGAAAGAGGGATTTTGCGATGTGCGTTTCGATCACCCCAATTCCAGATAGCGTACGCCTGCGGGTCTCTGGCGATGTAGAGACGGTGCTGACGGTGCCCTATGACGAAGATGAGCGGTTTCTGGTGGGTCTGAGCGATGGCACTTTGCTCATGGGCTATTTTGATGAAGCGATGCAGTGTCGATGGGAGGTAGCGCGCGACGGCGCTGGCATTGTCCGATTCGAAGGCAATGCTGCCCAGGTCGAATGGCGCGTCGAATGGCTGACTGTCGCGACGTTCGACGCGAATGTGGTGGAGCCCGGCCTGCCGCCAGCCGTACCGTTGTTTCCCGAGCTTGATCGTTGGGCGGCATGATAGCAGGCAAGCTCAGGGACCAGTGAGCCTGATCCAGATTCTCTGAGTCCGTGCGCAATGTCCCGTTGCTACTGATGATCGGGAAGTCAGCGATGCCGCTCACACGCCGTGATGGAGAGGAAGGCGGGTTCCCCATATCCGCCATAGACGTCGCTTAGCAGCCAGGCGCGTTCAGCGTCGCGGTCCAGCTCTGCGATGCTCTTCCACCAGAAACGCATGGTGGCATCCCAGCGATATCCGCGAGATTTCAGCCGGCCCTTGGAATCGAAAGGCGCGTCGATGGCATTCACCCTGTAGGTTTGCTGTTCCGAGCAGGCGATCAGTTTTGCCAGGATCGTCTCTCCGTCCGGCAGGCCGTGAGAGAGCAGGTACAGAAGCGCCAGGATGTCATTCTCGGCCCTGTGCCCTTCATAAAACCAGCCGCATTGCGAAACGAGATGGGCAAGGGCCCGCCCCTCAAATCCGAGCCCAAGCCAATCCAGCTCAACCATCGAGCAGGCCCAGGGCTTGCCGGCGATGGCAGGCAGGCGGCGATCCACGAACGGTCTGTCGAAGGCCGCATTGTGCGCGACGATGAGGTTGGCGGAGGAGAGAATGCCCACCGCAGCCGATTCATCGATCTGCTGCTCCGCCACGTCCGCATCGGTAAGGCCGGTCAGGCTGGTGATTTTCGGATCGATCGGCATGCCTGGATCTTCGCGCCAGACCCGAGGAACCCCGACCTGGGTGATCCGTCCACGCTCATCGAACCGGAAACGCTGGATCGCGAGTTCGATGATCCGATCGGTCTCTCGGTCGAGCCCGGTCGTCTCCACATCAATCACAACCCCGATACGGCTGGAGGCCGCAGGACTTGCTGCATGGAAATGCGTGATGGGGCCTAGGCGCCGCTGCACCCGATAATCTGGATGCGTGCCCAGCAGGCGGGCCGCCTGCGCGTGGCGATCGCTTGCAGTGTCGTTCATCTGGCGGCGGCTCCGCTCATGCGCCCTCTACCACCCTGAACACAGCGCCGCTTCCTGCGTCCCGAACAAGATCGACCCGCTTGCCGTTCCAGTGATAGTCGAGATGCCGACCCTGAACAGGGCTCGAGGCGCAGTCCGGATAGAATAGCGCGACGCACTCGCCACCGGCCTGCCGGACGCTTGGATAGGCAATACCGTCCGAGCCTGAACGGCGCAGCGTCGCGGCGAACTGCTGCGCCGCTTCGTAGCTGTCGGGATCGAGGCAAGGGCCGAATGCCTCTGCATGCGCTCTGAGATCATGCAAATCGGCATCGACCTTCAGAATGATCTCCCGAAACTGCGATGTCCATCCGGCAGGCTCGGCCGTTCGGGCCATGAAGCGCGCATGATGATGGATGGTCTCGAACAGCGCGGTTTCATAACTGCGCGCAACATAGAGCACGCCATGATGTCCGGCGGAGAACCGGCTTGGTCGATCGGGACTGACATGAGTGAATGACGCCATGAGATAGGAGGCACCAACGCCGCCGACCCGTCGCGCTGGAGGGACGAGATCGATATTGCCGACCGACGTCATGATCCGCGGGTTCGTCTTCTGCTCGGCGGAGATGAGAAGGGGCCAGTCGGCAGGGTCCGCAATGTCCTCGAACAGATCAATGGGCGGATAGATGCTGCGGATGATCCTGACCGCACCCTCCCATTCGACCCTGTTGACCGGCGGACCATTAGTCGCCGTCACCAGCCGCCGCGCTCCGCGTCCAGATAGCGCCGCACGCGCATGATGTCGGTCAGTTCGCCGCCCAGCATGACGGACAGCGCGCTCGCGCCATCGAAGGCGGCGTTGGGCGCCTTGATCCAGTCATAGCCGCGATGTGGCTCCTGAAAGATGATCCGCAAGGCCTTGTGGATGCCCATCAGGTTGGACAGGCGCGCAAGGCCGTCACGCGAGATGCGGCCCGGCCCTTCGGCCTTCCACCGACGGAAGCTGCGCAAAGGCATATCGGTCAGCATAGCGGCCTGCTCGTCCGTGACACCCCACTTGGCGAAAAGATTGAGGGCCGCACGAAACATCGCGCCGCCTTCATCCTGCGTGACAGGCTCAGGCCGGAACGGAGCTGGAACCGTCTCGATGGGTTGCAACATGCTCATAATCGCCTCCGTATGGCATCATATATGAAATAAATGCCAAATGGCAATATCAAACTACTATGTGCTAATTCGCATAGAAGCTGCGCACGGGGTAAGGCGTATAAGCCAATCGGCATTCCCATTCACTCTTGCTTCGTCACCGCCGCCCAAATTTCGCTTTGATAACCTTTTCAGCCGCTCGGAGCTGGTCGAGATAATCGCTCCAATATTGCATCATCTTCACCCGCTCATTCCAATGCTCTCCGCGCAGATAGGCGCGCCGGACATCGTTGCTTTCGACATGCGCCAAGCTGCGCACCGGCATATCGGTAAGAACGGCAGCCTACTCATCGGTGATACCCCATCTGGCAAACAGATTGAGAGCCGCGCGAAACATCGGCCTAACTTCTTCTTGCGTGACACGTTCCTGCCGGAACGGAGCCGGAGCTGTCTCAATAGGTTGCAGGATGGCCATATGGCAGAATTAAACAATAAGCTGCCAAGTGGCAATTGACTATGTGTCAGTGGTCGCCGCTCAGGGCCTTCCCGGTAAATTGATGCCGACTTGCGATACACCCAGGGCAGTCATCTTGATGGCTCCGTCAGCAAGCGGTTGCCCTTCAGATGTGGCTCAGATTTCGGCGAGCCCAAGCTCCAATGCCCTCAGCCTGGCCTCCATGCCATTCATGATGCTTGCATGTGTGGCTGTGGCAAGCCCATCGGGCATCATGGACATTGCCTGCTCAGGGGCTCTTTCTGCCATATGGATGACCTCACGGAACACCTTGCCGATGAGAGTAGGACCCAGCCCCGCCCCCTTCGCGGTTTCCACGAAATGTCGTCCGACAATGTTCAGAATCTGATATTTGCGGCTGTTGCCCGCAGACATCGCGAGCTTATAGTTGTTGTTCTGGATCTGCCGCGCATCGAACGCAGGCTGAGCCGTGAGAACGTCGTAGAATGGCGTGAGCCCGAAGCGTCCGCCAGGGCGCAAGAAGATGCTGAAATTCTTGGCGTGACCGTCCGTTGCCCCGATGAGCCAGAATATAATCTGGCTTTTCAGGAAAGCGGCCTGATCCTCAAGGGGATTATCGCTGCTTCCGAGCAGCTTGAGGATTGCAACGGCGCCAGGCCCGCCATGGCTCTGATATTTCTGGACAGAAGGGATGCCCAAGGCCTGGCAGAGGTCTTCCTGGGGCAGTCGGATCAGTTCGGTCGGACTCCTCCAGCGACGATCGAAGCGCTCGACCGCCAGCACCTTGCGCGCGCCGAATGTGGCGATCTCGGTCTTTGCGACGGGCAAGCCAAAGCCTTCCAGCAGCTTGAGGCAATAATGTTCATTCTCGACGCTGTCGGTCATGTCGACCATCCCGAACGCCGTGGGAATTTTACCGAGTTGCGGCTTGAGGATGTGGGTTGTGGGGGTTGTTCCGAGCGGTCTTAGCCACTGGCCATCATGGAAAAGCAGGGCTGTCTTTTCCTGTGCTCCGGCAACCGAAATCCGGAACTCATGCTCCATGTCGATGCCTAGTGGCGCCTGCGTGAGATTGGCCAGCATCTGCTCGATCTCGGTGTCGCTGATGGGCTCTCCATCCACCGGCTGAATGCCATCGGAGGCGACATCATCCGGCAGGAATTGCATGGCGCCCACGCAATCCCGCCCGATACGCTCCAGCAGACTATAGGCGTCGCTGCCCTGGGCGCCGGTCCGCTCGGCGACACGGCGACGCACGGCCGCATTATCCGGCAGCAGATTATCGAAGACGGCGAGCACAGCTTCGCCGGTGTACGGCGATTCGCGCAGGGGCAACGAAAGGGAGATTGGAAATCCATGCTCCCAGCCGAGCCAGCTTTGATCGTAGCGGAATTCGATGGCGCCGCTGGATTGCTTGAGGAGACGTCCAGCCAGACGGTTGTTGATGAATATGTTGAGCGGCGGGTGCGTTCTGCGCCGGCCCATCAGAAGATATCCTCAATATCAGGCGCCGATTTGCCGGACCGCTGATCGATGACCATTTCCAGATCGAGGGCGGCGAACAGCGCATAGATCGAGGACAATCGGGTGCCCTCCTGTCCGGTCTCGATTTTCGAGACCAATTCCTGTCGCAGGCCCGCCAGGCCAGCCAGTTCTGTCTGGCTCATGCCCTTCTGCTTGCGCGCGCGCTGGATGGCGGCGCCGAGCTGCCTGGACGATCGTGCGATATGAGCCATGAGCCAGTCTCCCTGCTCACTCTTATGCCTCATATCGCATAAATCTACAATATGCTTTTTTCAGCATAAAACCGTCTTATGTTCCAGATCACATAAAAGTAGATTATGCGATTTTTCACATAGGCCCACGACTTTGGAACCAACGGTGAACCCTCGTCAGCGCCGCCCGAACCTGGCCTTAATAATTTTCTCGGCCGCCCGAAGCTGATCGAGATAGTCGCTCCAGTATTGCATCATCTTGACCCGCTCGTTCCAATGCTCGCCGCGCAGATAGGCGCGCCGGACATCGTTGCTCTCGACATGCGCTAATTGCCGTTCGATCGCGTCAGGATGCCATTTGCGGCTTTCATTAAGCAGCGTGCTCGCCGTCGCGCGGAAGCCGTGCCCGGTCATCTGGGTCTTGTCATAACCCAGCCTCCGAAGGGCAGCGTTTACGGTGTTCTCCGACATCGGCCGCCTCGGATCGCGAATGCTTGGAAACAGATATTTAGCGTGACCGGTGATCGGGTAGAGCGCCTCCAGCAGGTCCATGACCTGCGTGGAGAGCGGCACGCGATGCTCACGCCCCATTTTCATCTTCTCCGCCGGGATCGTCCAGATGGCCAGATCCGGGTCGAACTCGCTCCACTCGGCATGGCGCAGCTCGCCGGGCCGGACAAAGGTGTGAATGCCCACCTTGAGCGCAATCTCGACCGCAGGTTGGCCCTCATAGCCCCACAGGGCGCGTAACAGCTCTCCGACCCCGCCGGGATCGGTGATGGCAGCGCGATGCGTGACCTTGGGCGTGATAAGCGCGCCTTGGAGATCAGCTGTGACGTCACGCTGTGCGCGTCCAGTGGCGATCGCATAACGCATGATGCTGCCGCAGGTGGTCCTCAGCCGCCTCGCCGATTCGTAGCGCCCCTTCACCTCTACAACTCGCAGGACAGCAAGCACTTCCGGCGCGGTCAGTTCACCGATCGGCCGCTCGCCAATGATCGGCTCTGCATAGCGCAGCAACCATCGCATCTTTTCCATCGTGGCTTTCGAACGCCCTTCGGCTTCCAACTTGGCAAGCCACTCCTGCGCTACCTCGCCAAAACTCGTCCCGCCATTCAGCGCGAGGGCGCGGGCTAGCTTTTTGTAGGTGGATGGGTTCGTGCCGCGCTCAAGCAGCTTGCTTGCTTCCAGGCGCTTCTCCCGGGCCTCCTTGAGTGAGACTTCCGGATAGACGCCGAGCGATAGCGTCTGCTGCTTTCCGCCATGCGAGAAATTCCAGCGCCAGTAGCGAGCGCCGTTAGGGTTCACGAGCAGATAGAGCCCGTGCATGTCGCCGACTTTAAACGATTTGTCCTGAAGCCCAATTTTACGGATGGCGGCATCGGTGAGCATGACGTCGATTTTCCTGGTTTTAATACCAAGAAAAATACCGTTGGTGCATCCGGGTGGCAAGGCAGGCACATGGACGACGGCGGACGAGATACCACAAACCGTCCAAAATATACCATGGATTTCGGACGGCTATGGACAGGAAAAACAAGGGAAATGGTGCCCGGAGACGGATTCGAACCGCCGACACAGCGATTTTCAATCGCTTGCTCTACCAACTGAGCTATCCAGGCACGGCCAACTGCGGAGGGTTCCGCCCGATGGAGGGGTGCCTATAGGCGTCAATCCTGTTCGCTGTCTAGCCCATAATCGCCGATTTTTTGCGCGTCATCTTCGGCGGGTGGCCCGGCCACGCGATAGCCTTCGCCCAGCCATTGCAGCAGATCGCGGTCGCGGCAGGCCGTGCTGCAAAAGGGACGGGCGTCCGCGCTGGCGGGCTGCTTGCAGACGGGGCAGGCGGCGGCTTTAGGCGACATGGCCACCCGCGATCGCGAGCGTGGCGTCCGCCTGCAAGCTGATCGCCCCGCCACGCCGCTTGGCGAGCTGCTCGATCCAGGTCGGCCGCTTGTACAGATAGTCGATGATGGCGGGCGCGGCGGTCAGC